>Ga0153929_1000158_pt1 | contig 27520 bp, 27 predicted proteins | sample TSNJ013MetaG_FD_104689 | JGI IMG/M metagenome (GOLD analysis project Ga0153929, IMG submission 104689) | Attine ant fungus gardens microbial communities from New Jersey, USA - TSNJ013 MetaG | ecosystem: Host-associated > Fungi > Mycelium > Unclassified | place: USA: New Jersey, Wharton State...
GTTGGAAGGTCAGGAGATGTTGATAGGAAGTGGTAGTATAGAGATAGAGTAGAAGCATATGGTAGTAACAGGCTGGCATAGCAGAATAGAAGGCAATGTTAAATATATTTACATAGTACAGTTGTGAAAAAAAGAAGTAAAAGAGGCTAGAAGAAAAAGCATTTTCCTTTTTTATTTATTTTTTTATTTATTTTTTTATTGAGTTTCATCAATTTGTAATTTTAATATAATACTTAGGAAGCTGGTAAGAAAGAACATACAATCTTGATATCTACAATAAGAGCTTGGTTAAGTGTAGTAAGGCCCAGAAGTAGTTTGTTGACTACTTTGATAATGAGCTTATTACAGTACGTAAAGATTGACATTTTAGAAACATTATGTAAAGTGGATCTAGATTGAGCTTATACTCTTTTTGAACACTTTTATCTTACTTTACTGTGCTAAGTTTCTATATTATCTTTTTAATACCTTTGTTCTTGATTTATTCCTATAAACTCTTTAGTATGCAATTAGGACCTGGTATTGTATATTTAGCTCATACCAAGCTAATAGTTTCTTTTACCCTCTTCAACATTCTAACTGTTGCTCTTTCTTTTTCTTTATCCTTTGCCCTCTGATCATTATCTAGGTTCTTTTAATTGTTTTCCAAAACTTTTTTACTCTGGAACCAAATCTACTTTTCCAAAGGTGATTTCTTTGTTAGTTCTTCTAAAAACCCAGCCTTATCTTATTTAGAGGCTTTTTTCTTGTTTGTATATAATTTGTTGCTATTTGTCTTATAAACCTCTCTATATCTTTTACCTTAGCTTTCTTCTTATCTTTTTTATTTATTCTTATGCTCTGTAAGAACACTTTAATATTACTAAGTTTGTTTCTCAATTGTAATAACTCCCTTATCTGTTCTTCTACTCTAGAGTATCTTTTGGCCACCCCTCCATTATTGTTTCTAGAAACTGTAATACCTTCTATATCTAGTTTCTGATTCTATATACTATATGTTTTTAATTCCAGATCCTTCCATATTATTACCACTATCGATAATAGCAGGTACTTTCTTATATACTCTTTAATCAACATATTATGCTTTGTAGAGATCAGTTTTCCATTAGCAAACCTTACTGTAAACTTATCCACTAATATTAAACTTTTTTTTCATCTTCTAATTTTTTAGAACAGAACAGGAACAGATGATTTATCTCAAAGCAGTTGAAGAATTTCTAGAATAGTCTAGATAGACCCATCTGTGGTGGTCTTTGTTTGTATTTTACTGGAAATTTTTCTACTTCTTTTATTTGTACTGCTAGTACCTATCTCTGAGAGTGTATCAAGGTCTTAATGCTATCTAACGCTTCTTATATGCTTTTTTCATAGTACTCTCATAACCTTTCTTGTTTTTCATACAATGTTTTCAATATATTTATATCTTATTGTAAGACCTCCATATTTGGATATACCATAACTTTTTTTACTACTTTCTCTTTTGTAAAGTATACTAGTCTTCTAGAGTTTAGATTTACCTTTTTATTTCTTAATAATATAACTGGCGTATATTTCAATGCTCTGGTAATAGTTTTATCACTTATTAAGTCCACCACTTTCTATATTATATGCTCTAGATTATACAGATCCTCTATACAACTCCTTTTCTAAGTATTTACTTTTAGATTTCTCTTTATACTTAATCTAGAGTTTAACATGTCCTAGAATATGTTATCTAATATTTTAACAAAGAGCTCTATAAGCTCTCTATTTTCTATCACTGCCAGAGACTTAAAATACTTTTGTGTGATATAAGCAAACCTGTGCTTGTATCACAAATGGCCACTTACTGATTTGTGATTGCTTGATTTGATAATCAAAGTATTCAAAAAAGCAAAGTTAGACAAGCAGCAAAAGATGTTGTTAAGTCTAAGGTTTATTCTCAGATATATAGTTTTTAAATACATGATTGTAGTGGTCTGTGTACCAGAACAGCCTACCATATGATTATTACCTATTGTTCTACATATAGGAGTACTATTGTTCTTGAAATAGAGATAACCTAACCATCTTAGGGCAGTTCTTTGTTCTATTCAAGAATAGATAATAATCTATGGATAAAGATCAGTATTATATACAAATATTGAGGACCTTGTATCTCTATGGGATCTTATCACCTTGGGTTCTATTTATAGCCAAAAGAAGTACATTGAAGAGAGCTTCACAATGGTCATTGAAGCAAATGATTATGTTAAGCAGTTTCCAAGATATCGGCAATTTAGTATTTAGTGATTTAGTGATCACTAACTGATCTGCTGATAACTCAGTGAATACTGATTGCTTTGAGATGTTTTTGGTACCGTTTGAAAGGTCTTCTTAAGGGCTTCTGGTGGCCATTTAGATTGTTGAAATTGGTCAAGTATTCCTGGAGTTATGGTCCAAATGAAGTTTGTGACACTCTGGTACCATTCAATAGCAAAAACCAACCCTTTCCTTGAGTATCCTAGAACCTAATGGTCATTTGATATTAGCAAAACATACTCATTGAATGAATCTAGAACTCTGTCTATATTATAGCTAGTCAGGTCATCTAGTAAGGTTATATTCTAGGTAGGCAAGAAAAAGTATAGAAGTATTGGGAGCCCAAGTGGCATATGTTGAACTGGCCCTTATATTGTCTGAGGAGTCAAAAAACAAGGCAGTAGTTATTCTAGCATACTTGGAACTTAGGGCCTTGGTTGGGTGTAGCAACACTCTCAACCATAAGAGTACTGATTGTTGACCTTTACTTATAGTTGGTATCAGGAATCTTCAAGGGGCTCATTGACTCTGGATCATTAGACTGTTTTGTAAACTTAGGATTTATAATTAGGAACAATCTTAGAATACAGGAAATTGACTTCTTCTCACACACCTTGATAGATGGTACCATTAATCATTGTATGAATCAAGTAATATTATTACCAATCTAGCTTGCATGTAGGTCATTGTATATGATTGAGTACTATGCAACACCCCTAGATAGTTTCTGTGAAGTAGTGCTAGGTCATAGCTGGCTTAGAGACTGGAACTCCACCATAGATTAGTGGAATAGTACCTTATCTTTACCAAACCAACAAAAAGTTACTTTTTCCTCTCTAAGAAAACTTACAGACTTGTTGGTTATTTGTCCTTTATTAGCAAACAAGTCTTATGTTTTCTTTATCAATATACTAGTCTATTGAAGAGTCTGCTGCTCTGAAAGGGCTGTGTTATTCTAGCTGTAACTTACTGGAAAACTGGGGATAACTAAAGCAAGTAGATGAGCTGACCAAGTTAAAAAAATGACATTTGACTTGGAGAAAGTACCTGTGGAATACTATCAGTATATAGAAGTGTTTAGTAAGAATAAGTCCAGACAGATACTCCCTTATCAACTTTATGACCTATCTATCCTATTAGAAAAGGAGACTATACTCTTCCTAGAACTAATCTACTCTTTATCTATGTTAGAACTCCAAATGCTAAGGGAGTTCATCAATGAGAATATCCATACAGACTTTATCTACCCCTCATGATTGCCTTGTGGTGTACTAGTGCTGTTTGTCAAAAAAAAGAATAGATTGCTAAGGCTTTGTGTAGATTATTATGAACTGAACTAACTTATCCAAAAGAACAGATATCTGATCCCCCTGCTCTTAGACCTCTTAGATGTTTCTAAGAGAGCAAGAATCTATACAAAGATAAATTTGCACAATGCTTACTATCTAGTATGCTATTATGAGATAACTCCCAAGAAGAAAACTATTTCTCACACATTCATTAACTTGATAGAAAACATTCAAAAATACAATATGGAAAAGATATAAATACCATGGAAAGGATTATATAAAATATAGATAGTTCTTGGTAAGAGTCATATAATTGTAGAAGATAAGTACATAGACTATCTAATATTTGTATAAGTACCTAGTAGAATCCAACAAAAAACTCTATTAAGTTCTTTCTGAACAACTACTCTGGTTGAGCTTTAAGTCTTCATGACTTTGTGCTAACATATATATAGCGGACAATAATGAGTGAAAAACAATATTTTATACCTGCTATAGTTTCTATGAGTGGACAGTAATACCATTTGGCCTCTCAAATGCCCCAGTAATATTTCAGAGGTTTATGAATGAACTATTTGCTGATATATTGGATATCTGTGTAATTGTCTATCTTGATAACATTCTAATTTACTCTAAAGAAATAAGAGAGTATAGGAGACAAGTCAAAGTGGTCCTCAAGAGATTAAAGGCCAATAGACTATATATATCACCCAACAAATGTGTGTTCTACTAGGAACAAGTTAAGTTCCTAGGTTTTATCTTAAGCCCAAGGGGCCTATATATAGACAAAGAGAAGATATGAGTAATTCAGAAATAGCCATTCTCTATTGAGTAAAGAACATGCAGTTCTTTTTGGGGTTCGTAAATTTCTATAGAAGATTCATCCACAACTACTCTAAAATTGTTATTCCATTAATATAACTTACCAGAAAGAACATGCCCTAGGTATAGAGTGAAGACTGTCAACAAGCATTTACTATACTTAAAATAGCCTTTACTTTAGCATCAGTCCTGATACATTGGGATCTAAATGCATCTATTGTAATAGAAACAAATATATCCAATTATACCTTGGCTGCCATTATCTCTATACAAGTTTATAGTAGAACTGAACTATGACATATATGATAAAAAGCTATTAGCAATCTATAAGACCTGTTGCAAGTGGAGATATTATCTTAAAGGGACAACCTTCCTAGTTGAGATCCTAATAAACTATAAGAACTTGGTCTACTTCAATATGGCTATTTAGTTTTGACTAGGACACTTGGAAACTAAGCTAGATACCTTGACTCAAAGGTAGGACCTATATTCAAAAAATAATAGTAGTGGGTTTCTGGAAACAAACTCTCAGAACTACCATTCTATATTTTTAGCAGAACAACTGGTACTAGCTGTAAAATCTATACACCTGAGTAAGACTGCCCTTAAGAAACCCTCAACCTCAATACTTTCTATTAGGAAATCAGAGAGGCTACTCTTGCTAGTCCAGAATATATATGTTATAAGAGCTCCAAAAAGGAAATAGATTCCTGTACATTCAAACACTTAATTCAAAACCTCAAATTATACAATGGAGTCAAGATATAAATAGCATAGAAACTTAGGTAATCAGATCACATGACAAGGTCAAGTAATCATAGAACATTCTGAAAGAACATGTGACCATGGACTAATAGTAGTACAGTCACTGTAAAAAATAGTATAAGTAGTAGTCCAATCCAATGAAGAACTCCATCGAGTTCTTTTTGAACATCTATCTAGGGTGATCACTAAGAGCATTCACTGCCTATTGATAACATAAGAACTTGATATCCAACAGTGACCTTGCACCTCATGGCCTCATTACCTACTTACTCTCTTATCTCTCTCATTAGTGAACACAGTGCTCATAAGCATTTTGGATAACAGGCCCTAGCTATAAAGGGAACTTCTCAGTCAGTTTGGGACTATGGGAGGAGACTAGATACCAAGTTCAGATATTCTATTCAAGTCCTGACCTTGGAATTAGATGTTGTTTTTTACTTTTTTCTTTATATAAACTCCGTGCTGCACTCTATTGTGAGTGGTACACATAGGAGATTAGTGGTCATTCTTTAGAAAACTGCTTAGCTTATGGATTCTCTTCTTAGAGGCAATTGTATACCAATTTAGTTAGGGCAGTACTTAGTAAGACAGTAGGAGTCTAGACAGATGAAGATTGTGTACCCTGTTAAACGTAGCCTTAGCTAGTAACCCTGGATCAAGAGTCATTGGAATACAAATTGTCATTCCCATTCCCATTATTACTATCACTACTACTATGTAACATGTCCTGCCAACAGCAACAAGGGGAACCTTTTCTGGCATTTGCTCCTCATCAACTACAACCACCCAACAAAAAGGAGTAACTCCTCACCATGATTGCAACTCTGTAGTAGTAGGTGAGCACCATGCTTCTTCAGCAACAAGAGAGCAAAGTAGAGGTCGCAAAACCTCAAGTCTTTAGTAGAAAAATAGAGGAGGTGAGTGTGTTTGTTAATGTAGCTTGTCTATATATTAGAATAAAGATGATGGAAGAGACAGCAACAACTTAGGTAGTCTGAGTATTGTCATATATACAGGGAGAAATAGCAGAGGCATGGAAAAATAACTTGTTAGATGAGCTGGTCAAGAGAGAATCAGAGGTGAAATTAGCAAAGCAGTTGTTTACAAAAATAAAGAACAACTTTGGGGAAACATTGGAGGAAGAGAGGAAAATAGAGCAGCTGAGGATGATTGAGCAAGAAGGAAGAACCTGTGATGAGTATGTGCAGGAATTTAAAAAGGTCACCAGAGAAAATAGCTATAAAGGAAAACCTCTCATCAAAGAATTTAAGAAAGGACTAAATGGAAATATCAGAAGAAAACTGGTAGAAGCAGAAGAACCGCTGACCACCATTGGAGAGTGGTAGGAAAGAGTGGTGAGGTTGAATAGAAATCAGAAACAAAGTAGAATAGAAGAGAGAATGTTAGAGAGGAATACAGTGCACCTAGGGGGAAATGTGTAGTCTAGAGAAGACTATAGAGGAGGATCATATAGAGGAAAAGAAGGACAAATAATATAGAAAACAAAAGGACCAAGCATAGGAGGAGGATATAGAAGAGAAGGAGAAAGAAACACATTCAATAGAGGAGGAACTCAAATGGGTCCAAGGAGAGATCTAAATGCAATAGATGTAAATAGAGAAAGAGAGGAGGATAGGACGTGCTATATATGTGGGAGATGGGGCTATATGGCCAAAAATTGTTGGGAAAGGCACAAAGAGAGGGTAGTGGAAACACTACAGAAGTTAGCAAAAGAAAGTAGAGAATAGTAACCTTTTGGCTAGCCTCCAATAATTTGTACAGTGTTTTGCATCCAGAAAAGCTGGGCAATAAATTAAAATTTACCAATACAACTGAGAAAGTAAGAGATATATGGCATACACTCTGGCCACTAAGAGAAGTCTGGATAAAGGTGGGACTAGAAAAGCTGGAAAGCTATAAAGAGATAGCAGTAAAAGCATTGCTAGATAGCGAAACAACAGATCTATTCATGGATACGATCTTTGCTAGAGAAAAGGGGTTTAAAATAGAGAGGTTAAGATAGAATGGTAAATGCAGGGGGAGCTATAATGCACTAGGTAGAATGCAATATATTTTTTAAAGGACATGTGAAAAGGGCAAGAATGAATATGTGTAATTTAGGAAAAATAAAGATGATACTGGGAATACTATTACTAGCAGCCCATAACCCAGAGATAGATTGGGAAAAAGAGGAAGTAGAAATGACATGTTGTCCACCTATATGTGAAAAAAGAAAGCAAGAAGGGAAGAAGAAGAAAGTAAAGAAAGTGGAAAAAGACAAGGACAAAGAAATGTTAAAAAGATTGGTGCCCAAAAGATTTTGGAAGTAGGAGAAGGTATTTGGAAAAAAGAAGTTGGAAAGAATGCCAGTGCAAAAAACCTGGGACCATGCTATAGAGTTGAAAGAAGGGTGTTATCAATGGACAGTGAATGTTCTTAGCAATCACCCTAGGTAGATGTTCAAGAAGAACTCGATGGAGTTCTTTGTTGGATTACAGCCCTACTTATACTACTACTACAGTGGTTGTACCCTAGAGTCCCACAATCATATGTTCTTTCCAGAATGTTCTATGATCACCTGACCTTGTCATATGATTTGACTTACTGAGTCCCCACCCTATTTATATCCTTACTCTATTGTATGCTTTGAGGTTTTGGATTAAGTATTCAAATGTGTGGGAAACCTTTTCCTGTTTGGGACTCTCATAACAAAGGGTTTATACCAAAAAAGGGAAAGGTGTACTCATTGTTGAGAGAAGAAAGAGAAGAAGTACAAGTATTTGTAGAGGATCAGTTGAAGAAAGGATACATTTAACCTTCCAAGTCATCTCAAATGTCACCAGTATACTTTGTGGCAAAAAAGAATAGCACACAAAGAATGGTACAGGACTATCAACATATAAATCAGTAGACAATAAAGAATAGATATTCCTTACCCCTCATCGCAGACATACTGGATGGAGTAGAAAAGAGAAAGGTGTTTACAAAGCTAGACCTAAGATGGGGATACAATAATGTTAGAATCAAAGAGGAAGATGAATAGAGGGCAGTGTTTACAATGTATATTAGGGCTTATGAGCCTACAGTCATGTATTTTGGGTTAACGAACTCCTCTGCTATCTTCCAAACAATGATGAACAACCTATTTAGAGATCTCATAAACCAAGAAGATACAGTGACATTCACTGATGATATCCTGGTAGCCACAGACACTAAAGAAGAACATGATGAGTTAGTAGAGGAGGTACTAAAAAGATTGGAAAAGAATGATCTATTTGTAAAACTAGAAAAGTGTAAATGGAAAATAAGAGAGGTAGAATTTCTAGGAGTAGTAATTGGTCCAAGAGGAGTGGAAATGCAAAAAGAAAAGGTAGAAGGAGTACTAAACTAGCCAGCACCCAGAAATATCAAAGAAGTACAAAAGTTTTTAGACCTTGCCAACTATTACAAAAGGTTTATAAAAGACTTTGCTAGGATAGCAGCACCGCTATATGTACTGGTCAGGAAGGAGCAGAAATAGAAATGGAAAAAGGAGCAGGAGAAGGTGTTTAAAAGACTGAAGGCCATATTCACTACAGAGCCTATCTTAGCTATCCTAGATATTGATAGAGAGATGAGAGTGGAAGTGGATGCCTCAGACTATGCAACAGTGGGAGTGTTGTCGACAAAGTGTGAGGATGGGAAGTGGAGGCTAGTGGTCTTTATCTCTAAATTGTTGAACGTCACAGAGCAAAATTACAAAATTTATGATAAGAAGATACTAGCAATTATTAGGTGTCTAGAAGCATGGAGGTACTATTTGGAGGGAGAAAAACTCGAATTTAAAATCTGGACAGACCATAAGAACCTCTAGTATTTTATAATGAGCTAAAAATTAAACTATAGACAAGCAAAATGGGCCTTATACCTATTACAATTTAATTTTGTATTAAAATACATTCCAGAAAGGAGCATGGGGAAGGTAGACAGATTAAGCAGAAGACTAGACTGGCAGAAGGGAGTGGAAAAGGACAATAAAGACCAGAAATTGATAAAGCCAGAATAGATTAAGGAAGCAAAAACAATAATAGAGGGAGAAAACCTAAAGAATAGAATCAAAAAGGCATAGGAAGGGGATAAAAAGGTAGTAAAAGTGGTAGAAGAGTTGAAGAGGGCAGGAATAAAGATGTTGAAAAATAAAGAATGGAAAATAGAATATAGGATAATAATGAAGAAAGAAAAGATATATATACCAGAAAGAAAACTCAGGAAGGAGATGATATAATTGCACTACAACACTCCAGTAGGAGGGTATGGAGGGAGATAGAAGACAACAGAGTTGGTCACCAGAAATGACAAAAGAGATAGGAAGATATATGGATAAATGTGATGCATGCCAAAGATACAAGAATCAAGACGAAGTACCAGCAGGAAAGCTGATGTCCAATGCAATCCCAGAAAAACCATAGAGCTATATCTTGGCAGACTTCATCACCAAACTGCCATTAGCCCAAGAATATGACACTATCTTAGTAGTATACGGCCGTTTTAGTAAAATGGCACATTTCATAGCAATAACAGAAAAAACATCAGCAAAAGGACTTGCAAAGCTGTTTTGAAATCATGTATGGAAGTTGCATGGACTTCCAGAAAGCATCATATCAGATAGAGGAGTACAGTTTGTAGTGGGAATAATGAGGGAGTTGAATGACTTGTTGGAAATCCAGATAAAACTTTCGACAGTCTATCACCCTCAAACAAATAGGTAGATGGAAAGGATAAACCAGGAGTTAGAGCAATATCTAAGGGTTTTTATCAACCATAGACAAGAGCAGTAGCCAGATTGGTTAGGAATGGTAGAATTCATATATGATAACAAAATTTATATAGTAATAAAAATATCGCCATTCAAAGTAAACTATAGTCAAGATCCAAGGATGGAATTTGAGGGAAGAAGAAAGGGGAAGTACAAAGCAGTGGGAAAATTTATAGAAAAAATAAAGAAAATCCAGGAGGAAGCAAAAGCAGTACTAGGGAAAGCACAGGAGGAAATAAAGAAGTTTGCAAACAAAAGATAAAAGGAGGAAGAGGAATACAGAGTAGGGAACTTAGTACTACTAAGTACAAAGAACTTGAAATGGAAAATGAAAGAGAGAAGATCAGAGAAATTAACAGAGCATTTTGTGGGCCTCTACAAAGTCAAGAGAATTGTCTCTAGTAATGCGATAGAGTTAGAACTATCTAAGTCTATTAAAATATACCCTATAGTTAACATAAGTAGAGTACGGCTCTATAAACTACAGGTAGAGGAACAGAAGAAGATACTGCCAAAATGGGTCATTATTGAAGGGGAGGAGGAATTTGAAGTAGAAAAAATCTTAAACAAAAGAATAGTTAGGGAGAAGGAAAAGTTTCTGGTAAGGTAGAAGAGGTACATGGTAGAAGAAGATACTTGGGAGAATAGAGAAAACTTGGAGAATACAAAAGAGTTGGTAAAAGAGTTTGAAAGGATATATGGAGAAGAGATTGAGGAACTAAGACAACAAGAGCTAGAAAAAGAGGAAAAGGAATTTAGTTAGGAATTATCTAAGAAGTTCATGGCAAAATTGTTATATAGTTGGAGAAAAAAAAGGTACAAAAGAGAAAGGGAAAAGAGGTGGGACAAGAACTGGAGTCAATGGAAAAATTCCTTAGGACAAGAAAACTTAAAAAGGAAGCCATGTAATAAAAGCTCCAAAAAGAAAATAGGTTCCTGTGCATTTGAACACTTAATCCAAAACCTCAAATTGTACAATAGGATCAAGATATAAACAGTATAGAAACTTAAGTAATCAGATCACATGACAAGGTCAAGTGATCATAGAACATTCTAGAAGAACATATGACTATGGGCTAATAGTAGTACAGTCACTGTAAAAAATAGTATAAGTAGTAGTCCAATCTAATGAAGAACTCCATTGAGTTCTTCTTGAACATCCATCTAGGGTGATCACTAAGAGCATTTACTGCCTATCAATAACAACATAAAATTAACCAAGACTAGGTCATTTCAAGGCAATAATTGTTAGATAGTAGATACAAATAGACTTCTTTGTTAGGAAGGACATATTTTTATACCAGATAGTCCTGGACTATGGCTACAAGTGTTGTATTCAAAGCATGATCATATACTAGTAAATTACTTTGGTCAGTTGAAAACTCTCTACCTTGTATATAAGGACTACTTTTGGCCCAAGCTCTAAGAATTTGTAATAGACTATATATAGTCTTGTAATACATGCATATGTAATAAGACTAAATGACACTGCTCTTATAGACTCTTAAAGCAACTATCTATCCTAATCTAACCTTAGGATTTATTATTGATGGACTTTATCAAGCAGTTACTCCAATCAGATAGTTTCACAAACATTCTTGTAATTATGGACAAGTTAACAAAGTAGGCTGTATTCATCCCAACTCATAGGTCAATCAATGTTACAGAACTTACCAATCTATTTGTTCAATATGTATTCTCTAAACACAAGGTCCTATCATATATAACTTCAGACAAGAGATCAGAATTCATTTCTAGATTCTTTTAGTTACTAGTAGCAGCATTACAGATAAGACTACACTATACTTCAGACTACCATCCTAAAGCCAATGGACAAATTGAGAGAATGAACCAAACTCTTGAGAAATACCTTAGAATTTACTGTAACTACTAACAATCTAACTAGGTTTACTTACTTTCCCTTGCAGAATTTGCCTATAACAATGCATTCTCAGCTACTATAGAAGAGTCTCTTTTTTTTGTAAACAAAAGATATTACCCTCAACTACAAATCCAGACTGAAATGGAATAACTAGCCAAATTAGCAAGACTGTTTGTAACAGAACTTGAGTTGGTATATAAAGAATTAAAAAGAAATATTACAAAGGCTTAAACTCATTACTAGGGAGTGGCAGATACTAAACAATCCCTGGTACCAGATATTTGAGTAGAGGATCTTGTATTTGTACTGGCTAAGCTTATTTGTACCACTTACCTATCCAAAAAATTATCAGAAAAATTTCTAGGACTATTTGAAGTGATAGAGAAGCCTAGTTTCCATTTGTACCAGATTAAATTACCAGTCTATCTTTGATCTATTTATTCAGTCTTCTATATATCACAACTGGAGCTAGCAATATCAAGCAATATTAAGAGCTGCTACAACCTATTCCTTCACCTATTAAAGTCAAAGGTAATGCTGAATATGAAATTGCACAAGTCCTAGACTCAAAATTTGATCATTGAAGAAAGAACCCCTTTCTTTACTATATGTAGTAGACTGGCTATAACAGCAGACAAATTCTCATAGTTGGGAGTTGATGATTTGAACTATGCATTAGAGCTGGTGCAAGAATTTTATAAACAGTATCCTAATAGACCTAGACTTTATCAATTGCCTCCAGATTGGACTGTGAGTTAAGTCTAGGATTGCTACCTTAGTCATTAGGGCTATAAGGGTATAGCCATAAAGAAGAGGTACTGTTACAACCCTATGATACCATAACCATCACTTTAACTCTTGATGTTATCAAGGATAACTATATAGTTAGTCACCAGTCTATATCACCTTGTTAGTAGTCTAGTTGTCACAAAAAAGTGATTACTAAATAGTGATATAGAGGTATAACAAAATACCTGTTCAAAGAACTATATAAATAACTGGACCCTTATTAGCAAGTAGCCTTGCTAATGTCGCCCTTTTGGTATAGTAGTAAACCATACAGTATGTGACTACTGGTCTATAGTACAACTGTGACACTAGTCTTTAGTTTTGTTGTCTCTAAGTATTCCAGAATATTCTTCTAGACCCTCTGCTCTTGTTTCTTAAATTGGGGTTGTACAGAGAAGAGCATAATTAAATTGAAGCCAACTTCTCTGTCCAGGTTATAGGCTTGACACTTAAATAGAATATAGAAACCAGTTGTTTTTATTTTAAAATCTCTAAGTGATATAGAAAAAAACTATGAAATACATAACAAGGAAATATTGGTGGTAATTAGATACTTAGAAGTATGGAGGCACTTCCTAAAAGAAATAACCACAAAATTTGAAATTTGGACAGATTATAAAAATTTTAAGTATTTTATAAAAATACAAAAGTTAAATAGAAAGCAAGCAAAATAGGCTCTATACCTGTTTAGATTTGACTTTACACTCAAACATGTTCTAGGAAGTAAAATGGGAAAGGCAAATAGCTTGAATAAGAGACCAGATTGGGAGATTGGAGTAGAAAGAGATAATGAGAATGAAACACTGGTTAAGCTAGAATAGTTAGAAGTAAAAAGAATAGAAGGAGTAGAAGTGATCATAGAGGGAGTAAACTTACTAGAGAAAGTAAGGCAGTTAGAAGTAAAAAATAATAGAGTAGTTAAAGCAGTAGAAGAGATGAAGTAGACAGGAGTAAAGATGCTAAGAGATGAAGAATAGAGAAAAATTGATAGCATAATATATAAGGAAAGGAAGATGTATATATCTAAGGATAAGAAATTAAGAACAGAGATTATTAGATTGCATCATAATACACTAGTAGAAGGACATAGGAGACAATAGAAAATAGTAGAATTGATTACAAGAAACTTTTAGTAGCTAGGAGTAACAAAAAAGGTAAAGCAATATATGAAGAGGTATAATTTCTATCTATTACAAATAGCCACTTACTGGTTTGTGATTGCTTGATTTGATAATAAAAGTGTTCAAAAAAGCAAAGTTAGACAAGCAGCAAAAGATGTTGTTAAGTCTGAGGTTTATTCTCAGATATATAGTTCTTAAATACATGATTGTGGTGGTCTGTGTACCAGAACAGCCTACCACATAATCACTATCTATTGTTCTTGAAATAGAGATAACCTAACCATCTTAGAGCAGTCTTTTGTTCTATTCAAGGACAAATAATAATTTATAGGTAAAGATTAGTATCATATACAAACATTAAGGATCTTGTATCTCCATGGAATCTTTTCATCTCTGGTTCTATTTATGGCTGAAAGAAGTGCATTGAAGAGAACTTCATGATGGTCATTGAAGCAAATGATTACATTAAGCAGTTCTCAAGATATCAGCAATTTAGTGTCTGGTAACCTGGTGATCACTGACTAATCTACTGATAACTTGGTAAATACTAATTGCTTTGAGATGTTTTTGGTATTGTTTGAAAGGTCTTCTTAAGGGCTTTTGGTGGCTATTTATATTGTTAAAATCAGTCAAGTATTCCCAGAGTTATGGTCCAAATGAAGTTTGTAATAGGAAGTAGAAAATACAGAAAAAAAAGCAAGTAAAAAAGATAGAAAAAGGAAAAACAGTAGAAAAACTGGTGCCTAGGAGATTCTGAAAGTGAAAGAAAGTATTTGGAAAGAAGAAGTCAGAAAGAATACCCACAAGAAAACTATAGGACTATATAATAAATTGAAGAAAAAATATATTCACTATCAAGGAAGAAAAGAGAAGAAGTACAAGCATTTGTAAAGAACCAGTTACAAAAAGAGTATATTCAGTTATTGAAATCACCATAGACCTTACCAGTCTATTTTGTAATAAAAAAGAATGAAAAAAGAAAAATGGTGCAAGACTATTAATATATAAATTAGTAGATAGTAAAAAATGGATACTTTTTGTCTATTATGATAAATCCTCTAGAAGATAAAAAGGAGTATAATGGGTAGAGAGATAATCTCTCTCTGGATGATTATTATGAAGTTAATTATCTCAGAGGGAATAATTATAAATGGTTATTCTACTCATTAAATAAATGGAAAAGAGCTCAAGAAAGAGGATAGGAGAACTGGACCACTGTTCTCAATGATTATGATTGGTGATATTAATAGTAACTACTGATCAGGATCTTTAATAGATCCAGATCCAACTGAAACCTAAAAAAGAACTAATCTAAATAGAAACTATAATAGAAGAACACTTAAAACAGACTTATAAATAAACTATAAATTCTAAAACAGATATTGGTAGTAACCTGGACAGCAACAGTCATAGACAGTATTAGCTACTTCTCTATTAGGATAGATTAGTAGGAGTGTTCATAAATACATCTGGAAAAAGTGAAGAACTCTAAGTTCTTTTTTTTTTTTCCTTAATCTTTGGTTTGGAAGAACACTTTAAGAAAGTATTGTTATAATTAACAATTATCTCTGGAGTGAACATTAACTAGAAAGACAATTGGATATACTTTTGTTGAAATACTCTAATAGAATATCACTTGAAAAGTGATAGTACAAGAACTATTAGTTATCCTTAGGCAACAAATACATTTGAAGTTTAAGTCATAACATTACCTCTTATCATAGATATCCTAGATAGAGTAAAGAAAAAGAAGGTGTTCACAAAACTGGATCTTAGATGGAGGTATAATAATATAAAGATCAAGGAGGATGATAAGTAAAAGATAGCATTTATAACATATATTAGCATATATAAACTAATAGTCATGTATTTTGAACTGACAAATTCCCTAGCTACCTTCCAAACTATAATAAATAACCTATTCTAAGATATAATCAATTAGAGAAATATAGCAGTATTCATTGATAATATAATAGTCACCATGGATACTAAAAAGGGATATAATGAACTAGTGGAGAAAGTATTAAACAGACTAGAGGAAAATGACCTATTTGTTAAGCCAGAAAAATATTGGTGGAAAGTAAAGAAGATAGAATTTCTAGGTATAGTAACTGGACCTTGAGAGGTAGAAATGCAGAAGGAGAAAATAAATAGAGTTCTAAACTAACTAGTACTAAGAAATATAAAGGAAGTACAAAAGTTTCTAGAGCTTGCAAACTATTACAGGCAGTTTATTAAGGACTTTGCTAGAATAGTAGCTCTTTTGTACCTACTAGTCAAAAAGAAAGAAAAGTAGAGATAAAGAGAAAAGTAGAGAGAAGTGTTTAGAAGATTAAAAAAAGTATTTACAATGAAGCCAGTTTTAGCTATTCCAGATTTAGATAGAAAAATGAAGATAAAGGCAAATATCTCAGACTATACAACAAAAAGAATATTGTTAGTAAAATATAGAAATAAGAAGTGGAGGCCAGTTGCTTTTATCTTGAAATCATTGAATATAACTGAACAGAACTATAAAATCTATGATAAAGAGATACTAGTAGTAATTCAGTACTTAGAGTCATAGAGGCACTATTTAAAAGAGACAAAAGTAAGGTTTGAGATCTAAATAGACTACAAAAACCTATAGTACTTTATGACTAGCCAAAAGTTAAACCAAAGACAAGCTAAATAGACATTGTACCTATCATGATTCAACTTTACCTTGAAACATATTCTAGAAAAGAGTATGAAAAAGATAGATAAATTGAGCAGAAGACCAGATTGGCAAGAAGAAGCAGAAAAGAATAATAAAAACCAAATGTTGATAAAGCCAGAATAAATAAAAAGGACAGAAACATTAGTAGAAGAGAGCAATCTAAGAGATAAGATTAGAAAAACACAGAAAGGAGACAAAAGAGTAATTAAAGTGGTAGAAGAACTAAAGAAAGTAGGAATGAAAATATTAAGAGATGAAAAATAGATAATAGAAGAAGAAGTAGTCATAAAAGAAGGATAAATCTATATGCCAAGGAGAAAATTGAGGGAAGAGGTAATACAGTTATATCATAATATACCAATAAAAAAACATAGGAGAAGATAGAAGACAATGGAACTGATGACAAGAAACTACTGGTGGTCAGTAGTTACAAAGGAAATAAAAAAATATATGAATGAATGTAATGCTTGTTAATACTACAAAAATAGAAATGAGGCCCTAGCAGGAAAGCTGATACCCAATGCAATTTCAGAAAAACTATGAAATCATATTTCAGCAGATTTCATTATAAAGCTACCTTTAGCTTAGAGTTATAATGCAATTCTAGTGGTTTGCAACCAATTCAGTAAAATAGCATATTTTATAGCAACTATGGAGAAAACATCAGCAGAAGAACTTGCTAGGCTATTCAAGGATCACATCTGGAAATTATAGTCTTTTAGAAAGTATCATATTAAATAGAGAAGTGTAGTTTGTAGTGGGAATGATGAAAAAACTGAATGAGTTGTTAGAGATCCAAACAAAACTGTTAATAGTCTATTATCCCCAAATAGATAGGCAAATAGAGAGGATCAATCAGGAGTTGGAACAATATCTAAGGATTTTTATTAACCATAGACAAAAGCAGTAGCTAGACTGGCTGGAAACTGTTGAATTTGTATATAACAACAAAATTCATTCAGCTACAAAAATATTTCCTTTCAAGATAAATTATGGTCAAGATCTAAGAATAGAGTTTGAAGGAAGAAGAAGGGAAAGGTTTGAAGTAGTAGAAAAATTTGTAGAAAGAATAAAGAAAATTCAGAAAAAAGAAAAAGTAGTATTAGAAAAAGCATAGAAGGAGATAAGAAAGTATGCAAACAAAAAGTAAAAAAAAGAAAAGAAGTATAAAGTTAGAGACTTAGTACTGTTGAGTACAAAGGACTTAAAATAGCAAATGATAGGAAAAAGATTGGAAAAGCTAACAAAACGGTTTATAGGCCCATATAAAGTAAAAAGAATTGTCTCAACCAATGCTATAGAGTTAAAATTACCAAATTCTATTAAAATATACCCTATAGTTAATGTAAGTAGAGTATGATTGTATAAGTCTCAGGTAAAAGAGTAGAAGAAGACTCTACTAAAACTGGTCATTATTAAAGGAAAAGAGGAATTTGAGATAGAAAAAATACTAAATAAAAGAATAGTTAGAGAAAAAGAGAAGTTTTTGGTATAATAAAAGAAATATACAGCAGAAGAAGACACCTAGGAAAGTAGGGAAAACTTGAAGAATATGAAGGAACTGGTAGAAGAGTTTGAAAGAAAGTGTAGAGAAAAGGCCAAAGAAGTAAGACAACAAAAAGAAGAAAATAACAAAAAAGAATTCTCAAAAGAACTACCAGGGAGGATTATAGCTAAGATACTATAAGAGTAGTCAAATAAGGAATATAAGAGACAAAGAGAGAGAAAATGGAAGGAAAACTGAAGACAATAGAAAAATTCCTTGAGATAAGATAACTTAAAGAGAAAACCATGTTATAAAATGACTTCCAAAAAGAAAACTATTTCTTGTATATTTATTAACTTAATAGGAAACTTTCAAGAATACAATACAAAAAAGATATAAATAGTATAGGAAGGACTATGTAAGATATATAATTCTTAGTAAGGGTCATGTGATCACAGAAGACAGATATACAGACCAGCCAATATTTGTATAAATATTTAATGAAATTTAATAGGGAACTCTATTGAGTTCTTCCTGAATAACTATCTTAGTTAAGCTTTAAGTCTTTACAACCTTGAACTAACATCCTGGATATTTTCTATTAGATTAATGAATGTATGGAAATAATTTTTTCTTTAGAAATTGTTTTATAATAATACTCTTCTTTAATTCTCTACTTTTATTTTATTCTCTTGAACCTTTAGTATACAATTGAAAGCTAGTACTGCATTTTATTATCTGTTTGTCATATACTGGATTTTTGGTTATGATTAGTATTATTTATCTATTTTCTTTTCCTTATTATTATTTATCTTTTACTTAATTCAGAGTAAAAGTATTGTATTTTAGACTAGAAAAAGTATTGTGTTTCAGACTGGCTTTCTCCTATTCCAGCTAGGGTATATATATGGAGTAGATACATAGTAGCCACCTAGTTTGTAAATTAATATTTCTCTGTTCTTTGTTCATATTCCTCTTCTTTTCATATATATTTCTTTAACTTAAACTTTAGACTTTTGTTCAATATCTAACAATATCTTCTTATCTCCAAAATTAACAAATAGGAGATTAGAATACAATATATACATTGAAGTCAAAATCATCTCCCTTTGTTATCTCTAAACTTCTACTCTTTGATATATATATCTCAGAGTATAAGTATATTTTCTTTCTATACTAGCTAGTACTCCTTTTCTATAATATATACCATCCTGGAGTTATTATATTAGCTAATTAATACTCCAATTCTCTATTCTTGACACTGTTCTAGTACACAATTTCCTTTTGTGCTCTTTCACTAGTAGACTTTATTATCTTTAGTTCTTTTACTGATAAGTCTCTACTTTTCTAGATTCTATATCTATTATTTTGATTCATTATATACCTTTTTATAGATGCTTCTCTCTTCAACCTGGTTCTATTAGTTGTACTACTATTCAGTTCACTTGTGTCCTAATAACTAGTCTGTTTTCTCAAACTGCTATCTTATACTTCTTTAATATCTATTTGGTATTTATTTACATCTTTTACAAAAGTATTCTTGTTTTTGAGTTCAGTGGCAATCTCTTTGACCCTTTTACTTTTAATGAGTATCATGCTCAGGTTCTTTAGGAGATAAAATTAGTATTTGATCATTATACTCAAAGATAAAGATTGAGCTTAATTCTTTTTTTTTCTTTTTTCTGTTTTTTTTTAGATATATCTTATTTTATTGTTATCTATTGTTTCCTGTATCTAGATATTATTTTGCTATTATATATCTATACCAGTCATCTTGTTGACTTTTCTGTATAATTTATAAGTTTCCTGTCATATCTACTATCATGACATTGAAATAGTGTCTATATTTAGCATGATATTGTATGAAAAAATTATCTAAAGTTCTTTTTCTTTCTCCTTATGTTATTATTTGGTTTAACTTTTCTTTGTCTTCCTCTTATTATTAAATGATGTTCTTACTATTGTTCTAGATTATTCATTTCTTACTCTAGAAGCTTCCAGTTCCTCTTCACTCATTATATGTTATATACCAGTATGTCTTTTCTCTTCTTTCCTATTTTTTACTCATTTTTTCTTTTTTTTCCTATAGCATTTATCTAGGTTGTTCTTTACTATATTTTATTATTTTCTAGAACCTTTCTGTATTTGCTTGTAATTTATTCCCAATTGAGCAGTTTTGTTATTACTTTATCAGTATAAAAGTTTCTTTTTGGTTCCTCTGTCAGTTTCTGTAAGTTATTATCTGATGTATTTAAGAGTTCTTATACTTGTATCATAAAGTCAAGCTTTCTTCTAGATAGATAAAGGAGTACTCTGAAGGCTACCACTTTATTCTGCTATACTAAACCATTAAGTTCAGCTAAGATATAGGCATCTCTCTGGAGTTTTCTTACCACTACCATAAATCCTAGGTATTTTGGCTTTATTTTTTTGTTTACTGATATTTCTATAGCTAAATTCTTTACCAATACTAGACTACCTAGTCCTAGATCAAATTCCTTTATTTTATGTTATAGGTTATTTTCCAGCTATAGAGTTCTTCTAATCTTTTCTTTTATAATTCTATCTTTTATTTCTTTTATATAAGACATATGTTTTTCTAGCACTATCACTTGTAGTCCTATAAGTTCTTCTCTAAAAAGTATTCTCTTCAGGTATTTGATAAGTCATGTTACTTCAATCACATCTAGAGATAAAGTTGGGTGTACTTCTGTTACTATAAAGTATAAAGAATATTTTGTACCCTTTTTTACTGTAATTCTATTTGCTTATATCATATGGTATAGATACTAGGTCCATTTCTTTATATCTCCCTTGGTAGCCTTGTATAACATTTACCTTAGATTCTAGTATGGTCTTTCTACTATACTATTTACTTGGGAGTTGTATAGCAAGATAACTACTCCTCTGATACTATATTTTTCTTCTAGCTACTTTATAGTTTTCTTAAATAGTGATCTATTGTCTATGCTTCTCTATCTACATATAAGAGTGCTATTGTTCTTGAAATAGAGATAACCTAACCATCTTAGGGCAGTCCTTTGTTCTATTCAAGAACAGATGATAATCTATGGATAAAGATCAGTTATCATGTACAAACATTGAGAACCTTGTATCTCCATGGGATCTTATCACCTTAGGATCTATTTATAGCCAAAAGAAGCGCATTAAAGAGAGCTTCACAATGGTCATTGAAGCAAACAATTATGTTAAGCAGTTTCTGAGATATCAGCAATTTAGTGTCTGGTGACTTAGTGATCACTGACTGATCTACTGATAACTTGGTGAATACTGATTGCTTTGAGATGTTTTTGGTACCGTTTGAAAGGTCTTCTTAAGGGCTTTTGGTGGCCATTTAGATTGTTGAAATTGGTCAAGTATTCCTGGAGTTATGGTCCAAATAAAGTTTATAATACCTTTGTCTAACCAGTAATACAATGCAGTTCCTATCAGGCTAGCTTGTTCTGACATCATAGCCTTAAGTGCTCTATTGCTTTTGGTTGCTAATAATTTCCTAATCTTTGTTATTTTTTTATTTATTCTTTTTGTATATTTACTTTTTCTATTACTGTTATATTTTTTGTGGGCACTTTCTAGATCCTTTTTTGAACTTACTTTTGTATTTTCTAAAAATATATCTCTCCTTTAGATATTTCTATTCTTAAGTCTGTTCTGGGTTAGATTTTCTTTTATTTCTAGCAGCAGTTTCTTGCTCATACTTCTATTATGACTTGGTAAAATAGCTAAATCATTATTTATATTTCTTTTCTTTTCTTTTTCTTTTCTCTTCTTATTTGGACTTATTATAAGAAAGAAGTATGGAAAAGTATCATATGACAAATGTCATATATCACAATCATATATTAGGATATTACAAGGGTCATATTACATGATAATATCATATGATGAGTGTGGAAAAGTAGTACATAGACCATATAGTAGTTGTATAAGTAGTGTACAGAATCTAATAGAAACTCTATTGAGTTTTCCTTGTTAACTTGGACTTAGAGTGTAATTAAGTCATTTTAGGCTAAGTTACTACAACCTCCTTGGTAAAATCCTTCTCTATAGTCTATTTCTTTATAAAATTCCTTTAACTCTAGTGATATATTCCCTTTAGGGTTTTTCTTTCTCAGTATTATATCTTCTCCTTTATTATCCATCTTGTCATTAAACTCCTCTTGAGATAAATCTCCAGAGTACCATTTTCTTTTAGATAGACTATCCAGCCCAAATATCTTTCTTTTTTTATGTTCAATTTTGAAAAAGAAGTTGGTTTGAATATAATCTACCTATCTATTTATAGTGGTGTTTGGCATTTTCCCAGGGTTATTTAACATCTCTACAAAATACTTAGTATCTATTTCTACTATAAATTTCCTTCTAAATAAATATATTTCTTGCTTTAAGATTCTCCTTAATCCACACAACTCTTATTTAGTATCACAAATGGCCACTTACTAATTTGTGAGTTAATAATTTAATAATTAAAAGGCTCAAAAAAAGTGAAGTTTAGACAGTAGTATAAGATGTTGTTAAGTTTGAGGTTTATTCTTAAGACATACAATTCTTAAATATATAATTGTGGTAGTCTATATACTAGGACAGCCTACCACATGATCACTACCTATTGTTCTACATATAGAAATACTATTGTTCTTAAAATAGAGATAATCTAACCATTTTAGAGCAGTTCTTTGTTCTATTCAAAAACAAATAATAATTTATAGGTAAAAATTAGTGTTATATACAAACATTAAGGACCTTGTATCTCTATAGAATCTTATTGCCTTGGGTTGTATTTATAGCTGAAAGAAGTGTATTGAAGAGAGCTTCATAATGGTCATTGAAGCAAATAACTACATTAAGTAGTTTCCAAGATATCAGTGATTTAGTATCTTGTAACTTAGTGATCACTAACTGTATCACAAACTTCATTCAGACCATAGCTCCAGGAATACTTGACCAATTTTGACAATCTAAATGGCCACAAAAAGCTCTTAAAAAGACCTTTCAAATAGTACCAAAAAAATTTCAAAGCAATCAGTATTCACTGAGTTATCAGTAGATCAGTTAGTAATCACCAAGTTACCAGACACTAAATCACCGATATCTCGGGAACTGCTTAACATAATTGTTTGCTTCAATGACCATTGTGAAGCTCTCTTCAATGCACTTCTTTTAGCTATAAATAGAACCCAAGACAATAAGATCCCATGGAGATACAAGGTCCTTAATGTTTGTATATAACATTAATCTTTATTTATAGATTATCATCTGTCCTTGAATAGAACAAAGAACTGCCCTAAGATGGTTAGATTATCTCTATTTCAAGAACAATAGTACTCCTATATGTAGAACAATAGATAGTGATTATATGGTAGGCTGTTCTGGTACATAGACCACTATAATCATGTATTTAAGAACTGTATATCTGAGGATAAACCTTAGACTTAACAACATTTTTTGCTACTAGTTTAACTTTGCTTTTTTGAACACTTTGATTATCAAATCAAGCAATCACAAATCAGTAAGTGACCATTTGTGATAACTAGGTTCTAGACAAGGCTAGATTCTAGATAGGACTGGAATCTGGGCAAGATTGGTCTAGGTAGGGTAAATATAGCAATCACAGATTAAAATAGTTTAAGCCTCAAAATACCAGAGAAAGTAACTAAATTCAATTATAAGTACCAGTTAAATAGTTTGAGATTAAGTATTATAATTTTCGTAGATGTATTGTATAGCTATTATTATATAATTAAATATTATATAATATATATCCTCTCTCTGATGTCATACCCTGATATATTCTGGTAGTGCACAGAGAAGTATTTTAGTTTTGTTGTACTGTTAAGTTTGTAACCTAAATAGAGAAGTTGGCTTTAATTTAATTGCATCCTTCTCTGTACAACTCCAATTTAAGAGACAAGAGCAAAGAATCTAGAAAAATATTCTGGAATACTTAGAGATAACAAAACTAAAGACTAGACTACTGATAAGACAACATAGACTGGTGACTAACTATTATTACAAATGACCACTTACTGATTTGTGAGTTGATAATTTAATAATCAAAAGGCTCAAAAAAGCAAAGTTTAAACAGTAGCAAAAGATATTGTTAAGTCTGAGGTTTATCCTTAAATATACAGTTCTTAAATACATAATTGTAGTAGTCTGTATACCAGAACAGTCTACCACATGATCACTATCTATTGTTCTATATATAGGAGTGCTATTGTTCTTGAAATAGAGATAACCTAACCATTTTAGGGTAGTCCTTTGTTCTATTCAAGAACAGATGATAATCTATAAATAAAAATTAATGTTATATACAAACATTGAGAACCTTGTATCTCCATGGGATTTTATTGCCTTGGGTTCTATTTATAGCCAAAAGAAGTATATTGAAGAGAGCTTCACAATGGTCATTGAAACAAATGATTATGTTAAGCAGTTCCCGAGATATCAGTGATTTAGTGTCTGGTAACTTGGTGATCACTGACTGATCTACTGATAACTTGGTGAATACTGATTGCTTTGAGACATTTTTGGTACCATTTGAAAGGTCTTCTTAAGAGCTTTTGGTGGCCATTTAGATTGTCAAAATCAGTCAAGTATTCCTGGAGTTATGGTCCAAATGAAGTTTGTGACAACTATACAGTTATTCTTGATAGCATCAAGAGTTGAAGTGACAGTTATGGTATCATAACCCTGTAACACCAAGCATTTTACTGATAATATTCCTCCAGTAGTATAATTTGAAGTATCTACTTTTATTCTAAACTCCTTGTCTAAGTCTGGAGCTACTAGTACTAGTCTAATTATAAAGATTCTTTTTTAAGTTTATCAAATGCCTACTGTTGCTCTCTTTCCTATTGCCACTTTACATCCTTTCTAGTCAGCACATTTATTGGCCTTGTTATCTGAGCAAAATCTTTGATAAACCTCTTATAATAGTTTACAAGGTCCAAAAATTTTCTAATATCTTTTACATTCTTTGGCTCTAGCCAACTTAGTATTTCATCTACTTTTTTCTTTTCTATTTCTATTCTGTTAGGTCCTATAATAATCTTTAGGAATTTGATCTTTCTTACTTTCTATATACATTTCTCTAGTTTGATATATAAGTTATTTTTTTCTAGTCTTTTTAATACCTCTTTTACTATTTTATTGTGTTCTTTTTCTGTCTCTGTTCCTACCAACACATCATCTACAAAGGCTGCTACTTTCCCTTTATTGATTATATCTTTCAGGATTTTGTTCATTATTGTCTAAAATGTAGCTGGTGAATTTGTTATCCCAAAGAACATAACTATTGGTTCAAAGGACCTTATATATATTATGAATATTCTCTTTTACTCATCTTCTTCTTTTATTCTCACATTGTTGAACCCCCACCACAAGTTCATTTTAGTGAATATTCTTTTACTTCCTATGTTATTTATTAAATCTGTAATCAACAGTAGTAGGTAGTTGTTTTTCACTGTTTGATTATTTAGACTATAGTAGTCTATCACTATCCTCTTACTCTTATTCTTCTTACCTACAAAGAATACTAGTGATGTCTGAGGGGATTTTGATGGTCTAATATATCTCTTTCTTAGTTGGTCATTTACAAAGTCCTGAATTTCTTTCCTTTCATCTTTGGATAAAGGATAAATTCTTTTCTTTTGTAGTTTAAACATCTTCTTGAGATTTATAGTATAATCCCAAATTTTTCTCATTGGTATTCTTTTTGATTTTACCTTTCTAAACACTTTTCTCTACTTTAGGGATTTTCTTAGAACCATTTCTTTGATCTTTCTATGGTCTGCTTCAATTTCCTTTTCTCTTTCCCAATTTTTCTTATTATCTATTATCTATCTTACTATTTTCTCCTCTTCTAACATTACTACTCTTTTTTCTTTTTTTACTTTTTGTTCTTTTTCCAATTTTGTATTTCTTCTATATAATAGTGGGTATCTGGTCATCTTGACTTTTTCTGTTTCCCAGTTAATTTCTAGGTTATATGCTTGTAACCATAGTATTCCCAATATAATATCTGTTCTTTTCAAATTACACATATTTATTCTAATTCTTTCTATATAGCTTTTGTAATACACATTCACTTCTACTTTGTGTATAATAACCCCTCCACTGTTATTTGTTCCATCTACATTTATGACCATTACTGGTCTTTCTAGCTTTTGTAGTCTAAATCCATATTTTGCTGCCATCTTTCTGTCCATGAACATTCCTATCATACCACTATCCAAGAGTACTTTCACTATTATGCCTTCATGTATATCTATCTATGAGTATAAGATTTTTACCCAACTAGAGTCCTATTGCCCTACTTGCTACTACCCTAATACTATGGTTATACTATCACCCCAAGGAAAGGATCTCTAACCTAAATGCCTTCCTAAGAATGTGGTGTTACTCCTCTATATATACAGCCCACAATAAGACTTCAGCACAAGATTTATAAAGCAAAAAAAGTACAAGTAAACTACTGAGTATCACTTAATTGTAAAATCAGGTCTCAGATACAATACCTGAGCTTAGTACTGTGTTTTCACTGATAGTCCTTAACTGATTATCAAGTCTTCTTAAGCCAAGAGCCTGGCTATGTATAGAGGTGACTAGTCATCGTAATGACCATTAGTCAAGAGTTGAAAAGATTATGAAAGTTAAGATGAGCAAGGCCCAAAATAGATGGTGCTCTAGATATGAAATTGAGTTCTAGTATAGCAACTTAGCCTAAGATGACTTAATCATACTCCAAGTCCGAATTAACAAAAAAAACTTGATAAAGTTCCTATTTGATTTTGTACACTACTTATACAACTACTACATGGTCTATGCACTACTTTCCCACACTTATCATATAATATAATCTTGTGATATCCTAACATATGACTATGATATGCAGTATTGTTATGTAATACTTCTTTATACTCTTTTCTTGTATAGTATATTCAAATAAGAAAATAAAATAAAATAAGATAAAATAATGACTTAGCCATTTTGTTAAGTTCTGACATTAAAGCCAGTTTCTAGATTGTATTTGGATAGAAAGTAGCTGGTTAGGAGATCAGAAGATATTAATAGGAAGTAATAGTATAGAAGTAGAGTAGAAGTACATAGTGATGACAGAATGGCATAGTAGAATGGGAGGTAATGTTAGACATATCTGCATGGTACAGTTATAGAGAAAAGAAGTAAGAGAGACTAGAAAAGGAAGGACTTTTCTTTTTTATTCATTTTTATTGAGTTTTATCAGTTTGTAATTTTAATATAACACTTAGGGAGCTAGCAAGAGAAGGTATGCAATCTTGATACCTACTACTATTTCAAAGACTCTAGAGTTATCTTCTGGTACTTGTTTGAGTTTTAAGTGAAGTGGTTGAATGGTTGAGGTAACTTTTCTCAATACTCTTACTCTTTTTAGAGACAAAATATAGTAATAACTTGGACAACCTTCTTGTTACCGAGGAACAGTGAATGTTCTTAGTGGTCACCCTAGGTGGATGTTCAGGAAGAACTCGATGGAGTTCTTTATTGGATTGCAGCCTTATTTATACTACTACTACAGTGGCTGTACCCTA
>Ga0153929_1000161_pt1 | contig 26968 bp, 16 predicted proteins | sample TSNJ013MetaG_FD_104689 | JGI IMG/M metagenome (GOLD analysis project Ga0153929, IMG submission 104689) | Attine ant fungus gardens microbial communities from New Jersey, USA - TSNJ013 MetaG | ecosystem: Host-associated > Fungi > Mycelium > Unclassified | place: USA: New Jersey, Wharton State...
TATTTTCTGAAAATCTGTGAAAACTAGAGAACCGCCGCATACCGAACGGTACGTGCGGTGGTGTGGGAGGTCGGCTAATCAATTAATGGTTAGCCTCCTACCCGATCGTAAGCAGTGGATTTCACCCGCCGCTAAAGGCGCCCTTTGATTTTTGCGTGAAGCATATCGCCTCCCATAGTGGCGTCCTAATAGCCAACATGTATAACCTCGCACCTTGTCTTATTGCAATTAGCCCAGGAAATTGATAGAATAGTTTGGAAAGGAGAAAATCAATGAAAAGACCATTTAGTATTATTTTAGCAATATTGATGTTGTTATCTTCCGTTATGGGTTATTCTTCACCCACCGTTACGGCAGAGGCATCTGAACTTACGCTGTCAAACTTGCCTGACCATGTGATTATCAACCAGGTCTATGGAGGTTCGGACAAAACCGACGGAGCGATTTCCAACAGCTTCATCGAGCTTTACAATCCTACCGATAACAGTATTAACTTAAATACATATTCCATTCAGTATGCAAAGGGTACAAAAGATTGGAACGTTTTAGAGCTAACCGGAAAGAGTATTGCCGCCCGCAGCTCTTTTTTAATCCTTTGCGTAGTACCTGACGTGAGCGTAGAGTCACCACGCTGCACCATCAGCAATTATGACCTGCTCTGGACCCAGAAGATTGACAATGATGCGATCAATGTGGCACTTGTTTCCAATAAGAACCAGCTTTCCGCTGCCATTACTGATGAAGAGAAAGCTGGCGTGATTGACCTGGTAGGTGCCATACAGTCTGCGAGTGCCGGGAATATTGTATACAACTATGAGGGTTCTGCACCGGTCGAGGGCATCTCAAAGCAAAAGTCTGCCCGCCGGATCATGTTTTCTGATTCTGATGATAACAAAGCGGATTTTGAAATTCTGGACTACCGGACATCGGGAATTAGTGACAATAAACTGCAGGAGGTAAAGCCAAGATATAGCGGCGATGGACCGTGGGGGGTTGACATTGAACCGGGAGATGACGTCCCGGATGATCAGAAACTGAAATTTTCCCATGAAGCGGGATTATATTACCAACCGTTCCTGTTAATCCTCACAACGGGCTACGAAAATGGGATCATACGCTACACCACGGACGGCAAAGACCCAACGGCAAGTTCGCCTGAGTATACCCGGTCTATTTTAATGGAGGAGAGGACAGATGATGCGAATGTTCTGTCGGCCAGCACGAACATCTGGAATTATACGCCGCCATCAAAGAAGGTCTTCAAGGGAAATGTTATCAAAGCGCAGGTATTTTCCCAAAGCGGCACATCCCTTACAGATGTCTATACCAAGTCATACTTTGTCAATGCAAATTATGGCAATCTGGCGGTTATCTCGCTTGTAACGGACAAAGACAATTTTTTTCATAATGACACAGGAATATATGCAAACGGAAACTATTTAAACAAAGGCGCCGACTGGGAACGGCCGCTTCATTTTGAACTGTTTGAGCCTGACGGATCTATGGCCGTATCGCAAAATATGGGTGTACGTATTCATGGCGGAGCAACAAGAAATCTTGCACAAAAGTCACTGCGGTTATATGCAAAAAAAGGATATGATGCCGAACACCCGACAGTAGAGTATGATTTGTTTGAGGGGAGGGCAAAGACGGCTGATCAGGAGGTATTGACCTCCTTTAAGAGGTTTCTGCTTAGAAACTCCGGAAATGATAATTCAAGCACATTGATACGTGATGCATTGCTTCAGAGTCTTCTCCATGACACTAACGTTATGATACAGGCCTACCGCCAATCAGTTGTATTTATAAACGGAGAATTTTGGGGAATTTATAATATAAGAGAGCGCATTGATGATGAAAGTGTAATGCGAAAATATAAGCTGGACGATGCTGCCGAGGTGGGAATCATTACCCTGGATTATGGCTGTAATAATGTACCGGAAGATTACGATACGACTGATCCTGGCATGGTCGCTGACTATGAGGCGTATATGGAAATGTGGAACTGGTTTAACAGCACGGAGTCGCTGGCTTTGGAGGAAGATTATTTACAGGCACAGACGTTTATTGATATTGATAATTTTATTGATTATTATATAGCTGAAGTCTTTGTAAACAATACCGACTGGCCAGGCAACAATAATGCGTTCTGTCGATACAGGACCGATTATCCAACCGATGCCAAGGCTGTTACTAAAAACGACTGGAAGGATGGGCGGTGGCGCTGGATGCTAAAAGATACTGACTTTGGTTTTGGTCAGGCAGACGGCAGTGCGTCGACCAATTCACTCACAAGGCTTAAGCAGACAAGCGGACTCAATGATTTCAATCCCTTGTGGAGCACGTTGTTTTTTAGAAGATTGATTACGAATGAGGAATTTAACGAAAAATTTATAAACCGTTTTTGCGATCTTCTGAATACTAACTTTAAACCGGACATTATAACTTCAAAAATTGATGATATGGCGGTGAGCATTTCCGGCATAATCGACGAGCAGAACGACAGATGGCGTTCAATTGGCGGCTTTAATTCGTGGACTAACAATATTAACGAAATGAAAGCATATGCAGGCAGACGTGTGACATATATACCTGCACATTTGAAGACGTTTTTTTCTCTGCCGGATACGACCACGACTGTAAACCTGATCACTAATCCGGACAGAGGTTATATAAAGATTAACGATATTGATATTACAACAGATACAGATGGGGTGACGGATCCGTCTTCATGGTCGGGAACATACTTTACCAATAAAACACAGACTATCTCTGCGATTCCATATAAAGGCTATAAGTTTTCTAAATTTATCGTAAGGTCTGCGGATTCCGAGCCTGAGTCCGAATCTGAGTTGGAATATGACATGGATACAATAAACATTACACTTACAGATGAAACAACGATACAAGCCCAATTTGTTGTAGACGATACTATCGTTCCCGACCCCGAACCACTATACATTACCGTTGTGGCAGGTACAGGCGGAAGTGTCACCGGTGGCGGCGCGTATGAGCATGGCACAAATGCTGCATTGACGGCCGTGCCAAAGGAGGGTTACCGATTTGTACGCTGGCTGGAGGGTGCGGAGCAGGTTTCGGACAAATATCAGTATACGTTTACTGTTGACAAAGACAGGACATTAACAGCGGAGTTTGCTAAAATCGGAACGCCTGCTTCGATGAAAGTGAAATCGGCCGGTTATAAGAGTCTGAAGGTAAGTTGGAATAAAGTACCGGGTGCGGTGAAATATGAGATATACCGTGCTGCAAAGAAAAAAGGTAATTATACTAAAATCAGGACAGTGGCGGCAACAAGTGTTACTGACACGAAACTGGTTACAGGCAGGGTATATTACTACAAGGTGCGGGCAGTATGCGTTACGGGAAGCAAAACAACAAACGGAGATTATTCGAAGACAGTAGGCGCTAAGCCCATTCTTAGCAAGGCGACAGGACTGAAAGCCAAAAAAGTTTCGGCAACCGGCAGTAAGCTTAGTTGGAAAAAGGTAACGGGTGCGACGGGATTTGAAGTGCGTCGTGCAACCGGAAAGAAAGACAAATATAAAAAGGTGACGAATACCAGGCGGACCAGTTATACGGACAAGAAACTTGTCAGGGGAAAGACATATTACTACAAGGTACGTGCCTACCGCTTGGTGAATGGCAAGAAGGTTTATGGTCAGTTTTCAAAGGTTCTGAAAGTGAAAAAATAGTGTGAGAGGGTCTTGCACATCAATGGGTATTTTGAGCTCATGTTAGAAGTATTGGGATTGGAAGTATTGAAAGAGGGACGCCAGGGATTCCTGGCGTCCCTCTTTCAGCACTCTTGCATACAATAAGTTGTTAATAAATTCATATTAACACAACAATATCTTATTAAAATTATTAAAATTTATGTTAAAATTAGATTAATAGCTTAAAACTATAACAGTTAAAACTTTCAATGCTAAGAAGTCAAAATACCTTTTGACCCCAACATCAATATATTATAATAATTCAAAAAAGAGAGGATGCAAAAGAGAATGATAAAAAACCTCAGCACTATGAGATGGCTGGCAGTATTTCTTACGATTATGATGTGTTTATCATACAGTAAATGAAGGTGCGTCCGTGATCAAGAGGGATGGCAGGATATTCATAGCATATGCCGCGTCAGGGACAGGGCCGGAATATACGATTGGACTATTGGAGGCGGATGAAAATTCCTATTTACTTGATGTTGATTCCTGGACAAAACAGGGATATCCGGTACTCACCTCGGCAGATGTACCGGGAGAATACGGACCGGGACATAATTCTTTTACGGTAGATGAGAAAGGGAATGACATTTTTGTATATCATGCCCGCTCAGAGGAATGCTATCTGGATCAATGTGATTGGTCAAGCCAAGGCCCCTTATATGATCCCTGCCGTCATGCAAGACTGAAGAGAGTTCACTGGGCCGCAGACGGTACGCCGATTCTGAAAATGTCTTATGAACAGGAATTGGCAGAAAAATTCCAGACTATTACGGCAACTGTAAAAGTGAAAAGCAAAGATGGACCGGTAGAGAAGGTAACGGTTACTTATCAAGCAGGTACAGGCGGTAAGATCCAGGGAACTGCCGTACAGACGGTTATAAAGGGCGGAACCACCGCAGCAGTTACTGCCGTAGCCGATAGTGGCTATGTGTTCAGTAAATGGAGTGATGGTCTGACGACGGCGGTTAGAAGTGATAAGAATGTAACCGCATCTAAGACGGTAACTGCTCTGTTTACGAAGAAAACAGCAGAAGCAAAAAAGGTTACGCTTAACAAGAAGAACATCAAACTTGGAGTTGGGGAATCCTTTACTTTAAAAGCCACGGTTACTCCGTCCGCTGCTTCACAGAAGGTGAACTGGACCAGCAATAAAACTTCGGTCGTAACTGTGTCCGCCAAAGGGAAACTGAAAGCAAGAAATACAGGAAATGCCACTATTACGGCAAAGACTGCAAATGGAAAGAAAATAACCTGTAAGGTAACGGTTAAGAAGGCACCAAATAAGATTACGGTAAAACCGGTCGTAAAAAATATGAAAAAGGGATCGACGGTGAAGCTGAAAGTAAATCTGCTGCCTAAGGGCAGTGCCAGCTACAAGATTAAATATTCTTCCAACAGGAATTCCATAGTGTCAGTTTCCAAAGCAGGTAAGATTACTGCTAAGAAAATAGGAAAGGCTACGATTACGGTTAAGACATTTAATGGGAAAAGGGCAAAAGTTTCTATTATAGTTAAATGAACTTGACAACGCGAAACTTACCGGTACGGATGAGTTTTCGCTGGCTCAGAAATATGCGAAGGTGAAATAAGACCTGCAAGGGGTGGTTGGTGATTTTCTATCGATTTAACAGCTAAAACAATGAGAGAGAGGTGTATCAGAAATTGAGCGATAATAAAACAGCCCATAATGCAGCAGAATACGATGAAAAAATATCAGCAACTATTCCATTTTATAATTTATTTCATCAAACAGTCATTGAATTTGTTCAATCCTTAGAGAAATCACCGGATAAATGGCTTGATACCGGATGCGGAACGGGGAGCCTTTTCATAGAGGCTAAATCCTCATTTCCGGAAACCCATTTTGTTTTGGCAGACCCTTCAGAAAAGATGCTTAATATAGCGAGACTGAAAACAGCTACGGATAAAAAACGATCCTTTGTATTAAAAGATTCTGAAAGTCTGGATTATGAGAGCGATAGTATGGATGTAATAACAGCAATCCAGTGCCATCACTATTTAGATGAGCAGGCAAGAATAAGAGCGGTTAAAAATTGCTTTAGAATGTTAAAACCCGGTGGTGTTTTTATAACATATGAAAATATTAAACCTTTATCTGCAGGCGGACTTCCCATTGCTTTGAAACGATGGAAAAACTACCAGATCAGTAAAGGAAAAACGCAAACAGAGGCAAAACAGAATATCAATAGATATGAAAAGGAATTTTTCCCCATTTCTATCACACAACATATTCATTTGTTGAATGAAGCAGGATTTTCTGCAGCAGAGATTTTGTGGGCATCATACATGCAGGCCGGGTTTTGGGCAATTAAGTAAGGAAGTGTCGGGAAATATCCTCGCCGTCTAGTGCAGGTATTTTCCGACACTTCCTAAGCAGTTCACGCATAGAATTTAAAATGTAACGAATAATATAGGTAATGGCAAAAAAAGATTGTTGTTAAATGAATGGGAATTAATAGGATGTAAGAAATGCAAATGAACAAAGATGATAGCTGGAAAAAGAAATATCTAAAGAAAATAATGATAGATGGGGAAGATAAAGAAGCACTTGATATTCTACTTAAAAATAAGCCTTCAAAACTTTTTCGATTTAGAGAAGGGATTATAAAAAATGAAAAAAATGAATTTTGTGATATTTGTTCCTTAAATTCCAATACAGTTTGGGCTTCTTCGGCATGCAAATTTAATGATCCGTTTGATTCCTCTTTAGTGCTGTCCTACAATTATCATGCTCATAAGAAAGACAAAGCAGCAATGAATGCTTTTGAAAAGTTTAAAAAACTCTCGGATAACGTTCAAAAGCATACATATGTTACCTGCTATTCCGAAAATATAAAATCTCTTTCCCTGTGGTCGTATTATGCCAATAATCATGAAGGATTCTGCATTGAATATGATTTCAATAAACTAATGGATATCGCTCCTGTCTTTCCGGTATATTATGATAATGACCTTATTACAATGGGGGAACATTCGGATAATGAGAGAAGCTTGTGGCTGTATGCATTGACAAAATCCAAAGATTGGAGCCATGAAAGGGAATGGAGAAGGATGTGGTCTGAGGACCTTACGAAGCCTGGAAAAAAAGGTGAATTCATTGAGTCAATCGAACCATCTGCCATATATCTTGGAAACAGAATCGAAAAGAACCGGGAATTAGAGAATCAGCTTATACATTATGGAAAATCAAATAATATTGAATTATATAAAATGTATATGGATATTGGATCGTATTCATTGATTCCTCTGAAATTATAGAGGCAATTATTGCTGATGAGTAACGGCATAAAGGATTATACGGGAAAATTGGCTTTTTGTTACGAAATGAGGAGTGCCCCAGGTGTCTGGTTCACCTGAGGCAATTATGAAAAAATTATCTAATGTGTAATGCAAACATTAAACTTTAACCAGATAAAACACTTTTTTCGAGTTATTTAAAATTATAACAATGAAATGTGAATAAAATATGAATATCAAATTAATTTATTGTGAAAACAACCAAAAGCAGGTCTTTCTAAGACCTGCTTTTGATAAAATATAACTAATTAAAGTTAAAGTTTCAGTTTTGCAAATAAAGAGCCAAGATTGGTGGTCACCCCTTCAGATTTGGGAAGCTTATAGGTCTCCTCCTGAATTTCTTCCGCAGTCACATCATTTAATGCTTTCATGCTCAGACTTAACTTGCCGTCTTTGATCTTGATTACCTTAACTTTTACCGTATCCCCAATGTGTAAAACAGCCGCAGGCGTTTTGATGCGCTTTTCACTGATTTGAGAAATGTGTACAAGTCCCGAAAGACCATTACCGAGATTGATAAAAGCACCGTATGGCTGAAGTGATTCTACGGTTCCTTCCGTTACCAATCCTACTTCCACATTGGAAATCATTGCTTTACGTTCTTCTTCTGCCTTTTCTCTCAAAATCTCCCTGGCGGAAAGTACCAGCTTCTTATCCGATTCATCTGCCGTAATGACACGTACCTGCAGCTCTTTACCCAGCCAGGTATCCAAATCCTCAACGTAGTTCAGGGAAAGTTTAGAAGCAGGAATAAATCCGCGCATACCTTCGACATAGGCAATCACACCGGATTTTACAACGCCGCCAATTTTTACTGTCAAAGTTGTGTTATTTTCCATGTAACTTTTCAGCTTGTCCCAAGCCAGGATTTCATTTGCTTCCTTCGCAGAGAGAAGAATATGTCCCTGACCGTCGTCTGTACGGATAACGGTGGCCGATAATTCATCTCCAATATGCACGGCTTCTTTCAGGCTGAGATCCGGATTAGCGGTGAAGTCTTCCAGGCGGATAATACCTTCTGTGTAATATCTAAGGTCTAATGTAATATCCGTGTCAGATACTCCGATTACAGTACCTGTCAAAATGTCACCTTCCTGAATTTTCTTGAAAGATGCTTCAAGCTCTTTTGAGTAATCAGCCATTGTTTCAGCAGGCATCTTCTCTGAGGCGTCCAAAGCTGCATCCGGGTTACTTTCCACTGCATCAGCTTCGGCGTTATCCACAGCAGCTTCAGCGTTATTCACAGCAGCTTCAGCGTTATCCACTGCATCAGCTTCGGCATCATCCACAACAGCAGCATCGGTGTTATCCACAACAGCAGCTTCGGCGCTATTCTCAGCATCAGCTTGAGCGTTATCCACAGCAGCAACTTCGGCGCTATCCTCAGCAGCGACTTCGGCGCTATCCTCAGCAGCAGTTTCGACGTTATCCACTGCCGCAGCTTCGGCGTTATCCACTGCTGCGTATTTCATAGTTTCATCTTGTAATTCATCAAACATATTTCTGTCCTCCTGTTTTACGCATAACATAAATAGACTATATCATTTTTCTTCCATAATTTCAACAAAACATTGACTTGGGCGCATATTTTAAAAGTGCATGTTACTGTTCAATGGGTAAGCAGTTACTATTTGGCCATGCAAATTTTCAAATGGGGATATTGCAACAGGGTGGAAGCCAGGACGCCGCTGCTAACTACGACCAACGACGCTCCGGAATGCCGTACCGCCGGGTCTTCGTAAGCAGCAAATTTCGCCAGGTACTAAAAGCACCCTCTAAATGTTTGCGAAAAGCACCTCTCATTCCACAGCGGCTGGTCTTTGGCAGTTTGTAAGTTTGCAAAAGCATGGCTGCGTCCCCAGCGTTTACACAAGCTGTCCCTTGCCCTTTTAAAACATGCACCCTAGACATGCCTGTTTACTTATAAAGAATCTTAAAAAAATACAAATAATTCGTAAAAAATTTAACTTATTGTAAGGATTTAGGAAAGAACATAATTTATTATAATTTTTGCAGAAATTATTGAATTGCAGTAAATTAATTATTTGGTAGAATATAATTGGGTTATTAAGATTGTTAAAATGAAAAGGAGGAAATTATTTATGAGTATGAAACAAATTAATAAGAAGGCAATTGCTTTACTGACAAGTTTGACATTGGCAGTATCAGGATTAACCGTATTCCCTATGGCAGTGCAGGCTGCTGATGCTGTGGATGCGAATACCGGATGGAGAAAATCCATCATGGTGGATTTTGGAACCGGTATGAATATAAACGAGGAGGGTGTTGATACAGATGTTGATACCACAAATAAATTCGGCCCAACCTTATATTCAAATCAAATACCGGATAATTCTTCTGTAGTTGGTGGTTATGGTGATTATTTGTATACTACGAATGATGTAGGCGTAATGTATGGCGGTACAGCAAATGGACAGAAGTTTGGCTTTGACAGAATATTGCCTGCAGGAGTGACAAATGAGGGGGGAGCGTATTTTAGAGACTGGGTATTTTCACCCGATGGCGAAGAATATGAATTAAGCATGGATTTGCTGGCAGGATATTATTATGTATACGTGTATACAGGAAATAAAACAACAGATTATAACAATGCAACATTTGTCTCCTTTGGTGATACCCCAGGTAAAGTTTGGCTTGACCAAAGTTCTGCCGGCGGAAGTCAATGGGGTACTTCAACGGAATATGATGAAGCAGTATATACAGTAAAGGTAACGGACGATGGAGCTGGCAAAGGTACGTTAAAATTAAGCTTCAAGGATAATACCATGGGTCTGGATGGATATGAGTCTTATCATAATGTATTAGTTAATGATAATCCGAATACTATTTTTGCGCTCAATGGTTTAGCGGAAACAGACTGCAACGGAAAAATTGCGACAGCCAGATTAAACGGTATTGAAGTGATACCAATGGAAAGTCCGGTACCCGCAACAGCCATTCAGGCCACCAGCATAGGACTGGAAGTAGGTCAGCAAAAAGATATTGATTATACAGTAACACCTTCTAATTCGACAGACCGTATAGAATTTGTATCACAAGATCCTGCCATAGCCGAAGTAGATGTCAGAACCGGTACTGTTACAGGCAAAGCAAACGGATCAACCACGATTACGATCAATACACCCAGTCTTGCCCAGCCGGTCAGCGTTCCGGTAACGGTGTCATCAGAGACGACATTAACCATTGACAAAACAAGTATGACATTAAGAGTAGGCGATACGGCAAATGCAGCAGGCGAAAACGTCGGAACCGTAAAAGTTACATTTAGTGCAGCCAGTTCAGAGGCCGCCCGAACGACACTTATTTTGCCAGTGTATGGGCTTGATGAGAGTCCCACTGTTCAAATTGAAGAAATCAATGAAAGTGCTACAGCCGGTTTATATGAAGCTACGATTAAAATAACAGCTAATACGAAAGGTACGACCGCCGTTTCGATTTCAAGAGAAACTGGTAAAGTCGTAACCTGTGATGTGACAGTAGAAAGAGCAGTAGACAGTGTAGTCTTTTTGAATTCACAAAATAATGTAACAACCGAATACTTAATGATGACTGGAAACACGCTGACGGTAAAGGCAACAGGTAAGCCTGATGAAGCAAATAATAAAAATGTTACATATGAATTAAAAAATTCATCTGACAGTTCTGTGGCAGCCATCAATTCTTCCGGTAAAATTACGGCATATAAAGCCGGTACGGTAACGATTGTTGCAACATCCAAAGATGATACAACGAAAAGCGCTGAGGCAACGGTAACTGTGATCCCGGCAATAAGCGCGGTGACCTTAAGTTCGTCGGCATTGACGTTAAATCCAAATAAAACAGCAGCATTGACAGCAAAATTAGTACCGGTTACGGAAGGTACAGCCATTCCAAATCAAAATATCACATGGTCCTCTTCCAGGCCGGAAATTGCAACCGTTGAAAATGGTACGGTAAAGGCTCTTAAAATTGGTGAAACAACGATAACAGTAACGACTGAAGACGGCGGATTAACCGCTGCATGTAAGGTGACTGTAAAAGCAGCTTCCATACCAGCCACACAAGTAAGCGTAAAAGCAGGAAAAACTACTCTGGCAAAAATAGGAGATTCTACCACTGTTACGGCTACAATGACTCCGGGCAATACAACAGATACAATTACCTGGAAATCTACGAATACGAAAGTAGCAACAGTTACGAATGACGGAAAAGTAGTGGCAAAGGGACCAGGAAAAACAGATATTGTTGCAACAGCTACAAGCGGAAAATCCGGTAAAGTAACGATTACCGTCAAGGTTCCCGCAACGAAATTAACTGTGAAAAATTCAATTTCGGTTAATGTAGGCAAAACAAAAACGGTAAAAGCAACTGTGAAGCCTTCTAATACAACGGATAAAATAAAATGGTCTGTGAAAAACAGTAAAATAGTAAAATTGAACGTGAAGCAAGGTAAAACCGTTAAAATTACCGGCAAGAAAAAAGGAAGTACGACCATAACGGTGAAAGCAGGCAAAAAATCTAAAAAAATTAAAGTAACAGTGAAATAAGAAGTTGTATGTCTTCTCCAAAAAATAAAGTAGATAATATATATCCATACTTTATTTTTTGGAGATTTTTTTCATTAGATTTTAATTGTATGGATGAAAATAGGACGCCGTGGTTCACAATATTTCATTATGAATAGTTAATGAATCCTGGAATGTTATTGAAAACCAGCCAGGAATCCCTGCTGTACTATCTTATGCGAAAGATCCGGTGTATGAGGGTAGCTGCGTAGCTTGCGAAGCAGCGTAAGGGAGAGAGAAGACCCAAGGAGTCATGAGGGCATTCCCGAATGACGACTGCTTTCGGGGGCTTGGAACGACCGCCGAAGGAGTCCGGTTCGCATAAGATAGTACAGCAGGGATTCTTGGCGTCCCCCTTCCAAAAAAACCAAAGCTATCAAACTGTTGAACCTAAACGCAAAGGATGATAATATATAAAAGAATTAATCCGCAAAAAAGCATTTGGGAGGAGTTATGGGAAAGCAAATATGGAAAGCCGGAAATATGGTCTATCCTCTTCCGGCGGTTATGGTCAGTTGTACCAGAAAGGGGGAAAAACCCAATATCATAACAGTCGCCTGGACCGGCACGGTGTGTACGAATCCCCCTATGGTTTATATCTCTGTAAGACCGGAACGGTATTCATATGATATCATTTACGAAACAAAAGAATTTGTAATAAATCTAACCACCGGAAAATTGGCAAAGGCCACAGATTTCTGCGGTGTACGTTCCGGACGGGACTTGGATAAATTTCAGGAAATGCATTTAACCGCCCAAAAGGCGGAACATGTGCATGCCCCGCTGATAGCGGAAAGCCCGGTCAATATTGAATGCCGGGTAACGGAAGTAAAAGAACTGGGTTCTCACCATATGTTTTTGGCTGAGGTACTGGCGGTACATGTGGACGATAATTACTTAAATGAAAAAGGTAAGTTCAACTTAAATAAGACTGGCTTGCTGATCTATTCCCATGGGGAATATCTGGAATTGGGAAAACGCATTGGGAATTTTGGGTATTCTGTCAGAAAGCGTGGGAAAGGGAAAAAATAAAATGCTGATTTCCCCTCTTGACTTTTAGTAAAACTCTACTTATAATTACCAATAACGTATTTAATAAGAAAAGACAAAGATGAAGACAGTACACTTATCAGGAAAGTGACAGAGAGCCGGGGGTGGTGGAAATCCGGTACGAGTAGGATAAGTGGAATATCACTTCGGAGTTTCGGGCTGAATACAGTAAGTGCTGACGGCTTTCCACCGTTAAAAGGAACGCATATAAGTGTATGATGCACGATAGTATGTTGTAACAAGGTGGTTGCGAAGCTTACAGGCTCTCGTCCTTTTACAGGACGGGAGTTTTTATGTTTATTCCCGCGAGCAATGAGCCGGGCGCAGGAAAGTTTTTACCTGCATTTGGCGAAACATTCTGCCGAACGTAGGTGAGTGGGTCTGAAAAAGACTATTATATGCAAGGTCACAAGACCGGATCGAAGTAAGGAGGAAAACGATGTTATACAAAAAAGTAACGACTGATCTCAATTTTGTTGACAGAGAGAAAAAGACAGTCGAATTTTGGAAGGAAAATCAAATATTTGAAAAAAGCATTGAAAGCCGTAAAGAGAATGAAACCTACACCTTTTATGACGGACCGCCAACGGCAAACGGAAAACCGCATATCGGACACGTTCTGACCCGTGTCATCAAGGACTTAATTCCCAGATACCATGCCATGAAGGGGAAAATGGTGCCCAGAAAAGCCGGCTGGGATACGCATGGACTTCCGGTGGAACTGGAAGTGGAAAGGATGCTGGGCCTGGACGGTAAAGAGCAGATTGAAGAATATGGTCTGGAGCCGTTTATTGAATATTGTAAAAAAAGTGTATGGAAATACAAAGGTATGTGGGAAGATTTTTCCGATACCGTTGGTTTTTGGGCAGATATGGATGATCCGTATGTAACCTATGAAAATAATTTTATTGAATCAGAATGGTGGGCACTGAAGCAGATCTGGGAGAAGGGATTGCTGTATAAAGGACACAAAATCGTGCCGTATTGCCCTCGCTGCGGGACACCGCTTTCCAGCCATGAGGTTGCACAGGGATATAAGGATGTAAAGGAACGTTCTGCGATTGCCCGCTTCAAAGTTAAAGAGGAAGATGCATATATCTTAGCCTGGACTACGACGCCGTGGACATTGCCTTCTAATGTGGGACTCTGTATAAATCCAAAAGAGACCTATGTGAAAGTAAAAGCCGAAGACGGGATGATTTATTATCTGGCTCAGGCACTTTGTGATACGGTATTGGGCGAAGGCACGTATGAAGTGCTTAAGTCATATGCGGGAACAGATTTGGAATACAAGGAATATGAACCATTATTTTCATTCCCTTCGGTTGAATTAAAGAAAAAGGCATTTTTTGTGACTTGTGATAACTATGTTACCTTGTCGGACGGCACGGGAGTCGTTCATATTGCACCTGCTTTTGGTGAGGACGACAATCGGATAGGAAGGAAATATGACTTGCCATTCCTGCAGTTGGTCAATGGAAAAGGGGAGATGACCAAAGAGACTCCCTGGGCAGGCACTTTCTGCAAAATGGCAGATCCTATGATATTAGAAGCTTTAAAGGAAAAGGGACTTTTGTTTTCTGCCCCCAGATTTGAGCATAGCTATCCTCATTGCTGGCGATGTGATACGCCGCTCATTTATTATGCACGCGAGTCCTGGTTCATAAAAATGACTGCGGTAAAGGAGGATCTGATCCGCAACAACAATACCATCAACTGGATTCCGGAAAGCATTGGCAAAGGCCGCTTTGGTGACTGGCTGGAAAATGTACAGGATTGGAGCATCAGCCGGAACCGTTACTGGGGAACGCCTTTAAATATATGGGAATGCGAATGCGGGCATATGCATTCCATAGGAAGTATCGCAGAATTGAAAGAATTATCCGATAGCTGTCCAAAGGATATTGAACTGCATCGTCCGTTTATTGATGCGGTGACCATAAAGTGTCCGGAGTGCGGAAAAGAAATGCAAAGAGTCCCCGAAGTCATTGACTGCTGGTTTGACTCGGGAGCCATGCCGTTTGCTCAGCATCACTATCCTTTTGAGAATCAGGAACTTTTTGAATCGCAGTTCCCGGCGGACTTTATTTCAGAAGCGGTTGACCAGACGCGTGGATGGTTCTATTCCCTGCTGGCTATTTCGACCCTGATATTCAACAAAGCTCCTTACAAAAATGTGATTGTAATGGGGCATGTACAGGATGAAAATGGACAGAAGATGAGTAAATCCAAAGGAAATGCGGTAGACCCGTTTGAAGCACTGGAAACCTATGGGGCAGATGCGGTCCGCTGGTATTTCTACGTGAACAGTGCGCCCTGGCTGCCAAACCGTTTCCATGGCAAGGCAGTTACGGAAGGCCAGCGCAAATTTATGGGAACCTTGTGGAATACCTATGCGTTCTTTGTACTCTATGCAAATATAGATGAATTTGACGCAACAAAGTATGTCTTAGAATATGATAAATTAAGTGTCATGGATCAATGGTTGATATCAAAGATGAATACAATGATTGAGACTGTAGATAGTAATATGGAAAATTACAAAATTCCGGAGACTGCCAGAGCATTACAGGATTTTGTGGAAAATATGAGCAACTGGTATGTACGCCGCAGCCGGGAACGCTTCTGGGCGAAAGGCATGGAACAGGATAAGATCAATGCATATATGGCACTTTATACCGCACTTGTAAATGTGAGCAAGGCGGCGGCACCGATGATTCCGTTTATGTCTGAAGAGATATACCGGAATCTGGTATGCAGCATTGACAGCGACGCACCGGAAAGTGTACACCTCTGTGATTTTCCAAAAGCAGATAAGCTGCATATAAATAAAGAATTGGAAACCAACATGGAGGAAGTGCTGAAAATAGTCGTAATGGGGCGCGCCTGCAGAAATACGGCAAATATCAAAAACAGGCAGCCAATCGGCGGTATGTATGTAAAAGCAGCCGCAGAACTTCCGGAGCTCTTTACAGAGATCATCCGCGAAGAGTTGAACACAAAAAAGGTGATCTTTACTGCGGATACGGCAAGTTTCACGTCCTATAGTTTTAAACCTCAGCTAAAGACGGTTGGTCCTAAATATGGCAAGCTGCTGGGAGGCATTCGGCAGGCACTTTCCGCATTGGATGGAAATAAAGCAATGGATGAGCTGAAATCTGACGGTTCGCTGAAATTCGACATAGAAGGCACAGAAATTATATTATTAGAAAGTGATTTGCTGATTGAAACAGCACAAATGGAGGGATATGTATCCGAGCAGGACGGTGAAATCACTGTTGTACTGGATACCAAACTGACACCGGAACTGATTGAAGAAGGATTTGTCCGGGAGCTCATCAGTAAGATTCAGACCATGAGAAAAGAAGCAGGGTTTGAAGTAACAGATAAAATTGTCATCTATGTTTCAGATAATGAACAAATAGAAGGAATTTTTAAGTCAAATACGGATATAATCAAATCAGAAGTTCTGGCAGTGGATATCGTATCAGGTTCTACAGGCGGTTATGTAAAAGAATGGAACATTAACGGTGAGACAGCGACTCTGGGAGTGGAAAAAACGGCCTAAATATAAAAAAGGCGAAGACAGCAGCATAGGAGGATTAAAATGAAAAAGAAATTTAATAAAAAAGAGTTTATAGCCAGTGTAAGAGACAATGTAAAGACGCTTTACAGAAAGACTTTGGTAGAAGCAACACAGCAGCAGATATTTCAGGCTGTGTCTTATGCGGTGAAGGATACTGTCATTGACAACTGGATGGCTACACAGGCAAAATATGAAGAAGAAGACCCGAAAACTGTTTATTATATGTCTATGGAGTTTCTGATGGGGCGGGCGCTTGGCAATAATCTAATTAATCTGACAGAGTATAATGAAGTGAAACAGGCACTTGAGGAAATCGGATTTGATCTGAATGTGATCGAAGACCAGGAGCCGGATGCGGCACTTGGAAATGGAGGTCTGGGACGTTTGGCCGCATGTTTCCTGGATTCGCTGGCTACTTTGGGCTATAGTGCATATGGCTGCGGAATCCGTTACCGCTATGGAATGTTTAAACAGAAAATTGAGGATGGTTATCAGCTTGAAGTACCCGATAACTGGTTAAAGGACGGCAATCCATTTGAACTTCGCCGTCCGGAATATGCAAAAGAGATTAAATTCGGAGGCTATATCCGGGTGATATATGACGAAGAGACGAAGAGGAATCGCTTTATACAGGAAAATTACCAGTCCGTACATGCCGTACCATTTGACATTCCGATTGTAGGTTACAACAATGGCATCGTCAATACACTTCGCGTTTGGGATGCTGAGGCAATCAATGATTTTCATCTGGATTCCTTTGATAAAGGAGATTATCAAAAGGCCGTAGAGCAGGAGAATCTGGCGAGAAATATTGTAGAAGTGCTGTATCCCAATGATAACCACTATGCCGGCAAGGAATTACGCCTGAAACAGCAGTATTTCTTTATTTCAGCCAGTGTGCAGGCGGCAATTGCGAAGTACAAGAAGAAACATGACGATATCAGGAAATTCTATGAGAAAGTGACCTTCCAGCTAAATGATACCCACCCCACCGTAGCAGTGGCGGAACTTATGCGTATTTTACTGGATGAAGAAAGACTGACCTGGGAGGAGGCATGGGAAGTAACGACGAAGACCTGTGCTTATACGAACCATACGATTATGGCTGAAGCACTGGAAAAATGGCCCATTGAACTATTCTCAAGGCTGCTTCCGCGTGTTTATCAGATCATTGAGGAGATCAACCGCAGATTTATAGAAGAGATCAAAAGAAAATATCCCGGCAATCAGTATAAAATCAATAAAATGGCGATTATTCATGATGGTCAGGTAAAGATGGCACATCTGGCAATCGCGGCAGGATATTCCGTGAATGGTGTTGCCCGTCTCCATACGGAAATTTTGAAAGAGCAGGAATTGAAAGATTTCTATGAGATGATGCCGGAGAAATTTAACAATAAAACCAATGGTATTACACAGCGCAGATTTTTGCTTCATGGAAATCCACTGCTGGCAGACTGGGTAACAAAACATATCGGCAATGAGTGGATCACGGATCTGCCCCAGATGTCCAAACTGAAAATCTTTGCAGATGATAAAAAAGCACAGCAGGAATTTATGAATATAAAATACCAGAATAAACTGCGTCTGGCGAATTATATCAAAGAGCATAATGGAATCGAAATAGATCCACGTTCCATTTTTGACGTGCAGGTAAAGAGACTGCACGAGTATAAACGTCAGCTGCTGAATATTCTGCATGTGATGCATTTGTATAACAATATCAAAGATCATCCTGAGATGCCCTTCTATCCGAGAACATTTATCTTTGGTGCAAAAGCTGCCGCCGGTTACCGCCGTGCAAAGCTGACGATCAAACTGATCAATTCAGTAGCAGATGTAATCAATAATGATAAATCTATTGATAACAAATTGAAAGTTGTATTTATAGAAGATTATCGTGTTTCCAATGCAGAGTGGATATTTGCAGCTGCAGATGTATCCGAGCAGATTTCCACGGCAAGTAAGGAAGCGTCAGGTACAGGCAACATGAAATTTATGCTGAACGGTGCTGTGACTCTTGGAACCATGGATGGTGCCAATGTAGAAATTGTGGAAGAGGTTGGAGATGAGAATGCATTCATCTTTGGTCTGACTGCGGATGAAGTAATCAAATACGAAAACTTTGGCGGTTATCATCCAATGGATTATTTTAATAATGATCAGGATATCCGCTGTGTGCTGATGCAGCTCATTAACGGTACGTATGCTCCGGAGGACCCGGAAAGATTCCGTGATATTTATGATTCACTGCTGAATACCAAAAGCAGTGACAGATCGGATACTTACTTCATATTGGCAGATTTTAAGTCTTATGCAGAAGCTCAGAAAAAGGTGGAGGAAGCATACCGGGATGAAGAGCGTTGGGCGAAGATGGCAATTCTTAATGTGGGAAGTTCAGGGAAGTTTACATCTGACAGGACGATTCAGCAGTATGTGGATGAGATTTGGGGTTTGGATAAGGTGACGATGGAATAGAGATACTTCGGCTTTTTTTGCATAAGGTGGCAAACGGCATAGTGTGAGGTAAGTATTTACAGGCGGACGCAGCAGGAGGGCAAGGGACAGCCAACGTAAACGCAGGCAAAGCTCTGGCGAACTAACCATTAACTACAACCAACGACGCTCCGGATTGCCGTCGCGCCGGGTTTTCGTAAATGGTGGATTCCGCCGCCGCTAAAACCGCCTGCAAATTGTTTACGTAAGCTGTCCCTTGCCCTCCTGCCGCTGTTTTTTCAGCGTCCCTGCTCTTTTTCATCGCTGGTTGTGTTTGGTGAGCGGCAAGGTGTCAGCCCCACATTTACTTCCTACAAGAATTGGGTTGGGTATACACCGGTGAGAATACCGGATGCTGACTATAAGAGTGGTTATAATGAAGAGGCAATATTTAATTCTTATTATCAAACATACTATAGAAATTCCCTTGCGGTTATGCAGCCTGAGAATGCGTTTCTTATAAATGCAGTGCTACGATAGCTTGCACCTTGCGCGAATACAATGATAGTTTATCAAATAAAATAAAGTGAGGATTCATTATTCAATATAGGGAGATCAATATGAAAAAAGGATGGAAAGCGATTTATATAATCATGTTACTTATAATAGGCATGGTTTTGGGATACATAGTCAATCAACTCGTAGAGTATGCAGCCATGGCAGATGCAGCCAATGCAAGTTATGAGGTGGATTTCATTGCAGAACTTCTGAAGGTGGAATTTGTAATCATTGGAGGTCTTTTATTCGGATTTTTCTTTCAAATTATAGTACATGAAAGCGGTCATCTGATATTTGGCAGACTTACCGGATATAAATACGTTTCATTCCGTATTTTAAGTCACATATTTATAAATAAGAATGGAAAATTAACAAGAAAAAGATTCAAAATAGTGGGTACAGCCGGACAATGCCTTATGGATCCTCCGGAAATGGTAAATGGGACAATTCCATATATACTTTATAATCTGGGTGGTTGTTTGATGAACTTTATTTGCAGTTTGATTTGTCTGATTCTGTATTTTGTTCTGCGGGACAGTGCCCCATGGTTGGCCGTGTGGATAATGCTGACGGCATTGATTGGAATCTTCTCCGGGCTCCTCAATTTAATACCAATAAAAGGATTATCGAATGATGGAAGTAATATCATAAGAATTGGAAAGAGCCTTGAGGCGCGTCATGCGTTTTGGCTTCAATTGCGTATAAATGCAATTATGACTGCAGGAGGAAGGTGTCGTGAGATACCAGAAGAATGGCTGGTGCTGCCAGATCATGCAGACTTAAACAATGATACCTTTTGTGCGACAGCAATTTATAGATTTTGTCTTTTATATGATAATCATGAATTTGAACAGGCAAAAGAATGGGCGGAAAAGTTACTGGAGACTGTGGACCGGATGCTGCCCATCCAAAGAATGGAATTAAAATGTGAATTATTGCTTCTTGAAATTATAGGGCAATGCAGGAAGGATGTAATAGATCAGTTATATACAAAAGAACTAAGAAGCTATATTAAAAAAACAAAAATATACATATCCAGAATGGTGCTCATGTATGCCTATACCAAACTGGTATCCAAAGATGCTGCGGAAGCGGGAAACTATTATGCTGCATTTAAAAAAGCTGCTGATACATGTCCTTTTGCGGGAGAGTATGAAGCACAGAAAGAGATGATTGAGATCATTAACAATACAGCTGCGAAATGTTGTTAAATTCAAGTGGATAGGTTGATGGGAAGAGGACGCCGGGAACCACCGCCAAACTTCTTATGCGAACCGGACTCCTTCGGCGGTCGTTCCCGGCTGTTTCTCTAAGGCGATTCGATCTGCCATATTATTTTGCGTTTTGCTAAATCTCTCGAGTATACAAGAACGCTGAATATTTGACGAGAATTAGAAGTTTATGAAAACCAGCCAAGAATCCCTGCCAACTATCTTATGCGAAAGATCCGGTGTATGAGGGTAGCTGCGTAGCTTGCGAAGCAGCGTAAGGGAGAGAGGAGACCCAAGGAGTCACGAGGGCATTCCCGAGTGATGACTGGTTTCGGGGGCTCCGAACGACCGCCGAAGGAGTCCGGTTCGCATAAGATAGTTGGCAGGGATTCTTGGCGTCCTTCCTCCAAAACCCCCAATATAAACTTCCCCCCCATTGATGAGTAAAAACCTTACCAGCAACATTTCTCCAGTGTCATGAAGAACGTCCAAAATAAGTATCCAGTCCATTGGCGATTCCCCGCACCATTGTTTCATAATTCGCTGTATTTGCCATATACAGATCGTCCTCGGTATTTGTCATAAAACCCATTTCCAAAATCGTGACAGGAACCTGGCTCCAGTTGATTCCGGTCATATCGTCTACTTCCAGTACTCCGTCATTCTCAAGCCCTGTAGCAGCGCAATATGCATCAATAATGCAGGAAGAAAGGTTTCTGCATAGATCATATAGATAACTGACATAGGGGTTAGAAGCAGATGGTGACATAGTTAATGCACCACTTACACTGCCGTCTTCGGAACCATTGGCGTGGATGCGGATCAGGGCGTCTGCTCCGGCATCATTCGCAATCTGTGCCCGTTCAATGTTGCCGATATTTATATCGTGGGTGGTACGTGTCATAATCACACGATAGCCTCTCGATTCCAGTTCCGTTTTTAAAAGCAGGGAGATGTCCAGCGTTAATTCATATTCATTCAGCCCGGTTGTTCTGCCGTATGTACCGACAGCAAGCTTGGCCTTCATAACATCAGAGCCCGGTCCGTTTGCTTCTGTCTGGCTCATATCCTGCCCGGGACCCTGATGTCCGGGATCAATTACGACCAGGGGACCATTATCGGTATTGCCATCGGCAGTTTCGGATTCGGAAATGGTTTCCGTTTGAGTTTCTGATTCGGTTAAAGTTTCCGCAGCAGTTTCTGACTCGGTTTCCGTTGGCAATTCGGTCTGTTTTGATGTTTCTGTCTCACTCTGTGTTTCTAACTGCGTTAAGGACAGGATGATTTCTGTTTGTGTATAGTTGTCTGGTATTTTGAAATCTTGCAGTATCATTATCCCAATAAAGATAATCAGCGCAATAATGGCAATAAGCATTACAATCATTATAGGTATGGCATTTTTGCTTTTCCAAGGTGCTTTCATATAGAAGAATCTCCTTTTTACAATCCATTGATATGATAATATATAGTATACAGGAAAATTGTGAAAAAGGAAATACCGGAATATTTTCCGGAGAGTTTAAATATACTATCAAAAAGGCATGTTCGAAATGAAGCCCCCTATGGGCATTTCGGATGTCCAAGAAGTACGGACTATAATAATGAAAAAAATAAAATTAATAATGATTGCAGTACTTATCTTGCTGCTGCTGCCATATATCACCACCAATTATTTTTCAAAAGAAGTAAAAGATACTTTTATCGCAAGGACCGCTTCGGAGAATTATATTTCAATACAGGTGGATGGTGTGATTAAAGAAATTGCATTTGAAGATTATGTTATGGGTGTGGCGGCTAAGGGAGTGGACTTATCCTATAGTTTGGAAACCATGAAGGCAATGATGGTGGTTGTGCGGACTAATTTATACAGACAATTGGAAGAAGAACCGGGAAAGCTTTTTTCACAGGATTATGTAACACTGTCCGAACTGGAGCAGATGGACGTGGCCGATAAAATGCAGCAAGCGGCAGAAGCCACGAAGGGGATGGTGATAACCGTAGAGGAGAAACTGGTCCGGGCGCCTTTTCATTCCGTAAGTGCGGGAAAGACAAGATCGGGAGAGGAGGTGTTTGGCTCCGATACCTATAGTTATCTGCAAAGTGTAGACAGCGGGCAGGATATTGAAGGGGATAACTTTTTAACAATCGATTTGGTGAATCCCGGAAATCTTGTTGATAAAGTCAATAAAGAGTATCCGGACAGTCTGAATGATGAAATTTCATTTTTTGATCAGGCAAAAATCATTTCCAGAGACAGTGCGGGCTATGTGAAACAATTTCAGGCGGGAAAAACAGTCATTCCCGGTGAAAAAATGCGTGAAATACTGGGGCTGAATTCCAGTTGCTTTTATATGGAAATGGTGGATAACAAAGTCCGGATCACAGTGAAAGGGCTTGGGCATGGTCTCGGATTAAGCCAATTTGGATCAGAAGTGATGGCTCAGGCAGGGGCTGGTTACAGTGAAATTCTGCAGCATTATTTCACTGGTATTACACTTGTTGAAAAGTCAAGAATTTAATTTATTTTGAAGTGAAGCAGGAATTCCTTGTATATTCTGAAAGATTCAGGCAATGCTATAATTGAACTAATGATTATAGTATGAGGTGAAGATTATGCAGAATAAGGAAGGTAAAAATTTTAAAGGTAAAAAAGGGGCAATGCTGGTATTAAGCCTCTCACTGGTGTGCGTGGCAGCGCTCACTACATTCTACACGATGAACAGGGCTGAAAAAAGCAGAGAAGAACAGCAGGAGCTGCTGGATCTGAATGAGGACCTGGCAGAAAATGAAACAGAAAGTACAGTAAAGAGTGCGGCAAATGATGTAGCAGAGAATACGGATGATTTAGAAGCTGAGGCAGTCAACAATGCAGATGCTTCACAGATTGCAAATGAAATGGATGTAGATCCGGACAGCCTTGTAGAGCCGGCTTATGACGCAGCAAGTGCAGAGGTTCAGGAAGAAACTGCAGCAGTGGATGCGGCATCGACAAACATAGAGGCGGATATTCAGCCTACGGTGGCTTTTGATGATGGCACTTCGATGAACTGGCCGGTAGCAGGAACCGTGATGCTGGATTACAGCATGGACGCAACTGTTTATTTTCCAACTTTAAATCAGTACAAGTATAATCCGGCGTTGATTATCAGTGCGGAAGAAGGAGGACAAGTAGTAGCTTCTGCCAAAGGTATTGTAGACTCCATAGAGATTGATGAGGAGACGGGAACTACGCTGAAATTGAATCTGGGAAATAATTACGAACTGACTTATGGGCAGCTAAAAGAAGTTACAGTTTCACAGGGAGATACTGTAGAGGCAGGTACTCTGCTGGGATATGTGAGCGAGCCTACGAAGTATTACAGTGAAGAAGGAAGTAATTTATTCTTTGAAATGACAAAAGATGGAGAACCGGTTGATCCATTTTTATATCTGGAGTAAGAAAGATAGGTAAAAGGAACTGTTGTTTCAGGCAGTTCCTTTTTCATATTTTTCTATCACAAAACATGAAAAATAGAGTATAATATTAAATAAGTAATCGAAGATTCGCAATCGAACTCTTTTACAGGCATCAAATGAAGATTATGCATCATGCCCATGGGCAAGTGAATGAAGTACGTTTGATTTAATCGATTGCTTTTTATATTAGCGTGTTGTGCTGTGCTTTTTGCCGGTGCATGCGCTTTACATAGGGAGATGATAATGATATGAATTATACCTATATATTGAAATGCGGTGATAATACCTTATATACCGGGTGGACAAATGATTTGGACAAGCGTTTGGCGGATCATAATCGGGGGAAGGGAGCTAAGTATACACGGGGGCGGGGGCCTGTTGAGTTGAGTTATTATGAGATTTTTAATACGAAAGAAGAGGCTATGCAGAGAGAAAGGGAGATAAAGAGATTGTCCAGGGGGGACAAGCTGAAATTGGTGGAGTGGTGGGGAAAAGAGAGGTAGTTCTACTCTTTTCCACACGCCAAGGTTTTGGATGACTGCCATTGTGACAAAATTGTTATGCTGAGATAAAAGAGTTTGTGGGATATGGGTAATTTTGGAGAGTGATAAGTAAAGTGGTACCGCTTACATTTATACTGGCATTCCGGCTACGTATACGTACATTAGTATGAAGTGGCAGATGCTTCCGCCTAAGACGAAAAGGTGGAAAATTTCGTGGGAACCGAAAGCTTTGTGTTTTGTGTTGAAAATAGGGAGTTTTAATGCATAAATAATGCCGCCGACGGTATAGATGATGCCGCCTGTCAGGAGCCATACGAAGGCTGCGGTGGAAAGTGAGTTGATGATTTGCGTAAAGGCAAGGACGCATACCCAGCCCATACCGATGTAAAGCAAAGAGGAAAACCATTTGGGACAGGTAATCCAGAAGGCTTTTACGATAATTCCGATTATAGCAATGCTCCATACCAGGGCACAGAGCAGTTTTCCTGTTGTCCTGTTTAAGACGATAAGGCAGATCGGAGTATAAGTGCCTGCTATTAATACGAAAATCATCATATGGTCGATTTTGCGGAGAATGCGGTTGGTTCGCTCGGAAAGATCCAGGGAATGATAAACCGTACTGGCGGCATAGAGTAAAATCATACTTACAATAAATATAGAAAGCGATATGAGATGAACCGGATCGGGTTCATGCATAGCTTTTATCATGAGTGGTAAAGCGGCGAATATTGCCATCATCATTCCGATGAAATGAGTGATTGCACTTCCGGGATCTTTTAACTTAGGTGTGGATTTCCATTTTTTCATCATTATATACACTCCTTGTTTTGGGTTGAATTCGAGATGCGGTTTTAAAAATGTTATACGTAGTTTTAAATACTATGTGTAGATATATTAATATTATACCATGTGGGATAAATAATCAAGTGATTTTTGGATTTTTTACAATTTTAGAATTTTAATAGTTAAATTTCTTACTATTTTCTTAAGTAAGAAATTTTTTGAACATTTGTTTTGTATAATTGCTTTGTATAATTTTAGATTTTTACGCAGGTGGCATTGAATTTTTGTTTTGTTTCATATATAATCTAACCTATATAGAAATGATGCAGAATATTGGTAAATAATGAGTGCTTACAGGAGGTTATAATGTCAAATCAGGATTGGTCAAATCTTGGCGATGAAATAAAGAATATAGTAGAATCAGCAGTAGATTCACGCAATTTCAAACAATTGAATGAGTCTATTTCAAAAACGATCAACAGCGCAATGGAAAGTGTAAACCAGGGCATAGGGCAGATCAATGAAAAGGTACAAAAAGCCGGTAATTACAGCAGGCAGGATTTTGTAAAAGAACGCCCCCAGAATCCCTGGGAAAATAAAAGGAGCCGGACACAGATAGTGAATAGCAGGGGCAGCCATTTGTTTGCCGGGACTTCAGGCATGATGGGGTCGGGTTTGGCACTGTCAATTATAGGCGGAATTTTTTCGGGTGGTATCGGACTGGCTGCTTTGCTTGTATTGCTCGTAGGTTTATTTACCGGAGGGCTAGAGGCAGGACATTTGATAGCGCTGACCGTTCTGCTTCCGCTTTTGGCGGGCAGCGGCTTTATGGCCTGGAAGGGCGGCACTATTTTAGGCAGAATGAAGAGATTCAAACTATATATGCGTCAGCTTGGAAGCCGTACCTATTGCTCTGTCAAAGAGTTAGCGGATTATGTTGGAAAACCGGAAAGCTTTGTATTGAAGGATGTACGGGATATGATTCATAAAAACCTGTTTCGGCAGGGGCATGTGGACAAGCAGGGAACCTGTCTGATCGTAAGTGATGAGACTTTTGAGCAGTACCGCTTTACACAGATGCAGTTAGAACAGCGTCAGATGGAAGAACGGAAAATAGACATGCCCGGTACGCCGGAGAATGGGCAGATGCCGGATGAAGTAAAAAGAGTGATCGAAGAAGGGAATACATATCTGCGTAAGATCAGAGAATGTAATGATGCGATTCCCGGGGAAGAAATTTCAGCCAATATTTCCAGGCTGGAACTGATCATTCATAAAATATTCATGCGGTTGGAACAACACCCGGAACAAATTGCCTATTTGCGTAAATTTATGGATTATTATCTTCCTACGACGGTAAAATTATTGGATGCATACAGGGAGTTGGATGAACAGCCGGTACAGGGTGTTAATATAACTTCTTCCAAACGGGAAATTGAAGAAACTTTGGATACGATTAATAAGGCATTTGAGAATTTACTGGATGGATTTTTTCAGGACACGGCATGGGATATTTCTTCAGATATCAGTGTACTGCAGACCATGCTGGCTCAGGAAGGATTGACCGGGAAAGATTTTAAACAGGTAAATGAATGACAGGAAGTGCCCAGCGGGCATATCGGATGTCCAGAAAGCATGGACACGCGTACCCTTGAGGGTATAAATAAGGAAGCACCCTGCGGGCATATCGGATGTCCAGAAAGCATGGACATAAATAAGGAAGCACCCTGCGGGCATATCGGATGTCCAGAAAGCATGGACA
>Ga0153929_1000166_pt1 | contig 26598 bp, 22 predicted proteins | sample TSNJ013MetaG_FD_104689 | JGI IMG/M metagenome (GOLD analysis project Ga0153929, IMG submission 104689) | Attine ant fungus gardens microbial communities from New Jersey, USA - TSNJ013 MetaG | ecosystem: Host-associated > Fungi > Mycelium > Unclassified | place: USA: New Jersey, Wharton State...
ATGGCGTTTTCCTCATGCGCCGGATCGCGTGGAATGCATTCCACCGGGCACACCTGCTGACATTGCGGTTCGTCGAAGTGGCCGACGCATTCGGTGCACTTGTTCGGGTCGATCACGTAGATTTCGATACCCATCGAGATGGCGTCGTTCGGGCACTCGGGCTCGCACACGTCGCAGTTGATGCACTCGGCGGTAATGAACAGGGCCATGCTTTACTCTCTTCGTCCGGCATCTCAGCCGGCTTTTTCAGTGCCCGCGCGCCCTGGATGAGCGCGCTTCACGGAGCGCTTTAAGCGCTCACGGCACCGTTGGGTCCGGCGCAATCGGACCGACCTTGTCCTGCAAGCGCTTTTCCACCGAGGGAAAAACAAACTTGCTGACATCGCCGCCGAGTTGCGCGATCTCGCGCACGATCGTGCCCGAGATGAATTGATATTGATCCGACGGCGTCATGAACATTGTCTCGACGTCGGGCAGCAGATAACGGTTCATGCCCGCCATCTGGAATTCATATTCAAAGTCGGAGACGGCACGCAGACCCCGCACGATCACGCGCGCGTTGTTCTTGCGCACGAAATCCTTCAGTAGCCCCTTGAAACTCATCACCTGCACGTTCGGATAGTGGCCCAACACGTCATGCGCTATATCCAGCCGTTCCGCCAAACTGAAGAATGGCTTCTTGTTCCGGCTATCTGCAACTCCTACCACGAGCGTATCGAAAATACTCGATGCACGTCGCACGAGGTCTTCGTGACCACGCGTAAGCGGGTCGAACGTTCCGGGATAAACGGCTACAACCATGGGGCATCTCCTCTTCTGATACTTCTTCTGGCATGTCTTCCACAACAGATTGGGCCGCCGCGGGCATCGACAAGACCGGAAAATTCCGCCGATACTCCGTCGCCAACCCGGTCCGCCAAGCCCGCTACGTCCATCACGCGGATCAAGCCCCGTCCGCAGCCGGCCGGAGATCGCCGGCCAAGCATTTTGGAACGCGCATTATTCCTCATTTTCGCGCCGCAGCAAATGATAGCGGACCGCGCCAGCCTTGCCTTCGCGGGTAATCGCCCATCCGGACAACGCCGGCGTTTGCGCAGGATCAACGGGTTCGCCCGATTCGACGTACAGCGCGCCGCCCGGCGACACCAGCGGCACGGCGAGTTCAATGGCGCGCTGGAGCATGGAGGTATCTCCAAAAGGGGGATCGAGGAACACGACATCGAAGGAATTTGGCGCGAGGCCCGCAGCGAGGCGCAGCGCGTCCGCCTCCACGATTTCGATGTTTTTCGCGGCCAGGCGCGTCTGGTTCGCCTTCAGTTGCGCCACTGCGCGACCGCTGCGTTCCACCATCAGCACACGCAGCGCACCGCGCGACGCCGCTTCGAAACCCAAAGCACCGCTGCCGGCGAAGAGATCAAGACAGCGCCGGCCGTCGAGCGACTGGCCCAGCCAGTTGAACAGTGTCTCGCGCACCCGGTCCGGCGTCGGACGCAGGCCGTCCAGGCTCAGGACAGGCAGCGGCGTGCGCTTCCAGTCACCGCCAATGATGCGAATGGAATGCGGCTTGCCGCCGCGCGATGGCGCAGCCTCGCGGACTTTCGGCGTGCGTTCGGGGGTGCGTTCGCGATTTCGCTCGGGATTTCGCTCTAATGCGCGGGTGATCGAGGAACGGGACATGGACGTGCGTGGGTAAGGGCGGCGGGATGACCCGCGCGGGTCGGGTGAGAATGTGATCGGTTTGCAACAATCAGCCTGCAACATTGCGCGTGTCGCCGATGCGGGCACGTTACCACAGCCCCGCCGCGCCCGATGCAGGGGTTCGCCGCCACCGGGCCGGCCACTACAATCGGTGCCGGCTGATAAAATATGCGTCTTTCGCCTTTTTTGCGCACACGCCTGGCTTTTCGCCGCTGTTTCCGGCGGTTTTTCGCGGCACGGCGGCCATCGTCACCTTTGCGTTTGCGTTGTTCGCACGTTCGACGCAGGAACACGCTGCGACGGCATAGATAGAACGCGCTACCCCCACCACTGCAGACCATGTTCAGCTTTTTCAAACGATTAGTAGGCAAATCGACCGATACCGATCCGGGTACCGATACCGATAAGCCCGAGGAAAACGAAGCCGAGGACGCTGCTGAGGCGCGTTCTGAAGGCGCTGAAGCGTTGCGGCCCGCTAGTACCCCGGTGACGCCGGCGCAGCCCGTGGAAACCGCGCGGGAAGGCGCTGCAGCGGCGTATCTGGATTCGGGATCGAGCGTTGACTCGAACGCTCGTGCACCACGCAGCCCGGATGCGCCCGCGAGCCGGACGCAATCCGCTGCGCCTGGTGATTCGGGGTCCGGATTGGTTTCATCTGCAGATTCGGCTCAGGGCACGCGCGGCGATTCAGGCTCTCCTGCCGCACCGATGACGCTAACTCCGCCGGCCGCGCCGGCGCAGCAGACCCCTGCGTCCACCCCGGAAGCCAAACCCTACTGGCAAGGCCGCACGGCATCGCAGTGGAAGGCGCCGGCAGAAACCGTCGAGATCGTGCCACCACCGGAGCCGGAACCAAGCGCCAAGCGTTCATGGCTCACGCGCCTGAAAACGGGCCTGTCGAAAACGAGCTCGGGCCTGACGGGGATTTTCATCGGCGCGAAGATCGATGAGGATTTGTATGAGGAACTTGAAACGGCGCTGCTGATGTCGGATGCCGGTGTGGATGCCACCGAATATCTGCTTGAAGCGCTGCGTGAGAAAGTCCGCAGCGAGCGGCTGACCGATTCGATGCAAGTCAAGGCCGCACTGCGCTCGCTGCTCGCGGAGCTGCTGCGCCCGCTCGAGAAGTCGCTGATGCTCGGTCGCGCCAAACCGCTCGTGATGATGATCGCCGGCGTGAACGGCGCGGGCAAGACCACGAGCATAGGCAAGCTGGCCAAGCATTTGCAGCGCTTCGACCAGTCCGTGCTGCTCGCCGCCGGCGACACCTTCCGTGCTGCTGCGCGCGAGCAGCTCACGGTTTGGGGACAACGCAACAACGTGACGGTGGTATCGCAGGAAAGCGGCGATGCAGCCGCCGTGATCTTCGACGCGGTCGGCGCCGCGCGTGCCCGCAAGATCGACGTGATGATGGCCGACACGGCGGGCCGCCTGCCGACCCAGCTTCACTTGATGGAAGAACTGCGCAAGGTGAAGCGCGTGATTGCAAAGGCACAGCCCGATGCACCGCACGAGGTACTGCTGGTTATCGACGCAAACACGGGCCAGAACGCACTCGCCCAGGTGAAGTCTTTCGACGACGCGCTGGGCTTGACGGGTTTGATCGTGACCAAGCTGGATGGCACCGCGAAGGGCGGCATTCTCGCGGCCATTGCACGGCAGCGGCCGATTCCGGTGTACTTCATTGGCGTAGGCGAGAAAGTCGAGGACTTGCAGCCGTTCAGCGCCGACGAATTTGCGGACGCGTTGCTCGGAAGTTGAACCAGTGCCGCGGCCTGGCGTTCAGCCCATTCGCCAGGCCGCGGCCACGCAAGCTACCGCGCTACCGGGACACGATCAGCGCCCCGGCAATCCACCACATCACAATCCCCACGATCACATCGAGCACCCTCCACGAGATATCTTTCTCGAAGAGAGGCTGGAGCAAGCGCGCACCGAACCCAAGCGCGGTGAACCAGATGATTGACGAACACATTGCCCCTGCTGCAAACCACGCGTTCCCCGGCCAGCCGTACCGGGCACCAATGCCGCCGAGCAACACAACGGTATCGAGATAAACGTGCGGATTCAGCAGCGATAAAGCCAGCACGGTCGATACCGCGCTCAACAGCGTCTGCGACTCTCCGTTCTCGGTGTGTAAATGTCCCGGCCCCTTCCACGCCGCATGGAACGCCCGCAGACCGTAGAGAAACAGAAACACGGCTCCCGCCCAGCGAATGACCCCAAGCAGCGCCGGTACTCGTGCGATCAGCGCCCCCATTCCGCCAATACCGAACCCGATCAGCAATACGTCGATCAGTGCGCAGATAAAAACGACCCAGCCCACGTGCCGCCGTTTCAAGCCTTGCCGCAACACAAATGCGTTTTGAGCTCCAATCGCGATAATCAGGCTTGCGCCGAGCCCGGCGCCGGATAAAAAAACAGCTGTCGTCATTCGGCGTCCGGTTGCTGTCCAGGCGCGGCACGCGCGAACGCATCGATTTGCCCGGCGTGATTCGCGATACGTTCGATCGTCGGATAACGGCTCATATCGAGATTAAAGCGCTGCGCGTTGAACACTTGCGGCACGAGGCACAGATCCGCGAGCGTGGGGGTATTGCCGAAACACAGCTTGCCCACGCGCGAGTCGTTCGCCAGCCGCTTTTCAAGCGACTCGAAACCCGACTCCAGCCAATGCCGGTACCACGCGTCTTTCGCTTCGTTGTCGACCTTCAGCGTGTGCTTCAGATACTTCAGCACGCGCAGGTTGTCGACAGGGTGAATCTCGCACGCAATCTGAAGCGCGACCGAACGGACGAACGCGCGATCCAATGGCGTGCCCGGCAACAACGGTGGCTCGGGATGCGTCTCTTCCAGATATTCGATGATCGCAAGCGACTGTGTAAGCACGTTGTCGCCGTCGATAAACGTTGGCACGATGCCGTCCGGATTCAGCTCGCGATAATCCGGCTTCAGTTGTTCCCCGCCATCGCGCAGAAGATGGATCGGCGCGTACTCGTAGGCGAGCCCTTTTAGATTCAGCGCGATTCGCACGCGGTACGCCGCGGAGCTACGAAAATAGCTGTATAGCTTCATGAGTCCCCTCCGTTTTTATAGTCAGACCACGCGCACGGAGAACTCTCCGATTCCGTCGACACCGCCCTTCATCAGGTCGCCCTTTTGAATGGCGCCGACGCCTTCAGGCGTGCCGGTGAAAATCAGGTCGCCGGGGAACAACTCGAATAGCGTCGACAAATACGCGATCGTGTCGCCCACGGACCAGATCAGTTGCGAGATGTCCGATCGCTGCTTCTCTTCGCCATTGACGGTCAGCCAGATCGCGCTTTTTTCCAGATGCCCAACCTTTGCTACCGGATGAATCGGACCCAGCGGCGCCGAGTGATCGAAGCCCTTGGCCGTATCCCACGGGCGGCCCAGTTTCTTCGCTTCGGCTTGCAGGTCGCGGCGCGTCATGTCGAGGCCGAGCGCGTAGCCGTAGACGTAATCGAGTGCTTTCCCGGCGGGAATGTCCCTACCTTGCTTGCCGATTGCTGCCACGAGTTCCATCTCGAAGTGCACGTTCTTCGACTGCGACGGATAGGGGAATTCGCCGGTCGCACCCGGCGCGACGTACAGGACGGCGTCGGCGGGCTTGCCGAAGAAAAACGGCGGTTCACGATCGGGGTCATGCCCCATTTCTCGCGCGTGCGCCTCGTAGTTCCGTCCGACGCAATAAATCCGGCGCACGGGAAACAGGTCGCTGGACCCGACAACGGGCACCGCGACCGCGGGTGCCGGAGCAAATATGTGACTCATTGCGTCTTCTCCTGTTTGATGAAGCATCGACCTGGACCTGAAGTTTAACGTGCACTGTTGCGCATCGCGACTCGGCTGAACGGCCTATGAGCCCCGGGGCAACGAACGCAGAAACAAGCCGCCGGTCTGCGATTCCCGTGGGCGGTCTTGAACCCGCGGCCATCGAACAAACGAGCAGGCAAGCGCTCCGAAAACCCTCCGCCGAACACCCCCGCGACTTGCAAGCCCGGCTCAAATGCGGTACTGAATACGATTCCTGTATTTCCTGAATTGCAGCGACCTATCGTGTACAAGGCGATTCAGCCCCATACGCCAGCCGCCCGCTCAGACCAATCAATGACCGACACAACTCCTTTCCCGTGCGCCCGTTTCATCAAGGAAATCGGCCGCGGGCCGAACGGCGCGCGAGCACTGACCCGAGAGGACACGTACGCCCTCTACGAAGCCATGCTCGACAACCGCGTGTCGGATCTCGAACTTGGCGCCGTGTTGCTGGCGTATCGGGTGAAAGGCGAGACGGCCGCGGAACTCGCCGCGATGCTGGCGGCCGCGCATCGCTCGTTCGAACCGCTGCATATTCAGAATGGCCGCGACCACGCCCGGCCCGTCTCCATCCCCACGTACAACGGTGCCCGCAAGCAGCCGAACCTGACCCCGCTGCTGGCGATGCTGCTCGCACGGGACGGCGTGCCGGTGCTCGTGCATGGCGTAACGACTGACCCTGGCCGCGTGACGAGCGCCGCGATTTTCGCCGAGCTGGGCATTCCAGAATCCACTTCCCACGATGAAATCGAGGACAACCTGGCCTCGCGGCGGCTGGCGTTCGCGCCAATCACCGTGCTCGCGCCCAAGCTTGCGCGCCTGCTGGCGATCCGGCGGATCATGGGCGTGAGAAATTCCACACATACGCTGGTGAAGATCCTGCAACCGTTCGCGCAACCTGGTTTGCGGCTGGTGAACTACACGCATCCGGAGTACCGCGAGAGCCTGACTGGGCTATTCACCGAACATCCCGATGCAGCGGCCGGCGGCGCCCTGCTTGCTCGCGGGACGGAGGGCGAAGCGGTAGCGGATACGCGCCGGCAAGTGCAGGTGGACTGGTTCCACGAAGGCCGCACAGAAACGCTGATATCGGCGGAGCGCTCATCGCCGGACGCGCCCGTGGTGGCCTTGCCCGAGGCCCTGGATGCCGCGACCACCGCGCGCTGGATCGAAACCGTTCTGCGCGGCGAAGCACCCATTCCACCCGCACTCGCCCGTCAGGCGGAGTTGATTGCGGACATCGTCAGGCGCTAGAGCATTCGCCAAGGCATTCTTCAGTCGAGAAAGCGTTTCTGTTGACAAAAGCGCGCGCCCTGCGCTAATGTGCAGAAATGAGCTTTACCCAATTCCCCTCCCTTCGAATTACTCAGGGTCGCCTAGCGCGGCCCCTATCGCTACGTCTAGCGTAAGTCGCTAAACGTGGCGCCGCGCGTTCCTCGCGCGGTCCCTCCTGCAGTTTCGTAGTGCCCTTTTCGTAGTTCCCCTTTTACCACCCGTAGTCGTTTGCTTTCGTCCGCTCATCCGCGGCTCGAAAACGCGAGGATCACATGCACGCTGCATTTGCATCGTTCACGTTCGTCACCGGCGTCACCCACGCCACGGGACATCGAGAACCTGTACAGCACGCATCGGAACGATGCCGGCAAGCCGCCGGCCACGCGTCCGCCTCGCAGCGACTGCGCTTTCACGCGTACAACGCGTTCAGCCGAGGCCCACGATGATGATGCGCAACCCTTCCGAGAAATACCGCCCTTTCCCCCAGGTCAACCTCAACGGCCGCCGATGGCCCACCCGTACGATCGAGCGCGCGCCCATCTGGATGAGCACCGATCTTCGCGACGGCAACCAGGCCCTGATCGACCCGATGAGCATTGAAGCCAAGCTCGAGTTCTTCGAGATGCTGGTGGCGGTGGGTTTCAAGGAAATCGAAGTGGGCTTTCCGTCGGCATCGCAGACGGATTTCGACTTCGTGCGCAAACTGATCGTGGAAAACCGCATTCCCGCCGATGTCACCATCGAAGTGCTCGTGCAGTCGCGCCGCGAACTCATCGAGCGGACTTTTGAAGCAGTGGAAGACGCCCCCCGGGTGATCGTGCACCTGTACAACGCGATTGCGCCGTCGTTTCGCAAGATCGTCTTCGCGCAGTCCAAGGAAGAGACCAAGGCGCTGGCCGTGGAAGGCACGCGCATCATCAAGGAATGCGCCGCCGCGCGCCCTGGCACGCACTGGATCTATCAGTATTCGCCGGAAACGTTCAGCATGACCGAGCTGTCGTTTTCCCGCGAAGTTTGCGACGCCGTCGCGCAAATGTGGCGTCCCACGCCCGACCACAAGATGATCGTGAACTTGCCGGCGACCGTGGAAGCAGCCATGCCGAACGTGTTCGCCGATCAGATCGAGTGGATGGATCGGAACATGAGTTATCGCGACAGCATCGTGCTCTCCGTGCATCCGCATAACGATCGCGGCACGGCAGTCGCCGCAGCGGAACTCGCGATCCTTGCGGGCGCCGAGCGCGTGGAAGGCTGCCTCTTCGGCAACGGCGAGCGCACGGGCAACGTGGATCTCGTCACGCTCGCAATGAATTTGTACACGCAGGGTATCGACCCCGGTCTGGATTTTTCGGATATCGACGGCGTGCGCCGCGTGGTCGAGCGCTGCAACCGGATTGCCGTGCACCCGCGTCACCCGTATGCCGGCGATCTCGTGTTCACGGCCTTCTCCGGTTCGCATCAGGACGCCATCCGCAAGGGGTTTGCCCAGCGCGAAGCGGGCACGGTGTGGGATGTGCCCTATCTCCCCATCGACCCGGCCGATCTCGGCCGCAGCTACGACGCCGTGATCCGCGTGAACAGCCAGTCGGGCAAAGGCGGCGCGACGTATCTGCTCGAACGCGGCCTGGGCTTCACGCCGCCGCGCCGCGTCCAGATCGAATTCAGCCACGCCGTGCAGAAAGTCGCCGATGCTTCCGGCGCGGAAGTCTCCGGCGACGCCATTTGCGCATTGTTCAAGCGCGAATACTTCGAGGTACGAGGGCCGGCGTCGCGCTCGGATGCGTCGACCATGCACTTCGACGGCCGCGCTGTAAAGCTGCCTGTATCCGCGGTTGCCGACGAACCGCACGCGCAGGCGGTCGCTGCGGCCGTGGCCAGCGTGGCGGGTGTGGCGATCGAGGTGACATCGTTTGAAACCGCTGCAACCGCGAAGGGCGAGACGGCGGTGTTTATCGGCTGCCGGATTGGCGATCAGGTCATGCGGTTCGGCGTCGCCGTGCATGCAACCGCGACTCAGGCGGTCGCCGATGCCATTGTCAGCGCGGTAAATCGCGCGCGCTGGGCCGGGCGGAAGGAAGTGGAAAGCGAGGCGGTCGCAGCGTGACGAGCGCGGCTTTCTTTCCAGCAGCAAGCAACGAGTAACGAGTCGTGGCTAGAACGCGCTGGAATTGGCCCAGACGTGGGCCGTAAGAATTCGGTGATGCTGCGAGTCACCGTTTTCCAGCCCAAGCGCGGCAGAAGTTTGCGAAGCAGGCAATAAAACACGATAGCCGGTATTGGCATGGCGACCGGCGCTCACAAGGCGCCGACCCGCCTGCCGAACCGCGGCGCCCGACCGAACGGCGTCGAACCGGTGCTAATCCAGCGCCACGCGTGTTGCCTGCATCGCGAGCAACTGCCATTGCCCATCGACCTGAATGTGGATGGCCGTATAGGCGATGGGGAACAGCAACGCGCCGTTCTTCGACTCCATCTCGAGCAGCGCACGCCCATACACGATCCACGTGTCCCGCCCGCCGGGCACCAGCTCCTGCGACTGGATCTCGATCTGCCGATAGCGCCGGCGCCCTGCCGTGATCGCATCAATGAACTGACGTTTCGTCTCGCGCTTGCCATTGGTGTGGACGTAGCTGGCGTTCTCCGCCAGCAGCGCGTCCAGCAATTCGCCGTCACCGTCGACCATCGCACGGAAGCGGTCGCGCTCGAGCTCACGGATTGCCTCGATGGGTGTACCGATGGGTTGTGCCGGCATCTGTCGATTCCTTTCGCGCTTGAGGAACCGATAGACGCGGCCCTCGTCAGAAGTTGTACTGCAAATATATCTGGCTGAAATTTATACCAGGATTCGGGTGTTCGATACCGGCGTTGGATAAATGCTGAAACCGGAACCCCGCCTGGTAGTTTTGATGCGCGCCGAATTGAGCCCCCACACCCACGACGTCGGCAAACTGAAAGGCCGAAGAGAACGTCCGGGTCTCCGTCTCGCGAACATGCGACAGGAGGCGTACACCGACGCCCGCTTCCACGTAGGGCCGAAACCATCCCGAACTCTTGATGAAGCGGAACATTGGCGTGAGGCCGAATTCCCAGATGCTCGGATTCGATGCCTGGTTTTCGCGAATATCCCAGTAGGCCACGTGCGCTTCACCCACAACGGTGAAGTGGAAACCGCCAATTTCCCACCACGTCCAGTTGGGGTCCCAGACTACGCCTACATCCGCTTTCCGGACGTCATGGTCGGCAACCCCGCCTGCGATCTGCAGGCCGAACTGATCGGCGTGGGCTGTGGCCGAAGCCAACGCCAGCGAACCGAACAAGGCACCGTAAAGAGAGCACTTTTGCCAGACACTTTTCTTCTTATGCATGAATACTCCGGAGCTGGATTCTCAGAAGACAGGCTCGCCGCCAACGCAGCAAGCCGCCATTTTAGAGACGGTCTCGAAATTGTGCTCAGAAGAGTTCTGCCGAATGGGGGAAACACGGAATTAAGTTTCGTTGAATCCTGATTGGCGGGTAAATCGTTCGAAATCTTGCAAATTTCTTTCGGCAAGTTTGACAGAGAAAGCGTTTCGCGAGGTGCAACAGTACGGGAAACCACTTACCGGCTATTGGAGCGTTGATTCTAATAGTGTATGGAACTTGAGCACACATCCGCTCTCTAATCTTTAGCACTCGAAATGACAGAGTGCTAATATCGTGGCTAGACCCGGTTTCTCATCGGGTTTTTTGTTGATAAGGAGCACACAAGCGTGACCAATGCGATGACCCTCCCGAATACCGGACACTCGGCACCGGCCAAGGCCGCTTCGGCAGGTGCGCTGACGTTTGCGCAGTCGTCCATGTTGACTGGCCAGATCGGCAACATCGACGCCTACATTTCGGCTGTCAACCGGATTCCGATGCTTACGCCGTCGGAAGAACGTCAGTACGCCACTGAATTCCGCGAAAACGACAACCTGGACGCCGCCCGTCAGCTAGTGCTGTCGCACCTGCGCCTGGTGGTATCGATTGCCCGCAATTATCTGGGATACGGCCTTCCCCACGCCGACCTGATTCAGGAAGGCAATATCGGCTTGATGAAGGCTGTAAAACGCTTTGACCCGCAACAGAACGTGCGGCTGGTGTCGTACGCCATGCACTGGATCAAGGCTGAAATTCATGAGTACATCCTGCGCAACTGGCGCACGGTGAAGGTGGCGACCACGAAGGCGCAGCGCAAGCTGTTTTTCAATCTTCGCAGCCACAAAACCGGGCACAACGCGTTCACGCCGGATGAGGTCGATAACCTGGCGAAAGAGCTCAACGTGAAGCGCGAGGAAGTCGCGGAGATGGAAACGCGTCTTTCCGGCGGCGACATCGCGCTGGAAGGTCAGATTGACGACGGCGAGGAATCGTACGCGCCTATCGCTTATCTGGCTGACTCGCACAATGAGCCGACCAACGTGCTGGCGTCGCGCCAGTTCGACAAGCTGCAGAGCGAAGGGTTGTCGACCGCGCTCGAGTCACTCGACGAACGCAGCCGCCGGATCGTTCAGGCCCGCTGGCTGGAAGTGGAAGACGACGGCTCGGGCGGCAAGACGCTGCATGAACTCGCGGACGAGTTCGGGGTATCGGCGGAACGGATTCGTCAGATCGAAGCCAGCGCAATGAAGAAGATGCGCTCGGCGCTGAACGACTACGCCTGATGTCCGGCGGGCGGTAGATCGCTCGCCGAAGACTTGAAAGCCCGCCGTCGAAAGACGGCGGGCTTTTTCTTTTGCGTTTGGCCTGCGCAATAAAGAACGGCGCCGGAGGTCTCCCTCGGGCGCCGCGTTTTACGCTGCTTGGGGCAAAACCCCTGCCGCTTAACGCGACATCATGTGGTGACCGACGTTATTCAGCACCCACAACGTCCCTCCGATCACGATCACCGCCACCATCACGGTGAACCCGAACGCGACCACGTTCCATCGCTGCGATGACGACGTGTTCATGTGCAGGAAAAACACCAGGTGCACGAGGATCTGAATGAACGCGAGCACCGCGATGGCGATGATCGATTCTGTCGGCCCCATCACCTGCTGCATGACCACGCCAAAAGCGGCGACAGTCAGCACAACCGACAAGATGAAGCCGACCACATACGAACGCACGCTGCCGTGGCTCGCGCCGGTATCGATTGAATGTGCGTGTGCCATTTATACGACGCTCGTCAAATAAACAAAGGTAAAGACGCAAATCCACACGATGTCCAGGAAGTGCCAGAAGAGGCTGAGACACGTGAGGCGCGTCAGGTCGCGTTGGGTGACTTTCTTGTTGCCGATCACCTGGACGGCGAGGATCGCCATCCAGATCAGCCCGACCGTCACGTGCAGACCGTGCGTTCCGACCAGCGTGAAAAACGCCGATAAAAACGCACTGCGCTCCAGTCCGTAACCCTGGGCGATCAGCAAGCTGAACTCATGGATTTCCAGCCCGATAAACACAGCGCCCAGCACGAACGTGACACCAAGCCAGGCCAGCAGCGCAGTCGACTTGCCCTTGTGAGCGGCCAGCATGCCGAAGCCGAACGTGATGCTGCTCAGCAACAGGATGGCGGTTTCCACCATGACGCCCGGAAGCTCGAAGACGTCCTTGCCTGACGGTCCGCCCGCGAACTGGTGCCCCATCACGGCGAACACCGCGAACAACGACGCAAAGATGATGCAGTCGGTCATCAGGTACAGCCAGAACCCGAGCACGGTATTCGATGCACCGTGATCATCGTGTGAACCCGGCAGGTTCAATGAGAGTGTTTTTTGCAGCATTACAGTGCCTCCTGCAAGTCGAGCTCCCGAGCCGGTGTCGGCGTGCCGTCCATGCCGGCAACGGTTTCTGCGGAAATGGTGTAGTCGATATCGTCGTCGTAGCTGCGCATGATCAGCGTGACAACCACGCCCAGCAGCCCGGCAATTGCGAGCCACCAGATGTGCCAGACCAGCGCAAAACCGATAGCGAGGCTGAACAAGCCGATGATCAACCCGGCGCTCGTATTGCGTGGCATGTGGATGTCGCGGTAGTCCTCGATTGCATGGCGAGTGCGACCGCGTTCCTTCATGTGCGCGAAGGCGTCGAGGTCATGTACCACCAGCACCGCAAAGTTGTAGATGGGCGGCGGCGAGCTCATCGCCCATTCGAGCGTGCGGCCATTCCACGGATCGCCCGTTACGTCTTTGTACTCAGGCGAGTTGCGCTTCACCACGCTGACCACGACCTGAGCGACCTGGAACAGTACCCCGGCGAGAATGATCAACGCACCGATCAGCGCAACGACCATGTACGGCTGCCAGCCCGGCGTGTCGTAGTGATTCATGCGGCGCGTTGCACCCATGAAACCCAGCACGTAGAGCGGCATGAACGCGGTCCAAAAGCCCACGAACCAGCACCAGAACGCGCATTTGCCCAGCGTTTCGTTCAGCTTGAAACCGAACGCCTTCGGGAACCAGTACGTGAAACCGGCGAGATACCCGAACACCACGCCGCCGATAATCGCGTTATGGAAGTGAGCGATCAGGAACAGGCTGTTGTGCAGCACGAAGTCCGCGCCCGGCACCGCGAGCAGCACGCCCGTCATTCCGCCAACGGTGAAGGTGATCATGAAGCCGATCGTCCACAACACCGGCGAGGAGAATTCCAGCCGGCCCTTGTAGATGGTGAACAGCCAGTTGAAGATCTTCACGCCGGTCGGAATGGCAATGATCATGGTCATGATCCCGAAAAACGCATTCACGTTCGCGCCGGAACCCATCGTGAAGAAGTGATGCAACCAGACAAGCAGCGACAACACCATGATCGAGCACGTGGCGTAGACCATCGTCTTGTAGCCGAACAGGGGCTTTTTAGCGAACGTGGCCACGACTTCCGAATAGATGCCGAACGCCGGCAGCACCAGGATGTACACCTCCGGATGACCCCACGCCCAGATCAGATTCAGATACAGCATGGCGTTGCCGCCGGCGTCATTCGTGAAGAAATGCATGCCGAGGTAACGGTCCAGCGCCAGCAACGCGAGTGTTGCGGTGAGGATCGGGAACGTGGCGAGGATCAACACGTTCGAGCACAGCGCCGTCCACGTGAAGACCGGCATCTTCATGAACGTCATGCCCGGCGCGCGCATCTTCACAATCGTGACGAAGAAGTTGATACCGGTCAGCACGGTCCCTATGCCGGAAAGCTGCAGACTCCATAAGTAGTAGTCGACACCCACACCCGGACTGAACTGCAACTCCGACAACGGCGGATACGCGAGCCAGCCGACCTGCGCGAAATCGCCGATCACCAGCGAGATGTTCATCAGCATCGCGGCAATCGCGGTCATCCAGAAACTGAGCGAGTTGATGAACGGGAACGCAACGTCGCGTGCGCCAATTTGCAAAGGCACGACAATGTTCATCAAGCCGATCATGAACGCCATCGCCATGAAGAAAATCATGATGACGCCGTGTGCGGTGAAGATCTGGTTGTAATGCTCCGGCGGCAGAAATCCCGGGCCGCTATAAGCGAGAGCGAGTTGCGCGCGCATCATGAGCGCATCGACGAAACCGCGCAGCAGCATCAAGACCGCCACGACGATATACATCACCCCAATTTTCTTGTGATCGACGGAGGTAAGCCATTCGCTCCAGAGGTAACCCCACTTCTTGAAGTAGCTCAACGCAAAAACGACCGCGAGCACAATCACGGCCATGAACGCCGCCGCGGCCATGATGATTGGCTGATCGAACGGGATGTCCGACAGCGTTAGTTTGCCCAGCAAATTCATGATGCCCCCTTCGTGCGGCAGATCGGGTCGGGTATGTTGCGAGCATGCCCGTTGTTATATTTCGCGACGATGCTCTGGAACAGATTGGCGTCGACCTTCGAGAAGTACTGAACCGGATGTTTTTCGGTCGGCGCTGCGACGGCGGCGTAGTTCACGCCGTCGAGCTGATTTGGCGACGCCTTGACCTTCGCAACCCAGGCCGCGAATTCCTCGGGGGTCGTTGCGACGGCGCGAAACTTCATGTCCGAGAAACCAGCCCCGCTGAAATTGGCGGAAATGCCGGCGTAGTCACCGGCTTCATCGGCGATCAAGTGCAGCTTGGTCCGCATGCCGGCCATGGCGTAGATCTGGCCGCCCAGTTGCGGGATGAAAAACGAGTTCATCACCGAATCGGATGTGATCTTGAAGTTCACAGGCGTGCCGACCGGAAACTCGATCCGATTAACCGACGCAATGCCAAGTTCGGGATAAATGAAAGGCCATTTCCAGTCGAGCGCTACGACTTCGACGTTAATTGGCTTAACCTCGGAGACAAGCGGTTTATACGGATCGAGCGCATGAGTGCTCTTGTACGTCAGAATACCGAGATAAAGGATAATCAAGCTAGGAACAAGCCAGATCACGATTTCAATCTTGGTGGAGTGAGCCCATTTAGGTAAATACTCGGCCGACGTATTGGATTGCCGGTATTTCCACGCAAACAACACCGTGAGGAAGATCACCGGCACGACCACAATCAGCATGGCGTACGTGGACGTAAGAATAAGATTCTTCTCGGCCAGTCCGATACTGCCTTTAGGCTCGAGAAGATCCATCTGGCCGCAGCCAGACAGAAGAAGAGCCGGGAACATTGCTAGAAATTTGCAAAACCCCGAGCCGGATTTTTGTTTCATACCTTGCCCGATTTCAACGTTTTTGAGATATTACGTCTAGGCTTTAATTAGCCTCGGGAGAAGGGTAGCGCGATTTCAAAGACGCATTTAATCCAACTTTTTCAAAAAATATTTTGCGTTAATTCGATGCGTCTTGTTGCCACATATTAATCATTACATTTATGCGGCAATTTGCCTCCTATTATCGGGACAATCTCAATTAGATGGGAGCACGCGGGAAACCTGGGGAATTGAGATTGAGAGCCCGGATCGTGCTCCAGACCCCGCGCCGCTCGGCGCGGGGAACTGCTAGATCATCATTTCAGGTAAAGCCCCGGTGCCCACGAACCGTCGCGCGAGGAAAACTGGAAGGTCTTCCCCGTCGCATTCTTGATGCAAATCGCGATTTGCGTCGCTCCTGCCGCCTTTTGCGAGGCGATATAGGAGCTGATGTCGTTGATCCGCACCTGCTGCACATTATCGAGATAGATCCCGCCAATACCTTGCGTGCTGCATGCCGCAGCTGTCGGGAGGTTGGCCCCGTCGTCCCAAGTGGTTGAGGCGGCGTAGAGGTTAAGCATTTGCGCGCTGGAATCAGTCACGTTTCCGCCGAGTGACTGCAGATAGGAGTTGCCGTAGGGATAGTCGTTGAGGTTGGCGGGCATCGGAAACTTCATGAGGACAATACCGCCCGGAGCGGAGGTAAGCGTTGCACCGGTGGAATGAACCGTGCCGTCGCTATCCAGCTGCACATCCGCGCTCACCTTCGAATAATAGGTTGGAATATTATTGCCGCAGGTAGCACCTGCCACAACATCTTTATTCATGCAGGTATCGACGATGAACTGCATGCTTTCGGGATGCCACGCGTTAATGAAATCCCCGTGAGCCGTATACATGCTTCCCCATTGCGGCACCCACTGCCCATTCTGGAACACCGGATCAAGCGAGAGCTGCGCGGTGGACAAGTCCGGATCATCACCCAGTGGATACGCCAGGTTCATTTGCAACTCGGGAATCTTGACCGGATAGTCAGCGGGACAGGTCCCGTTGGAATTTCGATAAGCCACGTTGAGCTTACCGTTCGCGCCTTTCATGAGGTTGTTCATCCGCTCCTGCCGGCTACTTCCAAGGATTGGCTTTAGTGTCTTGCCGTCCCAGCAATCCGGAAAATGCACGGAAATATGGAGTTCAGACGGGTCGCCGGTGCTGGCGCTATTGGGTGGACAGCTCGTTGGCATCGTCGTCGTAAAATTACCGGTGCCCAGGCACAGGAAGTTGATATGCGGATTGGGGGCCGTTCCCATATGGTCTCCGGCCAGCATCTGAAGTCCCGGTGGAATCGCATGAACTTGAACCACGTGCTGATCGTCCCTGTAGTAGGTCTTCTCGAACGTTGGCATGATGATCCCGGACTTCCGCTTCAATTGGGGTGCCCAGTAGGCCGAGCGGTCGGCGAGCGAATCGCAGTTCGTGTCCTTGTTGGTGCTCAGCGATTCATAGGTGCTGTTGGCATTCGTACTGGAATTGGCAAAGAAGTCGTGCACCATCGCCTCCCCCGGTTTGCCTGGATAAACAATGGCATCATCGGGCAGCGTATGCGAATAATTGCAGACCGAATTGAATATGTTTGCATGGGCAACGCCTGCGGCAAGCATGAGCGTAATCCCGGTTACGATGCGTAGACTCATAAAATGCTCCTGATTGTGAAACGTGGATAATTTAAAGATCCGCTTCTTTTCTCAAGTCAATTCAATAAATTAGTTAACCTAACTATTTCATCGGAAATCGCAGGAATGACCGGCACGAGCACAGACTAAAACCTCATTGGGATAGAAATGATTTGCTGATTCGTTTTATATTTTTATATAATCAGTTAAACTTATTAATTCAAAAAAATATAAGACCCGGTTCACGACTTTCGCCGAACCGGGTCTTAAAGTAAAGCCATAGATTTGTAGTTTGCGAATCCGTCGGTCCAGACGGATTCGCATGGTCGGCGGCCTACGCGGTCGACCTCTTGGCGACCGGGCGGCGGTTGCAGCATCCGTCGCCGGCCGCTCGCAGCGGAATTACGCCGGCAATGGCGCCGTGCCGCCGCCCGGCGAAAGACGCTTCGCCATGGTGTCGGCGTAACGTTGCGCGGCATTGCCCACAACAATGTGGAACGTGTCGGCGGAAACCCACGCTACGTCGAGCGCAGACAAGCGCTGACGATCCACCGACGACGGATCGCGCACCACTACCCGCAGCCGCGTTGCAGCGACAGCATCGAGCGACGCCACATTGGTCGCGCCACCGAACACCGCAAGCCAGCGTACCGGATCGGGATCGAGCGGACCTTGTTCGCCTGGGGCGACAGCGGCCAGGGGAGCTGCAGCCGGAGCCGATGAAGCAGCCGTTGCACCCCGTGTGGACGTACGTTCGAGTTCGGTGCGGATTTCATCGGAGATGAGATCGGCTTCCGGCCCAATGATGACCTGCACACTCGTCGGGCCACGCTTCAACACACCACGAGCACCAATCGACTTCAACTCGGGTTCCGAAACCTTCGCCGAATCCACCACGGAAAGACGCAGACGGGTCGTGCAGGCATCGACGAGCGTCAGGTTCGACGCACCGCCCAAAGCAGCGATGTAACGTACTGCACGCGGCACCGTAGCGCCGGCGGTCGGGGAAACAAAACCCGTGTTGTCATACGACTCGACTTCTGCGTCGGTCGTCGCGGGTTCACGGCCCGGCGTCGCCATGTTGAACTTGCGGATGAAGAAGCGGAACAGGCCGTAGTAGACGAGACCGTAGACCAGCCCGACCGGAATCGCCAGCCAGCCACGCTGCGAAAGCCCGTAGTTCAGCACGTAGTCGATCGCCCCGGCCGAGAACGTGAAGCCAAGGTGAATGCCCAACGCCGAACAGATCGCCAGCGACAAACCCGTCAGCACCGCGTGGATCGCGTACAGCACCGGTGCCAGGAACATGAAGGTGTATTCGATCGGCTCGGTCACGCCCGTCAGGAACGCGGTCAGGGCCATCGAGAAGAGCAAGCCGCCGACCATGGCGCGGCGTTCCTTCGGTGCTTCATGGAACATGGCCAGACACGCTGCCGGCAAGCCGAACATCATGATCGGGAAGAAGCCCGTCATGAAGCCGCCCGCGGTTTTATCGCCGGCAAAGAAGCGATGCAAATCGCCCGTCACCGCCGCGCCGCCGCCCGGGGGCGTGTACGAGCCGAACACGAACCATGCAAGCGAGTTGATGATGTGGTGCAGACCCGTCACCAGCAGGATCCGGTTCAGCACGCCGAACACGAACACGCCGAGTGCGCCTGCGCCGGTCAGCCAGCCGCCGGCTGCATCGATAGCCGCCTGGATCGGCGCCCAGACATACCCAAGTATGATGCCGAGCACCAGACAGGTCACCCCCGTGACAATCGGCACGAAGCGTTTCCCTCCAAAGAACGCGAGGTATTCAGGGAGCTTGATGTCTTTGTACTTGTTGTAGAGATACCCGGCGACGCAACCCGCGAGAATCCCCGACAGCACGCCCATGTTGAGCTTGTCGTTGATGTCCTTCATCACCGCGATTTCGATCAGGTAACCGATCGCACCTGCCAGACCGGCCGTACCGTTATTGTCCTTCGCAAAACCAACCGCCACGCCGATGGCGAACAGGAGTGGCAGGTTTGAAAAGATCGTATCGCCCGCGTCGGCGATCATCTTGATGTTGAAGACATCCGGCTGGCCGAGGCGCAATAGCAGCCCGGCCACCGGTAGCACGGCAATCGGCAGCATCAGCGCGCGGCCGAGACGCTGCATTCTTGCAAACAGGTTGGCGTCCATCAGGTTCTCCAGAGATAAGTGTCTTGTCGTTGATCGTGTTGTTGCAACATGTTGTCGATCGAAGCTTTTTTTACTAATGAACGCGAAGGCTGGCTGCCGGACGGACGTGTTAGTCCAGCGGCCAGATTTCGCGGCTTGCTGCTCTTACTGCCTGTGCTGATTCGAGCGCCAAGGCGTCCTCAGCGCGCTGACGGCAAAGTGGGTAATCGAGTTTGCGCACGAGCGCCTTGATGCCGGGAACCGAAACCGGGTCCACCGACAATTCCGTCACGCCGAGGCCCACGAGCAAGGGCACGGCGACCGGATCACCACCCAACGCGCCGCACACGCCGACCCATTTGCCGTGTTTGGCTGCGCCGTCGGTCGCTGCCTTGATGAGGCGCAGCACCGCGGGATGCAAGCCGTCGGCTTGAGCGGCGAGATCGGGCTGGCAACGGTCCATGGCGAGCGTGTATTGCGTCAGATCGTTCGTGCCGATGGACAGGAAATCCGCGTGTTGTGCGAGTTGATCGGCCAGCAGCGCCGCCGACGGCACCTCGATCATCACGCCCACCTGAATGGGATCGGTCCGGCCGATTTCCGCGGCGAGTTCGTCAATGCGCTTTCTCAGGCGAACGAGTTCGCCTGAGTCGGTGACCATCGGCAGAAGAATGCGCACCGTGCCGAATGGCTTTACCGCGAGCAGACCACGCAACTGGTCGTCGAGGAGATCGGGGCGCACCTGGGCCAGGCGAATGCCGCGCAAGCCCAGCGCCGGGTTCGTTTCGGGCGGCAGCGTGAGGTAATCGACTTCCTTGTCCGCGCCGACGTCGAGCGTACGGATGATCGCCGTGCGGCCGTTCAACGCGCCGACGATGGATTGATAGCTTTCCTGATGTTCCTCTGCCGTCGGGGCCGACTGGCGGTGAATGAACAACAGCTCCGTGCGCAGCAGGCCAACGGCATCGGCGCCGTTATCGACGGCGGTTTTCGCGTCGTCGAGTGTCGCGATGTTCGCCGCGACCTCGATCGTGCGGCCGTCGCTCGTGGTCGCCGCTTCCTGCGACGTGCGCCGGTTCACCTCACGCACGCCCGCGAGACGCTGGCGCTCGAGGCGCGCGCGTTCCACATCGAGTTCGGTCGGTGCGTACTCGAGGCGTCCCGCAGTGGCGTCGACCACGACCTGCGTGCCGTCGGGAATCGCGTGCAATGCGTCACCCACCGCGACCAGCGTCGGAATGCCGATCTGACGCGCGATGATCGCCGCGTGCGACGTCGCGCCGCCGCGTGCCATCAACAGCGCGGTCACGCGTGTGCGGTCAAGCGACGACAGGTCGGAAGGGGTGAATTCATCGGCGGCGAGAACGGCTTCGTCGGGCAATTCACGCGCTGCCGTGTTCGTATAACCGAGCACGCGCAGCACACGCTTTTCGATATCGCGGAGATCGGCGGCGCGCTCGGCGAGCAACGCATCTTCAATAGAGGACAGCAACACGATCTGCGCGCGAATCGCTTCGCGCCACGCAAACCCGGCGCTCTTGCCGAGGCTGATCAGGTCGCGCGCGGCGTCGAGCAACGTCGGATCTTCCAGCAACACGCGATGCACCGCGAAAATCCCCGCTTCGCCGACCGCACCGCGTTGCGAAGCAGTGCGTACGGTTTCGGCCAGTTCCGCGTCGATGCTGGCAATGGCTTTGTCCAGCAAGTGGCTTTCCGCGGCCGATTGACCGGTTGCCTGTTCGGGCGGCGTAATGTCGTTATCGTCCCAGCGCACGAGTTTGCCGACTGCAACACCCGGAGATGCGCACACGCCGGCAATCGTGTTCGGATCAAGCGGTTTGCCCGGATCGCGTGCTGCTGCGATGGGCGCGGGCGATTGCGTGCGCGCCGGTTTCTCCTCCACTTCACCATGCGCTTCACGCAGCAATTCCGTCGCGACCGCTTCAACCGCCGCAGCCGCTTGCGCGCCTACACCAAGCAGTTCGATAGTCGCGCCTTCGCCGGCGCCAAGCCCAAGCAAACCGACCACGCTTTCAATGGGCGACTTGCGGCCGTTGAAGCGCACTTCCACCTTGGCGTCAAAACCACGTGCCGCTTCGCGGGCGCGAGCCGCCGGCCGCGCGTGCAAACCACCGGCATGCGCGAGGGTCACGCTACGGCGTGCTTCGTCGGTGAAATTCGAATCGCTGCGGGCCGCATCTGCTTTCGCGCCGCCCTTGCTGCGCAGCACCAGCAACTGGCTTTCGCCTGCCTTCAGCATGCCGCGGCCAGCACGGTCGACAACCTCGAACGCGTCGCTATTGGCCACCGCAATCACGGAAACGAGGCTCGGTGCGTGCTGGGCAACGTAGTCCGCGTCGAATTCGATCAGCACCTGGCCTGCGCGCACGCTCGCGCCCTGCTCGACCTTCGGCGTAAAACCTTTACCCGCAAGCTCAACCGTATCAATGCCGATATGCACCAGGATTTCCGCGCCTTGCGGGGTGCGCAGCGTCACGGCGTGATGGGTACGCGCGAGGTGTGTGATGACGCCATCACAGGGTGAGAGCAGCAAACCTCCAAGCGGATCGATACCAATACCATCGCCGAACATGCCGTCCGCAAACACAGGATCGGGGACATCGACGAGCGGCACCATCGGGCCGGTGAACGGCGCAAGCAACACGAAATCGTTCGGGTTTTCAGGGGAATGATTCAACAGGGACTCCTCGGCACGGCGCATCGGATAACTCTCGATTAACGGGTTTCGGTGACTTTGGCCAGATGGCGCGGCGCGTCGGGATTGCGCCCGCGTGCGGCAGCCAGGGCATCGGCCATCACATAGAAAGACAGGATCGCGGCGATAGGATCGAGCGCGAAATGGGCTGTCTCAACGAGGGGCAACGTGGCTTCGGGCACGTCGGCGGGTGCGGCGAGCAACACGCGAGCGCCACGCGCGCGCATATCGCGGGCGAGCTGGATCAACCCGGCCTGTTCCGGACCGCGCGGCGCGAACACGAGCAGCGGATAGTCCTCGCCGATGAGTTCCATCGGACCATGCCGCACTTCCGCGCTCGAGAACGCTTCGGCTTGTATTCCCGATGTTTCCTTCAGCTTGAGCGCCGCTTCCTGCGCAATCGCAAGACCAAGACCACGACCGATCACGATCATGCGGTCGACATTTTTCAGTTCATCGACGGCGTTCGACCAATCGAGCTTGCCAGCCGCGCGCAAGGCGTCCGGCAGCGTTTTCAGCGCGCCCAGCAACTCGACATCTTTCTGCACGTGCGCGATCACGATCGCCGACAACGACAACATCGCGATATAGCTTTTCGTCGCGGCCACCGACAATTCCGGCCCGGCCAGCAGCGGCAGGCTCCACTCGCACGCTTCGGCGAGCGGCGAACCAGGTACGTTGACAGCGGCAACAGTCAGTGCGCCGGCGGCACGCAACGCCTGCATGGTGCCGACCAGATCGGGGCTCTTGCCCGACTGGGAAAACGCCACGGCCAATTGGCCCTTCACGCGCAACGGCGCTTGCTGCAAGGTCGCAACCGACATGGGCAACGATGCAACCGGCACGCCGATCCGGCTCATCGTAAGGCCTGCGAAGTAACTGGCGGCGTGATCCGATGAACCGCGCGCGACGGTCAGCGCAACATGGCGCGGCTCTTCGGCGAGCCGTGCGGCGAGTGCTTCAATGTGGGAAGTGTCGGCTAGCTGGGCAACCACCACGTCGGCGGAAGCCAGCGCCTCATCAAGCATATTCGACAATTGATTCACCCTCTACATAAGTTGCCGTCAACGCGAGTTCGCGATCGAATACAACGAGGTCCGCCCACGCACCGCGCGCGATCCGGCCTCGGTCTTCAAGGCCGAGGTAATCGGCGGCGTAGCGTGACAGGCGATTGGAAACATCCGCCATCGGCAAGCCGATGGAGACAAGATTGCGCAGCGCCTGATCCATGGTCAGCGTGCTGCCGGCGAGCGTGCCGTCGGCGAGACGCACACCGCCCATGCACTTCGTCACGTGCTGGCTGCCCAGGCGATATTCGCCGTCGGGCATGCCCGCTGCCGAGGTGCTGTCGGTGACCACATACAGGCGCGGTATGGCGCGCAGCGCGGCGCGGATCGCACCGGGATGCACGTGTATGAGATCGGGAATCAGTTCGGCATACTCGGCATGCGCGAGCGCCGCGCCTACCACGCCGGGATTGCGGTGAAGCAGCGGCGACATGGCGTTGAACAAGTGCGTGAAGCCGCGTGCGCCGTGTTTGAGCGCATTGACCGCGTCGTCGTAAGTAGCGAGCGAATGGCCCACTTGCACACGTACGCCGCGCGCCGCCATTTCCTGGATCACTTCAATATGCCCGGAGATTTCCGGAGCGATGGTCACCACGCGGATAGGCGCGAGCGACAAGTACTTCAGCACTTCGTCCCGGACGGCAACCGCGGCCGCATCCGGCTGCGCGCCAAGCTTGCCGGGATTGATATACGGTCCTTCCAGATGCACGCCGAGCACGCGGGCGCCGCCTGGCGCGCGGCGGATGGATTGTTCGCCCAGGCCCTTGACGACCGCCATGAGTTCGTCGCGCGGAGCGGTCATGGTGGTGGCGAGCATGCTGGTGGTGCCGTGCTTCGCGTGCTCGCGTGCAACGGTGGTCGCGGCGTCGCCGCCTTCCATGATGTCCGCGCCGCCGCCGCCGTGCACATGGCAGTCGACGAAGCCCGGCAAGATGTACGGGGCATCATTGGTCTTCGGGTCCACGCGCGCGCCTTCGAGCGCGGTCACCCGTCCGTTCGCAAACTCGATCGAGCCGTATATCCAGCCGTCGATCGTCAGGATGTTTCCTTTCAGCATGAATCTCTCTCGTGAAACGTACCGCTTAGCGTGCATTACGCGCGCTGGCGGCGCGCGCTGCGCGCATGATGAAGCTCCATCAACCGTCGCACCTGCTGCGAGCAGGCCGGAAGCTGCCGATGAAATGTTTCCCCGGTGACTTCCCGCAATGGCGTTTTTCGCCTCTGGAATTGTTTTTCGACGCCTGTTTCGACGTCTCGCCGGTCCGGTAGCAGAGGGACTCTGGCGCGATGCTTACCGCACGAACAACACTGGAACAGGATGCCAGCCGGACACCTTGATTGACCCTTTGCGACCATTTTTTACGATCGTTTAACGAAGCGATTGTGCATAAGAATGGTCACTAAATCGGCGTCTTTGGCGAGCCCATTATATAACCAAAATAATACCAGTCAATTTTCAAAATCAATTGCCACTTGCTCAACAAACTTGTTAATTATCAATAAGTTGAACGCATCTTGAATATATTTCAGGATCACTTTCGTATCAGTAATTACCCTTGAATGCAGCCCACTTCAACGCGTCTGGTCTACACACTATAGACGCCCTCCGGCCACCGCAAGATGTCTCGGCCTGGCATTTATGCACGGTCATACTTTTATTCGGCACAATAGCTTCGATCGATTCGCCGGGAGAAATGGCGAGCGGCATAAAAACGAGAGAGCGAGGCGGATATGGTCAATTCCTTGAGCGACGGCCTGACGGATGCGGTGCGCCGCTTCCAATGGTTTTATGCGTGCCACGTCAGGGCGCCACATGAGCTGGTCGAGCACAGCGCGCTGTCGCTGACAGAAATGCGCGTGCTGTTTGCTGTCATGCATGGCGGCGCATGTACGGCGGCGGATATCTCGCGCACGCTCGGACTCGATACCGGTTACCTGAGCCGGATGCTGACGCAATTCGAGCGCAGCGGACTGATTGAGCGGCGTCCCTGTTCCGGCGATGCCCGCAGCACCCAGGTTTCATTGACCGCAGCCGGAGAAACAGGACTGTCCGCCGCCAGCGCGCACGTGCGCGACGACGTATCAACCACACTGAACGCCATGACACCGGGCGAACGCGCGCAACTGATCGCATCGATGGGATATGTCCAGCGCCTGCTCTCGCCTCCCGCCGACGCGCCGCAAGTCCGGCTGCGTGGCCCGAGGCCGGGGGATTTCGGCTGGATCGTCGAGCGCGAGGCGCAACTCGCCCCCGGCGGGACACAAGCGCAACGCGAACGGGAAACTCGCACAGCGATGGTCGTAGCGGATTACCTGACGGCACCCGATCCGCATCGCAACGGGTGCTGGATCGCCGAGCAAGATGGCGTCAGCGTAGGTGCGAGCCTGCTGGTAGGCGGGTCAGCCGGGAGCACACGGCTTGCGGCGTTGTTCGTGGAACCGGGTGTGAGGCGCGGCAGTATCGCCCGCCGGCTGATCAAAACCTGCGTAGCGTTTGCCACGGAGTCCGGGTATGGCCGCGTTGTCTGCGCGACCGATTTGAACCCCGTTTCGGCTGCTCCTCTTCTCCGGCAGTTCGGTTTCGAGGAACTAAGTGACCAAGGGGAATGGGAAAAGCACTTGAATGAACCACGCGCTTTTTAAAGCGGACGCACCGGGCTCCCGTTGCAGGCTTAAGATTGAGGCCCGTTCTCCATCGGTTGAAATCGCCCATGTACGTCATTCATCTACGCTACACCGGCGCGCTCGCTGAAATCGACGAAGCGCTCGACGCTCATCGCCTGTATCTCGAACGGCAGTTCGAGGCAGGCGTGTTTATCATCGCGGGACCGAAAGTACTGCGCGACGGCGGCATCATCCTGGCGGCGAGTATCGAGCGGGACCGGCTTGACGCGATCATCGCAGAAGACCCGTTCTCGCAGCAGCGGCTTGCGCACTACGACATCATCGAGTTCAAAGCCACGCGGCTCGCACCCGGGCTGAATTTGCCGCAATCGCTGTGATTGTCAGCGCTTTTCCCGAGTGGCCGCCATCGAAGGTCTGGAGCGGAAATCTGCCATGAAAAAGGCCGTTTCAACGTGAGTTGAAACGGCCTTGGCGTAAGCGCGTACCCAGTAGTAGCAGGCGTCCGTCTAGTCGAGCAACAACTTCAGATCGTGTACCCATGTATCCACGCCCTGCCCGTCGCGTGCAAACAACCTGAGCCGGCCTTGCGGGTCGAAGACATAACTCGCGGCCGTATGGTCCATGGTGTATTCACCGGCCGTCTTACCCGGGACCTGCGCGTAATAGACACGAAAGTCCTTCGTGATCTTGACCAGTTCCGGCGTGTCGGCAGGGCGCAAACCGATGAACGTCGGGCTGAACGCAGACACGTATTCACCCAGCAACGGCGCTGTATCGCGTGCGGGATCGACGGTGACCATCAGCACTTGAACGCGCTTGGCGTCGTCGCCCAGCTTTTGAAGCGCTTGCGACAGTTCCGCCATGGTGGTCGGACAGACGTCCGGGCAATGTGTGTAGCCGAAGAACAGTA
>Ga0153929_1000169_pt1 | contig 26400 bp, 25 predicted proteins | sample TSNJ013MetaG_FD_104689 | JGI IMG/M metagenome (GOLD analysis project Ga0153929, IMG submission 104689) | Attine ant fungus gardens microbial communities from New Jersey, USA - TSNJ013 MetaG | ecosystem: Host-associated > Fungi > Mycelium > Unclassified | place: USA: New Jersey, Wharton State...
AGGCGCACCGCCTCATCCTGGCCAATAACCCGGTGGTGCAGAATTTCCTCCAGGCGAAGCAGCTTCTCCCGCTCCCCCTCTACCAAGCGGGACACCGGGATGCCGGTCCAGCGCTCGATAATGCGGGCGATCTCCTGCTCTGTCACCTTATCCCGCAGGAGGGACTCCACATTCCGCGCTCCGGCCAGCTGCTCCTCCGCCTCCAGCGCCTTTTTCAGCTCCGGAATCTTTCCGTACTGCAGCTCCGCCGCGCGGTTCAGGTCATACTCCCGCTGGACCTGCTCCAACAGGGCGTTGGCCTGTTCCAACTCCTGGCGCAGCTGCTGCACCTTTTCAATGGCATTTTTTTCATTTTCCCACTGGGCCTTCTTTGCGTTAAACTCCTCCCGCATATCACCCAGCTCCCTCCGGATTTCGGCAAGGTGCTCCTTTGAGAGGGCATCGTCCTCCTTTTTCAGCGCCGCCTCCTCAATCTCATGCTGAATGATCTTCCGGCTGATGATATCCAGCTCCGTGGGCATGGAGTCAATCTCCGTGCGGATCATGGCGCAGGCCTCGTCCACCAGGTCAATGGCCTTGTCCGGCAGGAAACGGTCTGTAATATACCGGTCGCTCAGGGTGGCGGCGGCGATGATGGCCCCGTCCGTGATCTTCACCCCGTGGAATACCTCATACCGCTCCTTCAGACCGCGGAGGATGGCGATGGCGTCCTCCACAGAGGGCTGCAAAACCTGCACCGGCTGAAAGCGTCGCTCCAGCGCCGCGTCCTTTTCAATATACTGCCGGTACTCATCCAACGTGGTGGCGCCGATACAGTGGAGTTCTCCCCGGGCCAGCATGGGCTTGAGGAGATTCCCCGCGTCCATAGCCCCTTCCGTTTTTCCCGCGCCCACAATGGTATGCAGCTCATCGATGAAGAGGATAATCCGCCCCTCGGACTTGCGCACTTCGTTTAACACGGCCTTCAGCCGCTCCTCAAACTCGCCACGGTACTTCGCCCCCGCAATCAGGGATCCCATGTCCAGCGCAAAAATCGTTTTCTCCTCCAAGGAAGCCGGGACATCTCCCTTCACAATGCGCTGGGCCAGCCCCTCCGCGATGGCTGTCTTACCCACACCGGGCTCCCCAATGAGAACAGGGTTGTTTTTCGTCTTGCGGCTTAAAATGCGGATCACATTTCTGATTTCATCATCCCGGCCGATCACAGGGTCCAGTTTATTCTGCCTGGCTTGTTCCACCAGGTCGGCACCGTATTTCTTCAGCGCATCGTAAGTCTCCTCCGGGCTGTCGCTGGTGACGCGCTGATTCCCCCGCACCGCGGAAAGCGCCTGCATCAAGCGCTCCCTCTGGACGCGGTAGGTGGAAAACAGATCTTTCACGCCCCCCTGGGCATGTTCCAGAAGGCCCAGAAGAAGGTGCTCCACCGAGATAAACTCATCCTTCATTCCCTGGGCGGCGCCCTCCGCCCCCCGTATGGCCCTGTCAAACCCCTGGGAGACATAGAGCTTATCCGTCTTCCGGCCGGCTCCCGACACCTTCGGCAGCTTTTCCACCTCATGCTTTGCCGCCGCCTGGAGGCTGGGCACCGTAATATCCATGGCTGTGAGCAATTGTGGAACCAGTCCCCCCTCATCGCCGAGCAGCGCCAGAAGCAGATGAATTTGCTCTACCTGCTGGTTTCCATATTCCACCGCGATGTCCTGGGCCCCTTGAATGGCCGCTAGAGACTTCTGCGTAAACTGATTCATATTCATAGTAACCCCCTCCTTCTTGGGCCGTTATCATTCCATTTTTAGCAAACGTCATGCCAGAGTGCTAATTATAGTATAGTACCACCCTTGTCCAATTGCAAGGGTATTTTTGATAAAAGGACGGAACCGGCACTGCGCCGGTCCCGTCCTCATGAGGCGATTCCATTATTCAATGGCGATCTTTCTGGTCTGAGGCGCCAACTCAGGCATCTTAGGCAGCTTCAGGGAGAGGACGCCATTGTCATAGCTTGCGGTGATGCCCTCCTCCTGAATACCGGAGATGTCAAAAGACCGGCGGAAAGATCCGTAGCGCCGCTCTCTGCACAGGTAGCGGGGGTCTTTCTCCTTTTCCTCATCCGGGGTTTCCCGCACCTCTTCCTGGGCGGCTGTAATGGTCAGCACCCCTTCCTTCACATCCAAATCGATATCCTCCTTGTGAAAGCCGGGGATATCTGCCTGGAGGAGGTAATGATCCCCCTCATCCCGGATATCGGCGCGAAACGCGGGTATCTTCCCCGAAGGGATGTTGGAGAAAACGCTGCGCTCAAACTCATCAAACAAGTCCGTCATATTGCCATAACGGTGATAGGGAAGGATACGTAACATAAGTCAAACTCCTTTCAGTCTGTGGAGGCATTCCGTTTTTCGGAGGGCCTTCGCCTCTTTGATTTGATCTAAGTATAGTCTCCATTTATAACAAAACCATGACCATTTTATGTCTAAACTGTAAACTCTAGCACTCAACGAGTAAGAGTGCTAATTTATCGCAATATAGATCATCCTTTCAGATCGTTATGGTATCCTCTCCTCTTTTGGGGAATCTTGTTTTGCTCCCTGTCATTTTCTCTCATGGTGTGCTACAATTTTGTGGAAAAGAGTTTGTCCTGTCATGGACAGGCCATTTATCACAAAGGAAAGGTCTGATTTCTGTGAAAGTCATTTTAGGCGGCCCCCGCCCTCGTTATGAGCGCAATCTTCCGGAGGATTTACCGGAATTGGGTGTAGAGCTTGTCTACTGCCCGCGGGGAACTTCAGAGGAAGAATTGCTGGCAAAGGGGCGCGATGCGTTTGCCTATTTTGTAGACGCAATTACCCCGGTGACGGAGTCTCTCATGCGGGAAATGCCCAACCTGAGGCTCATCCATTCGGAGGGAGTCGCCTATAACGCCATCGACTGCGAAGCGGCCCGCCGCCGCGGAATTTATGTATGCCACAGCAAAGGCTGCAATGCCGCCGCGGTGGCCGAGCAGACCATCATGCTGATACTGATGCTGACGCGGTTGGGGATCACTGGCCACAGGGCTGTGGTGGAGGGGCGTCAGATTCAATTGAAAGAAGAGGTCATGTTTGCCGCCATTCCCGAACTGGGAGACCACACGGTTGGCTTTGTGGGCTTTGGCGACACGGTACAGGCTACAATGCGGCGCCTGCACCCCTTTGGCTGTCCTCTGTACTACTACGCGCCCCACCGCCGCCCTCCTGATGTGGAGCAGGCGTTTCACACATCCTACCTTCCGCTGGAGGAGCTTGCCGCCACCTGCGACATTGTGGTGCTGTTGTGCGCTGTGAATGACCAAACCCGCGGGATGGTAAACGACCAGTTTTTAAGCCGCATGAAGCCCACCGCCTATCTGGTTAACACGGGGCGGGGAGATTTAATCGACAACAACGCGGTCCGCCGCGCTCTGGTTGAGGGCCGGCTGGCTGGAGCGGCGTTTGATGTACTTGATCCCGAGCCAACTCCGGCAGACCACCCTCTGGTGGATTTGCCGGAGGAAGTACGTGACCGGGTCATTTACTCCCCCCACCTGGCGGGCATTACCGGCAGCAGCTTCCGCCGCTCACACACCGGAATGTGGAATTCTTTGCGGCTCCTCCTAAACGGACAGCGCCCAAATCATGTCGTCAACGGCATGCCAAATGAATCAAAAATTAATCACGGTTCCTGCGAATTTTTTTCCCGTTTCAGTCAAGACTAAATCATTCGAAAAAAAGCCGGATTGGATCGGCCTATCAGGAGCTTTGCGCAGGACCTGCAGTGGTTTACACCGCTGAACGTCCTTCGTACCCCTTATGACCTCTCCAATCCGGCCCGCCCTAATTTACATCAGGAACGCATTCACCTTTCCTTTGGGGAAAAGTTACTTCATGCCCTGCTCGTAAGACTGGATCATCTTCTTGACCATCTGGCCGCCGACAGAACCGGCCTGCTTAGAAGTCAGGTCGCCATTGTAGCCCTGCTTCAGATTCACGCCCACCTCGGTGGCCGCTTCCATCTTGAAACGATTCAGAGCCTCGCGGGCCTCGGGCACCAGAGCCTTGTTACTAGAACTACTAGCCATAATCTTGTATCTCCTTCTACTTTTGTGTTTGGAGGCATTCTCAAATTTGCAAGGGTGCCTCCTGTGAAAAAGTTTGGATGGAACATCCGCTCATATCTTGCCCCGCGCCGGCGTGCCTATTCAAATTTTTGATTTCCTTATTTTGGGTAACATGGGTTGGCTTATCTTACAACATTATGTCATTATTTTATTTTTTTATTTCTGCCATTCGGCGGAACCTTTGCGAGGCAATTGGCTGCCAAAAATTCTTTTTTTCCGGCCCTCTCCATAGGTTCCATTTAGCCGAGCAGCGCGCGCTCCAGATCAGAGAGCATGATACCCAGCGCGGTGATACCGCCCTCTGCGGTGTACCACACGTTGGATTGCTCCAGAACAATCACATGGCCATTTTGCGCCGCGGCTGTCATGTTGATCAGCTCATTGTCCATCACCTCCGCCGCGAGCTGTGCGCCCTCTGTCCCGATGGCGGCGTCACGATCCATGGCAAAGATGTAATCCGGGTTCCTCTCCACCACGAACTCAAAGGAGGCCTCGTTTCCGTGAGTGGCCGTGTCAATGCTGGCGTCCACGCCGATGTTTTCAAAGCCAATCTCCACGCCAATGATGGAGCAGCGGCCATCGTTGCCCAGCACACTAAAGCCGCCGGCATTTACGATACCCACAATTGCGGTCTTCCCCTCTGCGAAGGCCTGCAGGGCGGCAATCCGGGCTTCATAATTCGCCATCAAACCGGAGACCTGATGCTCCAGGCCAAACAGGGTTGCAATGTTCATGGCGTTGTCGCTGGTGCTCTTGACCACGCCAACCTCTGCGTCAATTGAAAGGAAGACGACAGGCGCAATCTCGGACAGCGCGTTATATTGTGCCGCAAGTCGGCTGCCGATAAAAATAACGTCCGGATTGCATGCCATCACCGCTTCCAAGTCAGCTTCCTTGATGGTGCCCAGATTGGCAATCGCATCATTGGTAACATAGTCCTGCAGGTAATCAATGGAAGAGCCCTTGGACACGCCAACCACGCGGTCACCCACGCCCAGATTATCCAAGATATCCAGCACCGCCAAGTCCATAACCGCGATGCGCTGAGGATCATAAGGCACCTCGATCTCAACCTCTTCCCGTGCATCGTTCAGGGTCTTTACCGTGATCATCCCGGGCGTTTCGCTCCCTCCTGAGCCTGCGCTGCCGGATACACCAGGCGTACCGGCGGAAGCGGAGCTGCTGCGGCCTGTCGTGTTATTTTCGCCACAGGCGGCCAGGGAGGCAACCATCATGCAAGCAAGCAGAAAAGTCAGTGGTCTTTTCATATTTATTCTCCTTCAATTTTAATAGTAGATTGAGAGGGGTTTCCCTTCAATTTCCTGGATTTCAAAATCCACGTGGTATATTTGCGACAGATTCTCCTTTGTCATTACCTCCTTTACCGTTCCGAATTTGGCTACCTTTCCGCCAACAAAGGCACAAATATAATCAGAATAAAAGGCTGCATAGTTGATCTCATGTAGCACTAAAATTACCGTCTTACCCAGTTCATCGCACAGGCGGCGGACAAGTTTCATCATATTGGTTGCGTGGTAGATATCCAAGTTATTGGTCGGCTCGTCCAGCAGGATATATTCGGTATCCTGGGCAATTACCATTGCAATATAAGCCCGCTGACACTGTCCGCCGGACAATTCATCAATGAATTGATCCTGAACCTCACGGAGCTCCATATAGTCGATTGCCTTGTCAATGATTTTCTGGTCTTCCACAGTAAGACGGTTGCCGGAGTATGGGAAACGGCCGAAATTGACAAGCTCTCTCACTGTCAGTTTCATCTGGATATGGTTGGTCTGGGTCAAAATGGCAAGCCGCTTGGAGAGCTCTCGGCTTTTCCACTTAGAAAGGGCGGTTCCCTCAAAATCCACAAGGCCGGAATCACTGGCAATCAGCCGGGAAATCATCCCCATCACTGTGGATTTCCCAGCGCCGTTTGGCCCGATCAAAGAGAGCACTTTTCCCTTTGGAATTTCAAAATTGACGCCATCCACCACTATGTTTCCACCATAAGATTTGGTCAGGTTTCGGACAAACATCGTTAAGCGCTCCCTTTCTGTGTCAGTAAAAGATAGAGGAAGTATAGCCCCCCTCCCACGGTAATAAATACGCTGATGGGAATGGCATAGACAAATACCTGCTCTACAACCAGCTGTCCTCCAATCAAAAGCACCATTGCGAACAGGGAGGACGCGAAGATCAATTCGCTGTGCCGGTAGGTTTTCAGAAGTTGGCGGGCGAGATTTGCAATGATCAATCCAAGGAAGGAGATGGGCCCGACCAATGCTGTGGCAATCGCAATGAAGAGTACCACGCCAAGCAGCAGGCGTCTGATGGTTCGGTCATAATCCACGCCCAGGTTGATGGCCTGCCGCCTTCCCAACGTGATGACATCCAGCATGGCCAAGTCCTTACGCAGCGCCAGAATCACAGCTGCCATCATCAGCATCGCAAACACGATAATGTTTGCGTTTATGTTGCTGAAGCTTGCCACCAGCGATGTCAGCAGCGTGTCATACTCATTTGGGTCCATGGCGCGTACCAACGTTGTTTGAATACTGGAAAAAAATGAGGTCAGCACCGTGCCGATCAGAATGACATAGAGCACATTATAGTTCGTCTTTTTAAACAGATAGCTGTAGATAAAGGTCGCCACAATCCCCATAAGCACCAAATCCACCGCAAAGGCCACATTGGAGTTGCGGGCCACCAGGCTGCCGGCTCCAAAGAAAAAGAACACAGCGGTGTGAATGAGGCTATATAGTGAATTCATCCCCAACAGACAAGGCGTGACAATGGTGTTTTGGATCACGGATTGGAACACCATAGACGCCCCGCCAATACAAAATGCGACAAGGAGCATCACAACTATTTTCGTAGCGCGCAGATGCATGGCATACCGGAGCAGCCTCGGGTGATCAAAGCGCACATTGACGGTCATATACAGCACCATTGCAAGCGCAACCAGAATCAACAGAATGACAAACTTGTACCTGTTGCTTCCGCGTTTGGCAGGGGCCGGCTTGGCAATGCTGCTCCCGATTGCCGCGGCCTTCTCCCTTGCGTCCGCTTTTTCTCTCACGATCACGTTCTCTTTTGCCAGTATGTTTGTTGTCACTGCACATTACCTCCAGCCGCTTCTTTTCTGACCGCTTTCCCAGAGTCTGTTGGCATGAAATGATACAATAGAGATCGAAAACTGACATTTGTTTTCTTTGCCCTTATTGTTGATGTGCTGCTTTCCTGTCAACACGCCCCGGGGATTCCCCTGCCTCCATGGTTCAGGCGGTAAATCAGCAATGCGATAAAAAGCAAGCTGCCAAGAATTCCAACAATGAGTTCAATCGGCAATTCATAAGGGGCGATTACAACACGGCCAATCAGATCGCATATCAACACAAATAAGGCGCCGAACAGGGCCGTATCCACCAAGGTACCCCGGATTTTATCCCCTTTGAACATCGCCACCACATTGGGCACAATTAGGCCTATGTATGAAATACTGCCCACCACCACCACAATGCTGGCGGTAATCATCGCTGCAATGGTCAGCCCCATGAACAGCACCACGTTATAATTGACTCCCAAGTTTTGAGAAAAATTCTTTCCCATCCCCACAATGTTGAAATGATTGGCAAAGAGAAAGGCCAGCGTCACCAGCGGCGCCACCAGGTATACAATTTCATACCGTCCGCGCAGAACGGTGGAAAAGCTGCCAACCAACCAACTGGACAGCGCCTGGGTCATCTCATACTTGTAGGCGATGTAATTTGTGACGCCACCGACCACATTTCCGAACATCATTCCGACCAGCGGAACTATGACCACATTTTGAAACTGGATGCGCTGAATCAACCAGACAAATATCCACGTCCCAAAAATCGCACAGACTGCGGAACATATTGCCCTGCTCCACAAAGTGGAAGCAGGCATAAACACCAAGGCCAACAAAATCCCCAGTTGAGCGGAAGAAATGGTCGCGCCGGTGGTGGGGGACACAAATTTGTTCCTGCACATCTGCTGCATAATAAGCCCCGCCACACTCATCCCCACACCGGTACACAAAATGGCCAGCAGCCTGGGGAGGCGGGAGATGAGAATAATCTCAATCTGATCAAAATCGCCGCGCAGCACACTACTGAGATCCAAATTGATGACACCCAAAAAAATCGAAGCAATAGACACTACGACCAGAGAGACCGCCATCCCAAATGTAATCCATCTTCCTGTTTTAATCATTTTCCCTCCCATTCAAGCTAAATTAGTTCGCAACGGCTAACCCACACCCGCAGCAGGCATGCCATATGAGCGCTGCCTCATGAATGCAACTGCTGTTCCTTTGTGAGGCGTACTAAGCGAAAAGACAAGGCCGGTACCTGCATGAAAAAACACGCACATAAACACAATTTGATTTACATTTCCGCACCACGCGAGTTAGCATACCATAACTCAACCCAAAAAGCAACCCTTCTTCGCCGTTATTTCTTCCGCCAAGCAAATACAAATTGGGGAGAACGAGCAAATACAGCCTCTGGAACGGAAAAAGCCGGCGAATTCCTCATTCCGCCGGCTGCTCCATCCTCCAATGTAATTAAGGCCTTCCATTCGCTGTGCTGCTTATTCTTCAATTTTAGTTGACAAGGCTATAGATCGGCGATATAATGACTGTAAGAAATGGTTTAGTCAATAAGGAGAATTCACCTTGCCAAAGACATATTCAGATGATGAACGGGCGTATATCAAAAAACGGCTCAGGGAAGAAGCCGCATATTTGCTTTCAGCCTTTGGAATAAGGCGTACTACGGTAGATGAACTGGTAGCGCGCGTTAAAATTCCCAAAGGCACATTTTACCTGTTCTATGACTCAAAGGAGCTTTTGCTGTTCGAGGTAATCATGGAGCAGCATGAAATGATTGAGAAGCAAATGCTTGATGAAATCAAGTCCTTGAGCGGGCATGTAACAACGGATAATCTGACTGAAATAATATATAGCTTTTTTAAGGCGACAGATGATTCTGGAATGCTGCGCCTTATTACCACCGGCGAAATAGAACTGCTTTATCGTAAGTTGCCGCAGGAGGTCATGCAAAATCATTTTACACACGACACCTCTATGATAGGGAGCATTGTCGAGCTTCTTTCTCTTTCGCCGGGCATAGATACGGACCATTTTGCAACTGCTTTTCGGAATCTCTTTATCACTATGGTTTATAAGCGTGAAATGGGAGAAGAATATTTTGACGAGGCCTTGAAACTTACTATCAAGGGCTTAGTCATGCAAATGCTGATGTAAAAATTTTAGACGTTATTTGACTATAAGAAATATATCAGTCAAATTACCAAGGAGATGAAACATATGCTTACAGTAAAAAACTTATCTTTTAGTTATTCAAAAAAACCGTTTATTGAAAATATGAACTTTCATGTTGACGAGGGGGAAATATTCGGATTTTTGGGGCCGTCCGGCGCGGGCAAAACGACCCTGCAAAAAATTCTTACCGGCTTAATCACAACATATAGGGGCAGTGTTAAGTTAGGTGGTGTTGAGTGCCGGGAGCATAATAATCGCTTCTATGAACATATCGGCGTGGATTTTGAATATTCCACGCTGTACGAAAAGTTGACCGCCCGGCAAAACCTTGCGTTTTTTGGTTCACTATACGCTAAGAAAACAAGGGCGATTGACGAAATGCTTGCAGAGATTGGATTGCAGAATGACGCCGATAAAAAAGTGTCCGACTATTCAAAGGGCATGAAGTCAAGATTGAATTTTCTAAAGGCTTTGCTTCACGACCCAGCTATATTATTCCTCGATGAGCCGACAAGCGGCCTTGACCCGACCAACAGCCGACTGATGAAAGATATGATTTTAGAGGAACAGAAAAAGGGCAAAACGATATTTTTAACTACGCACAATATGACAGACGCTACAGAATTGTGCGACAGGGTGGCCTTTATTGTGAATGGCGGTGTCAAGGCGTTGGACAGTCCGCACGACCTTATTATGCGAAAAGGCGCGGCAAAGGTTATATACACTTATTCTGATGTGCGGGAGCGTACAGGTGAATGTTTGCTTTCCCATATATCGGAAGACGATGTATTAACAAAATTGATTAAGGAAAACCGTATAACCTCCATTCACAGCAGCGAACCGACTTTGAATGATATTTTTATTGAGGTTACAGGGAGGACGCTGCAATGAGGATGATAAAACTGATACTTGGAGATATACGTTTTCAATTCAAATATGGATTTTACTTTATTTATGCCGTATTTTGCGCCCTGTATGTTTTCCTGCTTTTTATCTTCCCGGAAGCGTGGCGCGAAAAGGCTGCAAGCATTATGATTTATTCCGACCCGGCGGCGATGGGCCTTTTCTTCATGGGAGCAATCGTGCTGTTGGAAAAAAGTCAAAGGGTACTGAACGCTTTGGCGGTTTCCCCGGTAAAAGTCTGTGAGTATATCGTGGCAAAAATAGTATCTCTGGCGTATATTTCCGTCTTAGTGTCTTTGATGCTTGCACTTGCGGCGGGGCTTGAAACTATCCCGATCGTCTTAATCACAACAGCGCTTACTTCAATCATTTTCACTTTGTTGGGTTTATTGGTAGCGACAAAAGCAAACAGCTTGGACCAATATTTGATTGCTACCGTTCCATTGGAAATTGTATGCATGATACCACCTATTATTTATTTGTTCGCCCCAACCACTATTATGCGGTGGTATCCTCTGAACGGGAGTATCGCTTTAATATCAAGCAGCGGCCAAACCCCATTATATGATATTGCCATGCTCTTAATCGTAATTGTACTTTTGTTCATGGTTACTCACCGGGAAACGGCGAAGATGTGGAGAAGCCTTGGGGGTGTTAAGTTATGAAAGCAATCCATATCAGTTTTATGCAAATGCTCCGGCAGATGAAAAGGGATGTTATGCTTATTAGCATTGCCTTTGTTCCGTTCATTGTCGGGGTAGTTTTTCGGTTTGCCATTCCTATCATTGAGGATTTGCTAACAGGCTGTTTGAGCATAAATGAAATACTGGCCCCTTACTATGAGCTGTTCGACTTTTTTCTCGTTATAATAACACCTTCCATGTTCAATTACATTGTAGCAATGGTAATACTGGAAGAGGCGGACGACCATATGATTGCCTATTTGGCCGTAACGCCTTTAGGAAAAGCAGGCTATCTGCTTTCAAGGTTAGGAATTACAGGGCTTATTTCATTTCCTGTTAGCATTTTCGTGGCATTGATCTTCCATCTTTCCAATACGGATATGTTGATGCTTACGGGCATTGCGCTGGCCGGAACCATTCAGGGTGTTGTAGCGGCCTTGCTTATTGTTGCCTTGTCTGCAAATAAGGTTGAGGGCATGGCGGTTGGGAAAATAGCTTCTCTCTTTAGTATCGGTGCGATAGTACCATACTTTGTGACAGGAAAAGCACAATATGTTGCATCGCTTTTGCCATCGTTCTGGATGGCAAAAGCGATGCAGAGAAATGGCTATTTTTCATTGGTTATCGCAATTTTTCTGGCGATTATTTGGAGTATACTTCTGTCTGAAAAGTTTATGAAGAAAATAGCGAACTAAGAGAAGCACACAACGCTGTCCGGTGGGGCCTTGCGGGCCGATTGGCCCCACCAGACTTGCGAGCCATTCCTCTTCTGTGCCTTCGAATCCTCCATCGACCGCAACCTGGTAAGCCGAACGGCCATCCGCATCGGTCAGGCCGACATTTTCGATAGGCATGATCAAAAGAGACGCTTTCGTCATCGAAGTTCTTGAGCATGAAATACTATTTTCAGACTTGTTCAGCAATGATAGGGTAGTGCCCGGCACCGTCATGTCAATGGTGCCAAACCCTGACACCTGCCCCGTCTTTAAGAGTAGTCCATCGCTGAATTTAATTCAGCTTTAAAACAGTCAAGATCTCTACAGAACCCTCACCAAAAGCCATTGCTTGATCCACAGATGAAGTGACAGCCATGTCAATGACCGCACCTGCCGGCAATACCGCAATGGTATTTCCGGAATAGCTTGCCGCATAATTTGCTGCGGCAGAAGTTATCGTGTCTGACGTCAGGGCAATCGCTGTTCCGTTTGACCGCACTTCCAAGGTCACGGTTGCCGCCGTATTAAAGTTTGGAAACATGTTGTAAGCAATCTGATACGTGCCGGCCTCTACAAGCGTAATGCTATTCCCGGCTGTGGTAATATTCCTTGAATCCAAAGCAAGAGGCATCACTACGACAAACGGCTCGTCGGCCGCAAGGTTATTGCTTATCTCTGCGTTGTTATATATGCCTCCAAACGCATTCAGTCCGTTTGCAGGTCCCGTGACCCCCGTGGGTCCAGCAGGACCGGTGGGGCCCACTAAACTGGCAAGCCATTCCTCTTCGGTGCCTTCGAACCCTTCATCGACCGCCACCTGGTAAGCTGAGCGGCCGTCCGCGCCGGTCGCGCCGGCGGGGCCAATGGGGCCAGTATTGCCCTGGGTTCCCTGTGAACCTGCAGGGCCGGCAGGTCCGATTTCACCCTGTAAGCCCTGCGGGCCGGTTAAACCCTGTAAGCCCTGCGGGCCGGTTAAACCCTGTAAGCCCTGCGGGCCGGTTAAACCCTGTAAGCCCTGCGGACCTGTTGGACCGATAATGCCTTCCGCACTCAAATCCACAATCGCTGATCCTTGCGATACGGCGACATTAACAGAGCCGTCTGCTGATTGGAAGGTAATTGCGTCTCCAAGCGTAATAGGCGCGTTGCCCTCCACGCCATTTATCATGAATAACACTCCTGTATCATCAAACGTTCCCGTAGGCCCGGTTGGACCAGTCGGCCCGGTCGGACCAGTGGGGCCAGTCGGACCAGTCGGACCGGTGGGGCCTGTTGCGCCTGTTGGTCCACGGACGATGCATGGACAACATGCGCTTGATTGACAAGTACAGCTAGGGCTCCAACAGCCGCAATTATTTTGATGATTAATAATATCTCTATAATCTAAATAGCATCTTGACATGGTTAATTCTCCCTTTATATATAATTTTGACATGCTACGGAAATGCTGCTATCTATTTTTTGTGCTACGAAAGCACATCATTGACCAGTGTAACGAATAAAGGGGGGCCGGCAAGACAACTGAAATGGCCCAATACAGCGGCCTGTCTCTGCACGGGTGCGGATATCTCTGTGATTTTGCGGTATTACCAAAACCGCTGGGACATTGAGGTGTAGCAGAAAAACATTTTTCGCTTCGATGGTTATCCGATGCGCTCCACTAAAGGCATATCGCTTTCGTTATCTATTCCACCGGCCGCGACCGTACTCCCTTTGATTCCGGCTCTCTGCCTTATAGTTGTTGATTTCGTGAATTTACTTGTTCGAGCTATTATATAATTGGCAGTTAACGTCGGTTCCTTACAAAAATTGAAAGCTGTGTATTAAATAGACTTCCTCTCTCAGCCGGTAGAATTCTCCATATAATTTTTCTTTTTCGGCGGTGTGCGTCAGGCCTCCGCTTTCCACTTTTTGAGCGGCACTGTATGGTCGTTCAATGAGACTGATTGGGATTTACGCTAAGGATGGCCGGTCGCTTAAGTTTGACTGTTGCTCCAAATCTGTTAGCAAACTATCCCGAGGCTTGCATTGGCATCCCTTTCCGCCGGTCGGTGCGTGGGTAACCTTACCCGATATATTGAAAAAACGCATATGGATATAAAATAAAAAAGTCCAATTATCCATTACTGGATTTGAACTGATTTTTACAACAAAGAATTCGTGCTCTACAAAAACACAATGCAAATAACTGGCCGGTTGTGATATGCTACCTGAAAACAAGCTCATGTCAACGGTATCGGGTATTCTGAAACACCAACAGACACTATGCCAAACTCAGAATAGCTGGCTTTGCTTATGAGTGCTCCCAGCAAGCAGCCAATAAAGCCCAAATAGATTAACATTTATTGGAACTATTCATGTATATAGATATCTGCGATACTCCTTTTCGGCAGGTCTGGCGCCAGAATGGAGCTCTGGATGCCACAAGCTCTGAAAAATTATACATACTGAGGTTTGCGAAAATCTCCCGTATAATTGAGTCTTTCTTCTTTGAGTGCAAGTTTGCTAGCCCAACCATGTACTTAAGCTCTCGGAAAGAGGACATTAAAACGACTTTGCGAACATACTCCCACCCTTACCCCAATAAACAGGCAGAGGTTGCGGAAAATTTGTGTGCTTTTTAGAAAAATAGAATCCCGCAAACCCAGTGTATATGCGGGTTTGCGGGATGAATAGACTTACTCCCACTCGCAAACTTAAAGCTTGCTCTAAACATTTTTGTTTTAGTGATATGATTTCTATTTGCTCCATTTGATCTCAGTTATCCATCGTATATGGTCTTTCTGGAATGCTGTTATCAAAATGTTATCATGGTTTTGTTATCAAAGCAGCTTGTTTATCTTTTTAAATAAATTTTCAAAGTTGCTTAAGGTCAAATCTCCTATTGTGATTGTGGCAACATTTCGAGCGAAATAGTTTGCAGGAGTATAATGATTGAAATCCTTATTCCCATTGATCCTTTTTAGTTGAGGAAGAATAGGTTTTTTAATGTCAACATCTTCTGTTTTTAGTTTTTTCCCAAATGCTCCATTGTAAAGAGCAAGGTACTCAGGTGTTTCAAAAAGGTCTTCCACATCAGCGTGAGATACTTGAAGTATATCATGGTAAAACACAATTTTTTTATCCTTTATAATGTTTTGTGCAACCATGTTCTCAAGGCGCTGTTTTGCAGACATATCCGTAAAAGTATCGAGCAGACACACCATGTTCAATTCATTACCTCTTAGTAGCGACACGAATGTCGCTACTTTGTCGGCACCTCCAACTGGTACGACTGTAATATCACTCTTTAGCCCTTCTCGCCCACAACTCTCCAATATATTGGTCATTAATGATAAATATGTTAAGTCTGCAATTCCTTCGACCAATAGATTTTTCTTGGAAACGAAAAGATTTTGTGCCAAATCATAGCCTAATGCAGCTTGCAGAGGGAAAAGTGTGTTAGGATCCTTCTCTTGAACAGACTCAGAAATATGTGTGCCATCTTCCTTTTCCAAAACTGTTCTAACTTGGTTTAATTTTTCAGTTTCAATCATAAAAGGCGAATGTGTTGTGTAGATAATCTGGTATTCGATTGAAAGATCCGATAAAAAGGATAGTAAATCACTTTGTGCCTTTGCGTGCAAATTTAGTCCCGGTTCGTCTAATAAGAGTATGTAAGTGGTGTCCTTATTTTCTTGAATCTTTTTAAACCACACCAGAAAGGAAAAGAACCAATTGAATCCTTTGCTACGATTCCCAAGCGGAAGAGACACCCCGCTCCGCTGGTTCTGGACGCGAATATCAAGTATATGGTCAATAATCCGTTTATTGTTGCGTGGGTCGGTTTCTTCTTTTTTATCTATACTGAAAAGAATCTTAAGGTTTTTATTAGTTGACCAATACTTAAAAAGCTCATCTGAAATAATGAGCTGTGTTGCTTCTAATTCAGCAATGAAATCCTCAAAGTCAGTAGATTCTGTAACTTTTTTGACATCAATGTCAGCCAGTTCCAACAACGCTTTTGCAGTTTTTTGTGCCGGATCAGAAGGGTCTTTATCAACTTCTTGCAGTGAAACCCTTGAAGGCAACATGTAATAATCATCGTAATACATGAATTTTGGTAAATTGGGAACAAGATAATTAACTGTAATATATTCATTTATCGGAGTGCCTTTCCAATTGTTCTTGTTCTCAAAATATGTTTTTAAAGTTTGGATTGATTCGATAATATCTTCATTGTACTTTTCCGTGTCTAACGATGTTACAAAGGTATCGAACGATGCTGCATTGTCTATTTTGTTCAGCTTGTCCAAAATAGCCTTATCTTTGATTTGTAGTTTTTTGGCTTTAGCTGCAACGAATGTAGAAGTGGGTACCCAGTGTACACCCCAAGACTTTCCATTATCGTACTTCCGTGTAAATGTGAACGTCCGAGAAGAAAGTGGAACATCTATATCTGCTTCGATTTCTTCTGCAAGTGCATCATCAATAATATATTCCAACTCTATTGCATCTGGATTTTCTCCACTTTTATCCACCGCTTTTTTCTGTTTACGAGGATAATCATGTGAAAGATTGTACGCAAATTTGCAATCCGTTTCAAAGTAATTCGCTTTCGCAAGAGCTTCTAAAATCGAGGTCTTTCCAGATTCATTCATACCCACTAAAACTGTGGTCTTATCTTCCACGTTAAAAGACTGCTCTTGTTCGATGCATTTATATTTGTGTATCGTTGCTTTTGTTAATTTAATCATACTCTCGCCCTTCCTTACTCATTAAGAAAATCATGGACTATTCTTTTGATAGTTTCTTGAGCCGTTTTTTCACCGGATAATTCAATTAGTTTTTGATAATCCTCTATTTCATCGCCTGTAAACACAATGGAAACTATTTTTTCATGCTTTCCTGCGATGTGATCATAGTTTTCCGGGTACGTCCAAAAACAGTGCATACAAAAATCGGCATCTTTTATTTTCCAATTTTCGCAATGCTCACATGTCCATGATTTTGCCCGATTGGCCGAAGGACTAAGCAGCATAAACAGGTCTATATTGTTCTCATCTTGCTCACCATTAATTTCATACGGCACACGATGATCTACCTGCAAAATGGATTCATTCATTTCTTCGAGATACACAAAGCACCTTGCTCCATATCGATCAATCAAGGCTTGTTTAAGTGCCTTAGATAAAACCGTCCTTCCAGCGGCCTTCGCCAACTGATTCTGTGCATCTTTAGGATCCCCGAACTTGTATGCAGCTATTTTTCTACCATCATTACCTGTTATTCTATATGTAACAAGAGGAACTCCATGTTCTCTAACATCACGCACCGCCCGCGGAGGATGGTTATAGCCATATGTATCTTTTAACTCTTGAGAAGTAATGTATCCGTGCTCAAGTATGTGCTGAATGACCGTTCGAGGCCTTTTCGCCTGAATAGAATTTAGAAAGTCTAAAAATTCCTTTGAATACTCCATCACACTATTGCCTCCATAAGCGTCAGTTGTTTCGGAATAAAGACTTCATATGGCTGCAAATTCCGACTAACATAAAGAGCTTCAAATGTAATCTCTTTTCGTCCTAAAAGTGTTGCCTGCGAAGATGTCCCTGCGTTTAACAGCATCTTTTTGCACCCTAATTCTGCGGGTAGTTCTTCTCCGTATGCCTTTCCACCACATTCCCCATCATAGCTTATCAGAAAATCCACATCTTTATTATTTAATAATTCAAGTGCCTCAGCAAATTCAGCAAAAGGCACGCCAGAAAAATAACGATTGTCTCTCGTATTTGTTACTCCCTGATAGGGTGGATCCATATACACTAAATCACCTGGTTGTGCCATCTCAAAAACTTCTCGGTAATCAAGTGCAGAGAAAGTACTTTTCCCTTTTAACAAAGAAGAAACGGCATACACATTGGATTCGATATTTCGAGGATTGGTTCCATGCCTGCGCTTATCAGGCGATTGATTGAATTTTCCGTCTTTCCCATATCGAACCGCACCTTTAACACAGCGCGCCAATAAATATAGCATATTTTCAGGGCTTTCATCACCCGCATTAAATTGCTCACGGACATCATAAAAGTGTCTAACATGTTCAGCCCCATAATCAAACTGTTTATTCCACAAAGCTGTATAGCTTTCGATAAGCGCATGGGGGGTTTCAATCGCAGTCTTTAGCATATTTATGAGCGGTTCATTTAAGTCGTTTATATAATATTCTTCTGTCTGCCCTGACTGCGCTACAGCAATAGAAATTGCTGCCATCCCCGAAAAAGGTTCTAATAAACGATTAAAACGCTTCGGCATATATTGCATGATTTGAGGAGCCAAAATACGTTTTGAGCCCTGGTACTGTACTATGTGTGGGGTTTTCCCATTCATATGTCTTCCCTCTCAATCTCCATAACATCAGAAATATCACAATCAAGAGCTTTGCACACCTTCAACATGCTCTCCATTGAAACAGTCTCACCTTTGCCCATTTTAGCTAAAACATTAAAGCTTATACCCGCAGCATTTTTTAAATCTGTGCGATTCATCTTTTTATCTATAAGCAATTTCCATAGCTTATCATAACTTACCGACATATTGTGCCTCCATCATAAAGATAAGCATTTTATTTCCAACATATTGTATCACACTAAATGAGTGCGGTCAAGATAATCTATTGTTTGCGTTAGATTTACTTCTCTCATGCTAAGTGTGAATTACTATACAAAACGCAAGGGCACTTTTTATGTACCCTTGCGTTTCGTCTGAAAGCCTGCTATAAATTATTTATCGCACGTCCCTTGTCCGGGTCTGGCGTTGTTCTTTTTTCCCGCCAAGCAGATGCCTCAACCCATGCTGTTCAATAACGGATTTGTAAAAACTATTGCTCTGTCGCAACTCTGCATTTTCCAATTGCAATTTTCCTTTATCAAGCTGTCCACGAACGGAGCGATATTGGTCGAGCTGCTTTGTGAGGTCAGATATGGATTTTAGAAGTTCTGACACTCTTTTCTCCAGCTTTTCAATTTTCTTATTAGCAACATCAAGCAGCTTTTGTAGCTTGCGCTCCTTTTTCGCCTGAACGACATATTTTTTCGCAGCCGTTGCGAGAGTTTTGTAATCCTCTTGGCTCAACGATACCTTTGAAGAAAATGGAACAGGCTTTGCTTCAATCGCATCCACAGCCTGAACATCAACCTGTTTTTGCTGTAATTTACCGAGCGTTTTTTCAATAGCTTTAACCTCTTTGGAACGCTGCTCCTTTTTGTAATTCATCACGCTCAGGTGCTCATCATGAGTACCGAGCTGCTCCCACTCAATATCGTGGCGCTCCATGACCTGCGAGAGCTGCTCCTTCTCAGAACGTACCCACTGGCTCCACTCGGTATCGCCACGAGCGCCGCCAGCGAAACCCTGTTCACCAAGAGCCTGCTTGAGAGAAACACGAGTTTCCAATCCACGTTTGCTATTCGTAGCAAACGGCACAAAATCAATATGCAGATGTGGCGTGGCCTCATCCATGTGGAGATGTGCCGAGAACACCCGCATATTGGGGTTGCGCTGCTGGAAATCCCGCATATACTCGTCCAGCACCTTGACGGCAAGCTGACCATCTTCCGAAACCGCCGCCATGTTGTCCTTATTTCCAATTTGGAGGATGATCTCATGGAATAATTTTTCCTGCTTGCCTGTACGGATTTTTTCATAATAATTATCAATCCGACGGTCGGAGCGTTTTTGCTTTGCATTGTATCTTTCCAGTGCTTCATCAAAAAGATTATGATATACTTGTTTTATCGGTTCGTTGCAGTAGATAATATTCTGCGAAGTGCGCTCCGCATCTATATTCTCAGCCTTAAATTTGCGGCTGTTGTGGTTCACCGAGCCTTTGCCCAACATAACGCTGATTGTGCGTTTTATATATATCCCATCCTTTCCTATCCTATCCGTTCCGGCGCAAGCCGGGGTTTTGTTACTTTTGACAAAAGTAACGCAAAAGCACTTTTGACAGCCTGCGGCCATCAAAAGATGCTCTTTGCGCTCTCCGAGGGGGTAGCACGGCTTACAGCCGTGTGGGGCTTTGCCCCGCCATCTACGGATGGCTCCCCAGTGCTCATCACCCTTTGAAAAGGGTGGCCGCACGGCTAACCTAAACTTTGTCCACTCGCCGTTAGGCAGGAGGAATGGCGTTGCCCTTCCTCTGTCGGCAAGTGTTTTCCGTGAGAAAAAATCAATGGGTTCGGGTTGTATTGTCTTGCGACAATCTCCACCCGCAGGTATGCCCCATTGACTTTTCCTCCGCTCCCGTGTCGGTCGTGACGATGGTGACGATGTTTTTGACACCGCCACCGCTATCGAAAAGATCGTCACGACCGTCACCATCGTCACGCTTCTGGAGTGAGCGCCAATGTGATACACCGCCCGGCATGGCTTCGCTCGTTGGCATATCGAACATTATGTTCATCCATCAGTCGCCCGGCGTTAATATTAAGCCGCATGGATAGCATGTTTGGCTTCATATCCAAACCCAGTTTCTCTACCAGCTCGGTTGCCGTTCCGCTCCATGAAATTTGCTCCACCATCAATACAGCTACAGCTTCAAGCAGTGGGTCGGGAGGAGCTTTCCAAAGTTCGGTTTCCGCTTTTTCAAGTTGCCAGATGAGGCGGTCAGCATCCCGCCGGAGATGCAGCCGCTGGTCTTGCTGGTCACGCCCGGACACATCTAGCGTGGCCGCATCGCTTGTGCGCTTTTCCTTCTGGAGCAAGAACGCTCCATCAGCAGCGCCGAGTAGACCGTTTGTGCCGGAAATCATATCAAACTTATCCTCTGCCTGTTGCTTGCGTGTGTGATGCACCAGCAGGAGACAGATATGATTTTTGTCGGCAAATTGTTTCAGCTTGCCAACGATTTCATAATCATTGGCATAACTGAATTTATCGCCGCCAGCCTCACGGACTTTTTGCAGGGTGTCTATGATAATGAGCTTTGTATCGGGATGCTCGTTCACGAATCGTTGAAGCTGCTTGTCAAGTCCGCTGCTGAGCTGCTTTGCCCAAATGGTAAAGTGCAGATTTTCGGCGCTGTCTGTGCCAAACATACGGAACAAACGCTCCTGCAATCGCTTTTCCGTATCCTCTAAAGCAAGGTAAAGCACCGTGCCCTTTTTCACCTCATACTCCCAAAGCTTAATTCCCATACTGATATGGTAGGCGAGCTGCGCCATGAAGAAGGATTTGCCTACTTTGGGCGCACCCACGAACAGGTAGGTGCCAGAATACAGCAGACCGTCCACGATGGGCGGCCTGCTGTCGTATACATTTTCATAAAGCTCGTTCATGGAGAAGGTTCGCATATATCCCGGCGAATTGTATTGTCGCATCTGCCGAGCGATTTCCTCAATGCCGAAATTTTCATTGCTTTCGGCTGAATCGTCTGCTATACTTTGATTAATATTTTGTGAGAACGGCTGTCCTCCATCTGCGCCAACAGTTGGATTTGGGACAGTCGCTTTTTCTTCAAATGTCATTCATTTCCTCCTTCATTCCGTCCATGATAGCGGCAATCATATGGATAGTATCAAGCAAATCCTCATCCACCGTATCGCCAGAACCGATGCGATGCAATTCCTCCAGCACATTCGCCAGTTCATTGCGGAGAGCTTTATACACTCTCGGATTGCCCTGCACCAACACAGAACGGTCTTGCAGCCGCCTGATGATATAGTCCTGCTTGGTTAGCCCGGAGAGCCTGACAGCGATTTCAAGCTGTTCATCTTCTTCGGGCGAGATACGAAATGCTACCGTTTTATTGCGCCAGCGGCCTTGTCCATCGTATACTTTTAATGACATAATCACTCACTCCTTCGTTGTAGCCTGAAAATCAAGCTGGGTTGCCATTTCTTTTTGCTTAGATGGGAAAAGATGTGCATATCGGTAGGTAATATCTATACTTTCATGCCCCACACGGTCAGCGATTGCCAAAGCCGAGAACCCCATATCTATCAGCAGACTAACATGGCTGTGACGAATATCGTGGATTCTGATGCGCTTTACCCCGGTTGCCTTGCTTCCTCTATCCATCTCATGGTGTAAATAATGCTTGCTGATGGGGAAAATACGGTCATTGGATTTTGCACCGTAGAACATTTTGATATAGTCCTGCATCTCCTGAGAGAGGAAATCCGGCATCAAGATTTTACGATTGCTTTTCTTTGTCTTGGGTGTGGTGATGACATCCTTCCCTTTGAGTCGCTGATAGGATTTTGAAATGGAGAGTATCCCTCTTTCAAAATCGAAATCGGCGGGAGTTAGCGCCAGTAGTTCTCCCTCCCGAATGCCGCACCAGTAGAGCACCTGAAAAGCGTAATAGGACATCGGTTTGTCCATCATGGCATCGGAAAACTGCTGATATTCCCCCTTCGTCCAGAATAGCATCTCCTTACGTTCCTCTACGCCCATATTCCCAGCCTTTGCCGCCGGATTCAACCGCAGGTCATAGTAGCGGACTGCATGATTGAAAATGGCACTGAGTTGGTTGTGGATGGTCTTGAGATAGGTCGCAGAATGCAGATTGCCCTTAGCATCCTTGGTCGAGCGAATCTCGTTTTGCCAGTCAATGACATCCTTCGCCGTAATATCGCACAGCTTACGCTTACCGAAATAGGGCAAAATTTTGTTTTGGATGATATTCTCCTTGGTGAGCCATGTGTTCTCTTTCAAGCGGGGCTTGATATCCTTGGTGTAAAGCTCAACAAAGCTGTCAAAGGGCATTTCCACATCGGCTTGCTTTTGTTGCAGAAACTCGCGCTCCCACTCAAGTGCTTCTTTTCGAGTAGCAAAGCTTCGTTTGCACTTCTGCTTGCGTTCCCCTTTCCAGTCGGTATATCGCGCCATGACATACCACGTTTTTGTGTCCTCGTTTTTGAATATTGGCATAGTTAATCTCTCCTCTCTTTGGTCGAATTGTAGAATTTCTCATAAAAGAACCTGCGGTCAATGCGCCCTGCAATGACAATGCAGCCCCTCTGCTTGAGTTCTTCATTCAGCTTGCGAATAAGCTTGTAGGCATATGGCTCCGATACATCCAAGGCATCCGCAACCTCGTTTACTCGCATGAACATTTTTTCTGCCATTGATTATCCTCCTGTTTTTTTATTTATCTCAGACATACCGCAGGTTCTGCCCCCTGCGTCCTGTGGCAGCCCACGCCACAGGTTTCGTGTCGGGAGTATTTTCTGAATCGCCACCCGATTTGCCCGGGCGATACACACCATTACCGTGATGTGCGACGGTTGCAACTAAGCGTATTTGCTTAGTATATTCATTATACTAAGCTTTATTGTTAAAGTCAAGCGGTTTGCAAAATAATATTAAACTTTTTTATTTAAGTTTTTCTTGCTTTCTCTAAACTTATATGCTATACTCATTTCAACAGAGCACGGACAGGAGATGGCATTATGGCGATTGGTGAAAGAATCCACTTCCTTCGCAATTTACGTGGGATGACACAAAAATATCTTGGACAGGCGGTTGGCTTCCCGGAGAAGACCGCCGATGTTCGCATGGCGCAATATGAATCCGGCACACGGACACCCAAAGCCGATTTAACAAAAGCTCTCGCCAATGCTTTGGAGGTATCTCCCTATACACTGGATGTGCCCGACATAGACAGTAATATTGGTCTAATGCACACTCTGTTCACCTTGGAGGACTTGCGCGGCCTAAGTGTGGCTGAGGTCGATGGCGAGGTCTGCCTCAAGCTGGATAAATCTAAGGGCAAAGTTTACCACGAGATGTCTCAGATGCTTTTTGCGTGGCTTGAACAGGCTAAGAAGCTTGACGCCGGGGAAATCACCAAAGAGGAATATGACCAGTGGCGGTACAGATATCCCGAATTTGACACCACGCAGCGGTGGGTTAAAGCTCCATCTCAGGAGCTTACCGATTGGCTGTTTAGCGGCCTAAAAGACGAGAAATAAGCACCTTTTCGGAACATAAGAAACGGTCTTGCTGACAGCGAATCAGCAAGACCGTTTTCAATGGATAGAGCAGTGGCAACAGAATGGCAACAGGTAAAACACCTGCAAACCACCTGCGGCACAGAATAAGTGCCTAAATGCTCCTGTTATCAAACTGTTATCAAAAGGCAAAAAGAAATCCCGGAAAGCCGCTTAAATAGCGAGTTTCCGGGATAGTTTTCATCATTCCCACTCTATCGTGGACGGAGGTTTAGATGTAATATCATAGCAGATGCGGTTGATCCCCCTCACCTCGTTGACAATGCGCACAGAGATCTTATCCAACACCTCATAGGGAATTCTCGCCCAGTCGGCGGTCATAAAATCACTGGTGGTCACCCCCCGCAGGGCCAAGGTATAGTCATAGGTTCTGCCATCTCCCATGACGCCCACGGAGCGGGTATTGGTCAAAACGGCAAAATACTGGTTAATGGAGCGATCCAGCCCCGCCAGGGCGATCTCCTCCCGGTAGATGGCATCGGCATCTCGCAGGGTATCCAGCTTCACCTTCGTCAGGTCGCCAATGACCCGAATGGCGAGACCCGGCCCAGGGAACGGCTGGCGCATCACCAGATACTCCGGAAGGCCCAGCTCTCTTCCCAGTTCCCGTACCTCATCCTTGAACAGCAGACGCAGCGGCTCAATAATCTCCTTGAAATCCACATAGTCAGGCAGTCCCCCCACATTGTGGTGGCTTTTGATGACAGCGGCGTCCCCCACGCCGGACTCAATGACATCGGGATAGATTGTCCCCTGGGCCAGAAAATCCACGGCGCCGATTTTCTTCGCCTCTTCCTCAAAGACGCGGATGAATTCCTCCCCAATGATCTTGCGTTTCCGCTCCGGCTCTGTGATCCCGGTGAGCTTGCTCAAAAAGCGCGCCTCCCCATCTACACGGACGAAATTCATCGCCCACTTGCCGAAGGCTTCCTCCACCTCACTGCCCTCATTTTTCCGCATAAATCCGTGGTCCACAAACACGCAGGTGAGCTGGTTTCCAATGGCCTCCGCCAGAAGAGCGGCGCACACAGAGGAGTCCACACCGCCGGAGAGGGCCAAGAGCACCTTCCCCTGGCCCACCTTGTTCCGAATCTGGGTAATGGTAGCCTTGCAGTAGTCCCCCATGGTCCAGTCGCCTGTGGCTCCGCACACCTCATAGAGGAAATTGCGGATCATGTTGACCCCGTTCTCCGTGTGGTTGACCTCCGGATGATACTGGACGCCATAAAACCCGCGCTGCTCATCGGCAATGGCCACATTGGGACACATTTCGGAACGTGCGGTCAGGGCAAACCCCTCCGGCACCCGCACCATATAGTCCCCGTGGCTCATCCAGGAGATCCCCTCCTGCGGAAGGCCTTGAAACAGCTTACAGGATGTGTCATAGAACGTGACCGTCTTTCCATATTCCCTGGCGGAATCCTCCTGGGCCTGGGTCACCTGCCCCCCCAAGGCCTGGGCAATGAGCTGGCAGCCGTAACAGATCCCCAAAATTGGCACACCCCACGTAAAAATCTCCCCGTCCATTTTGGGAGAATTCGGTTCATAGACGGAATTTGGTCCTCCCGTGAAAATAATTCCAATGGGGTTCATGGCTTTTAATTCGGGCAGCGGAGTGGTATAGGGCTTCACTTCACAGTAGACATTGCACTCCCGTACCCGGCGGGCAATCAGCTCGTTATACTGTCCGCCAAAATCCAGTACAATGACAGTCTGATGGGACATAGAACAGCCTTCTTTCCTTTTAAACTTGGGCGCCTTCCCCAATGCCGCGATGCACATCTCGCAGCGGCAGTGCGACAGGAGCACACCGCTACTGTCAAGTCCATCAAATCTGTGTGATGTCGATCACAGTCAGCTCTCCGCTGCGGCTGCGCTCCCGCACGGTGAGCACCGCCCTGGCGGTGTCAATGGAGGTAACACAAGCCACCGAGTGCTCCACAGCGCTGCGGCGGATTTTAAAGCCATCACTGTCCTGCTTGCGCCCCTTGGTCGGTGTGTTGATCACCATATCCACTGTGCCGGAGGAGATCATATCCAGAATATTGGGGTGCGGCTGAGCAACACGGTTCACCGGCTTGCACTCAATCCCCGCGTCCAGCAGCACCTGGCAGGTCCCGCTGGTGGCATAGAGCTCAATATTCCGCTCCGCAAAGCCGCGGGCAATGCCCAAAATCTCCCGCTTGTCCTCATCCTTGACCGTGATGATGATACGCCCGCCCTTGTTGGGTACCTTTAAATTCGCACCCTTGAAGGCCTTGCGCAGGGCCAGCGGGTAGGTCTCCGCAATGCCCAGCACTTCGCCGGTGGATTTCATCTCCGGACCAAGGCCGGTGTCCACATCCGCCAGCTTTTCAAAGGAAAACACGGGCATTTTGACTGCGTAATACTCCGCTTCCCGATAAATTCCGGTGCCGTATTCCATATCCTTGAGCTTCTCTCCCAGCATAACCCGGGTAGCCAGGTCGATGATCGGAACACCCGTCACCTTGGAAATGTATGGAATGGTACGGGAGGAGCGGGGATTCACCTCAATCACATAGACCTGGTCATTATAGAGGATGAACTGGATGTTGATCAGGCCGATGACCCCCAACTCTCTGGCCAGATCCCTGGTATAGCCAAGGATGGTCTCCTTGTGCTTATCCTCCACCGTGAT
>Ga0153929_1000170_pt1 | contig 26390 bp, 26 predicted proteins | sample TSNJ013MetaG_FD_104689 | JGI IMG/M metagenome (GOLD analysis project Ga0153929, IMG submission 104689) | Attine ant fungus gardens microbial communities from New Jersey, USA - TSNJ013 MetaG | ecosystem: Host-associated > Fungi > Mycelium > Unclassified | place: USA: New Jersey, Wharton State...
GCGACTGCGCTGTCCGCATCGACGGTGGAAAGCGTGGTGCAGCAGTCCGACGGCACGGCCGGCGTAATGCTGTCGACGGGCAAGTCGGTCCCGCTGACCAGCATCGCATCGATTCTCTAAGCCCTTATTCATTAGCTCACTCTTCTAGAAGCGGAGACCGTCATGGGTTACCAACAAGGTTTATCTGGTTTGTCCGGCGCGTCGAACGACCTCGATGTGATCGGCAACAACATTGCCAACGCGAACACCGTCGGCTTCAAGCAAGGCCAGGCGCAATTCGCCGATATGTACGCGAACTCGGTCGCCACCGCCGTGAACAACCAGATCGGCATTGGCTCGCAGATGTCGGAAGTGCAGCAGCAGTTCGGCCAGGGCACGATCACGACGACTAGCCAGGCGCTGGATGTCGCGATCAACGGCAATGGCTTTTTCCAGATGTCGAGTAACGGCGCGAACGTGTACTCGCGCAACGGCGTGTTCAACCTTGCGGCGAATGGCACGATCGTCAATGCGGCAGGCCAGACGCTGATGGGTTATGCAGCCAATTCGCAGGGCGTGATCAACAGCTCGTCGACCGTGCCGCTCGTCGTGCCGAATTCGAACCTGCCGCCGGCGGCCACCAAGAACGTGAGTTTTCAGTTCAACCTGAATTCGCAGCAGGCCCTCCCGACCCAGACGCCGTTCGATCCCACCAACGCCAATACATACAGCGCCACCAGCCAGATCAACGTCAACGACTCGCTCGGCGGCACGCACGCGGTCAACGTGTTCTTCGTCAAGCAGACGACGGGTTCGTGGGAAGCCTATGCGACCACCGGCACGAACAACGCACTCGTCACGGGAACGTCGACCGGCGTGGCCGGCGATCTGGGCCCGGTCACGTTCGACCAGTCGGGCAACCTGATCCCGACGCCGCCCGCCACCGCCATCGCGCCCTACGCCTTTTCGATTCCGGATGGCGCGTCCAACACCGGCGGCGTGCAGACCATGGCGATGTCATTCGCCGGCACGACCCAGTACGGCGCAACGACCGGCCTCGTGAGCAGCAGCCAGGACGGCTATTCATCGAGCGAACTGGCGGGCTTTTCGGTCGGCACGGACGGCACGCTGACCGGCACGTACACGAACGGCAAGACGCAATCGCTCGGCCAGATCGCGCTCGCGACGTTCGCCAACCAGAACGGCTTGCAGGACCTTGGCGGCAACAACTACCAGCAGACCGCGGCGTCGGGCCTCGCACAGGTGTCGGTGCCGGGGTCGACCAACCACGGCTCGCTGCAAGGCGGCGCGGTGGAAAACTCGAACGTCGACCTGACCAGCTCGCTTGTGGACCTGATCACGGCGCAGCGCAATTACCAGGCGAACGCGCAGACGATCAAGACGCAGCAAACCGTCGACCAGACGCTCATCAACCTGTAAGCGCAGCACCAGGCCGGACACGAGAGAGTCATAAATGGACCGTCTGATCTATACCGCGATGAGCGGCGCCACGCAGGCGCTCGAGCAGCAGAGCGTCACCGCAAACAACCTCGCGAACGCGTCGACAACGGGGTTTCGTGCGCAGCTTTCCGCGTTTCGACAGGTGCCGATGAACTTCGAGAGCAGTGCGGCCGGCGACCCGACCACGCGCACTTTCGTGCTGTCGTCCACGCCGACCGCCGACTACACGCCGGGCCCGATCCAGCAGACCGGCAATCCGCTGGATGTCGCTGTCCAGGGCCCGGGCTGGCTTTCCGTGCAGACGGCAGACGGCGGGGAGGCGTACACGCGCGCCGGCAATCTTCATGTTGACGCCAATGGCCAGCTGGTCACGGCAACCAACCTGCCGGTGCTTGGCAACAGCGGTCCCATGTCGATCCCGCCCGGCGCGGCAGTCACTATCGGCAAGGACGGGACGGTGACCGCGCTGATGCCGGGCGACCCGCCGACATCGATTGCGACGGTCGACCAGTTGAAGCTCGTCAATCCCGATCCGGGCACCTTGACGCGCGGCGACGACGGTTTGTTTCGCACCGCCGACGACCAGCCCGCCGACGCCGATCCGACGGTGACGGTGGCGCCCGCGTCGCTGGAAGGCAGCAACGTGAATGCGGTGTCCGCGATGGTCGACATGATCACCAACGCCCGCCAGTTCCAGATGCAGACCAAGTTGCTCGATTCGGCCAACGCGAACGATCAGTCGGCTGACAAGCTGCTCGACTTCAGTTAATCCGCAGTACCAGGATAAAAAACATGAACCGCTCTCTCTACATCGCCGCAACCGGCATGAACGCGCAACAGTCGCAGATGGACGTGATTTCGAACAACCTCGCCAACGTCAGCACAAACGGCTTCAAGGGCTCGCGCGCGGTGTTCGAGGACTTGCTGTACCAGACCGTCCGCCAGCCGGGCGCGAGCTCCACGCAGCAGACCGAACTGGCGTCGGGCAGCCAGATCGGCACCGGCGTGCAACAGGTCGCGACCGAACGCCTCTACACACAGGGCAACCTGTCGCAAACCGGCAACTCGAAGGACGTCGCCATCAACGGCAACGGCTTTTTCCAGGTGACGATGCCTGACGGCACGACCGCTTACACCCGCGACGGCTCGTTCCAGACCAACGCGCAAGGCCAGCTCGTCACCTCGAGCGGTTATCAGGTAAGCCCGGCAATCACGATCCCCTCCACTGCGACCAGCATAACGATCGGCTCGGACGGCACGGTCACGACCACGGCGCAGGGCAGCTCGGCCAACACGACGGTCGGCCAGTTGCAGCTCGCGACCTTCGTCAACCCGGCCGGCCTCGACGCACGCGGTGAAAACCTGTTTGCGGAAACGGCTTCGTCCGGTACGGCAAACGTCGTGACGCCGGGTTTGAACGGCGCGGGACAGTTGCAGCAGGGGTATGTGGAGGCGTCGAATGTAAACGTGGTCCAGGAACTGGTGAACATGATCCAGACCCAGCGCGCCTATGAAATCAACAGCAAGGCCGTGACCACGTCGGACCAGATGCTGCAGACGCTGAGCCAGATGCAGGTTTGAGTTGTACCAAACGCATCGGCAGCGTAATTCCGAAGGACCACGAAGATGTCATCACAATTCTCACGTATTCGCAGCGTATCGGTGCTGGCGCTGGTCGCCTTGGCGGCCTGCGCGCTCGTGCCCAAAGAGCCGATCACCCAGCAGCCGATGACCGCACGGCCGCCGGCGCCGCCGCTCAATTCGGCATCGCCCGGCGCGATCTACAACGCGGGCTACGCGGGACGGCCGCTGTTCGAGGACCAGCGCCCGCGCAATACCGGCGACATCATCACCATCGTGATTGCGGAAAACGTCAACGCGACGAAGTCGTCGGCCGCCAATGCGGCGCGCAATGCCAGCGAGGCGTTCGCCGTGCCGACCGCACCGGGTATTTTCGGCGGGCTGTTCCACAACACCAACCTGAACGCCAGCGGTTCCAACGGTTTCAACGGCGCAGGCGGCGCGAGCGCGGCCAATACCTTCAACGGCACGCTGACGGTCACCGTCACGGGCGTCCTGCCCAACGGCAACCTGGAAGTGAGCGGCGAGAAGCAGATGCTCATCAACCAGGGCAACGAATTCGTGCGCTTCTCCGGCGTCGTCAATCCGACGACCATCTCCGGCACCAACACGGTGTTTTCCACCCAGGTGGCGGACGCGAAGATCGAGTATTCGGCGAAGGGCTATATAGATGAATCGCAGCAGATGGGCTGGCTCCAGCGCTTCTTTCTCAACGTGGCGCCCTTCTGATCATGAAACTCTTTCTTCGCTTCTTTCTCGTTGCGCTGGCGCTTGGCTGCGCATTACCACCGCCCGCGCAGGCGGAACGCCTCAAGGACCTGGTCTCGTTCCAGGGCGTGCGTGACAATCCGCTGATCGGCTATGGCCTCGTGGTCGGGCTCGACGGCACGGGCGACCAGACCACCCAGACGCCATTCACCACGCAGAGCCTGGTCAACATGCTCGGCAACCTCGGCATCACGCTCAATGCCGCGACCACCCAGAACATGCAGTTGAAGAACGTCGCCGCCGTGATGGTGACAGCCGTGCTGCCGCCGTTCTCGCGGCCGGGCGAAGCGATCGACGTGACCGTGTCGTCCCTCGGTAACGCCAAGAGCCTGCGCGGCGGCACGCTGCTGATGGCGCCGCTCAAAGGCGCCGACGGCCAGGTCTACGCCATGGCGCAGGGCAATCTCGCGGTCGGCGGCGCGGGTGCCAGCGCGAACGGCAGCAAGGTCCAGGTCAACCAGCTTGCGGTCGGCCGCATTCCGGGCGGAGCGCTGGTCGAACGCGCCGTGCCCGCCGCGGTGACGCAAGCCGGCGGCGTGATGACGATGGAGCTGAACACGCTCGACTTCGACACCACGCAGAAGATCGTCGCGGCGGTGAACAACGACTTCGGCATGGGCACGGCGATCGCGCTCGACGGCCGCACGATCCAGTTGCGCGCCCCGACCGATCCGTCCCAGGTGGTGTCCTTCATGGCCCAACTCGAGAATATCGATGTCAGGCCGTCGCAAGCTGCGGCGAAGGTAATCGTCAATGCGCGCACGGGTTCTATCGTGATGAACCAGATGGTCACGCTGCAGAACTGCGCGGTCGCACATGGCAATTTGTCCGTGGTGATCAACACGACGACCGCCGTGAGCCAGCCGGGCGCGTTCTCCAACGGACAAACCGTGACCGCGCGGCAGTCGAACATCCAGTTGAAGCAGGACACGGGCGCGCTGAAGCAGGTGGCGGCAAGCGCGACGCTCGCGGACGTGGTCAAGGCGTTGAATGCCCTCGGCGCGACGCCGGCGGATTTGATCTCGATTTTGCAATCGATGAAAGCGGCGGGTGCGTTGCGCGCCGATCTTGAAATTATTTAAAGGCGACAGGTCATGAACGCGAACGGGACCGGTACGACAAGCAACGCGCTCGCATCACTGAATACGACGGATACGAGCAGCGGCCTGGGTTCGTTGTCGAACCGGTTTGCGCTCGATGTGCAGGGCTTCGACGCCATGCGCGCTCAGGCCAACGCCAACCCGCAGCAGGGTTTGAAGGCGGCGGCCAAGCAATTCGACTCCGTTTTCACGCAGATGATGTTAAAGAGCATGCGGGAGGCCACGCCGTCGGATAGCCCTTTCGATTCGAACGACAGCAAGACCTTCACGTCGATGCTCGATCAGCAGCTTTCGCAGAACATGGGCGCGAAGGGCATTGGCGTAGCCGACATGATGCTCAAGCAACTGATGCGCAACGCCGGGGCCACGTCTTCCGCAGACGGCGCGGGCGCGGGGGCAGGCGCGGACGCGAGCGGCGACAGCAGCGCGAACGCCGGCAATCTTGCCGCCATGAACGCGATGGCAAAGGCGTACGCGAACGCGCCGGGGTCCGCGAAGGCATCGCTCTCCGGCGACGGTTATAGCGCCGACAGCGCGCTGACGCCGCCCGCACGCGGCGTGGGCTCGGACAAGGTCGCCGCGTTTGTCGATCGCCTGGCCGCGCCGGCACAGGCGGCCAGCTCAGCGACCGGGATTCCGGCGCGGTTTATCATTGGCCAGGCGGCGCTGGAGTCGGGCTGGGGCAAGCGCGAGATCAAGAACACCGACGGCAGCTCGAGTCACAACGTGTTCGGCATCAAGGCGAGCAGCGACTGGACCGGCAAGACCACGAACGCGGTGACCACGGAATTCGTCAACGGCAAACCGCAGAAAGTGGTGGAGAAATTCCGCTCGTACGACTCGTACGAAGACGCGCTCACCGACTACGCCAGCGTGCTCAAGAGCAATCCGCGCTACGCGCCGGTCGTGCAAGCCTCGCGTGATGCCGCTGGTTTTGCGCACGGAATGCAGAAGGCGGGCTACGCAACCGACCCGCAATACGCTAAAAAGTTGATTTCGATCATGCGGCACATCGCTTGACGGAATGCGAACTGGCGCACCTTTTGCGGCAGTTAATATAGGTAAACAAAAGGTATTACGAGTAAGGTATCGAAAGCGACGGGGCTAATGTCGCAATAAAAGACGATGCAGGCTGACGGCGAGGAACGGGCGCATGGTGCGCCTGGAAGGCAGCCGGCCGGGACGCATCGAAATGGAGAGAACGTGCTGGTTCGTTTCGATTTGCGCACTTTGCGAATGTTTTCGGTCGTCCGGGACGGGATTAGGGAAGTTTTTTTACAACCAACCCTAAATATTCGGTCTCCGTTGCCGCTAAATGACATATCGAAGTGCCGGGCCCGCAGGGTCCGGTTGGACGCTCAAACAGTCCCGGGAAACGGGACGCGAGCGAGCAAACGAACACGGCAAGCTCCATGAACATGAATCCGCCAAACGGTTCCGGCATCGCAGACGACGAGTCCGACACTCACGATTTCGGCCGGCGCAATCCGTTGGAAATCGGTGTCTCCCTGCGCAACCTCGTTAACCGGGCCGATTTCCTGACTGTCGATCACGGCAGGGGGCAGATCGTGACCCGCCTGCTCGACGTGAATCCGGCGGCGCATACCTTCGTCTTCGACTGGGGCGGCATTCCCGAGCAGAACGAGGCCATGCTGCGCACGGAAAACCTGATGTTTCACGCGAGCCCCGACGGAATCCGCGTGGAATTCGCGACCGGCACGCCGCGCGAAGTCGTCTTCGAAGGCCGCCCGGCGTTTGAAGCGGATTTTCCGCCAGTGCTGTTCTACATGCAGCGGCGCGAGTATTTCCGCGTGGAAGCGCCGGTGCTCGATCCCTATATCTGCAGCGGCGAGCTGCCGAACGGCGAGCGTTTTCGCTTTGAAGTGAACGACCTGTCGCTGGGTGGCGTGGCGCTGCGGACCATGGACGAGCGGGTTGCATCCATGGAGGTCGGCCTGATCCTGCATTCCGTGGAACTGCACTTCAGCAACCCGGGCAAGGTGGTGCTCGACCTGCAACTGATGTCGAACCGGCAGACGGAGAATACGAAGGGCGAGCAGCGCTATACGCTCGGCTTCAAGTTCATGAGCTTGCCGGGATCCGCGGAAAACACGCTGCAGCGCCTGATTACGCAACTCGAGATGAAGCGCCGGTCGCTGGCGCGCTAAGCATGATCCGGCGGCGAGCTCCGTGCTCGCTCCGCCCACGTCTGCTCACGTTCGAGCACTCAATTCCTTTCCCCCGTAACACCCACCCCGTTCCATCCGGCGAACTGACGCCCAATCCCCCCGTTGCTTCATCGATTGCCCCGCTCAATGCCGATGAATAATCCGTCATGGCGCAGTGCGCGTGCGGGTTTCGTCGGAGCCTGAGCCGGGCGGCGCTCAAACCACGCGCGCTCCGAACCACCGCGCCGGGATTCAACTTTTTCTGCAATCGGCCGATATACACCAGTTGCCGTCAGACAGCGGCGGCCCGGGTTGTGGGCCTTTACCAGGATTCCTTGCATGTCCCTATTCGATATCGGCGTCAGTGGTCTTAATGCAGCCCAATGGGGTTTGACGACTACCGGACAGAACATCAGCAACGCCGCGACCCCTGGCTACACCCAGGAAAAGCCGGTGTACCAGGAAGCGTCGGGGCAATACACGACGTCAGGTTATCTGGGCTCCGGGGTGACGACGGCGACGGTCACGCGCTCATACAGTTCATTCCTGACCACGCAACTCAATGCCGCGCAGTCCAACAGCAGTTCGCTGAGCACGTACTATTCGATGTTGTCGCAGTTGAACAACCTCGTGGGCGATCCGACAACGGGTATTGGCTCCGGCATGACGAGCTATTTCACGAGCTTGCAGTCGGTGGCGAACAGCCCCGCCACGACGTCGACGCGGCAGTCGCTGATGAGCAGCGGGCAATCGCTTGTCGACCAGATGAATGCTGCGGCTGCGAACTACGACCAGCTTCGCTCCGGCGTCAACCAGTCGCTCACCAGCGCGGTCACGCAGATCAACAGCTACACCAACCAGATCGCCTCGCTGAACGGCCAGATTGCGACCGCGAGCGCGCAGGGCCAGCCGCCGAACCAGTTGCTCGATGCGCGGGATCAGGCGGTATCGAGCCTGAGCCAGTTGACGAACGTGCAGGTCACCACCGTCAACGGCATGTACAACGTGTCGATCGGCACGGGCCAGCCGCTGGTTTCGGGTACCACGGGGTATCAACTGCAAGCGGTGACGTCGACGTCGGACCCGAGCGAGTTGTCGATCGCGTATGCATCGCCGACCGGCTCGCCGCAGACGCCCGCGCAAACGCAATATCTGCCGGACTCCACGTTCGGCGGCGGCACGGTAGGCGGATTGCTTGCGTTCCGCAGCCAGTCGCTCGATCCGGCGCAGGCCCAGCTTGGCTCGCTCGCGACCAGTTTCGCCGCGCAGCTGAACCAGCAAAACTCGCTGGGCGTGGACCTGAACGGCAACCCCGGCACCGCGCTGTTCTCGACCGGTAGCCCGACCATCTATGCGAATTCGCGCAACACGGGCACTGCTCAGCTGAGCGTGTCGATTGCGAATCCGGCCCAGCCGCCCAGCAGCAACTACACGCTGTCGTACAACGGCACGAACTACACGCTCACCGACAGCGCGAGCGGCGCGTCGCTTGGCACGCTCACAACCGACCCGACGACCGGCGCGGTCAGCGGCACGGTTGCGGGGCTGAATATCTCGATCGCGAGCGGCACCATGAAGGCCGGTGATTCGTTCAACATCCAGCCGACGAGCGGCGCGCTCGCCGCCTTCTCGCTGGTGACCACGAACCCGACCGCAATCGCCGCAGCGTCCCCGGCGGTGGCATCGGCTGGAGCGAGCAACGCCGGCACCGCGAACATCTCGGCGGCGACCGTGACAGCCGGATATTCGATCCCGAGCAGCATGACGCTGACGTACAACTCGACGGCGCAGCAATTGACGTCGAACGTGCAGGTCACGTTGCCGAACGGCACGACCGTTGCGGCGGGTTTGCCGATCGCCTACAACCCCGCCCAGGGTCTCACCCTATCGAACGGCACGGGTGTCAGCGCAACGATCAGCGGCACGCCGGCAAATGGCGATACCTTTACCATCGCGGCGAACAAGGGCGGCAGCAGCGACGGCAGCAACGCACTCGCGATGGCGAATCTCGGGTCGGCGAAGTCGCTGAACGGGGGCACGGATTCGTTGACGAGCGCGTACGCGAACTACGTCAACCAGATCGGCAACGAGACCAACAATCTGCAGAGTTCGAGTACGTCGGCGACCGCGGTGCTCACGCAGGCGACGTCGGCGCAGCAGTCCGTGTCGGGCGTGAACCTGAATGAAGAGGCCGCCAACCTGATTCAGTACCAGCAGTTGTACCAGGCCAACAGCAAGGTCATCCAGACCGCCTCCACGCTGTTCACAACGCTGCTCGGCATTTTCAACTGAGGCTTTCACGATGCGCATCTCCACCTTCGAGTACTTCACGTCGGGCGTTTCGACGATGAACAATCAGCAGGCATCGCTCTCCAACCTGTATGCGCAGATCTCATCGGGCAAAAGCTTGCAGACCGCGGCAGACAATCCGCTCGGCGCCGCGCAAGCCGTGGCGTTGACCGCGCAGGCAGCCAACCTCGCGCAATACTCGACCAACCAGTCGTCTGCGCTGACCTCGTTGCAGCAGGAAGACTCCACGCTCACCAGCGTGACGAACGTGATGCAGAGCATCCAGTCGCTGGTGGTGAATGCCGGCAACGGCACGCTCAACGACACCGACCGCAGCGCGCTCGCGACCCAGCTCCAGGGTTATCGCAGTACGCTGATGACGCTTGCCAACACCACCGACGCCAACGGCAACTACATCTTTGCCGGTTTCCAGGGCGGCTCGAAGCCATTCAACGACAACGCCTCCGGCGTTGGCGCGACCTACGCGGGCGGCCCCGGGCAGCGGCAGGTGCAGATTTCCGACACCCGCACGATCAACGTCGCGGATCCGGGTTCGGCAATCTTCCAAAGCGTTTCGTCGAACGAAAGCGCGCCGGTTTCGTCGGGATCGGCCGCTAACACCGGGTCGGGCACGATCGGTCCGGTCAGCGTGACCAACAGCAGCGATCCGGCCAACTCGTCGACCTACACCATCACTTTCGGCACCACGACCACCGGTACGCCGCCCACGACCTCGACCGTCAGCTCGTACTCGGTCACGGCGCTGAATCCGGCGACCGGCACCACAACGACCGTGACCCCGCCGACGCCGTACACGGCCGGCGACAACGTCACGCTCGGTTCGCAGACCGTCGCTATTTCCGGCACGCCGGCATCGGGCGATACGTTCACCGTGGCGCCGGCGAACACCGGCAACGTCAGCGATACCGACATTTTCACGACGCTCGACTCGCTGGTGAATGCGCTGAAGCAGCCTGCCGATTCGACCTCCGCGCAGGCGACGCTGCAAAACGCGCTGACCACGGCGGGCACGAAAGTCAGCAACACGTACAACAACGTGCTGACGACGCAGACGGCGGTAGGTGGCCGCGAGCAGGAAGTCACGGCGACGCAGACCGCAATGCAGACGACCTCGACGCAAACCGCCAGCAATCTGTCGGACCTGGTCAGCGTCAATATGCCCGCTGCGATCAGCCAGTACGAGATGACGCAGACCTCGCTGCAGGCCGCGCAGCAGGCGTTTGCGCAGATCCAGAAGATGTCGCTGTTCAACTACTTGACCGGCTAAGCGCCGGGGGCGAGCAGGGAAGGAATTGATGTGGGCAGTGGGATGTGTTTTGGGCCGCCGGTTTGAAGGGCGGCCCTTTTTATTGGGCGGCGTAGGGGAAGCGTATGGGCGGCGCCGATGCGCCTGGAACCCGCTCCGCTGAAGGCGTGCGGTGAATAAATGCGCGCTAAAGAGCAGCCGCCACGCGCCCCATCTGGTCGATACCGCTCTCGAAAATGCGTTGAAAGAACGGGATCATGTTGGGGATCATCAACTGGATCAGCAGGAATCCGACCAGCATGGTGACCGGAAAGCCCACCTGGAAAATCCCGATCTGCGGCGCCGCGCGATTCAGGATGCCCAGCGCCAGGTTGGCGATCAGCAACGCGGTGACCACCGGCAATGACAACAACAAGCCCGTGGAAAATACGCTCACGCCGTACGTGGCAAGCGTCTGCCAGCCGCGCGCATAAACGGCCGAACCCAGCACGTTCGCGCTCACCGGCACGCTTTGAAACGTCTGCACGAGGGCGCTGATCATTTGCAGATGGCCGTCGACCACGAGGAACGCCAGCATGGCGATGGTGTTCAGATACCGCGATATCACCACCGAATTCCCGCCCTCACGCGGGTCGTAGAGCATCGCGAAACCGAGGCCCATTTGCATGCCGATAAACTCGCCGGCGGCATCGATGGCAGCGAACGCAATCTGCATCGTCATGCCGAGCGCCGCGCCGACCAGGAACTGATTGACGATGATCATCACGCCATCGGCGGAAAACACGGTCACTTGCGGCATCGCGCCAATAGTGGGCGCCACGATCAGCGCGAGGAACGCGGCCACCGCGACCTTGACGCGAATGGGAATGGCCTGCTGGCTGAGCAGCGGGGCGGTTGCGATCAGCGCGAGGATGCGCGTGAACGGCCAGAGGAACGACGTCAGCCAGAGATTGAGCTGCGCGTAAGTGACGGAGAACATCGTCAGCCGGTGATGGCGGGCGTGATGGTGAAAACGTGGCGCATGTAGTCGAGCAGCGTTTCCAGCATCCACGGACCGGCGATCACGAGCGTGAGCGCCACCGCGAGCAATTTCGGAATGAACGAGAGCGTGCTTTCGTTGATCTGGGTAGCGGCCTGGAACAGGCTCACGACCAGGCCGACCACAAGCGCGACCAGCAACAACGGAGCGGCGAGCAACAGCGCCACGTACATGGCCTGGTGCGCGATCGACATGACGGATTCGGGTGTCATCGTGTGAGTCTCGGTCCTGGTGTCTTTCTCTGCTCTACGATACGAAGCTCTGCGCGAGCGAGCCGATCAGCAACTGCCAACCGTCCACCAGCACGAACAACATCAGCTTGAACGGCAACGAAATGGTGGTGGGCGACACCATCATCATCCCCATCGACATCAACACGCTCGCCACCACCATATCGATGATCAGGAACGGAATGAAGATGGTGAAGCCAATCTGGAAGCCGGTCTTGAGCTCGCTGGTCACGAACGACGGCACCAACAGCGAGAGCGGCACGTCTTCGGGACCGTTCATGGGCGGCGCCTTGGCAATCCTGGCGAACAGCGCGAGATCGGCTTCGCGGGTCTGGCGCAACATGAATTGCTTGAAGGGCGCGACGCCGCGCGTCATGGCCTGGTCCATCGTGATCGTGCCGTCGGAGAACGGCTTGTAGGCGTCGGCGTAAGCGCGGTCGAGGACGGGCGACATCACGAACAGCGTGAGAAACAGCGCAAGTCCCACAAGCACCTGGTTAGGCGGCGTGCTGGTCGTGCCCAGCGCCTGCCGCAACAGCGACAACACAATGATGATGCGCGTGAAGCTCGTCATCATCAGCAGCATGGCCGGCAGGAACGACAGCATCGTGAGCAGCAGCATCGTCTGGACGCTGAGCGAATACGTCGTGCCGCCGTTCGGGCCAGCGCTGGTGTTGAACGCGGGAAGTCCTGCGGTGCTTTGCGCGAAAGCGGCGTAGGGGAGGGCCAGCATGACGACGGGTAGCAACAGCCTCGCCAGTCTCACGCACCGTGCTGGAAAACGAGCCTGCATTACTTGCTCCCGCCTGCGAACTTTTGCAGACGCTTGGTCGCTTCACCGGCGAGGGCATCGCGAAAACGTTGACCGAAACTGCCTTGCAGCGGTTGGCCCTCGGGGGGGGCGCCTGCTTCCGTGCCGTTAAGGGCCACCGACCCCGCCGGCATGGTGTGCAGCAACCGCACATTGCCGGGCGCCGCGCCGAGCACGAGCCACGTATCGCCGATCTCCACCACCGAGACGCGCTCCTTGCTGCCCAGCGACGCCCCGCCAATCACCTTCACCAGACCCGTGCGCTGGCTGCCTGCCACGCCGAATTTGCGCGCGAGCCATGCGCAGACGAACACGAATGCAATCACGATCGCCAGTCCGAGCAGCGTCTGCAGCACCGCGCCCACCCCGAGCGACGGCACGGCCGTGCCCGCGCCGACGCCCGATGCAATCTGCGCCGCGTGATTGACGGCGTTCATGTCGGCGGCGTGAGCCGTATGGGCGACAAGCGTCATGGCAAGTGCTGCCCATGCCGCAAGCGCGGCGGCAAAGCGTTTCATCGATTCAACTTCCTGATGCGTTCGGACGGCGTGATGATGTCGGTGAGACGGATACCGAACTTGTCGTTGACCACCACGACTTCGCCCTGTGCGATCAGGCAGCCGTTGACCAGCACGTCCATCGGTTCGCCGGCCAGGCCGTCGAGTTCCACCACCGACCCCTGCGCCAGTTGCAGCAGGTTGCGGATCGCGATCTTGGTCCGCCCGAGTTCCACCGTCATCTGCACGGGGATATCGAGAATCATGTCGATGTCATTGCGCGTCGAGGGCGCCTCGACTTTCGACAAAGGCTGGAACACTCCCGCTGACGAAGCCGTTGCCGGCGTTTCATTGCCGTTCTGTTCAGCCAGCGCGCTTGCCCAGTCGTCCATGCCGAAGTCCTCGCCCTTGAGCGGATCGGACGGCAGCGTGCCCGGTTCAGTTACGTCACTCATATCCACCTTCCTTCATCGTGTCGGTTGCGCTGATCATCTTCTGGACGCGCAACGCGTATTGACCATTGAAAATTCCGTAGCCGCATTCCATGACCGGCACGCCGTCCACTTTTGCCGTGACCACTTCGGGCACATTGATCGGCAGGACGTCGCCTGCCCGCATGTTGAGAATCTTTTCGAAGGTCGTGCCGATCTCCGCCAGATCCACCGTGAGTTCCACTTCGGCCGCCTGCACTTGCTGCGACAACACGCGGATCCAGCGGCGATCCACTTCGAGCGCTTCGCCCTGGATGGGCGAGGAGAGGATGTCGCGGATCGGTTCGATCATCGAATACGGCATGCAGATGTGCAGCGTGCCGCCGGTCGTGCCGAATTCAATGGAGAACTGCGTGACGATCACGATCTCGTTCGGCGTGGCCACGTTCGCGAATTGCGTGTGCATTTCCGAGCGCACGTATTCGAAGTTAAGCGTTCGCACCGTTTTCCACGATGCCGCGTAGTGTTCGAATACGAGGTTCAGCAACTTGCTGATGATGCGTTGTTCGGTCTGCGTGAATTCGCGGCCTTCCACGCGCGTGTGGAAACGGCCGTCGCCGCCGAAGAGGTTATCGACGACAAAGAACACCAGGTTCGGATCGAACACGAACAGCGACGTGCCGCGCAACGGCTTTACGTGGACGAGGTTCAGGTTCGTCGGGATCGGCAGGTTGCGGGTGAATTCGCTGTACTTCTGCACCTTCACCGGACCGACCGAAATTTCCGCCGAACGCCGCATGAAGTTGAAGATGCCCACGCGCAGCAGGCGCGCGAAGCGGTCGTTGATGATTTCCAGGCCGGGCATCCGGCCCCGGACGATACGTTCCTGCGTCGCGAGGTTGTAGGGGCGTACGCCATGGTGGCGAGTTTCGTCGGCAACAGTGTCGACTTCCCCGGTGACGCCCTTGAGCAGGGCATCCACCTCCTCCTGCGACATGAACTCTTCGTGGCCCATGAGTGTTCCTTGGTTCCTGTGCGCGGTTGCTTTTGCTTGTGCTGAAGCGGTTGAAGGCGAGGGTGGTTACGCGGATTATTGAACGACGAATTCCGTGAACAACACTTCCTGGACGCGTGCCGGACTGTCCGGCGTGCCGCCCGTCTTCTGGACCGTCTCCAGCAGTTCCTTCGCAAGCTCACGCTTGCCGTCGATCCCAGCCAGATCGTCCGGACGCTTCGCCGATAGCAACATCAGAATGTGGCTGCGTACCTCCGGCATGCGCTCGGTCAGCGCGGTCTGGGCCTTCTGGTCCGGCAGCTTCAGCGTCAAGCCGATCCGCAAGTAGTGCATGGTGTCGTCGGACTGGAGATTGACTGTCATGGACTCCAGAGGGAAGAACACCGGGGGTGCTGCGGGCGCCGCTTTCGCGGGTGCTCCCGGACCAGGCTTCTGCAGGAAGTAGTAGTAAGCACCCGCCCCGCCGGCGCCCAGCAATACGATAAGTCCCAAGAGGATCAGCAGGATGCGCTTCATCCTGCCGCTCTTCACGGTGACAATAGGTTGTTGAGTTGCGGTGGTGCTTGCCATGATTGCGGACCTCTTTCTGTAGCCTGAATTGTTGGCGAAAGTGAGTCTCTGTGATGGCCCGAACAGAAGGGGTTATTAGGGCTAACTCGTGAGTTTGGGTTTTGTTGGCGCGGATCGACGAGTGGATTTTGCTTAAGCGCGGGCGGATTTGAGGGAGGGCTTGCGGAGGGAGTAGCGGGGGCGATGCCTGGTTGCAGGGTTTCTGCGTTGACGGTCGGAGTCGCTGTGTTAAGGGTCTGTGGCCCCGCGAATTCCAACATGAACACGCTTGGCCACGGGTGTTGGGCAAGCACCAGAGCTCAGGGATTTTGTACAGATCTCGCCATCTTTATCGCACGTCGTCTTCGCCAGATGACGTCCGACCTGGCTCTGGTTATAGGCTCACTCGGCGAGCGTCGCGCTCGCCTCGCTTCAAGCAAATGTATCGACCAACCCCACCTGCTTACGCGCCGGCATGCTGATCGCGCTCAGTGCATCCATGCTTCCCGCGTCATCCGTGCCGCTCATTCCACCCGAGCCTCGGCCACCTCTACCCGCATTCGATGACGCGCTACCATCCTGCTGGCCTGACTGACCCGCGAAACCATTGCTGACGCTCGCGCTGCCCAAACCAATTCCGCTCGCCTGCATCGCTTCACGCAAAGTCGGTAACGCTGCCTCGACCGCGGCCCGAACCTGCGCATGCGTCGATACAAACAGCGCATGCGCATGGTTGTCGGTGACCTGCAACACCACTTGCAACGGTCCCAGATCCTTCGGATTCAACGTCAATTCAGCACTCTGCTGATGACCATTCGACAGAAACACCACCTTCTGGCTGAACGCCTCGTCCCATCCACTCGACCCGACATGCGGTGCAATAGCTGCACTGCCGGCTGCTGCTGCCGCACTCTGGACCGGAGCGCTTCCCGCCGTCGCCGACGCTGCCTGCATCGAAGCCGAATGCGCTGCAGCGTCAGCCGTCGCCTTGTACGCGGCGCTGCCGTCATCGGCCGGTGTCGCGGTCGCCAGCGCCGTTGCATCGGCTTGTTGCGAAGCCGATGTCGTGCCGGTTTGCTGCGTCGTCGATGCACGGCTCGTAGAATCACCCGCAGACGCTGTCATCGATACAGCTCGCGCCGACTGCCTCGAACCACCACCCTTTCCACCCGCGTTGGCATTCGCGGCGTTGGCCGCATTCGCACCATTTGCCAAAGCAGCGGCCGCCGCTGCCGCAGCATCGGGCGATGGCGTCGCAGCACCCTGTGTATTGGCCAACTGCGCAAGGGCAGCCTGAACCGCGGCATCATCCGCGGCCTTGGCGTCGCCCGACTTGTCCTTCGATTGCGTGGAAGACGTCCCGCTCATCGCTTCCGCGTCCATCGCGGCAGTCGCCGGGTCAGTCGAAGCCGTGGCCGGATCGGCGGCGGCCGCCCCGCGCGCTTTCAACATTGCCGCTGCGTTCGCCGCCGCAGTCGCTGCCACCGCTGCGGCACCAGCTTGCGGTTGCGCCTTCGCCGCATCCGCCTGAGCGGCCTCGTCGGCGGCACTTGCGTCAGCCGCCGTCGTGGATGCCGTCGCCATCGAGCTAGCCGATCCCTGTGCCTGATTGGCCGCGGATGAAGCCGATGACGACGATGATGCCGCCGACGAAGTTGAGCCCGCCGCTTGCGTCTGATCTGCCGCCGCAGCCTGATCCGCGCTATCGGCCTGGTCTGCCGCCGCTTTAGCTTGTGCAGTTGAAGCGTCGTCGGGCTTGGGCGCGTCGTGGACGCTGCCGCGCGCGGCCGATGCCGCCGCTGCGGCTTTCGCCGCCTGCGCTTGCGCCTGCACGCGCGCCTGCGCGGCCGCTTCCTCGTTCGCCTTGGTGGTTATGTTATGCAGCGTCGATACGAACGATGCCGCCGCGTCATCGCTCGCGGACGTTGCCGCCGCGTTCCGCGATTGGGCAGCGCTCAGGCTAAGCATCGTGCTGGCAGAATTAACGGTCGACATACTGGGCCCCTTGTATCGTATCCACGATAAAAATCGCTAAAATATTCACGCCAACTTCATGCCTTTTCGGCGCGCATCCGCAGCATCTTGGAAGCGTGCTCATCGGAGTCCCGCTGTTCGATGCGTGCTTCCTGCTTCGCCTTTACCAACTCGCCGCGCGCAGCCAGCACTTCATACGAGCCCAGCTTCTGCTTGCGCTGCTGCCATTCCGGCTTGGCCGCTTCCAGCCGCTGGTTCGCGCCCACGAGCAGCACACGCTGCTGGCTGATGGCGGAGTCGAGGGTATCCACGAAAGCCTGGAAATTGCGCAGCGTCTGCGCGGTCGTGCCTTCCTGCGCCGACGCCGTAAAACGCGCGTGATACTCGTCGCGATACGTAACCAGCGAGTTCAACTGCGTCTCCACCTCGTCACGTTCTTGCTGGAGCTTGCCAAGCTTTTTCGTGGCAGCCTCCAACTCTTCTTCCGCGAGGTTGATCAGGGTCTTGATCGGCAGATGCTTGGACATGGAAGTCAGGTTCCTAAATTATCTTTATTCGAACAACGCATCGAGTTGGGCCAGGCTCGGTTCAAACATGGCTTGCTCACGAAATCCTTGCTGCAAAAACGCTTCGATCCGCGGATACAGCGCAATCGCCCGATCGAGTAACGCATCCCGCCCCGTGGAATACGCGCCTACATTGATCAAATCGCGGTTGCGCTGGTAGCGCGACAACATCTGCTTGAACAAACGCACCCGGTCCAGGTGCTTGTCGTCGATCAGCGCCGTCATCGCCCGGCTGATGGACGCTTCAATGTCGATGGCCGGGTAATGCCCCGCTTCGGCCAACGAACGCGACAGCACAATGTGGCCGTCGAGAATCGCGCGCGCTGAATCGGCGATAGGATCTTGCTGATCGTCCCCTTCAGTCAAGACCGTATAAAAAGCCGTGATCGATCCGGCACCCTCCCGGCCGTTCCCGGTCCGCTCGACCAGCGCCGGCAGTTTTGCGAACACGGAGGGCGGATACCCTTTGGTGGCGGGCGGTTCGCCGATAGCGAGCGCAATCTCGCGCTGCGCCATTGCATAGCGCGTGAGTGAATCCATCAGCAGCAGTACGTGTTTGCCCTGATCCCGAAAATATTCCGCCAGCGAGGTCGCGTAGGTCGCTCCTTGCATCCGCAAAATGGGCGACACATCCGCCGGCGCCGCCACCACGACCGAGCGCGCGAGCCCGTCTTCGCCAAGAATCTGTTCGATGAACTCCTTCACCTCGCGGCCCCGTTCACCAATCAGCCCGATCACGATCACTTCGGCGCTCGTGTAGCGCGCCATGGTGCCGAGCAGCACGGACTTGCCCACGCCCGAGCCCGCGAACAGGCCCATGCGCTGGCCGCGTCCCACGGTCAGCAACGCGTTGATCGCGCGCACGCCGACGTCGAGCACCTTGTGAATAGGCTCGCGATTGAGCGGGTTGATGGTCGGCGCGGTCAGCGGCGCATCGACCTTCGAGCCAAGGGGCCCAAGCCCATCAAGTGGCTTGCCCGACGCGTCGACCACGCGGCCGAGCATCTCCCAACCAACCGGCAAACGCTTGGCGCCGGCCATCGGGTCGTTGATCGGCGCGCTTTCCAGCGGATACACGCGCGCCCCGGGCAACAGGCCGGAGACTTCGGTGGTCGGCATGAGGAACAGCTTGTCGCCGGAGAAACCAACGACTTCGGCTTCGGCCATCGGGATCGAACTGCCGGCAGGCAACTCGATCATGCATTCCGAACCCACGCCGAGCTTCAATCCCACCGCTTCCAGCACCAGCCCGGCTGCACGCGTGAGACGCCCGCACGCGCGCAGCGGTTTCGAAATCTGGCTACGTGCCTTGCTTGCTTCGAGCTGCGCGCGCCAGCCATCCAGATACGGGTTGTTCGCCATATCGGCGAGATCGACGATAGTCTGCGCCGCGATTTCTTCGACTGTCGGCTCGGCGTCATCGTCCGCGGCGAGTGGCCCGAACGACGCCCGCGCCAATTCCTGTTCGAGTTCGGTCAACCCTTCCTGCGTGATGCGGCGCGCAGCGCTCACATTGACATGGGCTGAGTTCACCATGGTTGCGACCTCCCGAGCGCCGCCGCCACACGCTCCCAGCGCGTCTTATTGGTTGCATCGACTTCACCGCTTGCCGCCTGCGCCCGGCAGCCGCCGCGCTCAATATCCGGGTCGGTCCTGACCGCCCATCCCGCCGCCTGAAGCTCTTCCAGCAAATAGGCTTCGACAATCGGCAGATCCGCCGGATTCACCGTCAGATACGGCGCGCCGGCCAGCGCCGGCTCGGCCGCGATGACCGAGCGCGCGACCGCCAGAACAGCGGTCGGATCAAGTGTCAGATGCTGCGAAACCACTTGCTGGGCGATGTCCAGCGCCAGCGCCGTCAGCGCTTCGGCAACAACGGCGTCGGCGGCTTGCAGCGCGGTCTTGAAGGTATCGGCCATCTGCGCGAGCCGGGCGGCTTCTGCCCGCGACTCGCGGCGGCCTTCTTCCAGGCCTTGTTCGTAACCCTGGTCATAACCGGCCTTGTAGCCCATTGCCTGACCCGCCACATGGCCCGATGCCAGTCCTTGCGCGTGCGCTTCGTCGCGAACACGGCGCAAGTGCTTTTCGAGCGCGGCTTGATCGGCGGCGCTGCGATCGGCCGGAACCGGATCGAACGACGCCATCTCCCAGCGCTGATAAGCGGTCATGCGAGCTTTCTTGGCGGCTTCGGCAGCATCAGACATATGCGTCCTCGGCCTTGCCGCCTAACTGGATCTGGCCCGATTCGGCCAGGTTACGAACGACCTGCAGGATCTTGCGCTGCTGCGCTTCGACTTCCGAGAGCCGCACCGGGCCGCGCGAGTCGAGATCTTCGGCCAGCAGTTCGGCGGCGCGCTGCGACATGTTCGCGAGGAATTTCTGCCGCAGCGGCGGTTGGGCGCCTTTCAGCGAGACGATCAGCGTTTCGGATTCCACTTCTTTCAGCAGCAACTGGATCGCGCGGTCTTCCAGTTCCAGGAGATTCTCGAACACAAACATTTGATCGATGATCTTCTGCGCCAGTTCCGCGTCGAATTCCTTCACGTTTTCGATCACGGATTCTTCGTGCGCCGTCGACATGAAGTTGAGGATTTCCGCCGCCGTGCGGATGCCGCCCATTGGCGCGCGTTTCAGGTTGTCGCTGCCGGAGAGCAGGGTGGTCAGCACGTCATCGAGTTCGCGCAGCGCGGCAGGCTGGATGCCGTCGAGCGTGGCAATGCGCAGCAGCACGTCATTGCGCAAACGTTCGGTCATCAGCGCCACGATCTCGGACGCCTGGTCGCGGTCAAGGTGAACCAGGATCGTCGCAATGATCTGCGGATGCTCGTTCTTGATCAGCTCGGCGACGGCGGCCGAATCCATCCACTTCAGGCCTTCGATGCCGCTGGTATCGCTGCCCTGCAGGATCCGGTCGATCAGCGCGCCCGCCTTGTTTTCGCCGAGCGCCTTGGTCAGCACCGCCCGGATATATTCGCTCGAATCGAGCGACAGCGCCGTGTGCTGCTCGGCTTCCTGGACGAACTCGGTCATCACATTGTCGAGTTGCTCGCGCGTGACGTTTTTCAACGTCGCCATGGTCGCGCCGATCTTCTGCACCTCGCGCGGCCCGAGGTACTTGAATACTTCCGCCGCTTCCGATTCACCGATCGACATCAGCAGGAGTGCGGCTTTATTGAGGCCTTCAGCGTTCATCGGACACCCAGTTCTTGACGACCGTCGCGACGATTCTCGGGTCCTGGCGCGCGACCATGCGCGCGTAGTCGAGATTGCGTTCGAACTTGGCCTTGTTGCTTTCGTGACCGAGCAGACTCACCTCGGCATCCTTTTCGTCTTCAATCTGCGATTTCGGCATGGACGGGCCGTCGAGCATCGACAGGTCGTCCGGTGCGCCGAGCGCGGGCGGCGGTGCCGGCGGCGGGAACGCGCGGCGCATCGCCGGCTTCACCATGCTGAAATACAGGAACAACGCCACCGCACCAATCCCCGCATACTTCGCGAGCTGAATCGCGCGCGCGATCATGTCCGGGGTGCGCCACCACGGCACGTCGGGAATCACGGTCGAATCCACCAGGAAGGTGCTGTTGACCACGTTCACCGAATCGCCACGCTTTTCGTCGTAGCCCATCGCGTCTTTCACCAGTTGCTGCACCTGCGCGAGCTTGTCGGCGGACAGCGGCTGCATGCTCACCAGGCCCTTGGCATCGACTTGCTTCTGGTAATTCACCACCACCGCGACGGACAGGCGCTTGATGCCGCCCATCGGCTGCTCGTAGTGGCGCACGGTGCGGTCGACTTCGTAATTGGTCGTGGTGTCCTTGCGCATGCTGACCGGCGCGGCTTTCCCGTCGACGCCGCTGGCGGCTGCGTCGATAGGCGCCGACGCCGCGGCCGGCGGCTGGTTCGACAGCGCGCCCGGCACGCCGCCTGCGGCTGCGCCCCCGCTGTCATTCGAAACACTCGACTGCTGGCTGCGGATTGCCGTGTTTTGCGGGTTGGCGTTCGGACCATAGCTTTCGGCGGTTTGCTCGAGCTTCGAGAAGTCGATATCCGCGCTCACCTGCGAGTGCGCGTTGCCTGCACCGAACAGCGGCGCGAGGATGGCGTCGATGCGCCCCTGGGTATTACGCTCGATCTGCTGCACATATTTGAGCTGCGACGCGTCCAGGCCGTTTGCCGAGCTTTGCTGCGTGAGCAGGTTGCCGTCCTGGTCGACGATCGTCACGCCCTTCACCGGCAGGTCCGCCACGCTGGAGGACACCATATGCTGGATCGCGAGGATCTGACCCTCATCCAGCGCGCGGCCGGGATAGAGATTCAGCATGACCGACGCGGTCGGCAGTTCCTTTTCACGCACAAACACGGTGGGCTTCGGAATGGCGAGATGGACGCGGGCTTCGCGCACCGAGGAGATCGATGCGATGGTTTTTTCCAGCTCGCCTTCAAGCGCCCGCTGATAGTTGACCTGTTCGGCGAACTGGCTGATGCCGAACTTCTGGTTGTCCATCAATTCGAAGCCAACGGAGCCGTTCTTCGGCAAACCCTGGGACGCCAGGCGCAGACGGGTTTCGTGCACGGCGTCGTTCGGAACCAGGATCGCGCCGCCCGATTCCGCAATCTTGTAGGGGATATTGCCTTGCTGCAGCGCAGCGACGATCGCACCGCCGTCGCGGTCGGAGAGGTTGCTGAACAACACCCGGTAATCCGGCTGGCGCGACCACATCACGAGGCCCGCCACTACCACCGCCAGGATAGCCACCGCGATGATCAGCGGCATGCGCGGGTTGTTGCGGAACTGGTTGAGCGTCGCCATGCGCGGGCCGAAGCCGGCGCCGCCAAAGTCCGCGCCGCCCGAATAGCCGGCTCCGCCCGTACCTGCGGCGATCGACCCGGCGGCGCCTGGCTGCGTGCCAGTCAGACCCATGCGGGCGTCCGGGTTGATCAGGTTGGTTGTGGAATCCATGCTTCGAAACTCTCCGAGTCTTGCGTTTTCTGCGGAGTGCACCGGCCACGGCCGCGCGCACTGCAGGCACTTTCATGAGAGGAATTATCCGTAAGGAGAGGTAAGTCGATTCAGCGAACAGACGCGAGTTTTGGTCCCCTTTCCCCGCTTTGCGAAATGGCGCTGCTGCTAGACTTTTTCCTAATCGGTCAGACCATGTGGCGAACCGCCCAGGCTTACACGCAGACGTGGGCCTGAGGCCCGGGACAGGCCCCGGTTCGAATTGTCCCAGAAGTGCCGCAATCCACATGTTGCTGCCGATTTTCAGTTCCTTCCCGTTCCTTATGGAGACTTCATGGATACTTCCATCAGCCCGCTGAGTTCTGCGCTCAAGCAAATGCAGACCATGGCGACGCAAGCGGCGGGCGGAGCCGGCAACATCGCGAGCGGCAGCGTCGTGCCCGAATCAGGTGCAGCGAGCACCGGCAGTTTCGCCGACGCGCTGAAGTCGTCTCTCGACAACATCAGCAGCAGCCAGACCAGCGCGCTCAACGAGGCGCACGCGTTCGAAGTGGGCGCGCCAAACGTTTCGCTGAACGACGTGATGGTCGACATGCAGAAAGCGAACGTAGGATTCCAGTTCGGTTTGCAGGTCCGTAACAAGCTTGTGTCCGCCTACAACGACATCATGAACATCTCGGTCTGAACGCTACGCCGCCTGGCTCTGCGCCATCGACCTGCCGACTATTTCCCTCCCTGGAATTCGTTGTGACGCAAAGCACGCCTAAAGCTTTTGCCGCTTTCTCCGATAACCCGGATAGCAGCACGATAAACGGTCAGACAAATAGCGGGATCCTGATCAGTTCATCGGCATCGGTTCATCACGGTTTCCGTCAGTAAGTGCGCTAGCGTGCAGCGCGCATGAAACGACGGAAACACGGGACCGGAGTAAGGGGCTGAAGCGCCAACTCTGGTCGACCGCGAAAAACGGCATGGGACCAGAGTAAGGCGCCAAAGCACCAACTCTGGTCGACATAAGGAGAAGGTCGGATGTTTTCCCAGGGACACGGTGGAGCTAGCGCCTATGCACGCGTCGGCGTCCAGACAGGGGTGATGGGCGCGAGCCCGCACAGGCTGGTTGCCATGCTGTATCAAGGTGCGCGACAGGCGATAGCCCAGGCGCGGATGCACCTGCAGCAGCGCAATATCGCGGCGCGCGGCGAAGCGATCACGAAAGCGATCAACATCATTGAAAGCGGCTTGCAGCCGGCGCTCAACAAGGATGCCGGCGGCGATATCGCGGCACGCCTGGACGCGTTGTACACCTACATGGCGCACCGGTTGCTGGAAGCGAATGCGCGTCAGAGCGAAGAAGTGCTGGTGGAGATCGATGGCCTGCTGGCGACCCTGGAGGAAGCCTGGATGGCGATTGCACCCGATGCAGCAAAAATGGCTGCGGCGTGAAGCCGCGAAACATGCTTGCACATAATGAAAACCACACAAGAATATTTCGCTCATTATGAAGCGATTGCCGCACTTTCTGCGTGCATGCTGGCCGCAGCACGCAGCGGAGAATGGGGTGAACTGAAGGCGATGCAAAGCACGTACCGCGATTTGATCGACGGCTTGAGAGAGGTCGATCCCAATTCCGCACTGGATGACAGCGCGCGTGCCCGCAAGCTTGAACTGGTGCGCCGGATTCTTGCCGACGACGCCGCCATTCGTGATCTCAGCACCCCCAGCCTCGCGCGTTTGTCCGCAGCATTGTTCACCGTGAACAGGCCGGTGCGAGTTTTGAAAAAGATGATCGGGTTCCGCTAGACGCGTTTTGACGCGTTCGCGGCTCGTTGAAACTGGTTGCCGGCCGTGCGGCTGGACTGTAGACCCTAGGATACTGGCATGACTGGACTGGACTCCGCCGTCGCTGCGCTGCTTGCCAGCCGCACTGACATGCTGTTGTCCGCGCTCAATACGCAGACCAGTTCGACCGCGCCTCAAGCCAATACCTCGCAACTCTCAGTCGATACCCCGCGGGTTGCCACGCCCGCGGCCGCGATCAGCGCGTATACCGCGGCCGGGCCGTCGACGCAGACCGCGTTGAGCGACATTGCACGCACGCTCTACATCATTTCGCGGTTCGGCGGCGGTGAGACGCCCGCCTTGCCCGGCAGCACGCCCCTGTGGCCCACCGCGCCGCGCCTGATCGTGGCCGCCAGCGCGTTCGAGAGCCTGACCGGGTCGTTGTTTTCCTCCAGTTCGGCGAATGCCGCGAGCGCGGTCAACCCGCCTGCGCCGCCGCTGCCCACGACCGTGCTCGCGGCGATGCTCGCCAGGACCGTCGTCGACAGCGGCCTTTTCTACGAAAACCATATCGCGTTGTGGCTGGGCGGACAGCGTTCGCTGGTGTCGCTGCGAAACGAGCCCCAGGCGCGCGTGGACAAGTCGGGAAGCGCATTCCCATCGGATTCCTTCCCGGCGTCGGCCGAGGAGCCGGCCGAAGTGTGGATCGACGAAACGCTGCTTCCACCGACATTCAACGCCGCCGACACCCCCGACACGCTCAATCCCATGCGTCCCGTGCCGACGCCTCAAACGCCGCAGCAGGCGGCGGCGCTGGCGGCATCGGTGCGCGAGATGCCGTCGAGCCTGTTTTCATCGACCGCGCAGGGTTCGGGTGCGGCGGCGACGGGCGCGGCGCCTTCAGCCTCGCATCTCCAGGATTCGGCAGTGCAGGCGGCCGTTGCTTCCGGCATTCATCCGTCGACTCTTCCGCTGGTCCGCCAACAGCTCGACGTGCTCGCCACCGATCAATTTCGCTGGTCTGGTGAAGCGTGGCCGGGCGCGAAGTTCGAGTGGGAAATCCAGCCGCAGAACCGCGCTCCCCATGAGCGTGACGTGTTCCAGGAGAGCGGCGCGGGAGCGGGTTCGACCAATAGCGATCGCGCGTGGCACACACGGGTCACGCTGACGTTGCCGACGCTCGGCAACGTGGACGCGGACCTGGTGCTCACCGGCCAGCAACTGGTAGTGCGCTTGAATGCGAGCGAGGGCGGCGCCGCCCGCCTTGCCGCCGATGGCGATCATTTCCGACAGCAACTCGACGCCGCGGGTCTTCAGCTTGCCGGGTTGACGGTGCACGCACGAGACGCGCTGGCGGCGCTGGCCGCTGATCCGGCGCCCCCCCATTTCGCCGATGCCGCGAGCGCTGTGCCATCGCCATCGCCATCGGCCGGGAGCGACACGTGAGCATGCGCAACGATTCGCGCAAGCAGGCCACCGCGCTCACCTACGACACGAAGAACGCCGACGCCGCGCCGCGCGTGGTCGCGAAGGGCTATGGGCTGGTCGCGGAAATGATCGTGCAGCGCGCAAAGGATGCGGGGCTGTATGTGCATGAATCGCCGGAGATGGTCTCGCTGCTGATGCAGGTGGACCTGGACTCGCGCATTCCGCCTGCGCTTTATCAGGCGGTGGCGGAATTGCTCGCGTGGTTGTATAGGCTGGAGAACGGGGTGGAGGCGGGGCCGCCGCCCGAAGTGGACCCGGAAATTCCAGTGCGCAAGGGGCGTAGACGCGCGGCTTGATTCATCAAGCGTTGTATTGCCGCACTATCCGGAAACAATCCCCGCAACGATCCCCGCAACGATCCCCCCACCAAACCCCCACACAACCCCCCCCACACCCCCACCCCACCCCCCCCAACACCCCCCCACCACCCCCCCACCA
>Ga0153929_1000172_pt1 | contig 26352 bp, 29 predicted proteins | sample TSNJ013MetaG_FD_104689 | JGI IMG/M metagenome (GOLD analysis project Ga0153929, IMG submission 104689) | Attine ant fungus gardens microbial communities from New Jersey, USA - TSNJ013 MetaG | ecosystem: Host-associated > Fungi > Mycelium > Unclassified | place: USA: New Jersey, Wharton State...
ATCGTGGCGAATACTTATCACTTTACCATCACGGCCGGCAACGGCACGTTCGCTAATGTTCACAGCGCCAGCACCACGTTCACTATGCCGGGCAACGCAACAATCATCACTGCCATCTTTACCTATATGGGCGGGAGCGGCTCAAGCGGCAGCGATAACAGCGATAGCGGCTCCGGTGATGGTGGTGGTGGCTCCACCATAACAACAGATGCACCAGACATTACGTGGATGACCGCTTCCAATCTTCTGAACCCGAGCAGATCAACAGGGATATTCGGCGTCCGTGGCTCTGCATGGGCAAGGCTGGCCAGGAAAGCCTATCATCATGTACGCTAAACGGTGGCGCGGTATTAAGTGCATCTCTACATTGATAATCCGTCACTGTTACCAAGGACGCCTATGCTTCCGGCTGGGTGAGAGACGCGGATGTGGACAATATACGAAGCATCTTTGAAAAATGGTTCAGCAACAAAGTCCGCGCGATCCACTTCGACCAAGCGGGCGCATGGGAGCAACCTGTGAAGGTTGCCGCAAGGGTTGATCTGACCGGATGGGATACAAAACGGCTCACCTTCTACGCCTACGACCCAAAGACTAACAGCTGCAAACGCATCGAAGAGCCTGCGTATTGGATTGACAAGAACGAATACCCGTTCTTGTCAATCCAATACATAAACTCTGGGAGGTGAAAGTTACCGCAGAAGGAATAAAGCAAAGCCAACTCTGGACAACTGGGGGCTTGCCGCCGAAGGATAGTGCGGAACACAAAATGCTACAGATTTTATAAGCAAATGAAAATAACTCTTGATTTTTGCTGAAATATTCTCTACAATGATGAAAAGTTGCGATAACAAATGGAGTGTACAGACTTTGGCATATTTAAGACATTACAGCTACTTTATTGCTTCATTTCAACTTAACCCTACAACGAACATATAATTGACAGATATGGAATAACAGGCAAAAAAACGGGAGGAACGCCAAATGCTGACCGATACAAATGCCTATGATATCCAGATGCTGAACGAACTGGCGCTTGAAAACCTGAGCGAGCAAGAGATCAGCAGTAAATTGGAGAAATATCTGGGGAAGTATGCCGGATGTTTCACACGACCATCGCAGGTAAGGTACTTCGAAGCATTTGAGAAGGGCATATTGAGCGGGCTCGACCGAAAATCGATAGAACCAATTGCCCCGCATTTTCTCGGAGAAGAACAGGTGCGGGGAGTGCAGCAATTTTTTTACACGCTTAAAGGATTGGGATGAGAAATTGGCGCAATGCTACCAAAGGCAGCTTTCGGAAGAGATAGTCGGAGAAGAAGGTTTTCTATGTGTGGATGAAAAGGAACGGAATCCGCATTCCCATCTCTTTCCAATTGAGTGGTTCAAAAAACCCCCTGTAAGACGGGGCAAGTAGTTCAAAACCCCCAAAAGCGGCTCAAAAGCCCAAATAATCGGCTGCGTTTAACCTCGCATGGGGGATTGGAACCCGCAATGATCTCCAAAATGGCGCACCTATGCTGTTTTCGCTCACCGTTCGGGGAATAGCCTCTTCAAGAACAGGAGTGAAAATATGCCAGTTCACTATACTGTTAAGCTGCTCAAGCGTATCGCCAAGTTTTGATATCTTTTTAAGCCACTTACTTTTATCAAAAAATGAAAACTGCATATCTTTGCCCGTCTGCTATTTCTTTTATTATATCATATCTTGATGTTTGCATGGGTTTTTAGAGAGACTCAATTGTTCTTCGCCATGCCTTTGAAAAAACGCTATATTCCTGACTATGTCTATGATACAATTCCTCATTGCCTCGGTTCTCCGCGTCTCTTTCCGTTGGACTCTTTCAATCATGATTATCCGTTATCGGCTGCATCACAACGCTGCTGCCCACCATTCCCACCGTAAGAGAGAACTGCTGTCGTTGTGTTCGTTGTAGTTCTAAGTATTATTGCCAATTATGAACTGTTTAGATGGTCAGATTACTATTTGTGCCGCTACTTACGGCGGAGGAATGGAGTTTATCATGAAAAAACAAAAAAACAGCGGTGGATATAGGAGTGTGCAGGCAGTCGACCGCGCTATAGGTATTTTGGACTACATCGCAGACCACGCAAACAGCGCCAGTATCGCTGAAATCTGCGAAGGGACAAGCCTTAACTATAGCACCGCATATAACCTTTTACGTACACTTCGGATGCAAGACTATGTCTGTCAGGACTTTGAAACTGGACGGTTTTCAATTGGGCCCGCTATATTCAAACTATCTAGGGCCATTAAAAATAGCAGTTCCATCACCAAAGAAGCGATTCCGGAAATGAGAAGGCTGTCTGAGAAATACAATGAAACCTGCCAATTGGGGGTACTTGCAAATAATAAACTGGTCTATATCGGAAGGGTTGACTGTGAGCGAGAGGTGCGCTTAGCCTCCTACATTGGAAAACAAATTCCACCCCATATGACCAGCATGGGAAAGGCATTGCTTGCGTATTTGCCAGAACGGGAGAGAACTCTTGTGGTAGAATCCCTGGAGTTGCAAATGGCCACACCCCACACCATCACGGATCGAAAGGTACTATATGATGAACTAGCTCGGATTCGGCAGCAGGGATATGCCACAGATGACGAAGAAAACGTCATCGGCATCCATTGCTTCGGCGCCCCCGTTTTTGATAGCCGTGCTAGGGCGGTGGCGGCTGTCAGTATTGTATTTTTGAAAGAACGGCTTAGCAGTGCATCCACCGAAGAAGTTATCCGTGATGTCAAGGCAACCGCATTGAATATCTCTCAACGGCTGGGATATTTCTCTTGATGCATATATAGTATATTATTTATACGGAACCGAATCCTAAGAATGGGATCCGGTTCTTTTTTTTGCCCCCGATTTGGTAAAGCTTATAAAATCTTAACCTCATTTTTAATAAAATTTACAAAAATATAAAATGGGATAAAATTCTGATTGACAATTATTCCATTATCCTATATTCTTGAATTGCAATATTATTGAAATCGTTTTAACATTGATGAAATAGAAGGGGGTACAACTATGAAACAACGTACAACGCGCGCATTGTCTTGGTTACTGGTCGTAAGTGCTACAATTTTTCTAACCGCATGCCAACAGGCGCCCAACGCAAGTCAAAGCCCTCCCCAAAAGGACGAAGCGTCCATCGAACAACAGGCCATGACCAATTACCCTGAAAAACCTATTACTATTATCGTTCCGTTTAGCGCGGGCGGCGCTACCGATCTGGCCGCCCGCATTCTCGCGGATCATCTTCCCCAATACTTGGGCGGAGGTGTTGTGATTGTGACCAATATTACAGGTGGCTCCGGCACCACTGGCGCCACCGAGGTCGCAGAGGCGCAGGCGGACGGCTATACCTTGGGATGCTCCGCCATAGCCCCGCTTTCCATCCAGCCTCTTTTTGGCACAACAACCTATACACACGAGGATATTACACCTATTTGCAGTATTTACAGTATGCCTCAGGTGATTGTGGTGGCGGCTGATGCCCCCTATGACACCATAGAGGAATTTATCACATTTGCCAAAGACCTTCCTCAAAACAGTATGAACTACGCCATTGCCGGCAGGGGAACCGTACAGCACCTGGCCTGTGCCAACTGGTTGCAGGAGGTGGGGCTGACCGCCAGTGACCTGACTTATAATGGCGGGCCGGAACAGGCCACAGCCATTCTCAGCGGCGAGTGCGAGTTTGGCGCACTCCAGGCGACAGACGCCCTGAGCTATGTAGAAAGCGGACAACTAAAAATTCTCCTGAATCTTTCTGACGTTGTACCCTCTGTGGTGGCTGATGTGCCCACCTGTACCTCTATGGGCTGGAGGGCGGGCGTGGGCAGCTGCATCGGCATTTGGGGCCCCAGTGAAATGGATCAGGAGGTTATTGAAATTTTGTCCGATGCGATAGCCCTCTGCCTCCAGGATGAGACAGTGATTGCCCAACTATCAAACCTTGGAATAGAGGCGGACTTTATGGATTCTGCTGCCTACGGTTTAGAAATCCAAGAAACATCCGACACTGCCCAGAAACTGCTGACACAGATGGGATTAATTTAAAGTACATTGCCATAGTGGGGTACGTTATATGAACCAAAATATGTTGAAGCAATATATAAGACAAGAACTTCCTGTGCTGGTTGTGTTTTTTGTTGCTATGGCGCTGCTTATTGTGCTGCCCAGTCAGATTCCCGAGGGTAAGATGGCCCAGGCATCTGTTTTGGGACCTCGCTTTTTCCCCCGGGTCATGTTGTGCGGAGTGATGCTGTTTTGTCTGCTGGGTATAGCAGGCGATGCCAATCAGGTATTCCGTAATAAGCAGCCCCTTGAGACAGAGGAAAGCGCAACGCCAAAACACTACCGGAACGTACTGGCCTTAATTGTGGCGCTTATGGCTTGGTATTTACTGCTTAAGACAGTGGGTTTTATTTTAATGACGGCCATTTTGATGGCAGTAAGTATGCTTCTGCTGGGGAACCGCAATAAGTTGCAGATTGTTCTCATTCCAACATTTTTTTCTGTCGCTTTATATCTTCTCTTTGCAAATTACCTCAATGTAATGCTGCCCAAAGGTCTTTTTTACCTGTAAGGAGGTGGTTTTGTTATGCTGGAGTATTTTATCCCCTCTGTTTTGTCCTGTTTTCAACCGATAAATCTCCTGAGTATGGTTTTGGGGCTGGCAGTAGGTCTGACAGTGGGTGCTATGCCGGGCCTCAGTGGTGTGATGGGGATTACCATTTTGCTACCCTTCACGTTCAAAATGCCTGCGGCTGCCGCCATGATTACCCTCATAGGCGTATATTGCGGCAGCACATATGCAGGCAGCATCTCTGCGATCCTGATCAAAACGCCGGGAACAGCGGCAGCTGCTGCTACGGTATCCGATGGCTACGCCCTCAACCAGAAAGGCCGAGCCCAGGAAGCCTTAAGCCTTGCACTGTACGCATCTGTATTTGGAGGTCTTTTTTCCGGAATTGTGCTGCTGACAGTTGCGCCTCAACTTGCGAAAGTAGCGCTGAAGTTTAATTCCGCGGACTACTTTATGCTGGCACTATTCGGTCTGTCCGTCATAAGTGCAGTGGGAGGCAAGCGCCTTCTGCGAGGAATGACAATGGCAGCACTGGGCGTTTTTATTTCAACCATTGGGATTGATCCCGCCGAGGGAGTCTACCGCTTCACCTTCGGTACAAGGATTTTGGCAAAAGGGATCGGCCTGGTGCCGGCACTGATCGGTCTGTTCGCTATCAGTGAACTGCTTAGTCAAACGGAAAAGGGGATCCATGCCACAGGAAAGACAGAGCAGAGTACCGCTTCCTCCCGCTATGGCTGGAGGTATATTTGGCAGTATCGGTGGACCATGATTAAGTCGTCCATCATCGGCGTCATTATCGGCGCCACCCCCGGAACCGGCGCAGCCATTGCCTCCTTTATGGCGTATGGAGAGGCCAAGCGCTCTTCCAAGCATCCGGAGGAATATGGAAAAGGCTCCCCTGAGGCGGTGGTTGCCTCAGAATCAGCCAACAATGGAGTAACCGGCGCTACCCTGATTCCCATGCTTACGTTGGGAATTCCGGGGGACGTAGTGACGGCGGTTTTGATGGGTGCGCTTATGATCCAGGGACTGAATCCAGGTCCAAAATTGTTCACAGACAATGGCCCTATCACCTATACTGTCATCATTGGATTTCTCTTGGTAAATGTTCTTATGCTCTATATGGGGAAGCTGGCCATCCGGGTTTTTGGACAAATATGCAAAATTCCCTACTCCATTCTTCTCCCCGTGGTGCTAGCCTTTTGCCTGGTGGGCGCGTACGCCTGCAGCAATTCCATCTATGACTGCCTGATCGCCATTGTTTTCGGCATCATCGGCTATTTGGCGGAGAAGTTTGATTTTTCCACCACTCCAATGCTTATCGGCCTGGTGCTGGGCGGCATTGCAGAGAGCAATCTGGTGCGGGCGCTGACTGTATCCAAGGGCAGCCTGCTTATCTTTGTGCAGCGGCCAATCTCTCTGCTCTTCCTGACATTGACCGTATTGTTCATCGTCTACAACCTGCGCTCCCGCAGACGCCAAAAGCGGGTAGACCAGTCCATTGAGAGAGAGGGGGGCTGATTATGCCTTTGACACAGACGCAATATATGCACCTGGCTCGGCACACGTTGGCCGCGGAGGAGGAAAACCGAACCATTCCCATGCTGACGCAGGAGTTTCCCGATCTGACCCGGGAAGAAGGCTACCAAATTCAGCGGCTGCGCGCGCAGTTGATGCAGGAGCGGGGACACAAGCTGATTGGCTACAAAATGGGGGCAACCAGCCTGGCAAAACGTATACAGATGGGCTCAAAAATGCCCAGTTACGGAAGGCTCTTTGACCACTACCTCCGAAAGGAAGGAGAGTCCCTCCTTCTTGATCAATACATTCACCCCAAGCTGGAAAATGAAATTACTTTTGTCCTGGGCCGGGATCTGAGCGGTCCCTTCGTATCCGTACCTGACGTGATGAACGCAACTGCCCATATTACAGCCTCCTTCGAACTGTTGGACAGTCGCTACCATAACTTTAAGTTTACTGGCCCTGATGTGCTGGCAGATAACATCTCTGCCCGAGGCATTTTGCTGGGATCGGTTCAGATAAACCCCAACGAACTGGATCTGGCTCAGCTTGGATGCACCATGTGGGTAGACGGAGAGGACGTGGCTTACGGCACGGGCGCGGAAATTCTGGGGCATCCGGCGCGGGCAGTGGCAGAACTCGCAAATCTGCTTTGGACACAGGAGCGGGAGTCTCTAAAGGCCGGAATGCTTGTTATGACAGGCAGCGTTACCCCAGCCAAAGCGCTTGTGCGGGGAGAGGCCGTTAAAACGGTTTTTTCCCGGCTGGGCAGCCTGTCCCTGCGTGTGGAATAATCCAAGAAAGAGGTGGTTATTAGATATGGATAAGCAGTTATATCCCCTGCTGGGACGACATCTCTTTGACGCCTATGAATCCTGCAAGCCGATTGGGGCATTCTCCCTGGAGTATCCGGATATTACCATTGAGGATGCCTACGCCATTCAGATGGAACTCAGGCGGTGTCATGAGGCGGCGGGGCGGCATGTGATTGGACGAAAAATCGGCCTGACCAGCAAGGGTATGCGGGCCCAGGCCAATCTGGATCAACCGGACTACGGTTTCCTGTTCGGAGAGGCACAGTTTTTTAACGGCTATACGGTGCCGTATGGCGCCTCCATCATTCCAAAGGTGGAATGCGAGCTGGTATTTAAACTCAGCGCCGATTTAGATCGCAGAAATTTAAGCCGGGAGGATGTGCTGGACGCCACAGAATACATCTGTCCCTCCATTGAAATTGTGGATAAACGATATCATAATTTTTATGGCAATATTTGTGACAATGTTTCAGACAATGCCTTCTTCTATGGGTATATTATGGGAGACCGGATCGCAAAGCCCCGGGAATATAACCTGGACGAAATTGGACTGACGGTGTTTCAAAATGGTGTCCAGATGCTTACCGGAACGGGCGCGGGCGTAATGGGGCACCCCATCGAGGGAGTAATCTGGCTTGCTAGGAAAATGTTGGATGTGGGGATGCCTCTGCGAGCTGGTGAGCTGATTTTGTCCGGCTCTTTTACCGGCGGCCTCATGGCACAACCCGGCGACCACTTTGAAGCGGTATTTAGCGATGATCTTGGCAGTGTTCGGGTATCCTTCGCTGATCAGACGGTTTTCACTCAACAAACGAACGAAAATGGCCCGGTTGGCCGGAAAGAATGAGGCGTTTTTTTATGGCATTTGTTGTACGCTGCTATGACCTGCTGATTAAGAACGGCACGGTTGCAGATCCTGCCACAGGCACATACCGGAAAATGGATGTTGGCATTTATGGCTCCCGCATTGTGGACGTATTTGAACCCGGATCTCTTCCCGGCCGCATTTGCGGGGGAAATGTCATTGACGCGCAGGGCCTGCATGTGGTACCGGGTCTTGTAGACGGACATGTGCATGTGCTGCCCGGCCTGCGCTTCAGTTATCCCGTTGATGGCTTGTGGAAACGGGGTATTACGGCGTGTCTGGATGCGGGCAGTCAGACCTCGGCCAGCTTTAACAGGACGCGCCACCTGATTGATGAAGCGCCCTGTGTGATCAACGCCTGCCTGGGTCTCTCCAGCATGTCGGAAACACAGGGCGAGATATCCCGTTACACCCTGCTGGAGCAGGAGGTGGACAAGGAAAAAATCAAGGATCTGTTTGATATGCACCCCGATGTTCTGGTGGGAATAAAAGTATTCATTGGCCACAGCGACTCTCCCGGCGCGGAGCTTACCCGCCGGGTCATGAAAAAAGCCCGGGAGGTGTGCGACTATGTGGGTTGCCGTATGTTTGTTCATGTGGCAAATCCGGACATTCCCTTCCCCGAGCTGATCGAGTATTTTCAGGAGGGAGATAACTTCACCCACACCTATAATAAGGGGAATATTCTGAACGAAAACGGGGAGGTATACCAGCAGGCGTGGAGCGCAAAGAAGCGGGGTGTCATCTTTGATTCTGCCCGCGGCGCCCGCAACTGGAGTTCGGAGGTGGCGAAGGCCGCCTTTGATCAGGGCTTTTATCCGGATGTCATTACCGATGACCTCACCTGTCTGAGCAACGACCCGCATACCAGCCGTCTGACGGTGCATATGGGAGAGTGTGTTGCTATGGGGATGTCATTTGAGGATGTACTGGAGCGGGTGACCATCGCTCCCGCAAAGCTGATGAAGGGCGTTGAGGCAGGGGTGCGCCGGGGACTTCCCGCCAATCTGACGCTTCTGGAGGTCAGGGAAGAGCCCCACACCTTCCAGGACGCGTTTGGTCTGACCTATACCGGCCCTATGAGCATAACCCCCCGGGCCACCATCTTAAAAGGCCGCATCATGTTTAACTCCATAGTGACCGATTATTAAGGAAGGGGGAATACCGTTCATGCCATTTCTGCAAATATATTTGCCAAGAGGATTGGACGACGAGAAAATCGCAGGTTCCCTGAAAGAGATTACCGCCGCAGGAGACGCGATACTGGAAAATACCTTGGCCCGTATGATCCGCATTGGGGTGTATGAATCAGACCCGGAAAAGATTTACCAAGGGGGCGAGCCGACAGATGGCGTATTCCCCACGGTGCTGTTTCGCGTTGGTCCGGGGCGGAGTTTGGAAGCCAAGAACGCCTTTATGGCCCAAATCGCTGAGATTCTTCACCAGAATCTGGGCTGCCCCAAAGAGCATGTTCGCTGCCATATTATGGATAATGAGGCGGGCCACCATTTTGTCATTGGCGGCAAGCCGAAAGATTTTTCAAAGAAGGTGAAATAGATGCCCATTCTCTGTACCGTTCAAATGCCTGCGGGGAAGCCCCGGCACCAGATTGAGGCTGCGCTGCGGGATATTTCCCAGGTGCTGATACAGGATTTTAATGTCCAGCCTACCCAGGTTCGGGTTACGATTGACGAGCTGCCACGCAACCGGTATATAGTCGGCGGTGTGATGGCGGATGAACTGGATGGCTTTGATGAAAAGGAGTGATTCTACCTATGCGCAATCTATTCCGGGAAAGCATTGCTAGGGGGGAACACTGTCTGGGAACCTTCTCCTGCCTGGGAAGCGGCAGTGCCATAGAGGCACTGGCCTATACAGGTATGGATTTTGTAATCATTGACGCGGAGCATGGCCCCTTCGAGGCGGAGCGTGTTCAGGACCTGATCCGGGCCGCGGAATTGCACCGGATCACCCCCTTTGTCCGGGTTAAGGATTCCGGTCGCGCATCCATCCTTAAAATGCTGGATGCGGGCGCGAAGGCCCTTGTCATCCCGCAAATTCATTCCTCTGACCAGGTGAAAGAGGTGGTGATGCATGGAAAGTACCATCCCATAGGCAACCGGGGGTTCGCTCTGGGTCGTACTTCCGGATACGGAAACGAACCCTTTGCCCATGAAAATGGCATTTCGGGTTATTTTGAACACTGCAACCGTGAGACCCTTCTCTTTCCGCAATGTGAAACCAAGGGTTGCCTGGAGGAGATTGAAGAGATCGTTTCAATCAATGGCGTAGACGGAATTTTTGTCGGGCCCTATGATCTGTCCATCGCGCTGGAACGACCGGGAGCATTTGACGCACCGGAATTTCAGTCTGCCATCGACCGCATCCTTGCCGCTGTGCGCGGGGCGGGAAAAATCGCCATCATGTTTACCTCAGCGCCGGGGGATGTGTCCCGATATGTTCAGATGGGATTTCAGGCAGTGACCCTGTCCACAGATATCCAACTTCTTATTACGCAAACCAAAAAGCTGCTTTCCTCCCTTAGAATCTAAGGGAGGAGCGTAAATGCGGGTTCGGTCAAGGCGTGTCCACAAGACGTAAAGACTTAGATTCATTCAAAGGGTCTGATGACTTGATTTATTTGGAGGAGTTCTGCAATGGATAGCAAGGAATATTTAGAGTCTCTTTTAGCCGCCGCACGGATAGCCCAGAAGGAATTTGAAGTATATCCCCAGGAGGTTGTGGATAAAGCAGTCAAGTCCATGGGCAAGGCTGTATATGACAACGCTGAATTGCTTGCTCGTATGGCCATCGATGAAACAAACATGGGCAGCTATGATAGCAAAGTGGCCAAGTGCAGAAACAAGTCCAAAAGCACTTGGTGGAGATTGAAGGACGAGAAGAGCCGCGGTATCATTGAGCGGGATGACAAGTGGGGCATCGTTAAGGTGGCGAAGCCCATCGGTGTAGTAGGAGGAATTACACCTGCGACAAATCCTGTTATTAACATCATGCACAACGCCATGCTGGCGATCAAGTGCGGCAATGCTTTCATCATCTGTCCCCACCCCCATGCCAAGGGGGTGGGCATCAAGACGGTAGAGCTGATGAACGGGGAGCTGGATAAGCTGGGGATGCCCAAAAATCTGATTCAAATCATCCCGGAACCCACAATGGAGCTATCCGCGGGCCTGATGAAGACGGTGGATTTATGCCTTTGCACAGGTGGCTCCGGTCTTGTCAAGGCAGCTTATTCCAGTGGCAAGCCCGCCATTGGTGTGGGACAGGGCAATGTTCAGGTATTGGTGGATCGGGATGTAAATCTGATGGAAGTGGCGTTGATGGTGATCACAGGCCGAATCTTTGATAACGGCGTTCTTTGCACCTGTGAGCAGAATATTATATGTCCGTCTGAAAAGAAGGGTGAGATGATTGCGGCATTGAGGGCAAACGGAGCATACTGTATTGATAGCGAAGAGGATGCCGAGAGGCTGCGCCAGAGCGCCTTCCCCGATGGAATGCTGAACAAGAACTTTCCCGGCGCCAGTGTTGCGAAGATTGCGCAATTGGCGGGACTTTCCGATGTACCCGCTGACGCAACGGTAATAGTTAGTCCTACAAGAGGCTATGCCTATGATGAAGTGCTCTCAAAGGAGAAGCTGTTCCCGGTGTTGGCACTCTTTCTTTATGATAAATGGGAGGACGCAATTGAAATTGCGAGGGCCAACCTGGAGATGGAGGGAATGGGACACAGTGTTGTAATTCACTCCAACACAAATGAGCATATCGAGGCGGTGGCGGCTAAGGTAAATGTCTCCCGGTATGCTGTAAATCAGGTGGGGGGAACCGCTCTGGGCGGAGCCATGGATAACGGTCTCAATCCTACAACGACTTTGGGTTGTGGCACTTGGGGCAACAACAGTATCAGTGAAAATTTGTGGTTCCATCACCTGATGAATGTCAGCCGAATTGCCTATAAAATTCCTGATATTTATATCCCGGCTGATGAAGAAATCTGGGCCGCAAATTAAAGTCATATGAGTCAGACTTTGCAAGGGATATCAGATAGCAGAAATAGGAGAATGTATATGAACAAAGTACATACTCTGCATGATGCCATTGCTCGATATGTCAAAACCGGAGACCATATGGCAATTGGCGGCTTTACAACCAGCCGGAAGCCATTGGCGGCAGTCAGTGAAATTTTGCGTCAGGATCAGACTGATTTTATTGCCGAGGGTGGTCCGGCAGGCAGCGATTGGGACATGCTCATCGGTGCGGGCCGGGTCAAGGTCTATATCAACTGCTATACGGCAAATCCCCGTTTTTCCAATGTCTCCCGCCGTTTCCGCGCGGCCATCGAAGATGGAAAACTCCTCTTTGAGGACTATTCCCAGGATGCGGTCATGATGGCCTTCCACGGTGCTGCGCTGGGACTGCCCTATGTACCGGTGAAGATGATGCTTGGTTCCGGACTGGAAAAGGAGTGGGGCATTTCTCCAGAAGAACGCAGAAAAATTGATAAACTGTCAAACGAAAAGTTTATCATTCAGGATAATCCCTTTCATCCGGGGGAGAAGCTGCTGCTCATGCCGACCCCCAAGCTGGATTGCGCGATCATCCATGTGCAGATGGCGTCTCCTGATGGCACCTGCCGCATCTTGGGAGACGTCTACCACGATGTGGACATTGCCTTTGCCGCCAGTCGTACCATTGTCACCTGCGATGAACTGGTGACCAACGAGGAAATCCGCCGTGAGCCGGATAAAAATACCATTCCCGGCATTGTGGTGGACGCGGTGGTTCATCTCCCCTACGGGGCTCATCCCTCTCAGGTGTATGGCAGGTATGATTATGATAAGGAATTTTATCTTGATTATGACAAAGCGGGAAAGACCGCCGAGGGCTTTCAGGACTTCCTTCAAGAGTGGGTTTACGGCGTAAAGAACCACCGGGAATATTTGGATCAACTAGGCGCCTCACGAGTAGTTGGACTCAATGCTGTAACCGGCTTTGGCTATGCGGTGGAGAACGAGGTCATTGCAGGGGAGGAGGATGCCTGATGAATTATTCCAAAACAGAAATGCAGGCCTATACCATTGCCCGTATGATAGAAAAAGATCAGGTAGTTATCGTAGGCACCGGACTTCCCCTTGTAGGAGCCATTATGGCCAAAAAGTTATTTCAGCCCAGCTGTACACTTGTAGTGGAAAGCGGCCTGATGGACTTTAATCCGATTGAAATTCCGCGCAGCGTCAGTGATTTGCGCTCCATGAGCCACTGCAGCGTCACCTGTCCGCCTTATCGCTATCTGGGCTTTCAGGCGAATGAGCTGCTCCATGAAAGCACCCGGCTCATTGGTTTTATTGGTGGTGCGGCAGTGGACATGTATGGCAATGTGTCCGCCACCTGCATTGGCGATTACCGTCATCCTAAAACCAGATTCCCAGGCAGCGGCGGGGCAAACGGCATTGCATCTTTCGTCAATACCATAATCATGATGCAGCACGAGAAGCGGCGCTTTGCCCTTGAAATGCCCTATATCACAAGTCCTGGCTGGCTCATCGGATCCGGAAGCCGTGAAGAAGCGGGATTGCCCGCGAATCGTGGTCCCATGGCAGTGGTATCCGACCTAGGTGTGATGAAGTTCGACAGTAAGACCAAGCGGATGTATCTTGCGGGATACTACCCCGCCACCACCCCAGAGGAGGTACAGAAGAACACCTCTTTTGAACTAAACCTCTCGCAGGCGCAGGTCTTGCCGGGGCCCGATGAAGAAGCGCTTTATGTCCTTCGGTCTATTGATCCAACTGAAATTTATCTGCGCTAAGGCTCTGCCGTAAAATATGGCACGCATCAAGCCTTCCTTTAAAAACGATGATCCCTTCCCAAATCGTTGTATTTGGCACTGAAAAGATTGTACCCCAAGGGCGTGCTTCGCGGTCAGACATTGGACGGTACGCTGTCGAAATTGGGATCAGGTGATGAGCCAGTTAAATATCCTGTTTGGTGACCGAACAGCCGGATCATTTGCCCGGAACAAAGCATTCACTGCGAGGATGTAATGTGAACTTCGAGTTCTGTACGGTTACGCAACCGGAAAGCAAGAAATCCCAACTGTGTGCAAGAATCAATACTACGCAGTTATGAAGGCATTACAATGATCTCCGGCTCAATAGAACCGATGCCTGGAACACGCCGTCCTTCGCCTCAAACTTTGTCAGACCGCCGTACTTTCTCGCCACGGCCCGCACGGAGGCAATGCCGATCCCCGCGCCCTGGCGTTTGCCGGACAGGAAGAGATCGCCGATTTTGCCGTCATAGCTGTTGTCCACCGTAATGCCGAGCATGTCGCCGTCAAGCTGCGCCTTGACCGTGATGAAGTCCTCGCCGCGCGGCATCCTGCCGCAGTCTTCCACGGCGTTTTTAAGGCAGTTGCCGAAAACCACGCACAAGTCCGCGTTGTTTATGCCGCCCCCCCCTCTCCACGGACTTCAAGATCGGGATTGACGCGGAGTTGAGGAGTCTGTTATCTGTCGCAAATAGATTATTGGGGCAGCTTGAGGGCATGTCCTCTTTTTTACCCAATGCGGTTGCAATTGAAACTATCCTTTTACAAAAAGAGGCGCTGTTGTCCTGTCAAATTGACAGGATCAATGCGTCTCTTTATGATGTCTTAGACTTCTCGCGAAAAACTGATAAAGTAACCGCCCCAATCAAAAGATACGCGTCAGCCATAATTCTTGGGCTGGAAAAACTGAAAACAGCGCAATACAATAACGCCCTGCTGTGTGAAATTCATAAGGCGTTAATGAATGCCCACAATGAGAAAGGGTATGGACAGTTTAGAACGGAAGAGGTATTTATTGGAAAGGTTATGGTTATGTCAAATGCCGCTCCAACGTATAATCCGACTTCGCCAAACCACCTCCCGCGCGCCCTTCGTGATCTGGAGAAATTTATATGCCGTAATGATGATATTGACCCTTTGATTAACGCGGCTCTCACACACTATCAGTTTGAAACTATACATCCGTTTCTGTCTGGAAATGGGCGTGTAGGAAGAATCCTTTCCTACTTGATTTTGGCAGATTAAGAAAGTGTTGACAAGCCCTATTTTACGTTTGTCTCATTACTTGAATTTAAATAAAGTGGAATACATTGACAGAATGAAACGGCTTCATTATTGTCGGGATTATGAACAATGGATCAAGTTTTTTATGAGAGCTGTTATCTATACTGCCAACGATTCATTGAAAAGTATCAAGAGTTGGCTGAACATCAGGGAACAAAATCTTTCTAAAATCAAAAAAAGCGGCAAAACCATAAAGGCAATCAAACCCCTCTATGAAGCAGCGGAGCGCTTGCTGATATTTGATGTCTATGCTGTTGCGCGAGAAACCGGAATCTCTTATAACACGGCCGCCGCCGCGCTCAAACTGCTTGCTGAATTAAAGATAGTTCGGCAAACCAATCGTAAGGAAAGAAACCGTGATTACGCCTGCGTGGATTTCCTTGAGTGTTTTATCGGGCAGGATACCCTGTTTGGAGTCGATGACTATACAGGTTGAGGGAGTGGAGCATATGGGGGAACCAAAGATATGGAAAACCGCCGTTTATATCCGAATTTCCAAAGACAATGGCGAGGACACGCTTGAAAATCAAGAAGATATTGTGACAAAGTATTTGAATACGCTCAGGAATGTGCAGGTCTGCGCCATAAAGGTCGATGACGGATACAGCGGACTGCACTGTAACCGTCCGGCGTTTCAAGAGATGCTGCGCGATATAGAGCAGGGAACAATTATTGCGAATAAAGCCGTATTTACCGGTACAGCGCGGGAATGTAGAAATTGAAAACATCACCTTTATAAACGCTATTCTTTATGCTGTAGAAAACGGTTGCAAGTGGAGGGCATTGCCGGAGCAGTTTGGGAAATGGAACAGTGTTTATCAAAGATGCAGGCGATGGGCTAAAGCAGGTGTGCTTCAACGCCTGTTTTTAGGCCTTCAACAAGAGCAAAGCATCAATATAAAAGTAGAGATTCTGGCGGTTGACTCAACATCCATCAAAGTACATCCAAACGCGCATGGCGCGATAAAAAAACCGGGAAACAATCCATCGGGAAAAGCAGAGGCGGATGGAACACCAAACTTCATGTGGTTTCCGCAGATGATAAAACCGTAATTGAATTGCATTTATCTGGCGGTGACTGTCATGACGCGCCTGAAGGACGCAAGTCTCTTGAAACGATAGGCGAAGATTATCCAGGTGTTCCCGCAGTGATGGACAAAGCATACGAAGGCAATGAAACTCGCGAATTGGCACGGAGCGAGGGTCATGAACCGATTGTTCCACCAAAGGCTAATCGAAAAGACTTTTTGGAATACGATAAGGAACTTTACAAGCGCCGTAATGTCGTAGAACGATTATTTCTCAGAATCAAAGAGTTTAGGCGAATTTTCACACGCTACGATAAACTGGATGAGATGTTCCTGTCTTACGTTTATTTCGCGTTTGCTGTTATTTGGCTGCGTTAGTGTCAACACGCCCTAATACAAGCAAGTCCCTTTTGCTACATTTCGATGCTATTCTTACAAAAAGTACAATTTTTTTACGTCCATCCTTGACACCTGCTGACGAGGGCATCAGTGGTACCGGCACCAAGAAACGAGCCGATTTTCTCAAACTGATGAAGTTGTGTGAAAAAGGCAAGGTGGACATGATCCTCACCAAATCCATCTCAAGGTTTGCGCGAAACACAGTGGACTGTCTCTCCTATGTCCGCAGATTGCGGGGCATGAATGTGGCCGTGGTGTTTGAAAAAGAGGGCATCAACACGATGGAGATGACCAGCGAGATGATGCTCAGTTTTTTAGGAGCGTTTGCCCAAGCCGAAAGTGAATCGCTGAGTCAAAATGTCACCTGGGGAAAGCGCCAGAGCTTTAAGAACGGCAAGGTCACTTTTCAATACTCCCGCTTTTTAGGCTACGAAAAAGGCGAGAACGGTCAGCCCAAAATCGTACCGGAACAGGCCGAGATCGTAAAGCGCATCTTTCACAGCTACCTCGCGGGATACAGCGTTTCCAAGATTAAAAAGGAATTGGAAAGAGAGGGCGTGATCTCCGCCACTGGCAAGCCGGAATGGTCGATCCATGCCATACAATACATGCTAACTAATGATAGTGTTGTAGGTGGCATAACTTGCGTAATTTCATTAAAGTGGTATAATTGAAATGAGCCGTCCATATATAAGTCGGCATTTTCAATTACTACCACTTTTTGATTTGTCTGTTGAGGTGAGCCATGCGTATTAAAAGCGGAGATTTCTTTCGCTATTTACCCCAGAATAGCAAAATGCAACACTACCAGTTTGTTCCAATAGATTTATGTACAATTATGCAGTATCTAAATGTTGATGATAAGCTATCAGCGATGTTGATACATGCACATCGAGTCTTGGGGGTTTTGGAGGGAATATCACGTTATATGCCACACATGGATGCGTTTGAAAATATGATTGTCCTCAATGAGGCTTGTAAATCCTGTTCCATTGATAATATTATTGTTGATTGTGAAGAGGCATTAGTTGCCCGTGAAAAGAATAGCGGTCTGCGTAGTGCGTTAAATTGCTACAATGCAACAAAGGAATATGATGGACAAGCTTTGACAGATGAGTTACTTTGTAATTTGCACAGATCTGTTATGGGTGGTATAACGGCTGGGTGGCCGGTAGGTGATTTTAGAACAGAACCATTCTTAATGCACCCCAATTATTCGACGAACACGGAAGAATACAATCCACCAATACCTGAATTTATTCCAAGTTTGCTTGAAGATTTAAATGCGTTTGCCCAAACAACCGGCAAGGCGGATGTGCTGGTAAAAGCGGCTTTGATTTATTATCAATTTGAGACCATCCACCCATTTCAATCAGGAAACGGGCGTGTAGGTCGCTTATTGCCTATTGCTGTTTTGATGAATGAACGTATTCTTTCTCGACCAGTCTTATCTTTATCAGATTTCCTTTATCAGTACAATGACGAATGTTTGAAATATTTCAGAGGTATTCAGCACTTTGGGGAATATATGGAGTGGATAAAGTTTTTTGTCCAAGGGGTAATTACATCGGCAGAAAATGCAATAGACCAAATTGTACAAGCTTATGATTTGAGGTGTGAAAACAAACAGAAACTTAACTCGTATGAGAAAGCTGTAAAAAATCTGTCAGTTATTTATGATTTTATTGAACAAAATCCTGTTCTCAGTGTTAAGGAAGTCGCTAAGCAAACAGGCATTTCATATAATACTGCCGCAAAAGCGGTTGAGCTTTTAGTTAAGCTCAAAATATTGTATAAAAAGAATGAGCAAACGAGATATAAGCTGTTTTGCTATAAAGAATACCTTGATATTTTTATTAACTAAAAGTATGAGGTTTCTTACACGCTTAGATTTATAGAATAGAATTTGACTAATGTTTCGCTATGTTAAGACTTGCTTTGTTCGCTAAACCGATATATAATATATACAAGATTTTCCTTGAAAGGGTTTTTAATGTGAACTATATGACTGCAAAAGAAGCAGCTGAAAAATGGGGGATTACAGTGCGTAGAGTCCAAGTCCTATGCGCTCAAGATAAAATCCCCGGTACAATTCGTTTCGGAGACACATGGGCAATACCCAATGGTGCAGAAAAACCTGCTGACAGAAGATACAAAAAGAATGTCAAATAGCTACTTAAATAGCATTCGATTTTTGAGGAGTAGAATAAGCTATGAATATTAAATTACATGAAATACATATTGAAAATTTACGTTCAATTAAAAAGGTCAATATACTTTTACAACCATTTTCTATTCTGTTTGGTATGAATGATAGCGGAAAATCCAATCTGTTACTGGCATTGAGATTCGCCTTTGGCAATGGCAATTTTGATAAAAATGATGTGTATTGTTCTCCCGGACAACCTTATTCAATCGAAACGGCGGTAATTATTGATCTAAAATTTATACCGATAGATGACGATGGGGGTATAACAAACTCGTTTAACGAAATGTGGGGGTTGCATTTAGGAGAAAACATTATGACGGATAATGAGGATAAGGAGTTTTTCGCATATAGAACTGAATTTATTTATAATGCAGATAGAGAAGAATATATACGCGACAGAAAAGTAATTAATGAATGGGATGGGGATAGAATTGTAACAGGCAATACACTACGCTATAAAACCCTGTCTGCTTTCGATTTTATTTTTCTTGATGCACAAAGAGATATTGCTTCTGATATTAGAGATAAAAGTTCGTTGTGGAGCAAACAAATATCTAAACTTAAGTTATCTCCGAGTGCAAAAACGGAAATAGAAACATCGTTAGGCGTACTTGGTGATAGGATTATGAAAGAAAGCCCATTTTTGCAACAAGTATCGAACGATTTATCTTCCGCAACCAATACAAAGAATAGTAAGGTTGAGATAAGTCCCATTACTCGAAGTGTAGATGAGTTGTACAAGGGATTAGATATTTATGTTGCGCAAAGTGCATCCTCTCCATTCCCGATAGCGAATTTGGGGTTAGGTACTCGTAGCCGTGCTGCCTTTTCTGCACTAAAAACAATTGTTAATGAGAAACTTAAATCTGCTATTGAAAGTCCGTATTTTTGCATGGTGGCATTCGAGGAACCGGAAGCTCATATTCATCCCCATTCACAAAGACAATTAGTAAGGGATTTTTCTAATATACAGGGACAACGGATGATTACTACCCACTCACCTTATATTCTGGCCTCATCAAATCTGAATAATCTTTTATATGTTGCATTGCGCAATGCAGAGTCAATTTTTTCGCCAATTTCGACCTTAAAATTGAAGCCAGAAGAACTAAGGCATATTGAGCGTTTTGTAATAAATACACGAGGAGAACTATTATTTGCAAGTATAACAATTTTGGCCGAGGGTGAAACTGAAGAACAGGCGCTACAAGTCTTTTTTAAAAGCTATTTTGGACTGGAACCTTATGAGTTGGGAGTAAGTATTGTGGGCGTTGGCGGGAAAAATTATTTACCGTTTCTACGTGTTTTGGAAAGTATAGGTACTGATTGGTATATTTTTAGTGATGGAGAACCCGCAGCAATAGATGACCTTAAAACTACTATGAAACAACTCCGTGGACTAACGGTGAAGCCTGATTTATCTTTATATCCTAATATTATTATATTGGATAACTCGGCTGATTTTGAGACTTATTTGTTGAATATGGGATATATTGAAGAAATAATATCTGCAATAAATAAGTATGAGAACGAAACACTTGAAGAATATCAGCTTCCATATTTCGATTATTTTATTCAAGAGCATCATGGAGACCCTATGAAACCACGAAGCACGGGAACGCCATGTGAAATGTGTGGGCAGACAATAAAAGAGAGGCCTTTTCGAGATTATCAATCTGAAGGCGGTAGAAAACGTGCCCTTTGTGATTGTATGAAAGCAGGAAAGACAAAATATGCCGTTCCTATTTCTCAGACAATATGCAATGAGTGCAAAGACGAGCGTAGATATCCCCCCAAAATCAAGCTATTACTGGAAAATATAAAAGAAACTATGGAGGGATAAATAATGGAATTATCTCCAAAGCAAAGGCAAATTATTGACTCTACTGAGAAATATATGTATGTGATTGCTGGTGCAGGGAGCGGTAAAACGCGCACATTAACGGAACGAATAAATAAGATCTTATCAACCACTAAACAAGGTGAACGTGTATTAGCAATTACATTTAGTAATAAGGCGGCAAATGAGCTTAATGAAAGACTATTGCTGAAATTCTCAAAAGAGAAATTAGGTGAACAAGTATATGTGGGAACTATACACAACTTCTGTATGGAACTTGTTTTGCAACGTGGCTCAACGATTGGGTTGCCTTCTGATTTGCATATATTTGAATCATTTGAAGACCGTTTTGAAATATTTAAAAATGCCCTTGATAATGTTCCGCAAATGAAAGCTAAATATCAAGCACCATCAGGTAAGCTGGATCAAAAGGGAATTAAATCGGTTTTTGAGTCACTCAGTAAGGCTAAACGAAATTTCAAATTCCCATCTAATTATCATGAAAAGCCTCTTAGCCAAAGATTATATCAAGAATACAATGATTTAATGTTATTGCAGAACGCTATTGATTTTGATGATATTCTCTTATATGCATATAGGATATTGTCGGAAAAGCCTTCTGTGGCAAGGATATATCAACGTATTTATAAGTATGTATGTGTCGATGAAGCTCAGGATTTGAACAAGGCTCAATATGAGGTAATTAAAGCAATCGCCGGGCAATCATCAAGTATCTTTATGGTGGGAGACCCTAATCAAGCAATATATGGATTTAATGGCTCATCCAGTAGATTTATGTGCAAAAATTTCCCCCAAGAATTCAATGCACAAAAGTATGTGCTTACTGAGAATTTTCGATCTTCAAAATCTGTAATAAGCGCCGCAAAGATGATAGAGCCAAGCTTTGAAATGGAAGGACAGCTTCCTATTCAAGGCGAGTTTAGCGTTTATCAATTTGACAATGAAGAAAGTGAATGCACTTGGATTGTTGAGAAATTAATAGCCTTATTGTCACATGGTCATCCAGACATAGAAGGAGATAAAATCACATTACAACAATGTGTGGTCCTTGCAAGAAATAAGTATGTTTTTAACCCTCTCGAAAAAGTACTAAAAGAACAAGGAATTGAATATAATCTTAGAGCGTCAGCTAACCAAGGTCTTAGCAGTGAATCAGTGTTTTTCAAGATTTTTGACTTAAGTCTGCGTCTATTGATGAATAAAAATGACATGTTGCATTTAGTCGAGCTTCTCGCATTATTAGGCACAACAACTGAGATAATTTCATCTTTTGATAATCTCCGTAATAATAATCTGCTTCAACAAATATTGGGTACCGTAGCATCAAGTAAATTAAACCAAGCATGGGATATTATTTCAATAGGAAACAGCACATTTAGGTTTGATAAAGTCCTTGAAGAGTTTAAGAACTATTGCGAAAATGCTAATAATTTTTCTGATGATAACGAGAGATTATTGGTTTATAATGATTACATTGCATGGACAGAGCGTTGGGGTGTTTACATCCGAAATTCATCTATAGAAGATAGAAACTTAGCTCATATGATGCGGTCCATTGCATTAGGTGTCACGAATATTTCAAAAGAAACAGGCTTAACGCTTTCAACTGTGCATATGTCAAAAGGGTTAGAGTTTGACGTTGTGTTTATTATGGGACTCAATGAAGGTGTGTTCCCTGATTATCGTGCTGTTAATGATGACGCTCAATTGAGCGAGGAACAACACAATATGTTCGTATCAATTACACGTTCGAAACGTTTATGCTATCTTAGCTACCCACTTGTGAGAATTATGCCGTGGGGCGATACCAAGTCACAGAAAGCATCACGATATATTACTAATCTAAACCTAAATACTACCAACTCATAATAAAGAGAAAATGGCTGTCCTGCATTCGTTGAAACTATTGCAGAACAGCCAATTATTTTTTATGTAAGACTTGACACAGGCTAACGAGAAATACATAGGCGATGCCATTTTGCAAAAGACCTATGTGGTGGATTTCATCACCAAAAAGAGCAAGAAGAACAACGGTGAAATCCCGCAATATTATGTGACCGGCAATCATGAGGGTATTATCCCCAAGGACATCTTCAACCGCGTCCAAGAGGAAATGGCGAGGCGCGGCAACAAGCGCAAGGTATCGCAGAAAAACACCAAGACTGAGCATGGCAAGTACAGCGGCAAATACGCGCTCTCCGAGCTGCTGGTGTGCGGCGAGTGCGGCACAAGGTACCGCAGAGTCACATGGGCGCGGGCGGCAAGAAAAAAATTGTGTGGCGCTGCATCAACCGGCTGGAATACGGAACCAAATACTGCAAGGATTCCCCCACCATTGAGGAATATCGGTTGCAGGATGCCATTGTGAGAGCCATCAATACGCTGGACCAAGATAAGGACGAGGTGATCGCCACGCAAAAAGACAGCCTACGCATGGCGTTGTTGTCCACCGGCGAGGATATCATCGACAAGGCCGCCATTGAGAGCCGTATCAGAGAACTGCAGACTGTCATGCTCGACCTTGTGCAAGTCAGCGCCAAATCTAACTCCAGCGCGGACTTTTTCGAGGACAAGTTCAAGGAAATATCTGATGAGATCAAGGAACTGCAGGAAAGGCTCCAAAGCCATGAGCAGCGGCAAACTGCCGCGCAGAACATAAGCTCGCGGATCGGCGAGATTTTTGCCCTGCTGGAAAGCGAGGACTTGAATCTGACCGAGTATGACGAGGCGCTGGTCAGGCGGCTCATTGAGGAAGTCAAGGTGCTGTCGGAGGGCAAGGTGCTGGTGGTGTTTAACGGCGGGATGGAAGTGGAGATGGGGCTGTAAACATTAGGCGAAAACGCGAGATCGTCTGCGTATGCAGGCGATTTTTGACGTTATTGATAGAAATTTGATTGTAGGTATTGGATATATGTGGTATAATTTATTGCAAAAGAAAGTTCGCACCTCTGATCATATAGATAAGCTAAGCATTGTATAGATTTATTAACCAGTTTAAAAACCTGCGTAATGGCTGGATTGTTTGGAGGCATTATCATGAGCAATACCAGAAAAGCTCCAAATTCGACTGCTCAACAGTTATTGTTTGCACAAGTAAACGGTATCTGTCCTATTTGTGCTGATCAGCTTGTCTATACAAAAACAGTGGCATCTCAGTATAAGAAAAATTACGAGCTGGCACATATATATCCACTAAATCCTACGGCAGAAGAAGAACAGATTCTGGCTAACGAGCCTCGGCTAAGCGATGATGTAAATTCCATAGATAATTTTATTCCATTGTGCTTGAAGTGCCATCATCGGTTTGATAATCCTCGTACCGTTGAAGAATATCGTGAGCTTTTCAGTTATAAAAAGAAATTAATAGATGAGGAAAAGGCGAAAAGTCTTTTTTCTCAATATAATATTGCCGATGAAATCCAGACTATTATAACGTCATTATCTCAAGTTGATTTTGATAGTTCAGACGAAAAGTTTGAATTTGCTGCGTTACAAATCGAACATAAATTGAAAACCGACTTTAATCCCGTCACGAAAAGACATATTATTGCAGATGTTACCGACTACTATCCATATATAAGACGCCTGTTTTCAGATGTTGAGCGAAACACACCTGGGAAATTTGATGCCATTGCTGCAAATATACATGCATTCTATCTAAATCTTAAGCTTAACGTTTCTACACAAGAAAAAATATTTGACGAGATGGCCAAATGGATATGTGCAAGAACAAAACATGATTCTCTTGACTCATGTAAAGTCGTTGTTTCTTTCTTTATACAGATCTGCGAGGTGTTTGAGCATGTTACCGAATAAAGTAGTTACTTTTCCTGAAAGCTTAATTTGGTATTTCCCCGACATTTTGGAAGTCATCTCGGATTCCGATGTTGGGCTTGAAGAATTATGGGGAAAAGTAGATTCAAAAATTAATGACATAAATATATTCTTGCTCTGTATAGATGCGCTATATGTGTTAGGTAAGCTGGAATATGCAGAAGAATACGGAGTGATAAAATATGTTAAAAACAATTAGGTGTGATAAATTTAGAAATCCGATTGTAACCTTTCATAAAGGATTAAATGTTATAGCTGGAGATAGCAAGGCTGCAAATTCGATTGGAAAATCAACCATGTTGATGATTATTGATTTTGCCTTTGGCGGATCTTCTTATATTACAAAAAGCAATGATGCAATAGAAAATTTGGGACAACACATTTTCTATTTTGAATTTGAGTTTCAAGGTAAACCTTATTATTTTTCAAGAAGCACAGAAAGATATACATTTGTTTCATGTTGTAATCCTGATTATTCAGAAGCAAGCGAAATTAAACTAACGGAATATACAGATATTCTAAAAAGACTTTATGCTTTAGATTTGCCAGAGATATCTTTCCGAGACATTGTCAGTCTTTATTCTCGTGTATGGGGTAAAAAGAATTATGATATTGACAAGCCACTTCAGATTGCTGGTGAAGCAGCAAAAAATGCTGTTTTTCGTTTTATCAAACTTTGTAACAGGTATTCATCTATTAGTGCATTGGAAAAACAGATAAAAGAGTTGGATGCAGAAAAGTCAGCTTTGAATGCGGCCTCCAAAAAAGCCTTTTTGCCCTCAATTACCAAAAGGGAATATGATAAATCACTAAGCCGGATCATTGAAATTCAGACTGAAATAGAAACCATTTCTGCTGATCTGGAGGGAACCCGCTCTTCAAGAGAAGCTATTATTTCAAAAGAAGCCTTGGGGTTACGCTTTACAAAGAGTAGCTTAGTGCAACAGAAAAACGCATGTGAGGATAGGTTAAGACGAACCCGCCAAAATCTAAGCTCTCGCAATCCTGCTGTACAGAAGAAATTAGAGAAGTTATCAGAATTCTTCCCTACAGTAGATTTGGGGCGTTTATCTGAGATTAATAATTTCCACAGTAGCATTAGCGGTTATTTGAAAGAATCTTTAAAAAAAGCTGAAAATGAGCTTTTAGCGCAAATTGCCTATCTTGAAGAAGAAATACAAAAGATAGATGTTGAAATTACTTCAATCCTAAACCTTGAGAATACTCCTAAATATACTGTCGATCGATTGCTGGAATTAGCAGAAGAAAAAAGCAAGACAGCCAAAGCTATTGAGATATATGACAAGAAAAAAGACTTGGATGATAATTTAAGTAAAGCCAAAAAAGCTCTAAACGAAATAAAAGAGAAAATCCTCGCTCAAATAAGTGCTACAATTAATACAGCGATGGCAGAACTGACAAAAAGTATAAGCCCTGATGGTAGAATAGCTCCGGTACTGCAGTTGGATGAAAGCAAATATATATTCACTGTTCAAAATGATACTGGAACAGGCAAAGCATATATTAGTTTGATTACACTGGATTTGGCGGTATTGCAAACAACAGGGTTACCTTTCTTAATTCATGACACCATGTTATTCAAAAATGTTGAAAATACAATATTTGAACACCTCATTGATATCTATAAAAGGCAAGAAAAACAAGTGTTTATTGCGGTTGACGAGATAAATAAATTCGAGCCGACTGCTATGGAAACGCTTGAAAACAATTGTGTTCTCCAACTTTCTTATGAAAACACTTTATTCATTAAAGATTGGAAAAAGAGTACATATGAAACAAACTGAATATAAAAATTGCTTGCATCTAAATTGACCAAATGACACAGTTAAAAAAACGACAAGATTCAACAAGAGAATCTTGTCGTTTTTTATTTTAGTTGATAAAGAATGCGCAAAATGATATAATGATTACAATAAAAATTCAGGTTATTGCACACTCGCATTGGTTCGAGAAGGTGAGCGAACAGTATTTATATAGGACGTGTTTAGAGGTGCAACATGAGTTTGTTTCATAAAAGATGCCAATGTGATATTGTTATCCAAATGATAGAAGG
>Ga0153929_1000175_pt1 | contig 25985 bp, 15 predicted proteins | sample TSNJ013MetaG_FD_104689 | JGI IMG/M metagenome (GOLD analysis project Ga0153929, IMG submission 104689) | Attine ant fungus gardens microbial communities from New Jersey, USA - TSNJ013 MetaG | ecosystem: Host-associated > Fungi > Mycelium > Unclassified | place: USA: New Jersey, Wharton State...
GATGTCCAGAAAGCATGGACATAAATAAGGAAGCACCCTGCGGGCATATCGGATGTCCAGAAAGCATGGACATAAATAAGGAAAAGGGGATTTAGACATGAGTGAAGAATTAAAAAGTTTTAACATGAATACAGAAGCACCGGCACCTACTTTAACGTTGGACCCATTTGAGACGGTACAGCAGCAGGAAGCACCTGCGTTTATGGAAACGGTTAAACCGATGGAAAAGCCGGTATTTGAAGAAAGCAGTCTGACGGAAACAGAAAGAAGACAGGTGAATGAGTTTGCGAATCAAATCGATTTGAACAATTCCAATGTTATTTTGCAGTATGGAGCCGGCGCGCAAAAGAAAATGGCGGATTTTTCCGAGTCGGCACTTGATAACGTACGGACAAAGGATTTGGGCGAAGTCGGGGATATGCTGACCAACGTTGTAACAGAATTAAAAAGTTTTGATGTGGAGGAAGAAGAAAAAGGGTTATTTGGCCTCTTTAAAAAGACCTCTAATCGTATAACTGCCATGAAAGCAAAATATGATAAGGCAGAAGTGAATGTCAATAAGATCAGCAGCGTACTGGAAGGTCATCAGGTGCAGTTGCTGAAGGATGTAGCAGTTCTGGATAAGATGTATGATCTGAACAAAACCTATTTTAAAGAACTGACCATGTATATTTTGGCAGGAAAGAAAAAGCTGAATAAGGTACGTAATGAAGATCTTGCAGAGCTGACACGGAAAGCAACTGAGAGCGGACTTCCGGAGGATGCTCAGGCGGTTCGTGATTTGGACGGTTTTTGCAACCGTTTTGAAAAAAAGCTGCATGATTTGGAATTGACCCGGCAGATTTCATTGCAGACGGCTCCGCAAATCCGTCTGGTTCAGGGCAATGATACACAGATGGTGGAAAAGATTCAATCTACGATCGTAAATACCATACCGCTCTGGAAGAGCCAGATGGTACTGGCACTGGGTGTGGCTCATTCCACGCAGGCGGCAAAGGCACAGCGTGAGGTGACCGACATGACCAATCAATTATTGAGAAAGAATGCCGATACCCTGAAAATGGCAACCATCGAAACAGCAAAAGAATCCGAGCGTGGAATTGTAGATGTGGAAACATTGAAAGCAACGAATGAGTCTTTGATTTCAACATTGGATGAAGTTATGCGCATTCAGAAAGAAGGTCGGGAGAAGCGTAAGGCTGCGGAAGTGGAAATGCAGAAAATGGAAGGTGAATTAAAGAGTAAGCTGCTCCAGATTAACCGCTAGACAGGCACTGGATACTGGAAAATTCAGCTTTTAATTAAGAAGAATATGATAAGATTATGCCTTGACAAAGTATTTTTCTTTATGGTATGATACTTCAGGTAGTAACATATCTGGATGGAAACATAATGACAAATTGTGAATGAGCGCCCTGTAAGAATGTATTGCAGGGCTATCTTTATGCAATAAGAAATTGTAATAGTGAAAGGATTTAATATGGAAACAATAAGATTTGATGAGCTGGGGCTGAGCCCTCAGATATTAAAAGCGGTAACGGAAATGGGATTTGAGGAAGCCACCCCGATTCAGGCAAAGGCAATTCCGATTGTAATGGAAGGAAAAGACGTGATCGGGCAGGCGCAGACCGGAACCGGAAAGACAGCTGCCTTTGGCATTCCGCTGCTGGAAAAGATGGATCCGAAGCTCAAGAAGTTACAGGGAATCATTCTCTGTCCCACGAGAGAGCTTGCGATCCAGGTTGCGGAAGAAATCCGCCGCCTGGCGAAATTCATGCATGGGATTAAAATACTCCCTGTGTATGGCGGCCAGGATATGGGATTGCAGATTCGCTCTTTAAAGGGCGGCGTACAACTGATCGTGGGAACTCCAGGGCGTGTTATGGACCATATGAGGAGAAAAACGATTAAATGTGAGCATGTACACACGATGGTTTTGGATGAAGCAGATGAAATGTTGAATATGGGATTTCGGGAAGACATTGAAACTGTGCTAAAAGAAATTCCGGAAGAGCGCCAAACTATTTTATTTTCCGCTACCATGCCAAAACCGATTCTGGACATAACCAAACTGTATCAGAAAGACGCAGAACTGGTAAAAGTAGTAAAAAAGGAATTGACGGTAGCCAATATTGATCAATATTATTATGAAGTGAAGACAAAAAATAAAGAAGAAGTGCTGTCCAGGCTTTTGGACATGTATAATCCAAAGCTTTCACTGGTATTCTGCAATACGAAGCGCCGTGTAGATGAGCTGACTACAGCCTTGCAGGGACGCGGATATTTTGCGGAAGGATTGCATGGAGATCTGAAGCAGTCTCAGAGGGACCGCGTGATGAACGGATTCCGAAATGGAAAAACAGAGATACTAATTGCTACCGATGTTGCGGCAAGAGGCATTGATGTGGATGATATAGAGGCCGTATTTAATTATGACTTACCGCAGGATGATGAGTACTATGTACACCGTATTGGAAGAACGGGGCGTGCGGGACGCGTGGGCAAAGCCTTTACCTTTGTTTTTGGAAAAGAAGTATATAAGTTAAAGGATATTCAGCGTTATTGTAAGACAAAGATCTATGCACAGCCAATCCCCTCTGTAAATGATGTGACGGCAATCAAGGTGGAAAAAGTGCTGGAAGAAATTGCTTACGTCATTCAAAATGAAGACCTGAATTCCATGATAAACGTGATAGAACAGAGGCTGAATGAAGAAGACTATACAGCGATGGATATTGCGGCAGCCTTTTTGAAGCAGGCTATGGGAACCGGAGAAGCAGCCATTGAAAAGGAAAGCTATAACTTTGGAGATACAGGTGCTGAAGAAGGAATGGTGCGGCTCTTTATCAATATTGGTAAAAAGCAGGGTGTAAAACCCGGGGATATTCTGGGTGCCATCGCAGGCGAATCCGGTATGCCGGGGAAACTGGTAGGTAGTATTGATATGTATGACAAGTACACCTTTGTGGAAGTCCCGCGGGAAAATGCCAGAGATGTATTACAGGCCATGGATCATGCGAAGATTAAAGGGAAGATGATCAATATCGAACCGGCGAATCATAAATAGGGTTTTTACTTTGAGAGAAGCCGGCATGAAAGGTAAATCTGGAACCGTGTTTCCTCATCAAGAGAATTAATGTCAACACCTAACATCTGGGATATCATATTAATCCGGTAAGTAATTGTATGGCGGTGAACAAACATTTTTTCGGCAGTTGCTGATATATTGCAGCCGGAAATGATGTAGGTTTGAAGGGTTCTAAGCAGATCCTCGCCGTACATTTTTTTGTTTTCAAAAAGTTTATGCATGTTTGGATAAAGTAAAACGTTCATGTTATGTTCTTTTATCAGAGATTGAGTGATGCATTTAACATAGATATCTTTGAAAGCAATTATGCGGCAGTGACTTGAATGGCTGTTATCCAATGCGAGCTGCGTCTGCATAAATGCGGTACTGAGATTGGTTATATAATGAAACTGCATGCTATGTGCGCCACGATAGCTGATTGTTTTTAAAAGGAGATCTAATTTCCTGAAAAATTTCTTATTTTCTATGTGAGACAAATTATTGTCGATTACAACGATTTGATTTTCAAAAATAATTACAAATGACTGCTCAAATATACGATGAAAAGCCGGAAGATATTGCTGGATGGCAGCAGTATCTTCGACAATATTACCCTCTTTTATAAATGCCCATGTAAAAAAAGGAATATCCATGTCTTTTTGATATTTCAACATATTATATTTTATTATGCCTGGATCAATACTTTCATTACGCAGCAGCTTCGTTAAAAACCAGGGAGTCTTTTTAAAAGAATCTTTGAATTCAGAGGAATGTATCAGCGCAGTTTGAAAGAGTTGCTGCATATAGAAAATATCGGCATACTCCCTTGCCGTTATTTCCGAATCATACCTGGATGCGGCAAGACATCCAAAAAGAATGCCGTCAATTTTTATTGGCGCAATGAGACGGCAAAAATCTTTGTATTCGTTATCAGAGTAATAAATGAAAGGGATATGGCTGGATTCCATTCTTTTTTCCAAAGCTTCATCAAAAGCTTCTTCCGGAGAATAGCCGGTTTTTAGTGTATCGTTCCACAGTTGAGCAGAACCTATGGAATCATCTTTTTCCGATAGGAACAGCATGGCCCGTGAAGTGTCAAAAAAAGCAATCGTCTGGCTTGATATTTCAGTACAGTGGTCGAAAACGTCTTGAAGGGGCTGTCTGTTAAGAATTTCAAACACGACACCATCATACCATTTATTATATCTGTCAAAAACATCCTGAACTGATTGCAGAAGCATAATGTTGGATATTCTATTCTCCACAACAATAACCGTATGGAAAGTCAGAGCAATTTCTTTTTCAATTGCCCCCATACATATAAATCTAAAATTCGGATTTGCCGGAATACATACAAGGTCATTATTATCTACAACATAGATAACAGTATCTTCCAGATTGTAAGGATCTGCATTCATAAGGTTTAATATGCGTACCCCGCATAAATCAAAATCATTTTCTCCATGTGTATACAGGAATTTTCTATCACAGGATAATTCTTCAAATATGGTATAAATATTTAAATTCATAGGCCACCTAAACCGTTATACAATTTTGTATAAAAATAATCTCTAATAGTTATTGAATAATGTCTAATGACAAGGGTTAATATATGGTTGTATTATATATACATGATACTCGAAATTGTATAAAAAAGAAAGGCAAAAGGTGAAAGAATGGGTAAAATTTTAATTACAGGTGTTGATGGAAACTTTGGCGGTTATTGTGCCAGATTCATTATGAGCAAAGTGCCCGCAGAACAGTTGATTTTTACAAGCCCAAACAAAAAGGCATTAGAACAATACTCTGAAAAAGGTATTGATACACGTAATGCTGACTTCAATGATCCGGTGCAGCTTGCTGGGGCATTTAAAGGGGCGGAAACGGTATTACTGATTTCTATGCCATTCGTAGGACCTAAGAGAAGAACTGCCCAAAAAAATGCAGTTGATGCATGTGTGGCGGCAGGGGTGCAGCGCCTGATATATACATCAATTGTTGGTGCCGGATTGGAGGAATGCGATACTTATGAAGTATCTGACCACAAATATACGGAAGAGTATATTAAAGAACAGCCGATACATTATGTCTTTCTGAGAGATTCACAGTATGCCGAAGCGATGGTATCTGCTTTTGAAGAAGCTTATAATAATACGAATGGCGTCCTTTCCAATAATATGGGGGACGGAAAAATGGCATTTATTGCGCGCAATGATTGTGCGGAAGCGGCCGCATGTGTTGCTGCGGGAGCAGGGGAAAATGATGTGATTTATTATATCAGCGGACCGGAAGCCATGACAATAGGCCGCTATCTTGAAATTGCCAGTGAAGTAACCGGAAAGAAAGTAGTCTACAATTACGTCACCGACCAGCAGAATTATGAATTTTTTGATTCTATTGGAGTGCCGAGAACGACGGAAGAAATGTGGGCGGATACGGCAAAGAACTTTCCGTTTTGCTCAGACGGAATGGTAACGTTTGGAAGGGCGATCCGTTTGAACCAGATGAGTAACTGCACCGATGATTTTGAAAAGCTTACGGGGAGAAAACCTTTAAGTGTGAGGGTAATTTTTGAAGATATTGAAAACCATAAGATTGGGAGACGTACTTCGACAGATTGAAAGAAAGAGGTATTGGCAGGGGGACGCCAAGAATCCCTGCCATTGCTAATTTGCTTTATCTTTTTTAACAATCTTAGATTTATCTACCCTTTCACAGTTTTTTAGAGTTTAGCAAACATCATTTTTCATATACAATAAAATCATCCAGTCAAAGACCCCACAGCAAGCTACGGGGTATTTGACCCTCGCGGCATTCGCCAAATGCAGGAGAAAAGCATTCCTGCGCTTGGCTCATTGCTCGCAGGAATAAAGAAAAACACATACTGCGAAATGCAGCTATGAAGAAGGAGGATTTTTCATGAAAAAGAAACTGGTAAGCGTATTACTATGTGCAGCTATGGCAGCAACTACGTTGTTAGCCGGATGCGGAAATTCAACTGCAACAACAGAGGCTCCGACGACAGCAGCAGAGACAGATGCTGCATCAGCAGACACACAGGCAGCAGATCCGGAGACGTCGGCAGATACTGCTTCGGGAGATGTACAGGATGTGACAATCTGGTATTACTGGGAGACGGAAGGTCATCAGGTTGCACTGGATAAGGTGATTCAGGATTACAATGCTTCTCAGAGCGAGATTCAGGTAACAGCCAAATACGTGCCATTTGCAGACTTTAAGAAACAGCTATCCATCGGAGCATCTGCAAGTGAACTTCCGGATATCGCCATTTTAGATTCACCGGATCATGCATCCTATGCTACTATGGGTATTTTTGCAGATCTGACAGGAAACTTTGATGTGAGTAATTACTATGAAGGAACAGTGGGTTCCTGTACCATAGACGAAACCTTATATGGCGTACCATTTGGAGTAAACTGTCTGGCACTGTATTACAATGAGGATATGCTGTCAGAGGCAGGATGCGAAGTCCCCACCACCTGGGACGAACTGAAAGAAACTGCTCAGACATTGACGAAAGACGGTGTGACAGGATTGGCCTTTTGCAGCGTGCAGAATGAAGAAGGTACTTTTAACTTTACCCCCTGGCTGTGGTCTACAGGAGCCAGCTCCTATGAAATGAATTCAGAAGGCGGTATTAAAGCACTTACTTTTGTGAAAGATTTAGTGGATTCCGGCTCCATGAGCAAGGAATGTATCAACTGGACACAAGGCGATGTTATGAATCAGTTTATTTCCGGAAACGTAGCCATGATGGTAAATGGTCCGTGGCAGATTCCTACTATGAAAGAGGAAGCTCCTGATTTGAACTGGAATGTAGCTTTAATTCCGAAGGATGCTGAATATGCTTCTGTACTTGGAGGAGAAAACTATGCGGTTATTTCCGGCGGAAACGAAGAAGGCGCTCTGAAGTTCCTGGAATACGCTACCAGCGAAGAACAGGTAAAATTCATGATGGATTCTTTTGGTTACATATCAGCAGATAAGAATATTGCGGCAGCACAGTTTGCGGATGATACTGTAATGACTACTTTTACTGAAGAACTGGAATATGCAATGCCAAGAGGTCCTCTTGCAGAATGGCCGGAAATATCGGATGCGATTTCACTGGCATTCAATCAAGTGATTACGGGTGATGCATCACCGGAAGATGCGGCAGCTACGGCGCAGTCTACCATTGATGGGATTGTGGGACAGTAGATTACAATGGGTTTTAGAGTTTAGCTATTGGAAGAGGGACGCCAGGGATTCCTGGCGTCCTCTTCCCATCAACCTATTAGTTTGAACAAAAAAGTTATTTAATTAGGAGGATATCTCGTGCAGAAAACCAAAAAATTTTTCCAATATGATAACATCGGATACCTGTTTGTCCTGCCTGCTTTTCTTTATATGCTTATATTTGTTGGGTATCCGATCGTAAGTAATATCATCCTGAGTTTTCAGGATGTAACGATGAAGACACTGACAGCAGCCGACAAACCCTTTGCCGGGCTAGACAATTACATAGCCATTTTCAAAGATCAGGTGTTTCTAAAAGCTCTGGGGAATACACTGTTGTTTACTGTTTGCTGCCTGATATTTCAGTTCATCATTGGATTTGCCCTGGCTGTTTTTTTAAATCAGAACTTTAAAATATCAAAAACGATTCGTGGCCTTTTAATGATGCCCTGGATGATTCCAATTACGGTAACAGCCCTGATCTTTAAGTTTATTTTCGGAACAGACGTAGGTATCCTTAACTACTTTTTACAGAGCCTTGGAATTATAAAAGAAAATGTAGACTGGCTGACTTCTACCAGCACTGCCATGTTTGCCATTATATGTGCAAACGTCTGGATTGGGATACCATTTAATATGATTTTAATATCTACTGGTTTGACCACTATCCCACAGGAATTATACGAGAGTGCTTCCATTGATGGAGCAGGCAAAATCCAATCTTTTTTCAGGATAACGCTTCCGCTTCTGAAGCCGACCATTGAGTCTGTACTGATCTTAGGATTTATCTATACCTTTAAAGTCTTTGACCTGGTATATGTAATGACTGGCGGGGGTCCTGTAAATTCCACCCATATGCTGTCTACTTATTCTTATAAGCTGTCTTTTGAGATGTTTAAATACAGCAAGGGTTCTGCAGTAGCAAATGTATTACTTGTGATCTTATTGATCGTAGGTATTTTTTATCTGAAAATGACTTTGGAAGAGGAGGAAGCATAATGGGCAACGAGAAAAAGATTATAGGGACAAAAAATGTGTTCCTTTGTTTCCTTTCGATTATCATATTGTGTGTGCTGCTGTTTCCGTTATTCTGGGTTATCATAACTTCATTGAAGACAGAAAAAGAGATCTTTCAGATTCCGCCTACCTTCTTCCCGCATGTGCTGAATACAAAGTCTTATGCGGCACAGGTGGAAACCGGTGATTTCAATATGTTCCGTTCGTTTGGGAATAGCCTTCTGATTTCCATAGGATCAATGGTAATTGCAGTAATATTGGCGGTCCCTGCCTCTTACGGCATTGCAAAGTACCACTTTAAAGGAAAGAAAATAGTGCTGCTGGGGTTTCTGGTGACCCAGATGCTTCCGGTTTCCGTATTACTGACACCTATGTTTATCATGTTTAAAAATATGCATTTATATAATACGCAATATGCAGCAATACTTGCGGATGCTACCATCGGTATTCCGTTTTCAGTACTGATCCTGAAGAATTACTTTGCTTCGATCCCTAAAGAATTGGAAGAGGCGGCATATATTGACGGGTGTAACCGCTTTACCGGATTTGTCCGCATCCTGATTCCCATTGCTAAGCCGGGCATCGTGGTGTGCGCCATCTTTTCGTTCCTGTATGCATGGGGGGATCTGGCTTATGGAATGACCTTCATCCTGGATCAGCAAAAACGTCCGATCACAGCGGGAATCTTTAATTTCATGGGACAGTATGGAACAAAATGGAGTTATTTAACAGCCTTTGCGGTTGTGACCATCATTCCGGTAGCTCTTATTTTTATCTTTATGCAGAAATATATCATCAGCGGAATGACTAGCGGTGCAGTGAAAGGTTAGAATATTTGATTATTACTAATTAAGTGAGTAAATCGAAATGTAATATATACGATACATGAAAGGAGGCCCCTGATAATTGAAAACGTTCAAGCATTACTACCGAAGTTTCAAGTTTCGTCTTATGATAGTATTTGGTACCATTATGATGATTACAATCGTACTGCTGAATATGTTATCTTATTACAATTCTGTGGATGTTGTTGAAAAGAACATGGAGGAATTGATTTCTATAAATCTGTTACAGACATGTAAAAGTGTAAATACGACACTGGGGGCTTACGAAGATCTTCTATATCAAATATATTCAGATGATGAAATAGTGAAGTTGACAGACAATATTATTGATGGAGAAAATATTGCTGTGAACAGAAATCAGATGCGCAGGATTTTGAGAGGCATGGCCAATGTAAAAAAGGATATCAAGTCAATTACCATTATTACATCGGGAGGTGATATGGTATTTTATGATAAACTTACGGCTTCTACCACTAATTCATGGTTGGATGAGAAAAGCGATAAGGCTGAAAATCTATTCAGACAAATTTCGGTTAACAATCATACGGAGGTTCTGAAGACAGAGCAGGCAAAGAATTATACAACAAAGCCGGCTTATATCTTTCATGTTGCACACAGAATCATAGATTACCGGAAGATTAATAAGAAGAATGGCATTGCCATTATTAGTATAGACGCAAGTTTATTGGATAGAATCTGCAATGAAAATATGACAACGGGAGCAGATCATTCTTCCAGCAGTATCAGTTTTATTATCGACCAGAACGGGTATCTGATTTCATATCCGGAAGAGGAAATGCTTGGATTACAGATATTTTCTGTAAGCAGTACGGAGGAGGAACGAGAGAACAGTGTCATGCAGCTGGTAAAAGAGAGTAGAATACTGCCAGGTGAAGCTATAAGCATCAGAAATGCCTTTGATCAGGAACATGGATGGTATTACTACAGTGTATCTGATCAGAGCCGGATGATAACACAATTGAAGCAACAGCAGAAATGGACCATAACAGTAATGGTCATTTCCATTTTGGGGATAAATATAATTGTCTATATCTTATCCGGCCATCTTACAACTTCAATCCGAATGATAGTAAAAGCTATGAAGAAAGCAGAAGATGGAGAAATGTCGGTCCAGGTGGAAATAGACAAGAATATGCCTCTGGAAGTAGAGACAATAGCGGAACAATTTAACCGCATGATCAGGGAACTTAAGTCTTCTATGGAAAAAGAAAAACGTGCCGTGGAAAAACAGAAAAATGCGGAAATACTTGCACTGGAGGCACAGATCAACCCGCATTTCCTCTACAACATGCTGGATACCATTAACTGGATGGCTCTGGATAAGGATGAGTATGAAATCAGCGATACGATCAATGCGCTCGGCCATATTCTGCGTTATGGAATCAGTAACAGCACGGGAATCGTAACGATTCGGATGGAAATGCAATGGCTTGAAAAGTATATTTTATTACAGAAAAGTCGTCTTAAAAATACTTTTGACTGCGAGATTAGGGCAGAATCGGAAATCCTGGACTGTCATATTCACAAACTGCTATTTCAGCCTTTTGTAGAAAATGCGATTATACATGGATTTGAAGGAGTAAAACGCCATCACAAACTGGAGATTGTTATTTCGGAAGCGGGTGAAAAGGTGCGCATACTTATTCGGGATAATGGTAAGGGAATGAATCAGGAAATGGTAGATAAATTTCTGAAAGGGGAAGAAATTGTAAGTCAGGCTAATAACCATATTGGTATACGGAATACAATTGGGCGCCTGTATATGTATTATCCCGAAGATGCAAACGTAATGATAGAAAGCGAAATGGATGTGGGAACCAGTATAATAATTGAGATATCGAAAAGATAATGGAGGGACTTACTTGTGATTATTGTAATTGTGGAGGATGAGATAAGAATCAGGGAAGGATTATCAAGGCTGGTGCGCAAAATCTCCCCTCACTATAATGTTTATGGAGTGGCGGAAAATGGAAAAGAGGGAATAGAGCTAATTGAAAAAACAAGGCCGGATCTGGTTATTTCCGATATTCGTATGCCGGATATGGATGGCTTACAGATGTTGGAATGTTTGAAGGAAAAGGGTATTTCCTTTCATACGATTATCTTAACAGCATACTCGGAATTTAATTATGCCAAAACATCAATTCATTTAGGGGTGAGCGAATATCTGCTGAAACCTATTTCAGTTGAGGAGCTAAAGAAGGCGCTTAATAAAGTCGAGATGCAGATAGAGAAGGAACGAAGCGAAGCAATGCTGCAGCCGGAGACTCTTGGTTCCCTGGAACATATTTTCAGCGGACTGATGATTCAGAATCTGAAATTGGATCAGGAATTAGAAAAGTACTTAAAAGAACAGTACGGCCTTGGTACGGATGAAGAATATACCCTTGTACCGGTATATTTGGGACAAGAATATGAGATATGCGTAGAAAAACTGCAGAGAGAATTAAATGTCATTATGGAAAGCAGAGAAGGACTGCATTTTCAAATTATCAGGATTCCAGCGGATCAGCTTTTTACCTTTGTTATTTACCAGTATCAGGATAGTGCGGAGTTAAAACGATGGTTTCAGAACCGCATCCTGATGCAGCTAAGCCGGGATAAAAAGTATCATGTGAGTATAGGATGGATCACGGTACAGGGAATCGGCCGGCTGCAGGAAGGACTGGAAATTATTCAAAAATATATACACTGGAATATTATACTGGGGGATAATGTTATTATATCGTACCCTCAGATTACTTTTGTAAAAACGGTAGAAATTTCATATCCCGTTGAGTTGGAAGAGCAAATGAGGCAAGTGCTTTGTATGAGAAATGTGGAAAAAGCAGAGCACTGTGTGCAAAAATTTAAGAATTACTATAAAAAGGATCAGCTATTTGATCCAAAGGTAATAAAAGAACATTATATACGCTTTATATTGAGTATTATGAATGTGGCATCAGAGCTGAATTTTACTTTTTTTAAAGATTTACGGCAGCAGGAAATGATAGAACGTATTTCAAAGTCAATAACAGAAGCTGAACTGGCACGGATGCTGGAAATCGTTCTGGAAAGGGTTTCACAGGAAGAAATAACGGAGGAAAGTACTACAATACAAAAGATCAAAGGACTGGTCCACGAATACCATGGAGTTGGTATTACGCTGGGTGAGGTCTCCAGGCGGCTCAATATGACGCCGGAGTATCTGGGGACGTTATTCCGAAAAGAGGAGGGCATACATTTCAACACCTATATGAAGAAATATCGTGTACAAAAAGCGAAAGAGATATTATTGGGGACAAATTTAAAACTATATGAAGTAGCAGAGAAAGTAGGCTATACAGATCCAAAATATTTCAGCAGGGTATTTAAAGAGGTGACAGGATATCTGCCGGCAGAATATAGAAAAGTAAAGAAATAGGCTTCTTAGAATTATCTACCTGATCTTAGGAATTTGGAGTTTAAAGTAGTTTTAATTATTTATATGATGTAATTGATATCAAATAAGTGGGGAGGATTGAACTCAAAATGAAACCAGTAAAAGAACAGGGAGGTAAAACAATGTATAAAAAAAGGATAGGAGCCTGGATTTTAGCAATGGTAATGATTGTGAGCACGTTGTTTCCCGGATTCGGGGAAGTCTATGCAGCAGATCAGGAAATCACAATTGATTTGTCGGTAACAGATGGTGAAATGATACCCAAGACAGGATGGCTGCTGGCACCCAACGAAAATATTCCGGATGGAAGAATATTACCGCTTAATACGAGAATCGTGAGGGATGATATTGATACGCAGAACTATCTGGGGAATAATGGAAATGGGAACAGCCAGAACCAGCTGCAGGATGTACTCCCCAATGAGGGGAACAGGCTTGAAAGAATCCGTAGTGCGGCTACCAGACTGGATGAATTGGGAATTCGATATTATCCTATTTTAGGATATTTCCCGTCATGGGTATCAAATAACGGAATGCCTCAGGGACAACCGAAAAACTACGATGTGTGGAAGCAGTGGGTAAAGGACATTGTGCAGTATGTAAAAGACAATGACCTGCCTATTGATGAGTTTAATGTCTGGAATGAAAACTGGTCTATAAATACAACAATCTTTAACAATATGTATGAGCAGGCATGGTATGCTGCCCGTGAAATTATGCCGGATGCAAAACTGATAGGTCCTTCTTCCGACGTGAACAGTTATGATATTATAACAGGTTTGACAGATTTTTGTGAGCAAAAGGGGATCACGCAGGATATTGTAGCATGGCATTTCGGAGATTATAAAAATCTATCTCAATTCCAAAAAAGCCTGGATGATTATATTTCGCAGAAACCGGCTGTTGGGAAACCGAAGTATTACTATGAAGAATATACCCATGCTAACGATGGTGTGGGAAATATGAATACAGAAATGTCTGTACTGTCTAAGTTTGATGAAGCAAATGTAGATGAAGCGATCCGTGGAATATGGAGCTATGCAAATGGACTGTCAGATATGCTGGTCACTAATCAAACAGCTGAAAATCCCTATGCCAGAAATAAATTATGGTGGCTTATGGCTGCTTACGGCAGCATGAGCGGAATAAAAGTGAAACATGAGGGCAGTACGCCATATGTGGCAAGTATAGATGCAAAAAAAGGTGAAGCCAAAATTCTTGCAGGCGGCTCGTTGAATGGAGAGATACAGCTCACATTTAATAATCAGCCGTTTACAGGAGAAAATATACGGATTGATAAGTATAAGCTGACGAATATTGAAAATGACGGTTTGCAGTTTCAGAGTACGGAGACACATTCCGGTTCATCAAATACCATAAGCACGAACATCAATTTTGATACTCAGGATATTTGGATGATCGTAATAAAAAAAGAAGAAAGTATTCCGTCTGATTTTTGTTTGATTTCACCGGATGATGGCTTTACATCCTCAGACAAGCCGGTCTTTACATGGCAGAAATCCCAGGGAGCAAAGACCTATCAGCTGGAGGTAGCTGAGGATAAAGGCTTTTCCAATATCGTTTACAGAAAAAATAACATAAGCGGTGAAAGCCACACCATTGAAATGGAACTGGTGAAGGGGCAGAACTATTACTGGCGTGTTACCGCAGAAAATGAATATGGAACGAGAAGCCCTTATAATGATATGTATTATACCTTCGTGGTTTCGGATAATGCAAATATTCCCGGCAGTTTTACTATGCTTCAGGTAATTGACGGCGATACTTCAACCAGCCTGACACCGAAGATTTCCTGGACACCGTCCAGAAATGTTGAAAAGTACAGGATACATATTTCAAAGGATTCAGATTTTGGGGAAGAAACAGTCATAGAGGTCGTGAATCCTGCCAGATATGATGCAGGCCAGAGCAATATATATCTCTATTACAACCTCTCAAATTCAGAGGCTTTAGAAGCGGAAACTACCTATTATGCAAAAGTATCTGCCCAGAACAGCAGCGGAATCCGGGAAATGAACGGAACACCCCACAGTTTTATCACTACGACAGAAGATGGGAAGCCTTCCGCATTTGAGATGGTTTACCCGAAAGAGGGAGATACATTTAAACAGCGGGAAACACTGCGTTGGGAAGAGTCTGTTGGCGCATTTTTCTATAAACTGGAGATTGCAGAAGATGAAGCATTTAAAAAAGTAGTGTTGGAAAGAGATACGATTACAGTACCTGCTTATACTTTGGAAGAGAATGTCTTAAAACCGGAAACGCGTTACTATTGGCGTGTTACAGCCATGACAAAAGATTTGTCGGAAGAATTATTGTCTGAATCCGGTGCCAGAAGTTTTACTGTCAGTGAGTATCCGGCGGCTCCAATCGTAAAATCCTATATCCCCACCAGAGGCGGCGCTGTGCTTTTGTTTAATGAAGTTCAGGAAGCACAAGGGTACAAGGTGAAATATGGAAATGCCTCAAAAGAATATACGAAAGTAATCAATACGGATACTTCACCCTGCTTTATTCCATTTGAGAATGAAGATGATGTTTATTACTGCACAGTAACTGCAGTCAGAAAAAATTTGGAAAGTGAAAGCTGGAATGAAATACAAATTACTTCCGGAAATCTGGAGCCCATAGAAATTCAGCTGGATACCAAATTGGAAGCAGAGTCAGCGCCTGAAATAACCAATGTTGATCTGATGCCTTCCAATTCTGCCAGCGGATCCATTGCTGTTGGATTTAAGCAAAAGGGTGCAGAAATTGCTTACTATCCAATGGTGAGCTGTAATACCATCAATATCTATTATCAGGCGGAGCAGGATTCCTGTCTGTCAATATACAGAGGGGATGAAAAGGTAACAGAAACAGAAATTTACCGGACTTCGGGCGACACATGGAAAAAACTGACTATAAGGGCAGATTTCGAGGATAATGATGTTTTGCGTATCAGGAAAGATACTTCCGGCGGGAATTTTGCCATTGATTATGTCATATTGGAAAGACAGGATTATGAAACCCATGATCTGATACTGAACCGGGCTTTGGGAAAAGAAGCAAAAGCGGATTCCTCGTACAGTGTTTTTACTCCGGATAAAGCGGTGGACGGCAGTAACATCGGTAATGCAGATTTTTGGGCGGCGGGCAGTACAGGTACCAATAGCAATCCCAACTGGCTGACGGTAAATCTAGGGGCTATATGCGAGATATATAATATAGAATTGGCATTACCGAATAATTTCAACTGGGGACCGAGAACACAGAATTTGCGTGTACTGGTTTCAGAAAACGGAGAAGAGTATACTGAAATATTCGCCCGTCAGGATTATAGGTTTGATCTAGGCCAAAACGGTAATAAGCTGTTGGTTTATGATTCAGAAACACCTCTTTATTTTTCTTATATTAAAGTAGAAATTTATAATAATACGGAGGGAGGCCCCGGCCAGATAGGAGAACTTTATGTCTGGGGTAAATATGCAGGAGAAATTCCTGAAATCGAAAGCGATAATCTGGCGCTGAAAAAACCGGTAACGGCTGATGCGGTGGCGTTCGATAAAAAAGAATCAGCAGTTGACGGTGATAACAGTACATGGTGGGGTGGAGGCAGCGGAACTTTCCCAAATAACTTTACTGTAGATCTGCTGCGCCCTTATCTTCTGGAAAAGATTGAAATTGCACTGCCAAAGAGCTGGGGACCCAGAACGCAGGAATTATCTGTTTCCGTCAGTGAAAACGGCATAGATTATACAACGGTTCAGGATGTACAAGGAATTTTATTTGATTCTGAGACCAATGATAATACTTATGTACTTGGACTTGAAAATGGAATTATTGCACGGTATGTAAGAGTGACCGGTTATTCAAATGATGAAGCAGGAAATCCAGGCACCCAGATCGGTGAACTGCGGGTATTCGGAAGCAAAGGAGAGGATGTAAGCGCTCTGCGTTTAAGTGATAATGATATCACGCTGCGGCCGGGTAAGAGCAGACAGTTAACGGTGGAATTTGAACCTGAGGGGGTTGTTTGGAAAGATATTTCCTGGTCATCGAATGATAATTCAGTAGCCATGGTGGATAAAAATGGGCTGGTTACTGCCATAGGTAATGGAAGCTGTTATATCAGGGCACGTTCTATATATGGAAATGTTACGAATTTATGCATGGTAACGGTAGATGACTCTACAAGTTATCAGGACCTTCAGGAAGCAATTAAAGAAGCAGAAGCGGCGAAAGAGGCAGCCGAAGCAGCGCAGGCAGCAGCCGAAGCGGCACGGGCAGCAGCCGAAGCGGCAAAAACAGATGCTGAGGGGGCAAAAGAAGAAGCTGAAGCAGCACAGGCAAAAGCTGAAGCAGCACAGGCAAAAGCCGAAGCAGCGCAAGCCAGGACCGAAGCAGCGCAAGTAGATGCTGAGGAGGCAAAAGCAGCAGCCGAAGCAGCGCAGGCCAGGGCTGAAGCAGCGCAAGCAGCAGCCGAGGCAGCACAGGCGAAGGCAGAGGCAGCACAGGCGAAGGCAGAGGCAGCGCAAGCAGCAGCCGAAGCAGCAAAATTAGAATCAGAAGCGGTTAAAACAGCAGCTGAAGCAGCAAAAGCAGCCGCTGAAGCAGCCCAAAGAGATTCTGAGTCTCAGGCAGCAGCAGCAAGGGCAGCACAGCTGGCGGCAGAACAGATATTGGATGATGTAAACGCAACAAAAGAAGAAGTAGAAAGAGCAAAAGCGGCAGCAGCCGAGTCCCAGGCAGCCGCCGAAAATGCCCGGAATTTGGCAGAACAGGCGAAAGCAGATGCTGAAGCTGCGAAGGCGGAGTCGGAAAGAATAATTGAAACAGCAAAGGCTGAAATAGAAGCCGCTCAGAAGGCAGCAGAAGAAGCAAAAGACGAGGCAGTTGCGGCAAAAGAAGAAGCCAAGGCAGCCCTGGAAGCAGCCCAGGAAGAAATTGAAAAAGTTCGGCAAGAAGCCGAGTTGGTAAAATTGGAATTAGAAGAATTAAAGAAAAAGGCTGAGGCAGCTTTAAAAACCGCCGAAGAAGCAATGAAAGCAGTAGAAGAACTCCAGAAAGCAATAGAGGCGGCAAATCAGGCCAAGATTGAAAAAGGCAAAGTTTACCAGGTGGGCATGCTGAAATATAAAGTGACCAATGCGTCGGAATGTACAGCAGCCGTATCCATCACAGGCTCAGCCAACAAGAGCCTGGCAAAAGTGACAATACCACAAACGGTAACTATTAATGGAGTAAAGTGTAAAGTGACTGCTATTGGTAAGAAAGCGTTTAAGGGTTATAAGAAATTAACAGATATAACAATTGGTGCTAATGTAAAGAATATTGGTAAACAGGCATTCGAAGGTGACAGTAATCTGAAAAAGATCATAGTTAAGTCTAAATCACTAAAATATGTTGGTAAGAAATCTTTAAAAGGAATTTCTGCGAAAGCAGTCATTAAAGTACCTAAGGTTAAGAAAAAGTCTTATACCGTCCTTTTTTTCAAAAAAGGGCAGGCTAAAACTGTAGTTATTAAATAAAGTAAGATTGAATAAAGTGTGCTAATGATTGCACACTTTATTCCTGCAGTGCATCCGGGGGCGCAGTTCTATGGGTATAAATTTTATTAACTATTGAAGTACATGTATCCGGATTTAACATACATTAGAGGATTTGCGCCCCATGACTGTGATTTATGAATAGGAGGATCAGGGAATGTTAAAAGAAGAAAATGGAAGACTGATTTATCATTATGATGCGGAAGATTTGGTTATTGAGCCATGGGGAAAGAACAGCTTTCGTGTGAGGGCTATAAAATGCCGTAAAATGCCGAAGGAAAACTGGGCGTTATTAAAACCGGAAAAGACAGTGACGCAGATATCGGTGAGCGAAGAAAAAGCATCAATCATAAATGGAAATGCAAAAATTGTGGTAACCGGAAGAGGTAAACTGATGCTTTACAATCAAAAAGGAAAGTTACTGCTGGAGGAATATACACGTAACCGCAGGGATCTGCTGGATGAGAAATGCAGCGCCATTGAAGTGGAGGCCAGAGAATTTAAGCCCAACCTGGGAGGAGATTATCACCTGGCAATGCGCTTTGAGTCATTAGATCCAAAAGAAAAGATTTTTGGTATGGGACAATATCAACAGCCTTACCTGGATTTGAAAGGGGCTGACCTGGAATTGGCACAACGTAATTCCCAGTCAAGTGTACCTTTTGCCCTTTCTTCTCTTGGTTATGGATTTCTATGGAATAATCCCGGTATAGGCCGTGCAGTCTTTGGAAAGAATATTACCAGTTTTGAAACGTATTCAACGAAAGTGCTGGACTATTGGGTGACTGTCTGGGATACACCGGCTGAGATAGAAGAAGCTTATGCAAAGGCTACAGGGAAAGTACCTATGATGCCTGAATATGGCTTAGGGTTTTGGCAGTGTAAGCTGCGTTACCAAACCCAGGAAGAACTTATGGGAGTGGCGAGAGAATATAAACGTAGAAACCTGCCTATTGACCTGATCGTCATTGATTATTTCCATTGGCCCAAGCAAGGGGAATGGAAGTTTGATCCTGTATACTGGCCTGATCCGGATAGTATGATAAGAGAACTTAAGGAAATGGGAATTGAACTGATGGTTTCTATCTGGCCGACGGTGGATAAGAACTGTGAAAACTATGAAGAAATGTTGGAAAAGGGATATCTAATCCGTACGGAACGGGGGTTCCGGGTGGGTATGGATTTTGAAGGTACAACCATTCATTTTGATACGACCAACCCGGAAGCCAGAGAATATGTATGGGAAAAGGCCAAAAAGAACTATTATGATAAAGGTATTCGAGTATTTTGGCTGGATGAGGCAGAGCCTGAATATGCAGCCTACGATTTTGATAATTACCGATACTATCTGGGTCCAAATCTACAAATCGGAAATATTTATCCGTTTGAATATGCCAGGACCTTTTATGAGGGGATGGAAATGGAGGGGCAGAAAAACATTGTCAATCTTCTCCGATGTGCCTGGGCAGGAAGCCAGAGATATGGAGCCCTGGTCTGGTCCGGTGATATCGCTTCCAGTTTCAACAGCATGCGTAACCAGTTGACTGCCGGACTAAATATGGGAATAGCAGGAATCCCCTGGTGGACTACGGATATCGGCGGATTTCATGGCGGTGACCCGGATGATGAGGCATTCCGTGAACTCTTTGTACGATGGTTTCAGTGGGGAACGTTCTGCCCGGTCATGCGACTTCACGGAGACAGGGAACCCCGCCAACCTCAGGTGGGAACGACCGGAGGTGCCACCTGCCGCTCCGGGGCGGCCAATGAGGTCTGGAGTTATGGGGATAAAGTGTATGAAATATGCAGGAAATATATGGAGCTGCGGGAGCGGCTGAGACCTTATACCAGAGGGCTGATGAAGGAAGCGCATGAAAAGGGAACGCCTGTCATGCGGACGATGTTCTATGAATTTCCGGAGGACAGTACCTGCTGGGAAGTTGAAGATCAGTATATGTATGGCGGTACATATCTGGCAGCACCGATTCTGAGCGCCGGAGAACGCAGCCGAAACGTATACCTTCCTATGGGATGTGGCTGGAAAGAGACAGAGTCGGGAAAAGAGTATGAAGGAGGACAATGGATAGAAATCCCGGTATCTATTGAGACCATGCCGGTATTTGAAAGACAGTAAAGACAAGGGGCTGCTGCACGAAGTGCTTCAGCTCTTTTTTCATGCTCATAAATGTGTTATAGAAAGTTTATATAATTTTAAGTCATTTTTTTTGTTTCTATGTTAGAATAAGGAAGCTAATAAATATTCTATCGGGGAGGACATAGATGGAAGAAGAAATCACAACAAATTTTATTGAATTAGAAAATGTATCAAAAGTTTATCATATGGGCGAAGTAGATATCCGTGCAGTAGACGGAATTGAGTTTTCTATACATAAAGGAGAATTTGTAATTGTCGTGGGACCCAGCGGTGCAGGGAAAACTACGGTTTTGAATATCCTCGGCGGTATGGATACCGTGACCAAAGGAAGGGCAATCGTAGATGGAGAGGACATAGCGGGATATTCATCAAAACAATTAACCGGATATAGAAGGGACGATATCGGATTCGTATTCCAGTTTTATAATCTGGTTCCGAATCTGACCGCCAAAGAAAATGTGGAACTGGCAATTCAAATATGCAAAAATCCAATGGATGCACAGCAGGTATTAGAGGAAGTAGGGCTGGGAGACAGACTCGATAACTTTCCGGCACAGCTTTCCGGCGGCGAACAGCAGCGAGTGTCTATTGCCCGGGCGCTGGCAAAGAATCCAAAGCTGATGCTGTGTGACGAACCTACGGGGGCGTTAGATTACCTGACCGGAAAGTCGATTCTGAAGCTGCTGCAGGACATGTGCAGGAAGAGAGGAATGACTGTAATCGTCATTACGCACAATACGGCGCTGACGCCAATGGCTGACCGTGTAATTAAGATAAAGAATGGAAAAGTGTCCAGAATGTATCAAAATGAAACACCCGTGCCGGTAGAAACAATAGAATGGTAGGAAGACAATGAAAAAGAAAGCATTACATAAGAATTTTTTGATGGAGATTAAAAATAGTCTGAACCGTTTTCTCTCTATTTTCTTTATTGTGGCTCTGGGAGTGGCGTTTTATTCCGGCATTCAATCTACAGCTCCCGATATGCGTTATCTGGGAGATGCTTATTATGATGAGAATGAGTTGATGGATTTAAAGGTCACAGGAAGCATGGGGATAACCCAGAAGGATATAGAAGCTTTGGAGTCCCTGGAATATGTGGAAAAAGTAGAAGCCGGATACATGACCGATGTGATCTGCGGTAGCGATGAGGATCAGGCTGTGCTGCATATGGAATCTCTGCTGCCCACTATGAATAAGGTAAACATAACAGAAGGCAGGATGCCGGAACAGGCGGGAGAATGCATTCTGGATGAGAGATTTGCCTCTTCAGGCGGCTATCATGCAGGTGATACGCTGGAGATTAAAGAAGATATCAACGGGGATGAAGAAGGTATTCTAAAATCACACGAATATGTAATCACAGGACTGTGCAGCAGTTCCGAATATATTTCTTTTGGCAGGGGAAGCACCACAATCGGCACCGGAGAAATTTCGGGATTTATCTATGTGCTGGAAGATAACTTTGATTTGGAGGTTTATACTCAGGTCTGTCTGGCGGCATCGGGAGCAAAAGATACGACAGCATATACGGATGAATATGATGCGATCATAGACCGGGTTACAGAGCAGGTTGAGGATATCAAAGGCTTGCAATGCAAAGCCAGATACAGGGAAATAAAGGCAGAGGCAGATGAAAAACTGACAGACGCAAAGAAAGAGCTGGAAGACGGAAAACAGGAGGCAGATGAAAAGCTCTCAGATGCCAAAGCAGAACTGGATGATGCTCAGAAACAGCTGGACGAGGGTAAAGAAGAACTGGCAGATGCCAAAAAACAGATAGAGGATGCCCGGAGTGAATTAAGCAGTAAACAGGCAGAACTGGACAGTGCCAAGGCCCAGATCGCCGATGGACAGACAAAGCTGGATGCGGGCAGGAAGGAACTGGCGTCCAGCGAATCAGAGTTTAATAAGACAGCCAGGACCGCACAAAAAAAGATTGATGACGGCGAAAAAGCGTTGAAGTCAGGAAAAAAGGAACTGGAAGCAGGGAAAAAAGAATATGAGAGCAGCCTGAAAGCATTCAATAGCGGGAAAGAGCAATACGAGCAGCTGAAAGCACAGTATGAATCAGCATTATCAGTACCAGACTCTATGACAGAGGAGCAGCTTTTGGCGATGAAGCAGCAGCTGGATGGGTTGAAAAGTCAATTAGATACCAGTGAAAAACAGCTGGCAGCGGCGAAAAAGCAATTAGATGACTCGGAGAAGACGATAAAGAGTAAGGAAACGGAACTGAATAAAGCAAAAGAAGAATTGGCAAAGGGCAAAAAAGAACTCGAGGCTGCGAAAGAAGAGCTTGCAAAGCAGGAAGCAAACCTGCAGTCAGCCAGAAATCAGACAGCCGATGGTGAAAGCCAGATTGCTTCCGGCTGGGCAAAGTTAGCCGACAGTGAGCAGGAAATTCAGGACGGCGAAACTGAAATCAGCGAAAATGAAGAAAAACTGGCAGACGGTAAAAAAGAATATGAAGATGCCAAAAAAGAAGCAGAAGAAACGATTGCAGACGGTGAGGCAAAAATAGCAGATGCGGAAAAGGAAATAGCAGATTTAAAAGTGCCAAAGTGGTATATTTCCGATAGAACAGATCTGCCGGAATATTCCGGATATGGAGACAATGCGGACCGTATCAGAAACCTCGGGAGGGTATTTCCGGTGCTCTTTTTCCTGGTGGCGGCACTTGTCAGCCTTACAACTATGACACGCATGGTAGAAGAGGAACGCACCCAGATAGGAACCCTGAAAGCGCTTGGTTATGGCAAGCTGTCGATTGCATCGAAATATATTAATTATGCATTGCTGGCAACCGTTGGGGGAAGTATTTTGGGCATGTTGATCGGAGAAAAACTTCTGCCTTATATCATTATACGTGCGTATGGCGTTTTGTACCCCAATATCCCCATTCCGGTGATCCCGTTTAATCTCGAACCGGCTCTTTTTGCTGCGGGGGGAGCGCTTATTTGCACCATAGGAGCCACCATGCTTTCATGCTATAAAGAATTGGCAGCGGCGTCTGCGGTTTTGATGCGCCCTCCTGCACCTAAGAAAGGGAAACGGGTCTTTTTAGAGCGTTTCACCTTCTTATGGAATCATTTAAGCTTTACCTGGAAGGCGACTATCCGAAATTTATTCCGCTATAAAAAACGTTTCTTTATGACAATTTTTGGAATTGGCGGATGTATGGCATTGCTCCTGGTTGGGTATGGATTACGGGATTCCATTCAGGATATTGGCAAAATCCAATATGGGGAAATACATTTGTATGATGGAATGATCGTTTTGGACGAAGATGCATCTTCCGCTGATAAAGAGGAGTTGGACAATACCCTTGCAGAAGAGTCTGACATTCAAAGTGCTATGACGATATTTATGAAAAAAATCAATATAAAATCCGGTGGAGCAAACAGAGAGGTCTATCTGGTAGTTCCAAAAGAGCAGGAAGTAATAGGAGGGTTTATAAATATCCGTGACCGGCTTACCGGAGAAGAGTATGTGCCTGACGATGAGGGCATTATATTAACGGAGAAAACAGCAAAGCTTTTGGAGGTTGAACAGGGTGATAAGGTTTCTATAGTTACAGACGGAGGAACACAGATGGAAGTCAAAGTTTCTAATATCTGCGAAAACTATATGATGCATTATGCATATATGACGCCCGGGCTTTATGAGCAGCTCTATAAAACGTTGCCGGAGTATAACAATGTGTATTTCACCATGAAGGACGGTGCCGAAAGCATGGCGGAACAAGTTGGAGAAAAGGCCCTGACCCGCGATGCCGCCCTGAGTGTTACTTATACAAAGAATATGGTAAATCAGCTGCAGGATATGTTAAGTACTCTGGACAGTGTAATTATTGTATTGATTATATCGGCGGGAATGCTGGCTTTTGTAGTATTGTATAATTTGAATAATATCAATATCAATGAACGGAAACGGGAATTGGCAACTATTAAGGTATTGGGATTTTATGACATGGAAGTAGGCGCCTATGTATATCGGGAGAATATTCTGCTGACGGTGATAGGAACGGCCTTTGGTGTCATATTGGGCATTATACTGCACCGCTTTGTAGTGGTAACTGTCGAAGTGGACCTCTGTATGTTTGGCAGAAATATTAACTTTCTCAGCTTTGTATATGCCATACTATTTACCTTTGGATTTTCGGTTATTGTCAATTTTACTATGTTCTTTAAGCTTCGGAAAATTGACATGGTAGAATCGTTAAAGAGTGTGGAATAATAAAAATCCCGCGGTATCTATCGGCAGGATAGTGCCGCGGAATCATTCATACGGACTAATCTCTAAGTTTTGCTTTATACTGCCCAAGCAGTCCGTCATATTTTCGACCCGCTGCATGGTAATATATTTCGAAACCGATGGTCATGATTATAAAAACAGCCAGAAAAATAATAACGAATAGAACCCATGAGCCGACTTTCGCAGCAGGAAACCAGCGGAAGCAAAGTGCGCACAATGATAGTACGGGAAGAAACAGTAACATAAACAGTAATAGTCTTCGGGTGTAACGCATTTTTTTGATTATATAGTTTGTAAATGCGAGGAATTGAATAAAAGTACCGGCAGCAGACAAGATGAGAATGGAAAAAAGTGTTTCGATACTGATTGTTTTCTGCCCGGATAAAAAGGCAATAAGCATAAACAGCAATGTGGAGCCGGTGAACATGCAGCAGACAGAAAAGAACCATTCCGTAATGCCTTGATGAATTGATTTCATTGAATCGACCTCCTGATCTGGATTAAACCTAATTTTTGTTTGATAGCAGCGGTATAGCCCCTGGATACAAAGAGTTGTTCATTATTATTCAACGTAAGAATCATACGTCCGCCGAATTCCGGCCGTAAAGATTTGATTTGCCGGAAATTGACAATGGAAGATTTGGATGCCCGGAAGAAATCTTCACCCTTAAGCCGTTCCTCCAGTTCATAAAGTTTTAATGGTGTTTCATATACATCCGTTTCAGTATAGAAAAAAGACTTTTTATCTACGGTATCAATATAAAGGATTTTTGATGTCTCCAAAATAAAGGTATTACCATTTTTACTTCCAGTCAGTTTTCGGTTATCTGTCTGTAAAAGAGATAGCAGTCTCAATATCTGCTCATCAGTATGATGGCAGTGAATGATGACTTCGGTTTCCTGTAGGGTCTGATCTTCCTTTATAGTAATTTTCATATTAAATTTCACATCCTTTCATTACCAGGGTGATTTTGTAAGATTACTATATCGCCATTCAATGAGTATTTCAATAGCGCTTTTCTATGTGGTAGATTTTCATGTCTAAGATGCCATATGTATATACTTTAACAGACATTACCAATATCACGTTTGATACTAAAACGAAAGAACAGGTGCTTAATTGGATTGGCAGCAATAAATATTGCATGAAACTGCGTACGCATGTTCATGCAACGGATTAAAAACAAAACAAACAAAATCAAAAATGCACTTGATTTCACCGGTGAGTAATGATATAATAATCAAGCTGAATTAAATAACGATGCGTGGCTCAGTTTGGTAGAGCGCTGCGTTCGGGACGCAGAGGCCGCAAGTTCAAATCTTGTCGCATCGATTCCTTGGCAGGGGCGCCGCAAAGCTTGTAAATATGGGCTTTGCGGACTTTTTTTATTTTTGAGTTATTCTGCCTGTACCC
>Ga0153929_1000181_pt1 | contig 25095 bp, 21 predicted proteins | sample TSNJ013MetaG_FD_104689 | JGI IMG/M metagenome (GOLD analysis project Ga0153929, IMG submission 104689) | Attine ant fungus gardens microbial communities from New Jersey, USA - TSNJ013 MetaG | ecosystem: Host-associated > Fungi > Mycelium > Unclassified | place: USA: New Jersey, Wharton State...
AATAGAGCACTCATATGGAGAATTCAAGCTTTGCATTTCTGATCTCAATTTTAAAAAAAATACTATCATCGGGTTAGTTGGAAAAAACGGAGCAGGGAAAACAACGTTGATGGAAATTTTATCGGGTTTTAGGAAAAGCAACATAAGTTATGAAGTTTATGGAATTAATGTAAAAGATTTACTCTTTATTCCATCTGATTTATCCGTATATAACTATTTAACTGTTGAAGAATTTTTAAAATTTGTAATTAAATATTCTGAAACAAAAAAAACGGTGGAACAACTATTGAATATTTTAGATCTAACTGCGAAAGCGAAAGTTATAATTGAAGAGTTATCACAAGGTATGAAAAAAAAATTGTCCCTGGTTCCGCTATTTATAAAAAAGTATGATCTTATAATTTTAGATGAACCATTTAATAGTATTGACTTGGAATATATCTATTCATTAAAAAAGAACATTAAACAATTCAAAAAACATTCCACAGTTATTATATCGTCACATATTCTTGATACATTGGCAGACATATGTGATTCTTTAGTATTAATAGAAAACGGGAAAATAAAAAAGCACATAGAAAACAGCCAAAGCGTAGAAAAATTGGAGCGTGAAATTTTTGATTAGTTTACTTAAATTTAATTTAGAAGTTTTAATAGAAAGATTTAAAATAAAAGGCTTTTTTAATATCACTAGCTTACTAATTATAATATTAGGGGTTTTAGGTGGCATTAAGTTTATTCAGTTTAAGCTTGGAAACTATGAACAAGTGTCTGTTTTACTTGGAATATTCTCATATGTGTTTTTTTGTAAATATATTTTTACTACGGATTTCGATAAGAAATGCAAGCAACTAAAGACTTATTTTAATATTTTTGGTGATCAGGAGATTAAAAAGTTCTACTTATATAAAAATCTAAGTATTTTTTGGGTTATTATAGTTTTTATTTTATTCCCAACGAATTTAAAAGATATTAATTTGTTTGTAACTTACATTACCATAATGAATATACTAATTTGTGCTCAAATATTAGAAAAGAACAAATTATCTGTGGAAAAATATGCTTTAATTAATTTGATTACACGTATTTTATTATTAGGATTATTAATACTTTATTTGAAAAACTATCAGTATATTAATATCAAATCATACTTAAATAATTATACCCTTTTAGTATTTTTATTATTAAATGTATTTCTGTATATTGAAGCATATAAACTAATGAAATTCTCATCACAATTGCGAAGCAGTATAATGTTTTTGAAATTATCTCAGCAAATGCCATTAAAATTTCAGTCACCAGATTTTTTGTTCATAATTAGAAAAAATCTGATATTAGAACCATTTATGATTATAATTTGTGGAAATATCGTAATAAACAGTAAGATAGAAGATGCAGCTGGACGTTTTTTTACTCTGATTATTTCTTATATGTGTTCCTATATAACGTTATATAGGGAGTTAATAAAAAATGAAGAGTTTAAGATGATATATTTTTATCCGGATAGAAGTTTTAGAAGACTAAAATCAAGTAAAATTAAAAGCATAGTATTTATATCATTATTTTTGTTTGTACTAACTTTGATACCAATGTTAGCTATAATAAATGTTAAGACTATTGTGGTTGGATATTTAGTTTCTGTATTTATTTTTTCTACATCAACCTTTTTCTTTAGAATAAAAACAGATACTAGATTTAATTATAAAAGATTAATACAAGACAAAGAGTTATTATTATTATCTATGATTCAAGCAATAATAGCATTAATAATAAGCAATCTATATGCTGGTATACTAATTTAACATACATGGAGGTTAGAGATGGAATGCATAGTATCAACAAATAAGTTATATAAAAAATACAAAAAACATATAGCTATTAGCGGTGTTGAAATGCATATTAGTAAAGGATCAATCTATGGATTGATTGGAAAAAACGGAGCTGGCAAATCTACATTACTTAAAATAATTGCTGGTCTTTCAATGCCATCAAGTGGGAGCGTTTCATCAATTCCGAAAGATAAGATGGGAGTTCTAATTGAAAGTCCGGCATTATATCAAAATCTGACAGCATATGAGAATTTAAAATTAAAATGCATAGCATTAGGAATTAAAGATTATGGTTGCATAAATGAAACATTAAAGATTGTTGGGTTATACCAAGATAATAAAAAAGTTAAAAATTATTCATTGGGAATGAAGCAGCGTCTGGGAATAGGATTGGCACTGATTGGAAATCCACAACTTTTAATTTTAGATGAGCCCATTAATGGGCTTGACCCGCAGGGAATTCTAGAAATAAGAAATGTAATTATAAAACTTAATGGGGAAAAGAATATTACCATTATTATTTCCAGCCATATTTTAGAGGAACTGTCAAAATTGGCAACTGATTTTGGATTTATTAATCAAGGTATGCTGTTAAGAGAATTATCTCAAAAAGAGCTTGATGAAAAATGCGGGGAAAGATTAGAAATAGTTGTGGATAATATAAATAAAGCCAAAGAAACGTTGAAACGTTTAGAAATTAGAGACTATGAAGTTAATGAAAATCAGGGAAGCATCTATATTTATGAAAGAATTGAAGAAAGTGCAGAAATTGGTACAGAGCTGGTTAAAAGTGCAGTTAAAATAAAGGCAATGACTTGCGTAAAACAATCTTTGGAGGAATTTTACTTTGATTTAATGGAGGAAACTGAATATGCTTAAATTAGTCAAAATGAATATATATTATAGTCTAAAAACTAAAATACTGTGGGTACTATATCTAATTACAATTCTTTTGATAGTAGTTCTCTATGGAATGACAGATGTTGAAGCCAGTGAATTTATTTTGCAAACTATGATCGACATGATTAAAGGTGAAGATGCATTAATTATTTTGGCAATTTTTACAATCTCACTGGCAGGAAGTAAATATAAGACTGGATATATAAAGAATATTGGAAATCACTACAAAAGGTATAAATTTTTTCTGGCAGATTTCATAACAACAGGCTTATTCTCTATATCTTTGTTTTTGCTGATTTTATTAGTAAATATCCTCTGTGTAGTAGTGTCGCAGGTGCCGATAGCAGGAAGTGATATTTTATGCCTGGTACCTTATTTAGCAGTTCAAGTAATACAACATATAGCAGTAGGGGCAGTAATTTTGTTTATGGTAAATGTGATTGAAAATACTACGATATGTATGGCAATTAGTATGTCGTACATATGCATATTCTCTATACTGATTTGGAATGTAATTGATAAAATTGTACAAAAAATCAACATTAATATATCTGTTTTGGATTATGTTGTTACTATGAACATTTATAGCATACCTGGAGGTTTTGCAGAAAAGTTATATATGAGAATGCTAACCCAAGCTATGGCTTTGATGCTAGTATTTGGTGTACTAAACATTTTATATATGAGGAAAAAGGATTTATAATTGGGTTATTAATATCAAACAATGCTGTCATAAGCTCTATCGTATCTGTTTTGTCAATAACGGCAACTGCGATGTTTGGCTTGATTATCAGATCGCTCTCTGGTCTTTGGAAAAAGCCAAAGAGGCGTGTGGTTTGACGTTTACGATTATACTGGCTAAAGATTTATTTTACAAACTATTACTTATATTATATCAGTAAAATCAGGCTGTAGTCGTTTAAATATTTTAGTTCCGAACCCCAAAAACAAAATAGTAATAAACCAAAAATAAAATGTTTGCTTAGGCCTCTCCCAAAACCAGGTATGATATAGTAATGAATCGCGGAATCCGTTTACAATATAATACATTGGATTTAATTTTAATATCAAATTTATTATTGGTAAATCTATAGTTTTTTTTATGTCCCACATAATCGGAGTTATCCAAGTACCTGCTTGCAAAAATATATTTATTATAGGGGTCAAATCTTTGAAAACAACTGTAATTGAACTTGTCATATAAGACATACCGGTTACTAAAATCACCATAGTAAAGGTATAATAAAGTATCTGCAAAAAATATGGGAAAATTAATTGTTTGTTAAAAATATAAATGATTAACATAAAGCCTATGAAAATTATATGAATAAATAAGCCAGATAAAATTCTAACTATAGGTAAAATTTCAATCTTAAATACAACTTTTTTAACTAAATAATTATAATCTAGAAAAACGCGAGAACTGGAGATTATAGTTTCCTGGAAAAAAAACCAAGGAACAAGTCCTGCGAGTAACCATAGAATATAAGGAGTATTATCTCCAGATATTTCAATATTAGGCATTACTATCTGAAATATAAACCAGTATAATAGTATAGTAACACATGGATGTATTAATCCCCATATAATACCCAAATATGACCCCGAGTATTTTTGCTTAAAATCATTTATAGCTAAAATCCATATAAGTTTATAGTTGGTTATTATTTCTTTTGTTATTTTTTTCATATATAGGATAAATCCTTTCTTTAATTCAGTTTATAATCATATCACTTGGAGCAGTGGTTCTCAAGCTGATAGCATTAGTTTTTCTTTTCGTTATTCTAACACTTCCAAATCACATAGTAAACCTATAAAATATTTAAGTTTTGTTTTTCCTTTTTGATTATGACATATTTCACTTCCTCTTCAGCTGATATGCGCTCTCCCAGCTGTTGTACAAGATTCCAAGCTCCTCCATGAATGATATTCTGGCAGGGACACCGCTTCCTGTAATCTCAGGCATACTCGGACATCGGGATTCCAATGCAACAGCAGAATACTTAAGGGTCGACACGGAACAGCTGCGCTCCTGTACCCTGATGCTGGAGGTGCGAGAAGATGACTAAGGCTTTAGAATTCAATTGGTGGAAGGTTGAAAGGTCCTAACCTGCACTGTTTTCGCCAAACTTTTTTCGTCCATTGCCTTCAGAAAGCAATGAGTGAAGGGAAGGAATTGAAAGAATTTCTCCCGATACTATCTATGTATCTCGGACATAAAGGATTACAGGGGGACGATGCTCTACCTACATTTTACCGCAGAATTATATCCTGATATCCTGAGAAAGCTGGAGGAAAGTTGTGGCGACCTCATCCCGAAAGCAGGTGATTTCTATGAATAAGTATGAAGAGTTCGCCATGATGTTATCAAAATGCTTTACCGAATATTTATCAGGGCAGAAAAACCTAAGCAGGAATACTATTTCATCATACAGAAATACGTTTTCACTGCTGCTTGTTTTTATGAACCACATGAAATCAATACCTCCTGAGAAAATGGACCTTGATCCCTTATTTAAGTTCATACATGGGCCATTCCCAGATGTCAGACACCTGTTACTACATACATCTTATTCCAGAATTACTTGCGGAGATGTCGGGGCAGAAGTACGGAAATCTTCCTGATTTATTGCCGGAGGTGGAAGAGGATGAATGATTTTTACAAAACAATAAAAAGTTTTCTGACCGAATACTTGCCGAACCAGCGCTGTTATAGTTCTGAAACAATACGTTCTTTCAAGCAGTGCCTTAATTTACTGATGAAGTATTTACGGGACGTAAGAAGTTTCAAAGTATCCGCCATTGATTTTAAAATATTTAACCGTGAATTAATACTTGATTTTTTGGATTGGCTGGAATCTGAACGAATGGTCAGCGCTTCCACAAGAAATCAGCGACTGATGGCATTAAGGTCTTTTTTTAAATATGCCGGAATTGTTGATTGTTCACAAATAGCAGTCGGATTCGAAATTTCAACAGTTTATATGAAGAAGACCCAACACAAGATTGTACCGTTTCTCTCTGAGAATGCGCTGAAAGTATTCCTTGAGCAACCGGATATCAATAGGCGTAATGGGCAGCGTGATCAGTTTTTTATGATCTTAATGTATGATACCGCCGCCCGCTGCTCCGAATTAGTGAACCTCAAAATTAGTGACCTCAAAACAAATAATAAAAATCCTGTAGCTCATCTTACTGGAAAAGGCAACAAAAGGAGAATTGTTCCATTGCTTGATAAAACCGCAGAGCATTGTCGTAAATATTTACAGAAGTTCTATCCAGACAAAGAAAACGACAGTGACCAGTTTCTTTTTTATAGCGTAATACATGGTGTCCACCAACCACTTACTATAAGCGCAGTTGAAAAATTTGTTGGCAAATACGGAAAGGCAGCGCAATTAAAATGCGCAGAAATTCCTGATAAAATTCATCCGCATATGCTCCGGCACACAAGGTCAGTCCACCTTTATCGCAATGGAATGCCAATGTCACTTCTGTCAGAATTCCTTGGGCACGCAAGTCCTGATTCTACAAAAGGTCTACGCTTTTGCTGATACGGAAATGAAGCGCCAGGCAATTCAAAAAGCCAATGTTTTAACCCAGGGAGCGGAACCTCCTCTTGCCATTTGGGAAAACGACGAAGAAATGATATTGAAACTATCGGGTTTGGTATAGAGAATTATCCGGAAAGTATTTCTAAAACTACTGGCTATTGAAGCATTTTTTATATACTTTCCGGGTAACTAAATAGTGAGGGTAACTTGGGCATGCAAGTATGAATACCACCTCTGGTTTCTATGCTTTTGTCACTTGGAAAATGGTGAGCGAGGCGATGAGGACGGCGAACGAAGATCACTTGGACGGAGATATGATATGGAAGGATCCTGAAGTCATAAAACAACTATATAGTTTGGATTAATATTATTCCGCACTTTTTAATAGAAAAGCCGTTATTATGCGGCTTTTCTATACACATCACAATAATCAATTCTGCGGTATAATCAGGGATCAGCAGTCTTGTAACGCCGCCAAAGTGTTCATAAGCTTTTATAGAAAAGTGGCTATTTGTAGCCACTTTTTTGCTATTTTTCTTGATGACACCCTGATGACAAAATGATGATAGAAAGGAGAAAGCCACCTTTGATATTTAACTCTTACAAGTGAGAAGTGACTCGAAGATTACTGTTAATCGGGAACACTGATGGAAAGGAGCGTTTTTCCATATCTAGGCATATCGCCAATAACAAGCGTAATTGGCGATGAACAAAGCTTTTATTTTTTATACTGTCTACTTGACTAGGGAGGTTCATTTTAACATATCTGTCTTCAAAAAGAACTCACAATATCTTAACTAAATAACAATAGGTTCTCTCCTCGCCTCTTTTTTGATAATTTCATAATTTAGACATACATCCAATCTGTTTTCCAATAGCCATATGTAATCGACCAGCACCGCTTTTGCAGTTTTCCATTATAATACCAGTAACGCCATTCTAATTGTTCTGCTCTCGAACTAGGCGTGCTTGACTCTAAAGCCGACTCATTATTAATATTCGCAGCATATGTTGGTGTTACTAAGGTTAATGACATAATCATTCCTAACACTAAAAAGCTCTTTTTTTTCATTCGCTCTCTCCTTTCTCAATAATGATTAATTTCGAATATGGTACTTGCTTTATATCTTCTAACGAAATTTCTCCGGCATATTGTTCGTAAAGGTATAATTTTATAGTTTGCCCCTCACGCACTAAATATGCATTATCCACTGTGATTTCTATGTGTCCTTTCTCCACAGGCGGACTAAATGCTGGTTGTAAAATCACAAAGTAGGAACATATGAATATTCCAAGACTGAAAATTAATGTTTTAACTCTTACCTTACTCTTGGAATACGCTTTATCATTCAAAATCATATGAAATCTTTGTTCTATAACCTTTGTATCTTTTACATCAAATAATGTCAATGCATATTCCGAAGTCTTTGTTTTTAATACATTATAATTCTTAATTGATTTTATGATTGCATCTAAATAAATAGTGCGTTCTTTTTGACTCATTCTTTTTGTGACATTCATGTCACACCTAAATTCAAGTAATATGTTAAGTTCCTTTCGGAAGATATGGATAATTGGATTCCACCAAAAAAACACTTCAAGCAATAAATAGAAGAACTTAATAACAATGTCTTTTCCCTTGACATGCCATAATTCATGCATGATAATCATTTTCAACTCTTCGTTTGTAAAGTCTCCTGATTGCGGCAGAAATATATGTGGTCGAAAAAGTCCAATTACTTGCGGTACAGTTATGGCAGTTGAAAATTCAACTTTTATTTTTTCTTTTGAAAATTGCCTGGTAATAATTTCCATTTGTGGAAGAGTGTAAGTTTCATAGTTCTTTATCTGTTGTATACCTTTAAGTGAATCAATAATTGCGTTCATTAATACAACAAGACTTCCCACTACCCACACAATAAAAAAAATCATTACAATCGTAACTGATTGCATTATTTCTATTTCAAAAAATCTCTGCAAGCTCGGTAAAATGAATTTTGATTGAATTACAATAGCATTTTTGTTATCAAAAGGAAACGCTAATCTTGCGGCCAGAAATAATACCATTATAAGCAATAAAGTTGTTTTCCCTTTTACCGCAAAAAACATGTTTCTATGTAGAAAATATACGATTATAGTACCTATACTAAATATAATAACCGAACTCATAATAGAATATATAGTTATTACGCTTATTTGCATCTATTATAAGTCCTCCTTTCTTTTTTTTATCAGTTCCTCTAAATTCTGAATCGTTTCCAAATCAATTTCTTTCTTATCAAACAATGCTGCCATAAACTCTATTGTATCCGTTTTGTCAACAAAATTAACCGCTTCTTTTAGATATGCTTCTCTTCCAAAATTTGTAACCGCAAAAGTACGTCCATAAGTTCTGCCCGTCCGCACAAATCCTATCTCCTCAATAGCATTCTTTTCTAACAAAGAATTAATCAAAAGATGTATTGAACGATCTTTCCATGTTTTATTTACCGAATTAGCAATAATATCTACACACGTCAAAGGACACTCTGCTTTCAACAGAACTTTCATAACTTCAATTTCGTTATTTGTAAATATCATATTATTTTCTCCTCACGCAACAAGTTTCTTTTTACAAGATTCTCTAATATGATTTTGATTATATTAAAAACTTTAGAAAATGTCAAATCATTTTATTTGATTTATATTTAGATGAAACCGTAATGCAATATTGAAACATTCAAATAAACTTGACACGTTCCATATTATGGTTTATATTAAAATGCAGTAAATTATATTGATATATAGAGTAAGGGAGAGAACAATGACAGTTAACATTCCACCTAATGCAGGAATCAAATACTTTATAATTGCTATATATAGTATATTGTGTTTTAGCATTATTATAACAATCACTTATAATAGTAATATAAGTGCTTTAAAAAAAACAAGCAGTTTATTTTATGATGAAAATTCACTTTTTTTTACCAGTTCTTCAAGACAATTGAATTATGAAAAGATATTAGATAAGTTGCCGATAAATACTTTGTTTTATAGCCAGGTGGTTTCTGATCTTGATATAAGAGGAGTTATACTTAAAGGAAAAATCACTCCGCCTCAATTAAAGAAGGGTAGATTTTTTACTGAGGAAGATTATCAAGATTCAAATGCCAGGTTAGCTGTAGTCGGTAGTAAGGTAAATACTACGGTACATAATAATAAGGAATATATCTATTTTGAAGAAAAAGCTTATGAAGTTATAGGGACTATGGGTTATTCCATGCCAACAAAATTAGATATGACAATTATGCTCTCGATGAATGAAAGCTTACTTAAGATTGATAATTTTAGATTTATAATAGATGGGAAAGATGCTCAAGATAATTTTGATTTTATTGGGAATGAAGATATTTTTGGCCAGGTAGTGGTTTATGAAAACACTAATGAAAATATCTTACATATTATAGATGCTGAAAAGAATCAAATTGCAGCATCTGTATTTTTTATTTTATTACTTATATTTAATACTGTTTTGCTATTGCGCTTTCTGTTAGAAAAAAGAAATGATGAAATTATAATCAAAAAAATAAATGGATTCGATGATAAAGATATTTTTATTGATGTATTTAAAGATCTTATAAAGATTTTAATCAGTGGGCTGTTCATAGGCAGTTTCATTGCGTATATGTTTAGTATAGGAAGATATGTTATAAATATCTTTTCTTTATGTGTCAGCTATGGAGTTATTATAATTTTATCTATGATTTGTTTTATTATTATTATAAGAAGCCAGGTGAGAACTATTAATAAAGAGAAATTAGGTGTACAAAATTGATAAAAGAAATTATAAAACTATCACAATTAACGAAAAAGAAAATTAGTTTTTATATTATAATACAAATGGTTATTACGTTTGTGTTTATCACTATCGTTTTAAATATGATTTTGGAATCAACAATTAAAACATCAAATCTTAACAATGCTGTTAATGGTATTTATAAAATATCAGATGATTTATTTGAAAATGATGAACGATTGTTTTTTAATCAATCTGACAATGTAATTATTTTGAAAAAATTTTATTCATGGTTAAATCATCAATTCGATTATATCGTATTAAATCATCAAAATTTACAGATTGAAGGAAAAGAATTTCCTGATATGTTTAAACTAGGATATGAATATGGCGAAAGTATTCCGGATATATATAAAAGTATTCAGGTTAATGACTATTTTTTTGAATATTTTTCTATAGATATTGATAATGGCCGCTTATTTGAAGATGATGATTACGATATATCAAACGAAATAGTGCCAATATTAATGGGAAACGCATATAAGGAACATGCGAATGTATCTGATAAAATACAAGTTTATTATTGCGGCAAAGATCTTACGTGTGAAATTGTTGGCTTTCTTGAAGACGGAGCCTATTTTATTAACGGAATTGACATTCAAAGTTTGAACAGGTATATTGTAATGCCATCATTTGAATCATTAACAACAGAGTCAACAACAGATAAAGAACAAAGGAGTTTTGAGTTAAAAGTTTATTTGGATAAGTGTAATGGATTTATCTCATCCGGTGAGGCAGGAAGTTCTATACAGAATATGATAACATCGAAATGCTATGAATTAGATGTAAGACCATTTCTTGTAGAAGGTGTAACCAGCTTTTATTTAACTATGTGGGGATTAGAAGGGGAACAGCTTTATCAACTATTAGTAACTATTACAATTGTTATGTTAATAATTGCGGTATTCTGCATTTCGATTAATATGGCAGGTAAAATTTTATTTCTTAAAAAAGATCTGTCGATCTATATTTCCAACGGATTAAGAGCAAAAACTGTTTTGCTGGCACTATTTTTAGAAATACTTAGTTGTAATATGTTTTGTGCAATATTGGGAAGCCTTATGGCGGTCCTGGTATATGGCAGCATTTTATTCATACCACTCTTCTTTATTGCATTTATAAACAGCATCATAGAGATGATTTATCCTGCTATTGTGCTTAAGAAAATTAACATTTCGAAAACGTTAAGGGGGAATTACTAATGAAAATATTAGAACTGCATAACATCGATAAATCATTTGGAGAAAGAAAAATATTGGACAATATTTCGATGGATATTTATCAGGGTGATATTATAGGCATTATGGGTAGAAGTGGTTCTGGCAAGACGACTCTTTTAAATATTATAGGTTTGCTTGATCGAGCTGATGGGGGGGAATATATGCTTAATAATCAGCGTGTAGATGTAAAAAACGAAAAGGTTGTATCAAATATAAGAAGAGATCATATTGGTTTTGTGATACAAAACTATGCCTTAATAAATGAAAGAAATGTTTTTTATAATATTTCAGTGCCATTATTATGTAAAGGGCTTGATAAAAAAAATATCAGGAAGCAGGTTGTAAATATTGCTGAAAAAGTGGGGATATTTAAACTATTAAATAAATATCCCTATGAATTATCTGGCGGCGAATGTCAAAGAGTATCGATAGCACGGGCATTGGTTAGAAATCCCAGTGTAATTTTAGCAGATGAGCCTACAGGAGCATTAGATGAAAAGACAGAAAAAGAAATTTTGATGTTATTTAAAGAGTTAAATATACAAGGCATAACTATTTTACTTGTTACACATAATCAAGAGGTGGCAAAAATTTGTAAAACTTTATATAAATTAAAAGAAGGAAAATTGGAGTTAGTTGAGGCATAATGTCATTTTATTTTTGTTGTCAGGGCACTGAACAGTAAAATTGTATAAAATCTAATATTTGACTTGATACCAATTTATGTTATAATTCTTACAGAAGGATTAGCAATTACAATAACGATAAGTTTGAGAAAAAATCAAAAGGAGGTTTTGAATGAAAAAAATAGTAAAAAGCATATTAGTCGCTTCAGCGATGTCCTTATTCTTAGGAATGACATCACAGGCCGCAGTGAAACAGGTACAGATTACTTCACCAATTCTAAAAGGTACTTATAAAGTCGGTTATGGTTCTGGTGTATCGAAGAAATTGCAGTTAAAGACACAGGTTACCGTTACCGGAAATTCGAAAAAAACTGTTACATATAAGTCAAGCAACACAGCTGTATTGAAGGTGAATAACAAAGGAAAAGTAACGATTAAGAAACCGGGTAAAGCTACGATAACGGTTACATCGAAAGCAAACAAGAAGAAAAAAGATAAAATAAAAATTAACGTAGTAAAAATCAAGAAAAAAATCACCAGGATTACCCCAAAAGTAAAAACTGCCACGATAAACATCGGCGAGAAAGTAAGCGTAAAGGGAAAAATCAAACCAACGAAAGTGACGCTTGCCGATTTGACCTACAAATCCTCTGATCCTTCCATTGCCACAGTAACTCAAAATGGAAGCGTAAAAGGCAAAAAGGCCGGCACGGTGACAATTAAGATTTCCAGCAGAGATGGGGGAAATGCGAAAGCAAACGCTATAGTTACCGTACTTCCTAAAAAGGTAACAGCGATTCAGGCAAATCAAAGCACGATTACAATATACAAAGACGGTATCGGAGGCTCTGCCACACAAAAAATTGGTTATAAAGTCAGCCCGTCTAATGCAACTAATAAAGGCGTTACCTATAAAAGCAGCAATACCGCTGTTGCAACTGTCAGCAGTACGGGAGTGGTAACCGCAAAAGGCGGTGGTGAAGCAGCCATTACCATAACATCCGCCGATGGCAGCAATAAAAAAACAACGGTAAAAATTCAGGTTTATGAAACAGAAACTCTGAAAATAGATGCAAATAAGGCGGTTTCACCATTAAACCTGACTATTAATGGCAGCATTAGCTTCAGTGATCCTCAGGCAGTACAAGCTTGTATAGATACCATAGTTAAAACAGCAGTCAGCAATTATGGATTTTCCGGTTTTGATATGTATGTAACCGTAGATAGCAGTACGCAATATAAAATAGTATTCACAGCTGCCGGTATGGAGATCACAAGAACAAGTGATGGCAGTCAGGTAAATATTTTCAATATTATGAACGGTAAAACCTACACCACCTTGAAATTAGAAGGAGCATTAACAACTAACAAAGCAAATGCTTTGATTATGGCTTACCAGTCAATACAGGATGGACTGAGTAATACTGTTTCATTGGGAAATATTACAATGCAAACCAGTGGAACGACCATCGATTTGAAAAATGTAAGTCTTTCCGGCAAGGGGCTTATCTATACGGAAGCAGGAACGGTTTATAGTGCAAAAGTGGTATCAGGCAATAAGATAGCAGTCACCGCTATGGCAAAAGTGGCAAATTCCAAAGCATATCAGTATTTTATTAATATGAGCAATGGATTAATCACAAATTAGCAGAGCGAACGATCAGGCAGAGGTATTTAAATGTCTCTGCCTTTTGTTAGTATAATGAGAAACTTTAATTGAGGAGTATAAGATGAAAAAAAAGCATGGCTTTCTGTTAGCCGTTCCTTTTATATTAGCAGGCACTATGAATATGATCGTGCAGGCAGGGAATATCAATGGTGCAGAGGCAGGGCTCATCGGTGCGGCCAGCGGAACCTTTGAATACAATGGTAAATTATATGTGTCAGGCAGTAGTTATCTGGGACAACTACAGGCTAAATTGTCAGAGGATGGCGTGGATTTGACAGAAGCGCAGGCTGCGAATCTGGCTGCTCAGATGTATGCCAGCGTGGGAGAAGGCGTAGCACAGGGGATCCTTGTAGAAGTGGGAAATGCGCCGTCCAAGGAAACAGATGCCGCAGAAGAAACGAGCTCCGAAGAAACAAATAGTAACGATAAGAAAAAGAAGAAAAAAAATAACAGTACGGAGACAACGGAAGAGTCGTCAGCAAAGACAAATCCGGACTCATCTTCACAAAATAATCAGATCATAGAAAATAATAGTCAGCCGGAAATGGATGAATTTGGAGAAACCTTAAGATCAGACTCCAATGCCAGAAACTATAATGGGTTTGACTTGTATGATATATACAACAAAAGCGAGGAAGAACGTACAGCGGAAGAACAGGCAGCTTTGGATGAATATTTTTCTAAGACCGCCGTTGAAAAACTAATGGAATATACGGAAATAGAAGACTCCCCATATTTCTTTAGAACATATGGGGTATTTATCATTTCTGGAATAGTAGTTCTGTTAGCAATGTTTATTTTAGGCAATGAGATCAGGAAAAGGATACGGGCAGCCAAAGCATTGAAGCTTGGGATTCGCAGCTTTACAGATATTCACAGTCATATATTGCCGGGAGTGGATGATGGTTCACCTGATATGGAGACGACCGTTGAAATGATAGAGAAGGCTTATGCCCAAGGGGTACGTGCTATCATTGCAACACCGCATTACATGAGAGGGCAGGCAAGAAAAACCACAGAGGAGCTGCAGGAAATTTTACAGAAAACGAGACAGGCTGTGTCTGTAAAATGTCCGGATATGGAATTATATCCGGGGAATGAGATACTTTATAGTGAAAGCATCGTGGAGCGTTTGCATGATGGCAGGATTTTGACTCTGGCAGACAGCCGGTATATACTGATAGAATTTCGCCGGGACATCTCATGGAGCAGTATATATCAGGCAGTGGTAACGCTTTTGCGGGAACGCTATATTCCTGTTATTGCCCATGCAGAACGGTACAAAACCATCGTGAATAATAAAGAGCATATGGAAGAACTGCATCATTTGGGTGCAATGCTTCAGATAAATGCCGGCAGTGTGATAAGGTTTAAAAAGATAATACGAAAAGGATACATTGATTTTCTGGCAACTGATTGTCATGACCTGAAGCAAAGAAAATATAATATGAAAAAAGGTGTACGGTGGTTCTATCGGAACTGTAATCCGGAATTAATACAGAGAATTCTTGTTGAAAATCCTGACCGTATTTTGAAATTCAACCTCCCAGGTAAGTCCCCCGCCTCTTAGACGGTGGGTGGGACTTACTTGTTTCAGTGGGAGCGCAGGCGCCCACTGAAACAGCAGCGAAGCTGCCGGGAGGTTATGAGCAGGCAGCGAAGCGGATAGCGAATATCCGCTTTGACATAGGAATAATGAGGTAGAATAAATATGGAAACGAAACAGATAAAACAGATAGACAGTGATGAAGTGGAGATTGATTTAAAAGAACTTTTTTTAGTGCTGTGGCATAAGGTATGGTTAATTATATTAGCCGGTGTTATATGTGTCGGCATTGCCGGGGTATGGACTAAAACGATGATTACCCCTCTATATCAATCTTCTTCCATGCTTTATATTTTAAGTCAGAGTACCAGCATTACTTCATTAGCAGATATACAGCTGGGAACACAGCTGACGAAAGACTATGCCGTATTGATCAAGAGCCGTCCGGTGGTGAATGAAGTAATTAAAAATTTAGATTTGAATATTACATATGGAGAATTTTTGGACATGTTGTCCATAGAAACCCCGGCAGATACCCGGGTTATCAGTATGACGATTTTACACAGAGATCCGGAAATGGCCAAAAAAATAGCGGATGAATTAGCGAATGTATCAGCGAAGCGGATGGCAGTTATTATGAAGACAGAAGAGCCGAGTGTCGTTGAAGAGGGAACCATAGCAGAATCCCCAAGTACTCCGAATATTATGAGAAATTGTGCCGTGGCAGGTCTTGTTGGAATCATGGCGGTTTCAGTTGTATTTCTATTATTGTATTTCTTAGATGACAACATTAAAACCACAGATGATGTGGAACGGTATCTTGGTCTAACCATATTGGGGATGATACCTATGGAAGAAGATGAAAAAAACGGGAAGAAAAAACATAGATTCAATAGAACAGGGGGTAAAAGAAGAGAAAAATGATAAAAGTAAATTTTGAAAAACTTTCAGAACGAAGTTTTCAGGTGAATGAAGCATACAAAACACTTAGAACCAACATTCAGTTTTGCGGAAAAGCGGTAAAAGCGATTTCTTTTACCAGCTGCACGCAAAATGAAGGAAAGTCAAAGATTACATTTGAGCTCTCCCGTTCTATGGCTGAAACAGGAAAAAGGGTATTGCTGATTGATGCAGACATCAGAAAATCAGTTATAATTTCCAGATATGGAGCGGATAAAACCGCGAATGGACTGTCGGAATACTTAACAGACCAATGTGAACTCAATAAATGTTTGTGTGATACGAATATAAATAATTTAAATGTAATCTTTACGGGGCGAATTGCGCCAAATCCTTCAGAGCTTCTGGGAAGTGATAAGTTTAAAGAACTAATTGAAAAAATGAAAGAAAAATATGACTACATATTTATCGATTGTCCTCCGCTTGGAGCAGTCATCGATGCAGCAATTGTTTCCAGTGTGAGTGATGGAGCTATTTTGCTGATAGAGGCAAAAGCAATCAGTTATAAATTTGCACAGCGCGTGAAAGCACAGTTGGAGATGAGCGGATGCCATATCCTTGGCGCGGTCATGAATAAAATAGATATGAGTGAGAATGGATATTATAGTAAATACTATGCCGGTTATTATGGAAATAATGATTTGGGTAAAGAAAATGGCAGTATGGCTGCTGATATATCCTTGAACTGAAGATTGACCACACGGCTGAAGCAATACAGCAGATTAAGGACATGAAACGATATTCCATAGCGAACAAAGCGAAACCCCAGAGAGTGCCAGCTCTCCGGGGTTTAGCCGTCAAATGCAGAACTTTGATAAAAACCAACTTGATTTTTATTCTTCACTATTATATAATAAAAATGTGATTATAAAGCGTTAATTACTAATAATAATGTGATTTATTCTGGAGAGGTGTAATATGGAGCGGCTAATTTTAAACGACTTACTAAAATGGAAAAATGCGAAACACCGTAAACCGTTAATTTTAAAAGGTGTGCGTCAGGTTGGGAAAACATGGATTCTCAAGGAATTTGGCAAGCTGTATTATGAAAATACCGCATATTTTAACTTTGACGAGAGCGAAGAGTATAAGCAGTTTTTTGAAACAACTAAGGATGTAGAACGCATTTTGCAAAATCTAATGCTGGCAAGCGGTCAGAAGATATATCCCGAAAAAACGCTGATTATTTTTGACGAAGTACAAGACTGCCCTAAGGTGATAAACACCATGAAATATTTTAATGAGAATGCACCGCAATATCATGTTGCCTGTGCAGGTTCACTATTGGGTATTGCTCTTGCCAGGCCTTCCTCTTTTCCTGTTGGCAAGGTAGATTTCATGCAGATCAATCCTATGACCTTTACCGAGTTTTTAATGGCAAATGGAGATGAAAATCTAGTGCAGTATCTTGACTCCATAGATACGATAGAGCCTATTCCAGGAGCCTTTTTTAACCCACTTTATGAAAAGCTGAAAATGTATTATGTAACAGGGGGAATGCCGGAACCTGTTTTGATGTGGACCGGGGATCGGGATGTGGATGCCATGCAGGCAGCTCTTTATAATATTGTCGGCGCATATGAACGCGATTTTGCCAAGCACCCGGATGTAAAAGAGTTTCCGAAAATTTCTATGATTTGGAAATCGATACCCTCACAACTTGCACGTGAAAATAAGAAATTTATTTTTAAAGTTGTCAAAGAAGGAGCGCGTGCCAGAGAGTATGAAGATGCGCTCCAATGGCTTGTGGATGCGAATCTGGTTAAAAAAATTTATCGCAGCAATGCGCCGGGTTTGCCAATTTCAGCATATGATGATTTGTCTGCTTTCAAGATTTATCTTGTGGACGTGGGTCTGCTGCGCCGGTTAGCACTGCTTGCCCCTACTGCTTTTGGTGAGGGTAATCGTTTATTTACCGAATTTAAGGGCGCATTATCCGAAAACTATGTATTACAGGCATTGACAAACCAGTTTGAAGCAACGCCCCGCTACTGGGCTCAGAATAACCCGCCCTATGAAGTGGATTTCCTCATTCAGCGGGAGAATAACATATTTCCGGTAGAGGTCAAAGCAGAAGCGAATACGAAAAGCCGGAGCCTGAAAAAGTTCAAGGAAAAATTCGGTGACAAAGTCGAACTTCGCATCCGTTTCTCACTGGATAATATGAAATTGGATAAGGATTTGCTCAATATCCCACTGTTTATGGCAGATTATGCGGATAAGCTGATTGGAATAGCATTAAAGAAGGATTGATCATTTTTTGAGAATTACATGGGGACTTGTAAAGGAGAAGAATAGCATGTTATACTGAATACAAGGAATTAAGATTTGGAAAAAAGTGAATCTTTTTATAGTTATGGAGGTGAGGCACATGACAAGACATAAAATTCCTTATGGGATTAGCAACTATGAGGTAATCAAGGAAGAAAACTATCTATATGTGGATAAAACCAGATTTATAGAAGAATTAGAATATATAAATACAAAATATCCTGTATTTTTAAGACCACGCAGATTTGGGAAATCATTACTGGTTTCTACATTGCAATACTATTATGATAAAAATCGAGAAGATAGATTTGAGGCGTTATTTGGCGATACGTATATTGGAACGCATAAAACGGCATTGGCAAATAGTTATTATGTAATGCGGTTTGATTTTTCAAAGTTGGATGCCAAGAGTGAGGAAGCACTCGAAAAATCATTTTACAGATCCGTACAGGTAAGCCTGGAAGATTTCCAGGCATATTATGGATTAGATATTTCCATAACAAAAAACAGTGACTATAATTCTGCTGATTTATTGGATGGATTTTTGAGTAAAGTGAATCGGATAATTGGTCGGAAATTGTATATTATGATTGATGAATACGATCACTTTGCAAATGCAATTCTTAGTAACAGACAAATGTTTACAAAGATAATGGGCAAAGAGGGCTTTGTAAGAAGTTTCTATGAGGTGTTTAAATCTCATACAAACGACAGTTGTATAGACAGAATATTTATTACAGGGGTAACCTCTTTAACTTTAGACAGCCTGACCAGCGGATTCAATATTGCCAAAAACATATCTATGGTGCCATTTCTGAATGAAATGATTGGTTTTACGAAAGAAGAAACGCTCGAAATATTAAAAGATACAAACGTGGAAAATCCAGAAGAAGTATTACAATTGCTGGAAAATAATTATAATGGTTATTTGTTCCATCAGGAGATTCAGGAGAAGAGTAAAAAGGTATTCAATAGCAATATGGTACTCTACTTTCTGGATGAGTATCAGATAAGAGGCAGGATACCGGATAAACTGGTAGACCCCAATATTAAAAGTGATTATCATAAGCTTACGAGTATGTTCGATTTGTTTGAGAAAGAAGAGGAAAGACAAAAAATTCTTGAGGAGATTATGTCTGACAAGGGAATAGGTACAGATATTATCACAAATTTTAGTTTTTCTACTCCATTCATGGAAGAGGATTTTCTGTCCCTGCTCTTTTATCTTGGATTACTTACGATAAAAGAAAAAGGACATGCCTTTGATGTCATCTTACAGACGCCAAATGCGGTGATACGAGATGTCTATTATCAGTATTATGCTAATTATTTAAATTTAACAACAAGAGAGAAAAGAACAGCAATCGCTAATATTGCTTTGAATAATGATTTTACAGAACTTAACCGACTTGTGAGTGATATACTAAAGATGCACAGCAATGACGATTATAGAGGATTTGATGAAGCAAGATTGAAGTCTGTTTTTCTTTCCTGCTTTAGCGATCAAAATTTGTTTTTGGTGAAATCGGAATACACATCAGAGGGAAGAAAAATTGACATCGCATTATTTGACCAGTATGGGAGAAGCAATGATATAAAGTATAATTATCTTATTGAAATAAAGTATATAAAAAAATCACAGGCAGGGCAGGAAGCCATAGTTTCAGCCAGGGACAGTGCAGCCCGCCAGATGCAGGAATATTTGAAGATGAAAGAATTTAAAGACAATTCAAAAATGAAAGGGCTTATTTATGTTGTGGTGAAAGATAAGATTGTATATTTTGAGGAAGTAAACAAATAGAGGTAATTGTTTCCGATGACAGCATAGAGCCAAATATATAGAAGACATATACTAATCGCGGAAAGGGGTGGTGTAAGTATTGAATCAACCGAACTTGACCTGGCTATATCGACACGATTGTTGAAGCCAGCGAAATGCTGATTGCCCTCGGCAGCGAACTGATACGGCTCCCTGTGGAACTAAAGCAAGTGGAAGACCGCATGAATGAAGCCAGGCAGAATGTTGCCCGCAATGCCAGACTTGCCAGGGAGGCCGAGCAGCGAAAAAATGATCTTGTTATGTACCTGGCGCACGATATCAAAACGCCGCTGACTTATGTTCCGGAGGATATGACTATATACGGTGACCCCGACAAATTAGCGCGGGTCTTTAACAATGTATTAAAAAATGCTGTGGCCTACAGCCCTGATAACAGCGTTATATAAATAAATCATATGAATCATAAGGCTGCGAAAACGCAAGGAAATGTCATAGGCTGCGAGAACGCAGAGGGGTGCATATTTTTAAAGTGCAAGGTGAAGCATTTTACAGGGGGATGCGGCAGGAGGGCAAGGGACAGCCTACGTAAACGCAGGCAACGCTCTGGCGAACTGAGACCGCTATCGAGCGCACAAATGGCCATCCCTCGTTGGTATACTCATAATGCATTATATTAAATTCATGTGCTGCCAGCGCTTTTATGGGAGGAGTATATGAAGTTTGGATAGGACATCCTCAATATCTAAAGGTTTGCCAACATGATCGTTCATACCGGCGTCCAGACATTTTTCGATATCTTCTCGAAATACGTTGGCGGTCATTGCAACTATGGGGATTTGCTGCGCCTTTGGAATGTCATTCATGGCACGAATGGCACGGGTTGCCTCGTAGCCATCCATTACAGGCATTTGCACATCCATAAATATCATGTCGTATTTTTCAAAATTCTCTTTGAATAGACGGACGGCCTCCTCGCCGTTTTCAGCACAGTTAATAGTAATTCCGGTCGGTTCGAGTAATGCGAGCACAATTTCGCGATTGATTTCCACATCCTCAGCCATGAGGATATTATACCCTTCAAAGTTGTCGCGTGTTTCGTTCGCCACGGTTGATTCAATCTGCTGGGGCATACCAACATATTTGCTGATACAGTCGATGATGCTTGATGGAAACAGCGGCTTTTGCAGGAATTTATCCACTCCTGCCTTTTCCGCCTCATCTTTGATAATATTGAGGTCCATCCCGGAAATCATGATAATAACGGGCTGCTTTTTTTCGCCTGTATTCGCCTTAATACGGCGGGCCAACTCAATTCCGCTCATACCCGGCATTTTCCAGTCCACAAAATAGACGTCATACGCACCATTCCGCTTAATAAGTCGGAGGGCATCCTCACCGTTTATGGCGGTATCACAGGTTGCGCCGACAGACTGCACGATTTCCTTGAAATACTCCAGGATATCCGGATCATCATCTACCGTGAGGACGCAAACATTGTTCCAATTTATTTCTTGCTCCATAATCCGCTTCTTACCTTCTGAACCGCGTTTTACCTGAATGGTGAAGACAAAGGTGGAGCCTCTGCCAAGTTCGGATTCTACCCAAATTTCGCCACCCATCATTTCAACAATTTTTTTGGAAATTGCAAGCCCTAATCCCGTACCGCCAAATTTACGGGATGTGCTGGTCTCTGCTTGTTGAAACGATTCAAACAGACGCGATTGTTGCTCCTCATTGATGCCGATTCCCGTATCCGTCACCTCTATTTTAATTGTACACAGGCTGTCAACCTGTTGCATAAAATGTGTGTTCAGGCTGATAGAACCAAATTCCGGAGTAAATTTGACTGCATTGCTCAACAGATTCGTAATTACCTGCGCCAATCTTTGATCGTCACCAATCAGAGTATCGGGGATCGCCTTGTCGATCCGTACGGAAAATCTCTGGCGTTTCTCCTCCACCCGAAAATTGATAACATTAATAACCCGCTGGAGCATTTTCTCAAAATCAAACTCAACAAGGGAAAGCTCAAGCTTGTTCGCCTCGATCTTAGACATGTCAAGTATATCGTTGATAACACCAAGCAAGTGGTTTGATGCGTCCTCAATTTTTCCGAAAGCGTAATTCTTCTGTTCTATATCGGCCGCTGATTTCCCGATGGCTGTCATTCCGATAATTGCGTTCATAGGGGTACGCATCTCATGGCTCATATTGGAAAGAAACTCGCTTTTCGCCCGATTGGCCTGCTCGGCTTTTTCACGGGCGAACTCAAGCTCAGTTACGTCGTGGAAATACAGCATCATACCTTCGTTATCGCCTTGTTCGTTGGTCATGGGTATAAAATCAATAATGTTTTTTTGCAGATTGCTCATTTTGCTGCTTTCAATCGAAAACATTGTATTGTATGTTTTCGCTTCCGATAAAGTTTTACTGAACAAGTCAAGCCAGGCTTTATCCGGAAGGGGGCTGAAAAGCTCCAGAATCAGATGACCGCTTACCTCGTTATTGTGCGTGAGGCCTGCATGTCTTAAAAATTCATCCGAAAAATATGCGATTCTGTCGTTCTTGTCCAAAAACAGAATAATATTCTGGCTGCTGGAAAGAAGCAGTCTTAAGTACCTGTCTCGCTCCTGCTGCGCCAGCATACGCGCCGCCATTGTCTCTATTGAGTTCTTGGCCATGACCTTTTCCCGTTCGACGTCTTGCTGCAGATGACTTATCTCGCGTTTGTTTTTGCGCCCGTTTTTTTCCAGCTCGGTTATTTGTTGCTGCTGATGTGCAACCAAAGCTTCAAGCTTATATATGTGTTTTATCAGTTTGTCTTTCCCCATCGTTCCGATTGCTGATTGTTCAATACTCACCGACACTCACCTCTTCGACTATAGTTCAAAATCAAAATACACATGAACAAAATGTAAAGCTGTGAAACCTATTGAAAAGCGTTCCGTCTTCGTTTGGCACCGGGCATATTTCTCCGCCGGAATAACCCAGCATATACGGTATTTTCCCATTCAGTTTTTCCGAGACAATTTTCATTTCGTCATCTTTGTCCGGGAACAGTGTAAAATAACGGGCGGTGCAGGGAAAGATAAACGCTCCGTTTTTATTATTGCTTTCAATAATTTTCTTAATGCTCTCCTCTGCAGTCTTCAGAACGCCTTCTCTGCTGACCTCTCCAACAGCTATTCCTGCGCCTACGGGTATATTACCGCCGCAGACGATGCTGCCATCCTCGTTAATCTTGTAAATTCCCACAGCAACAGAACCGGAACTGCCGGGATAATACACCAGTAGAGGAGCTCCTTTATGGACAGTAAAACCAATTGAATCCAGATATTCCGTAATCGTCATTCCGTTCACTGTTTTTAAAAGGGAACCCTCCGAATCAGTGACTATCGCCCTATTCCCATGGACATTAATTTCAGGCAGTGATATCGTGTGAAATTCCGGTGTAATCGCCCCGTGGACGAGTAACATGGCTAACGCATCCTCCGCTATTTCCCCATTTCGGATAATCCGGCTGTTCTCAAAGCCCATATCCGTTCCAAAACATATGCTGCCAAAAATAGGAATCCCACCGCAGATTCCGTCAAACGCGCCTACTAAATTCACGCCGCTCACGCTACTGATATATGGAAAATAAGAAATAATAAAAGCGGGGGCTCCGGGCAGCTTTCTAAGAGCTTTCTGGTACGCATCAGCAATATTTTCATTATAATCCGGTTCGGACAACGGCTTGGTAAGTGAAGTCGCAAATTCAATTTCATCACTTGTCAGAATCGTGAGACATAACCCATACATACCATAATAATCGTCGGTCGCGGATGATATGGTAGTCAACCCGATAACATCAAATGGAAGGCGGTCACACAATGTGCGGACAACACCGCTTTCTATAAATTCGTAATGACAATGCATAAGACCAACGCTATTTTTTTCAAGACTGCCTATATCAATTTGCTCAAATATCTCCTTCAGCGCATCATCAGTCTCATCAATTTCTGTAGTACGTGCAGTTAGCATTTTTATCATAGCGGCATTTACTCCTTTCTACTAAAAAAGTTTATCAACGATCTGTGTCTGTTCTTTTATAATTACAAAATTGTAACATATTATGCGAAAATAATCAACAAAACTCTAACCGATATTATGACCGATTTCTCGATTGCAAAACTTAAAAGAAAATAGGCTGCGAAAACGCAAGAAAATGTTAAGCTGCGAAAACGCAAGAAAATGTTATTGACAAAATCAATATGATGTAGTATAGTAAATAAAATTCAATTTAAAACCGTTGAGACGAAAGTAAAAACAATAGATGCGCTTACAGAGAGTCCGGGCAGCTGAGAGCCGGATAGAGATGCAGGTTGTTAAATGGATCGTTGAGGGCATAGTCAAAAGCGTTGTGTTATGCTGCGCTGAGTATCCTATGACGTGAAGACATACGTAAGTTGTCAGGAGTATATTAGTACTCTGGTAAGAGCACGTTTTACGTGAATCAAGGTGGCACCGCGGATATGAATGATTCGTCCTTGGTAAAGTATTTAACTTTACTGAGGGCTTTTTTTAGTTCATAAATACTTTATAATAATTCAAATTGTGTGCAAAGAGGACGCCAGGAACCACCGCCAAACTTCTTACGCGAACCGGACTCCTTCGGCGGTGGTTCCCGGCTGTTACTCTAAGGCGATTCGATCTGCCACTATGCCTTACGTTTTTGTAAATCTCTTTAAAAAAGACGCAAAAAATTTAAAAAAGTTTAAAGTGCTTACGAAAAACAGCCAGGAATCCCTGCCAACTATCTTATGCGAAAGATCCGGTGTATGAGGGTAGCTGCGTAGTTTACGAAGCAGCGTAAGGGAGAGAGAAGACCCAAGGAGTCATGAGGGCATTCCCGAATGACGACTG
>Ga0153929_1000184_pt1 | contig 24853 bp, 22 predicted proteins | sample TSNJ013MetaG_FD_104689 | JGI IMG/M metagenome (GOLD analysis project Ga0153929, IMG submission 104689) | Attine ant fungus gardens microbial communities from New Jersey, USA - TSNJ013 MetaG | ecosystem: Host-associated > Fungi > Mycelium > Unclassified | place: USA: New Jersey, Wharton State...
CCCGAGATCTGCGCCACGTCAGCGTCGCTATAGATCTTCGATGCCGGAATCGACACGCCCGAATTCAAATGTCCGACGACCGCCACCACGTGATCGGCCACCAGTTGCTGCGCCGCTGCAATACCCTTCTTGGGATCAGCCGCGTCATCCTGCGTGTCCAGTTCCAGATGAATCGCGTGACCGTCGATCGTCAGTCCCTGCGCGCTGATTTCCTCGATGGCCAGCCGTGCGCCGTTTTCATTGTCCTGCCCGAGATGCGCCAGCGGTCCGCTGAGCGGCGCAACATGGCCGATCCTGACGACCGTTGCGCTGCTGGCCGGTGCAGGCGCGGACGCGGCAGCCACCGACGCAGCCGATGCCGGCACGGCGGGCGCATTTCCCGGCGCACTCGCCGATGCTTCCGGCACTGCCGACGCCCCTGCGGCCGGCTCGTTATCACTCTTTTTGCTGCACGCCGTTGTCATCGCAACCGCAGCGGCGATGGTCAAGGCAAAGCCAAACTTCATTCGCATTCAATAAGTCTCCGGCGCCCTGAAAAGCTGGTGTTTCCAGCCCATCCGGCTTGGAACGCGCGCATTGTAACTCGGTTTTTGAGACGTGCAATATTGTTCAGTGACAGGGGTTTTCCTCCATTGCAACCCTCTCCTTACCCTCTGGCGGAGACACTGGAGCAACCCGGTTGCGCCCCGTCACGGTGCGCAAGTTGCGCCATTGATTGGCGTTGTGGGTAAACACCGATGCATGCATCGGCTTGGGCGCCGGTGTGGATCCTCATAAACGCACCTTCATGGTGCGAGTGCAAAATCAGCGGGTCAATCCGGAGGTTCTCGTAGCGCCGTAGGGGCGAGGCCGCAGGCGCGACCTTTTTTCACGGCCGGCAAGACAAAAGGCCGCGCCAACTTACGTTGGCGCGGCCTCTCAATACGCGTTCGACTATCGCCTCCAATTCAACACGCGAGGACGCTTCTCGAACAGTATTTCATTCCGACGGCAGCGTCAGGCCACGTGGCAGCGGAAACGACACTTTCTCCTCTATCCCTTCGAGCGGACGCACGTTGCGCACGCCCAGCTCCCGCAACCGCGCGATCACCGCCTGCGCCAGCACTTCCGGCGCCGACGCGCCCGCCGTCACGCCGATGCGCTTTTTCCCTTCCACCCATTTCGGATCGATTTGCGTGGGCGAATCCACCATATAGGCGGGGATGCCGCGTTTTTCAGCCACTTCGCGCAGCCGGCTTGAATTCGAGCTGTTCGGACTGCCCACCACGATCACCACATCGCATTGCGGCGCGAGAAACTTCACGGCGTCCTGACGATTCTGCGTGGCGTAGCAAATGTCCTGTTTCTTCGGCTCTTTCACCGACGGGTATTTCGACTTCAGCGCGCCGATGATCGCGGAAGCGTCGTCCACTGACAGCGTGGTTTGCGTCACGTAGGCAATCCTGCCGGGATCGGCAAGCGCGAGGGCTTCCACGTCCTCGATGTCCTCCACCAGATGCATGCCCTCGCCGCTCTGCCCCATCGTGCCCTCGACTTCAGGATGCCCCTTGTGGCCGATCATCACGATGTCAAAGCCTTCCTGGCGCATCTTCGCGACTTCCATATGCACTTTGGTCACGAGCGGGCAGGTTGCGTCGAATACGCGCAAGCCGCGGGTTTCCGCTTCCGAGCGCACCGCTTTCGACACGCCATGCGCGCTGAAAATCAGCGTGCTGCCTTCAGGCGCATCCGCCAGGTCTTCGATGAACACGGCGCCTTTCTTGCGCAGGTCCTCGACCACGTAGGCGTTGTGCACGATCTCGTGGCGCACGTAGATAGGCGCGCCGAACAGCGCGATGGCCCGCTCCACTATTTCGATTGCGCGATCGACGCCTGCGCAAAAACCGCGCGGCTGGGCGAGAAGAATTTCGACATCGAGAATGGTGTCAGTGGAGCTCATGGCTACAGAATTCCGATGATTTTCACTTCGAACGCCAGCGCCTGGCCGGCAAGCGGATGGTTGAAATCGAACAGCGCGGAGGTCTCGCCGACCTCCTTGAGCACGCCTGCGTAACGGCCACCGCCCGGCGCGTTGAATTCGACGAGATCACCCGGGGAAAAATTCTCGCCGATCATCGCGTTCTCGCGCAACGTGGCCAGCGACACCCATTGCAGCATTTCCGGATTGCGCGGACCGAACGCCTGACCGGGCATCAGCCGAAAGGTCGAGTGGTGACCCACCTTCAGACCCAGGAGAATGTCTTCCAGCGGCGGCGCAAGATGACCGGCGCCCAACAACAGCGTAGCGGGCTTGTCGGCGAACGTGCTGACAATGTCTTCTCCATCCTCAAGCGCAAGCCGGTAATGAAGCGTGACGTGCGAACCGGGTTTCACCTCGGAAATATCAATGATGCTCATGTTTGATCGTGTTAGCCGTAAAAGCCGTAATTACCTTCTCAGCCGGTCCCGCCGTCCGATAAAAGGCCGGGCGTCCAGACAGGACGCAGTCATGGCGAAAGCTTGGGGCGCCGCCGGGCATCGCGCCGCCGGAGCTGAAGCCTCCGCGGGCCAAACCGCCAGGCGCTCGCTCGGGGTGGTGCCAAACCTGTATTGTAAGCCACAGTGCGACCGCCCCGCCTCGGTCCCGGCAATGCCCCGGCGTGATAACGCACGGGCGGGACAGTCACCGCTGCCGACCTTACTTCCATTGTTCGCCCACTGGAGCGTGACATGAACGCGCGGCTCGAACTGGTGCAAAACAACGTCCCCTATCGCGCCCGGGCCCTGCTCGCAGGGGACCCTCCCGCACGGATCGCGCCAGGCGTCATGCGTATCCTCGACTGGCCGGTGCGTGATCGCCCGCGCGAGCGCCTGTTGAAACTGGGTGCGCAGACGTTATCCGACGCCGAGTTGCTCGCGCTGTTCCTGAATACGGGGCGCCCGGGCATGACCTCCGTTGACGTGGCGCGCGACCTCCTGGTCCGGTTCGAATCAATCAGAGGCGTACTGGGCGCGACTGCGGCGGAATTACGCGGGTTCGACGGTATCGGGCCGGCGAAGGCGGCGCTGCTGCTGGCTGTCTCGGAGCTATGCCAGCGTTCGCTCGCGGAGAAAACCCGCGACCGGCCGTTGCTGGATGCCCCGCAAGCGGTGGAGGACTATTTGAAGTGGCTGATCGGCACGCGGCCCAACGAAGTGTTCGTCACCCTTTTTCTCGACATCAAACATTGCCTGATCACCGTGGACGAATCGGCGAAGGGATCGATCTCGCGGGTTGCCGTGTATCCGCGTGAAATCGTACGGCGCGCACTCACTTTAAATGCGGCCAGCCTGATCGTCGCGCATAATCACCCCTCTGGCGGCGTGGAGCCGAGCGCAAACGACCGCCGGCTGACGCGTGTGCTGCAGGATTCGCTCGCGCTGATCGACGTCCGGCTGCTGGATCATCTGGTCGTGACCTCGAATGAGGTTTTCTCTTTTTCGCGACAGGGATGGATCCCGGCATGAGTTGAAGCCGGAGTGACAGATCAACGCTGATTTCACTGATTTAATAGCCCGCCGGCCGCAAAAGGCGGAAAAACCGAGCCTAATGGGCCTCTGCAAGCCGAAAACCGCGTGAAACCTGCACCGGACCGGACAGCCGGATACCTCGTCCGGCACCAAAAAGAGTTGATTTTGCTGGTTTTTTGCGGTTAGAATCTCGGTTTGCTTCTTTCAACCAACCTGTTCCGAGCCGAGCAAACGTAGCGGTCATCATTTCGGGTAAACCTCTCGGTAGCCCGAAGCGGTCCCAAATGTATCTGGCGTTCGAACTCAGAATTAAAGCGTATTAGGAGTGCTCTCATGGCACGTGTATGCCAAGTAACCGGGAAGGGGCCGATGAGCGGCAACAACGTTTCCCATGCGAACAACCGCACCAAGCGTCGTTTCCTGCCCAATCTGCAAAATCGCCGCTTCTTCGTTGAAAGCGAAAACCGCTGGGTTCGTCTGCGTCTCTCGAACGCCGGCCTTCGCCTGATCGACAAAAACGGCATTGACTCCGTGCTCGCAGATCTGCGCGCACGTGGCGAAGTCTAAGGAGCACGAACATGGCCAAGGGCGCACGCGACAAGATCAAGCTGGAATCGACCGCAGGAACGGGTCACTTCTACACGACCACGAAGAACAAGCGCAACATGCCGGAAAAGATGGCGATCAAGAAGTTTGATCCCGTTGTCCGCAAGCACGTTGAATACAAAGAAACCAAGATCAAATAAGATCCGGTTTCTTTCGCTCCAGCATCACGAAAAGCCTCGCTCACGCGAGGCTTTTTGCTTTGGCGCCGTCGGCCTTGGCGTCGGCGTCTTTGGCACCTCGTCCGCCCGGGCTCGCCCTCACCCTGTTCGCCCTACTGGCCAAACGGCCAAGTCATCGCGTAACGTTACACGCGTTATCCTTACCGCCCAGGCTTTCCCCATGCCACCGGCGTGAGTCCCGAAAGTCGCGGCGGACAACAATCAACGGAGACGTGGCGGGATGAATTTCGACGTGGCAATCATCGGCAGCGGTCTGGCGGGCCTGAGCGTGGCGCTGAATCTGGCGGACACGCGGCGCGTTGCCATACTCGCCAAGCGCAGCGTAAGCGAAGGCGCGAGCGACTGGGCCCAGGGCGGTATTGCGGCCGTGCTCGACTCGGCCGACAGTATCGACAACCACGTTCGCGACACGTTGATTGCCGGCGGCGGTTTGTGCGACGAAGCGGCTACGCGGTTCATCGTGGAAAACGGGCGCGCAGCGATCGAATGGCTGATCGGCGAAGGCGTGCCGTTCACCAAGGATCTGTCCGCCGAGCTCGGTTTTCATCTGACGCGTGAAGGGGGTCATAGCCATCGGCGGATCATTCATGCCGCCGATGCAACCGGTCACGCCGTGGTCACCACGCTCAACGAGCGCGTGCGCAATCATCCGAACATCACGGTCCTCGAAGATCATTACGCCATCGACCTGATTACGTCCGAGCGGCTCGGGTTGCCCGGGCATCGCTGTCACGGGCTTTATGCGCTCGATCTTGCAAGCGGGCGTACCGTCACCATTGAAGCGCCGCATACCGTGCTTGCGACCGGCGGCGCCGGCAAGGTGTATCTGTACACCACCAATCCGGATACGGCGACCGGCGACGGCATTGCAATGGCATGGCGCGCCGGCTGCCGCGTGTCGAACATGGAGTTCATCCAGTTCCATCCGACTTGCCTGTTCCATCCGTATGCGAAGTCATTCCTGATCTCCGAAGCCGTACGTGGCGAAGGCGGCATCCTGCGCCTGCCCGACGGCACGCGTTTCATGCCGGCCCACGACGAACGCGCTGAACTCGCGCCGCGCGATATCGTCGCCCGGGCGATCGACTTCGAGATCAAGAAGCGCGGTATTGACTGCGTGTATCTCGACATCAGCCATCAACCGGAGGCGTTCCTTCAGGAGCACTTCCCTACTATCCTCGCGCGCTGCCGCGAGTTTGGCATTGATATCGCGAAGCAACCCATCCCCGTCGTGCCGGCCGCGCATTACACGTGCGGCGGTGTGGTGACCGACCTGGCCGGCCGCACGGATCGCGCGGGCCTGTATGCCGTGGGTGAAACCTCGTGCACCGGGCTGCACGGTGCGAACCGGCTGGCAAGCAACTCGCTGCTGGAATGCCTGGTGGTCGGGCGCGCGGCGGCGCAAGCAATGGAAAAGGATGGCTTCGCAGCGAGCGGCCACGCGCCGTTGCCCGCCTGGGATGAAAGCCGCGTCTCCGATCCGGACGAGGAAGTCGTGGTCGCGCACAACTGGGACGAGTTGCGGCGGCTGATGTGGAATTACGTGGGCATTGTGCGTACCGATAAACGGCTTGCGCGCGCCCAGCACCGGATAGCGCTGCTTCGTGACGAGATCCACGAGTACTACGCGAACTTCAAGGTGAGCCGCGACCTGCTTGAGTTGCGCAACCTGGTTGACGTCGCGTCGATGATCGTGGAAAGCGCATGCTCGCGGCGCGAGAGCCGTGGTTTGCACTTCAGCCGCGACTGGCCGGAGACCTTGCCGAAGGCGCTGCCTACTGTATTGACTCCGCCGGCAGTGAGGCGGCGCGGGATTTGAGCGGAGAAAACCACCGAATGTCCCGCCACGCCGACTAGTCGAAGGCGTGCTGGATGCGGCGCTTGCGGCAACAGTGCGTGATTAAAACGAAAAGCCATTCCAGCGCAAGCGGGAATGGCTTTTCGTTTCTGATTCGCTGTGCATCCCGCCCGGCATCGAGCGAGAAACCGGCATCGAAGAATCGTATGAAAGCGGGGTTATAACGTCCGGACCTACCCGCAACGCCCAGTCACGCCGAACGCACCGTATCCAGCGCGCACTGCACCAGTTCCCGCATCAACGGCGCGACCTGTCCGGCGCGGACTTCGTCATAGGCATACGGCCGCGTCTCCTCCATATAAGTCACCTGCGACAACTCCAGTTGCACTGCGTGAATGCCGTCCTGCGGCGCCCCGTAGTGTCGCGTGATGTAACCGCCCTTGAAGCGGCCGTTCGCGACAGCCGTGTAAGCACCCTGCTTGACCACCATTGCTTCGAGCTTTTCCGCGAGACCCGCAGCCGCACTTTCCCCGCCCGCCGTGCCGAAGTTGAAATCGGAAAGCTTGCCATCGAAGAAACGCGGCACGTGTGAACGGATGGAATGCGCTTCCCACAGCAGCGCTTTGCCGTGCACGGCCTTCAAACGCGCCAGCTCTTCGGTCAGCGCATCGTGGTACGGCCGCCAATATTTCTCGCGACGGTTGGCGATCTGCGCCTCCGAAGGCGCAGCGCCAGCGGAATACAGCGCCTCGCTGTTGAACGTATCGACGGGACACAGGCCGGTCGTATCGCGCCCCGGGTAGAGATTCGCGCCGTCCGGTGGACGATTCAAATCGATCACATAACGCGAGTTCGCGGGCACGAGGATCGACGCGCCCATCTCCACCGCGAACGCGTAGAGACGTTCCAGATGCCAGTCGGTGTCGTCGACTTCACGGGCGATCGGCGTCATGGAAGCGGCTATGCCGGCGGGAATCTGGGTGCCGGCATGGGGAATCGAAATCAGCAGCGGCGCAGTGCCGCGCTTCAATGTGAAAACTTGATCGGTCACAGGCTACGTCCTTTATTTAAGCAATCCGGCCAGCGTATTTCGATACCGCCCGAACGACGCGTCTTCATCGCGATGCCGGCGCACTTCGACCACGATGTTCCCGCCGACGCTCACATCCAGCACCGGCGTCTCGCCGTGTTCGCAGAACACCACGCCCGATAACCACGCGTCCGGCGCATGCCCGGCAATAGCCGGATGATCGGGATCGAGCACGATGAAATCCGCCTGGCGCCCTGCTTCCAGCACACCGACCGCGCGGCCAGTGGCGCTGGCTCCGCCTTGTACGGCGGCGTCGAAGAGACGGTCCGCCACGTGCGCCTGTTCATTCGATGCCAGCACGTTGCGCTGGCGGCGCGTCAGCCGTTGTCCGTATTCGAGCAAGCGCAACTCTGAGCGCCAGTCGACGGCAATGTGGCTGTCCGAACCGAGCCCAAACCGTCCGCCATCGTTCAGGTACGCATGCGCGGGGAAAATGCCATCGCCGAGATTGGCTTCGGTCGTGAGGCACAGGCCCGCAATGGCGCGACTTGCTGCCATTGCGCGAACTTCGTTGTCGTCCACATGCGTGGCGTGCACAAGGCACCAGCGTTCGTTGACGTCGAAGTTATCGAGCAGCCAGCGCACGGGCCGCGCTTTCAGCGTCTCCAGGCAGGCGTCGACTTCAGCCGTCTGCTCGGCGATGTGGATATGCACCGGCGCGCCCGGAAACGCGCTGTCGAGTCCGTTGAGCAAACGGCCCAGCGATTCCTTCGATACAGCCCGCAGCGAGTGAGGCGCAACGCCATACCGCAGGTTGCCGTTTTCGGGATGCGCCGCGCGCAATGCAACGAGCGCCTCGAGCAGGCTTTCCGGTGTGTGGACAAAACGCGCCTGACCCGCTGTAGGCTCACGTTCGCCGAAACCACCGTATTGATAAAGCACGGGCAACATCGTCATGCCGATGCCGGTTTGTGCCGCGGCGTCGACCACGCGAGCGGCCATTTCCGAAGGATTCGCGTACGGCTCGCCATCCGGCGCGTGATGCACGTAGTGGAATTCGCAAACCGACGTGTAGCCCGCCTTCAACATTTCGATATAAAGCCAGCGCGCGATATCGCCAATACTGTCCGGCGAAATACGCGCGGCAAACCGGTACATCAGGTCGCGCCAACTCCAGAAGCTGTCCGCAGGATTCGCGCGATATTCGGTGAGCCCCGCCATCGCGCGCTGGAACGCGTGCGAGTGAAGATTCGGCATGCCGGCGAGCACCGGACCTTTGGCTTTATTCACGCCCGCCGGTTGCGCGCTGTCCGGCGTGACGCCGACCAACGTTCCGTGATCGTCCCATTCCAGCAGCACGTCGCGAGACCAGCCATCTTGCAAACGCGCGTGCTCGGCAAACAAGCTATTTCGTGTCATGGCGTGTTCCGCTTAATTCCGCTTAATTCCGCTTAGTCCGTTTATCGATGGTCACGGCGCCGTGGCGCACGACCAGCGCGCAGCGATCGAGGCCGGTCCAGTACGCCAGCTCCGCCAGCGTTTCGATATCCCACGCAACAAAGTCCGCCTTCGCGCCGACGCTGATCTGGCCGTTGACATCGGCATGACCGAGCGCTTTTGCGCCGTGACGCGTCACACCCGCGAGCACTTCCGCCACCGACAAACGAAACAACGTGCAGCCCATGTTGAGCATCAGCAGCAGCGACGTACTCGGCGATGTCCCCGGATTGCTGTCGGTGGCGAGCGCGATGGGTACGCCGTGGCGACGCAGCAGGTCGACAGGCGGCAACTGCTTTTCGCGGATGAAATAGAACGCGCCCGGCAACAACACGGCAACGGTGCCCGCTTCGCGCATCGCGATTGCGCCGGCTTCGTCGAGGAATTCGAGGTGATCGGCGGATAGCGCGTGATGCTTCGCCGCGAGCGCTGCGCCGCCCATCAGCGACAACTGCTCGGCGTGCATTTTCACAGGCAGATTCAGTTTCGATGCCGCGTTGAACACGCGTTCCGCTTGCGCGAGCGTGAACGCAATGCGCTCGCAGAAGACATCGACGGCATCGACCAGACCTTCTGCCGCGAGCGTCGGCAACATCTCGTCGCAGACATGCGCGATGTAGTCATCGGCACGGCCTGCGTATTCCGGCGGCAACGCGTGCGCGCCGAGGAATGTCGTGGCAATGGTCACCGGGCGCGCCGCCGCGAGCCGCCGTGCGACGCGCAGCATCTTGCGCTCGGTCGGAAGGTCCAGCCCATAACCCGATTTGATTTCCAGCGCGGTCACGCCTTCGGCGAGCAACGCATCCAGGCGGCGCAGCGATTGCGCGAACAGTTCGTCTTCGCTCGCGGCGCGTGTATTGCGCACGGTCGAGACAATGCCGCCGCCGCGTTTCGCGATGTCTTCGTAACTCGCCCCTTCAAGCCGCATCGCGAATTCTTCTGCGCGGTTTCCCGCGTAGACCAGGTGCGTGTGGCAATCGACGAGACCCGGCGTCACGATCCGCCCTTCCAGATCGTGGCTCGCGGCTTCGGCAAACGTGGAAGGTATGTCGGCTTCAGCGCCGAACCATTCGATACGTCCATCGCGTACGACGATCGCCGCGTTTTCAAGAACATCCGCGGGATCGGCGCGCGCTGCAAGACGCGCGTTGCGCCAGATTTGAGCGCTGTTGTCAGTCATGTCAGCGATCCTTTGAAACAATGCGAGCATCGATAAGAACCGCGCCTTCCGAAACCGGTTCGATGTTTAAAGAAGCATCTTCGCTGGCCTCGAAAACAAGTGCATCGCCTTGAGACAAACGCTCGCCATCGACCGTAAATGCACCAAGCGCACAGACCAGCACAACACTGCCCTTCTCCACGCTCAACGCGGCGGCATCACGCCGCACCGTCACACTCCCCAACACACGATCCCGCCTCAACATCAGGTTGAAATCGCGCGTCGGACCGTGCGGCAACTCTGCCGTGATCTTTGTTTCGCCCGCGAACGCAAGCGAATCCCAGCGCGCGAGAACGTGCCGCGGGCCGTCTGCATCGATGAGCACCATCTCCGTGCCCTCGATCAGCGTCAGCACGCGATCAATGCCCTCGAACACCGAGAACGCCCCGGCCTCCGATACATCCGCGACGCTCACGCGCCAGTCGAACGCATCGAAGGCGGCGCCCGGCGGCGACGCGGCGATCTCGCGCGTAGCACCGCCGCCGTTTTTCCACGGCACGGCCTTCAAATCGGCCGCGCGAATAATGCTGAAGGCCGCCGCCATGATCAGGTCGTGATGAACGGGAGGTCGAGGCCGAAATTCTTCGCGCACTCAATGGCCTGCTCGTAACCGGCGTCGCCATGACGCATCACGCCCGACGCGCAGTCATTCACCAGCACGCGCGCAAGACGCTTCTGGGCTGCATCGGTACCGTCAGCGACGATCACCATGCCCGCGTGTTGCGAGTAGCCCATGCCGACCCCGCCGCCATGATGCAGGCTGACCCACGTCGCGCCGCCCGCGGTGTTCAACAGTGCATTGAGCAGCGGCCAGTCGGAGACAGCGTCCGTGCCGTCCTTCATGCTTTCCGTTTCGCGGTTCGGGCTGGCGACGGAACCCGTATCCAGGTGATCACGGCCGATCACGATCGGCGCTTTCAACTCGCCGCTCTTCACCATCTCGTTGAACGCGAGGCCGGCGACATGACGCTCGCCCAGGCCCAGCCAGCAAATCCGCGCCGGCAAACCTTGGAACGCGATGCGGTCGCGCGCCATGTCGAGCCAGCGGTTCATGCCCGCGTTATGCGGGAACAGTTCTTTCAGCTTGGCGTCGGTCTTGTAGATGTCTTCCGGATCGCCGGACAGCGCAACCCAGCGGAACGGACCCTTGCCTTCGCAAAACAACGGGCGAATGTAAGCCGGAACGAAGCCGGGGAAATCAAACGCGTTCTTGACGCCGTCGTCGAAAGCGACCTGGCGCAGGTTGTTGCCGTAATCGACGGCATGAATGCCCATCGCGTGGAAATCGAGCATGGCCTGAACGTGCTGAGCGCACGAGCGTTGCGCGGCGGCTTTCAGTTCAGCGTGCTGGGACTCATCCTGCGACGCCGCGCGCCACTTTTCCAGGCTCCAGCCGGCCGGCAGATAACCGTTGATCAGGTCGTGCGACGAGGTTTGATCGGTGACCAGATCCGGCTTGATCCCGCCCGCCTTGGCGCGGCGCACGAGTTCCGGCAGCACTTCGGCTGCGTTGCCCAGCAGCGCGATCGACACAGCGTCGCCGGCAGCGGTGTGCTGCTTGATCAGTTCGAGCGCGTGGTCAATGTCCTTCGCTTGTTTGTCGACGTAACGCGTACGCAGACGGAAGTCGATACGCGTCTGGTCGCACTCGATATTCAGCGATACCGCGCCCGCCAGCGTCGCCGCCAGCGGCTGCGCGCCGCCCATGCCGCCCAGACCAGCGGTCAAGATCCAGCGACCCTTCCAGTCGCCGTTAAAGTGCTGCCGCGCGGCTTCGACGAAGGTTTCGTACGTGCCCTGCACGATTCCCTGGCTGCCGATGTAGATCCAGCTCCCGGCCGTCATCTGGCCGTACATGAACAGGCCCTTGCGGTCGAGTTCGTTGAAGTGCTCCCACGTGGCCCATTTCGGCACGAGGTTCGAGTTCGCGATCAACACGCGCGGCGCGTCAGCATGCGTCTTGAACACGCCGACCGGCTTGCCGGACTGAACCAGCAGCGATTCGTCGCTTTCCAGGCGCTGCAGCGTTTCGAGAATTTTGTCGAGACATTCCCAGTTGCGGGCAGCGCGGCCTATACCGCCATAGACCACCAGCTTGTCGGGGTTCTCCGCAACCTCCGGATCGAGGTTGTTCAGCAGCATCCGATACGGCGCTTCGGTGAGCCAGCTCTTGCACGTGAGCTCGGTGCCGCGCGGTGCGCGCAGGGGACGCGGGTTGTGGTTTTTCATCAAAGCACTCCTCGGACGGGATGGTGAACATTCGGTATCTTGCAGCCAATTCCTCGGGGCGTTTCAGCCAGCGATGGAGCTTGGTCGGCGAGTTGTATATACAAGTCTGAATCAAAACAAATCGGAGCGCAAGCGGTGTGCGGATCGATTCGGATAGGGGTTTACTTGAACGGCGGGGAAGGCCCGTCATAAACCGGGCGGCAGGCGTCGACCCCGCGTCAAAACTGCGGAATCGACGGCCATTGAGGTTGTCCGATCTGTCTATACAAGACCCGGCTGCCTAAAACCCGGGGTTTGCCTCGTGGACGAACGCCCAGGCTGCGGCAATATCGCCTGCCAATGGCCTGTCGTCGCGGTATTGGGAGATCACAGCCCGGACGCTTCGATAAATTGCGTCGGTTTTAGGTGCGCGCGACAGGTCGGCAGGTTGCAGATCATAGGCCTGAGCCGCAGCCAGCAATTCGATAGCAAGGATCCTCTCGGCATTGGCGATGATTTCCAGCGCCTTCAACGCAGCGGGCGTTGCGTGGCACAGATGGTCCTCCTGCAAGCCGGAGGTGATCCCCCCATCCAGGCTCGCGGGCATCGCAAGCCGGCGGTTGTGCGCAACCAGTGAAGCCGCCGTGTACTGCGCGATCATGAAACCGGAACACGTGCCGCCGCCATCGGCGAGAAAAGCGGGCAAGCCGCTCACCAGCGGGTTCACCAGCCGGTCGATGCGGCGCTCGGCCATCGCGGCGACCTCGGCCACCGCGGTGCTCAGGCTATCCATCGCCAGGCCGATCGACGCGCCCACCGCATGCGCCTGCGAAAACACCCGCGGCGACGCGAGCGTGCCGGCGACGACGGGGTTATCGGTGACCGAAGCCAGCTCGCGATTCACCACTTCCGCCGTCGTCGCGAATACGTCGCGCGCCGCGCCGTGCACGTGGGGAATGGTCCTCAAGCTCAAGGGGTCCTGCGTCTTGCGTCCGAACGACTCCGCGATGATGCCGCTGTCGGCAAGAAGCGCACGCAGGTGTGCGCCCACCAACGACAATCCCGGCGATATGCGCAGCGCAAGCGAGTCGGCATCGAAGGCAGCCGCCTGGCCGCGCAGGTTCTCGAAGGACATCGCCGAAATGGTGTCGGCCCATTCGAGCAGCCGCTCGGTGCGCGCCAGCGCCAGCGAGGCGAGTCCCGTCACGCAAGGCGTGCCGTTGACCACGCTCAGGCCCTCCTTCGCCTCGAGCACGAGCGGTTCGCGCGCGAGGCGCTGCAACGCGCCGGCGGCGCTCATACGGCCGGTGTCGTCGCGGACAAACCCTTCGCCGATCAGCACCAGCGCGATGTGCGCCATATGGCTCAGATACCCGACCGAGCCGAACGCCGGGACTTCAGGTATCAACCCGCTGTCGAGCAACGTGACGAGCAGTTCCACCAGTTCGAGCCGCACGCCGGAATGCCCGTGGGCGAAGTTGTTCACGGCAGCCGCGATGATCGCGCGGGTCTCTTCCCGCCGCAGCGGCTCACCCACGCCGACCGAATGACTCATCAGGATATTGCGCGACAACGTGCGCTGTTCCGATGGCGACACGACCACGTCGCACAACGCACCCACGCCGGTGTTCACGCCATACGCGCGAATCCGGCGTTCGACGATCTGCTCGACCAGCGCGCGCGCATGGTCGATCCGCGAACGCGCCGCCGGCGACAAAACCAGCTTGGCGCCGTTCGCGATCTGCGCGACACCACGCCAGTCGAGCGGCTTGTCAATACACACCGAAGACACCGCAGCCGGCGAGCGCTCCTCGCCACAACCGTTACTCAGGTCCGCGCCAATGACGACAGGATTAATCGGATGAATCGGATCAATCGATGGCGTCGGTAAAACTGAACTGGCAAGCACGTCAACCTCGTCGATTTAATTAGCAGTACGGGAATGATGACTCGACACGAACTGCTGGAAACGTTCCGAGCAGCGGCCGTTGAACAGGTCGTCAGGTGCGCCTTCGGCATCGACCTGTCCGTGGTGCAGGAACATCACGCGATTCGATACGTGCCGCGCGAAACCCATCTCATGCGTGACGACCAGCATGGTCCGGCCTTCCTCGGCGAGCGCGCGCATCACGCGCAATACTTCGCCGACCAGTTCCGGATCGAGCGCGGACGTGGGTTCATCGAAGAGCATGACCTTGGGGTGCATGGCCAACGCGCGCGCAATGGCGACACGTTGTTGCTGACCGCCCGACAGATGCGCGGGATACGCATCGCGTTTCTCGTAAAGACCGACCTTCGTCAGCAACTGCTCCGCCTCTTCAACGCACTCCGCACGCGTGCGTTTCTGGACACGCAGCGGCCCTTCAATCACGTTCTGCATGACCGTCATGTGCGACCAGAGATTGAAACTCTGGAACACCATGCCGAGCTGCGAGCGAATGCGGTCAACTTGCTTGCGGTTGCCCGGGTGCAGGCGTCCATCGCGGCCGCGCTTCATTTCGATCGCTTCGCCGGCGAGTTTCACTTCGCCGTCGTCGGGTGTTTCGAGCATGTTGATACAGCGCAGGAAGGTGCTCTTGCCGGACCCGCTCGCGCCGAGAATGGAGATCACATCGCCTTCGTGCGCGTCGAGGGAAATGCCCTTGAGCACGTGCGCGTCGCCGAAGGACTTATGGATGTTGGTCGCGGACAGCGCAATGGAACTGCTTGGGTTCATGAGGTTTTCTCCCTTGGATTCAGGAATCGATGTGCTGGCTGTCGGGGGACGGTCACCGCTTTGAGCGTGGCCTGTGGACGCTTCTTCGGCGCGGTGGCATTACGATCGCGCAGGTGCGGCGAGAGCTTCTTTTCGAGCATGCCCAGCGCCCGCACGATGATGAAATTCAGCACGAGGTAGATAGCGGCCGCGCAGATGAAAACCTCCATCGTGCGGTAGGTCCGCTGGATGATCTGCTGGGCGACGCCGGTCACGTCCCACACCGTGACAAGACTGGCCAGCGCCGTCGACTTGACAAGCAGCACGGCTTCGGTCGAGTACGCCGGCAATGCGTAACGCAGCGTGATCGGTGCGATGATCCGGCGCAACACAGTCCATCGCGACATGCCGCACGCAAGCGCCGCTTCAATCTGCCCGTGCGGTACCGACTGCAGGCCGCCACGAATGATCTCGGCGGTATATCCGGCCGTGCACAGCGCAAGCGAGACGATCGCGCACACGTACGGCACGCGCAGCAGCGGCCAGAGGAAGCTCTCGCGCACGGCCGGGAACTGGCCCAGGCCGTAATAAACAAGGAACATCTGGATCAGCAGCGGCGAGCCGCGAAACACCAGGATGTAGCCACGCGCAAAGCGGTTGAGTGCCCAGTTCGGGCTCACCCGCATCGCGACAATCACAAGAGAAAGCATACCGCCCACGATCAGCGAGGCGAAGAACAACCCGAGCGTGGTGGGAACGGCGGCTAGCAGTTTCGACAACGTATCGCCGAGAAATTCGAAATCGATATTCATGGTCGGATTCACCAGGGGAACGTATTAGTGGCTCAGTGGCTCAGTGCCGCGCGAGCGTGCCGCGAAACGATCGGCCGATACGTGTTTCGGCACGCTCGAAGACCCGGTTCGACAGGCTCGTGAGGATCAGGTACAGCGCACCGCCGACCATATAAAACGTGAAGTATTGATGCGTCGATCCGGCGGCGACCTGGCTTGTACGCATCAGTTCCGCGAGCCCTGTCACTGCGATCAACGCTGAATCCTTGAGGCTCAATTGCCACACGTTGCCAATACCCGGCAACGCAAAACGGATGACTTGCGGAATCAGCACGCGCCGCCATAACGTTGCCGTCGGCATGCCGATGGCCCGCGCCGCCTCGATCTCGCCACGCGACACCGCCAGCACCGCCGAGCGATACACCTCAGCTTGATACGATCCGGAAATCAGGCCAATGGCGAGTGCGCCGACCACGAAAGGCGGCACGCCGATGAACCCGTCGGCGCCGAAAAAGTGGCCGACGGCGGTCATCACCGACGAGCCGCCGAAGTAGAAGAGATAGATGATCAGCAGCTCGGGAATGCCGCGAAAGAGCGTGGTGTAGGCATCGCCGATAATTCTCAGCGTGCGGCTGCGCGACAGCTTCGCGGCGGCGACCATTGCCCCGAACACCGCGCCGACTGCAAGCGCGGCGATCGTCAGCACCACGGTCATGAGCAGTGCGAGCAGCAAAGTGGCGCCCCACCCTTGCTCGCCGAAGCCGAGTAGTTGAACCAGACTCATCTTTTATCTCCAACGGTGACACATCGTCGAGCGCGCCCGCTTACAGAAACGCGCTCGCCAGAGCTTCTTGAATCAGCTACGCATCAAGGCGTGGCGTCTACCTTCAGCCACTTCAGCGAGAGGCGCTTGACCGTGCCGTCGGCGAGTGCCGCCTGGATGCCCTGGTCGAATTTCGCCTTCAGGTCCGTGTCGGACTGACGGAACGCCAGCGCTTCGCCCGGGCCCCAGATCGATCCGGCGATCTTCGGACCGGTGAACGCAAGGCCCTTGTTTTCCGGCTTGGTGAACGCCGAAGCCCAATAGGTGCTGTCGTCGAACGCGACGTCGATGCGGCCGGCGACCAGATCGAGGTCATGCTCCGGCGCGGTCTTGTATTCGCGAATGGTCGCGACGTCCTTGAAGTTCGTATCGATGAACTTGGTGTAGACCGTGCCGGACTGGATACCGATGGTCTTGCCCTTCAGCGCGACGCGCAGTGCATCGACCGTGGCTTTGTCGTGGGCGGCGTCGCCGGTCAGCTTGACGGTCTGGCCTGCGCCGGGTTGCTTCGCGAGCGTGGCGGGGCTTTGGTCGGCGGACACGAAAGCGGCCGGCGTTGCGGCGTACGGCGTCGAGAAAGCGATGATTTTTTCGCGTTCCGGCGTGACGGAAATGGCGTCCATCAGCACGTCGAACTTGCCTGCTTGCAGGCCGGCGATCATGCCGTCCCAGTCTTGCGTGACCAAGTTGCACTGGATCTTGATGCGGGCGCAGACGTTCTCGATCAGTTCCGGCTCAAAACCGCCGAGCTTGCCGCCGGGGAGCGTCAGGTTCCACGGTTCGTACGCGCCTTCAGTGGCGATCGTGACGGATTTCCAGTCTTTTGCCTGGGCGCTGACAGCGCCGAGAGCGATTACACCAACGGCCGCCGATGCAGCCAGCCGGGCGAGCAATTTCATTTTGCCTGTCATTGTTGAGCCACTCTTCCACGAAGGTTGTTGGACCAAGTGGCGAACGCCAACTTGTATATACAAGCATGAAGTGAACAAAAATGACTGGCAACGTTTTTTTGCGCCTAACGGGAGAAGTTAGGGAAAATACTGACTGTCTTTGTGGGTAAGGCTTACGAGGGCTTTACTACGAATGATGCGGAGAACTCGACGAGCGATCGTTCGGTTTTTTCTAATTTTTATTAAAGTTGTCTAGACACGATGAGGAGAAAGTGCCGAGCGACTGCCGCTCGGTCAGCAGTGCTCTGGGGCAACGGGTTGAGTACTGTCTTCAGGCAAACCTCCAAGCCTGAAAGCAGCAACCGGGCGTGACGGCCCTACTTCCCTACTCGAGCCGCATCGAATAATCCGTGGCCCGCACGTCCTTCGTCAGTGCGCCGATGGAAATCCGGTCCACGCCCGTCTCGGCAATCGTCCTGACGGTATCGAAGTTCACGCCGCCGGACACTTCCAGCACCGCTCGGCCGGCAGTCAGCCGCACCGCGTCGCGCATGGCATCGAAGGCAAAATTATCGAGCAGGATCGATTCCGCCCGATGAGCCAGCGCCGTTTCAAGCTGTTCGAGTGTCTCCACTTCAATCTGAATCGGCACCCCGACATTCAAGGCAAGCGCGGCGTCCACGGCCGCGCCCACACCACCCGCCGCGGCAATATGGTTTTCCTTGATCAGAATGCCGTCGTAGAGCGCCAGCCGCTGGTTCGCGCCACCGCCGACCCGCACTGCGTACTTCTGCGCCAGACGCAAACCCGGCAAGGTCTTGCGCGTGTCGAGAATCCGCGCCCTGGTCCCTTCAATGGCATCCACATAACGACGCGTAGCGGTCGCCCCCCCCGACAACATCTGCAGGAAATTCAGCCCGTTACGCTCCGCGGTCAACAATGCGCGCGCAGGCCCTCGCAGCAAAACCACGGGCGTATTGGCGATCATCCGCGCCCCTTCGCGATACAGCCATTCCACGCGAATCGATTCATCCACCCGGCGCATCACCGCCTCGAACCATGGAACGCCGCACAACACCGCCTCTTCGCGAACCGTCACGCGCGCCGTCCGCTGCACGTTGGCAGGCACAAGAAGCCCCGTCCGGTCGCCGTCGCCGATGTCTTCCGCCAGCGCGTCGGTGACGTTGCGCTGAAGCGCCTGATCGAATGCCTCGCCGTACAAGACCCGGATTTCCTCGAGTAAGGGAGAAACCAACTGACTTGCCACCATCACGCCGCTCCTACGTTTGAAAATAACGAAACGTCCTTCGCGAGGTCCCCGCTCGCCTGGACGCGTTTCTTGTGACGGGCAGCGAAATCGAGCATGCGGTCGATCGGCAACCGTGCACGCGCCGCGATCTGGGCATCGACGAAAATTTCGTTGTGGCCGCCCTCCAGCACGGCCGCCAGATTCGCCAGCCCGTTCATCGCCATCCACGGGCAATGCGCGCAACTCTTGCAGGTCGCGCTGTTCCCGGCCGTCGGCGCTTCGATGAACTCCTTGTCCGGCGCGGCAAGCCGCATCTTGTGCAGGATCCCGAGATCGGTCGCAACAATAAATCGCTTCGCCTCGAGCCGCACCGCGGCGTCGATCAATTGCGTGGTGGAGCCGACCACGTCGGCGAGCGCGACCACCGCTTCCGGCGACTCCGGATGAACGAGGATCCTGGCGTCGGGATATTCGGCGCGCAACAGATCGAGTTCGATGCCCTTGAACTCATCGTGGACAAGACACGAGCCTTGCCACGACAGCATGTCGGCGCCGGTTTTCTTCTGGATGTAACCGCCCAGATGCCGGTCAGGCGCCCAGAGGATCTTTTCGCCGCGCGCATGCAGATCAGCAACAATCGCAAGCCCGATTGACGATGTCACCATCCAGTCCGCCCGCGCTTTCACAGCAGCGCTGGTGTTTGCGTACACCACGACCGTCCGGTCGGGATGAGCGTCACAGAAAGCGGAAAACTCGTCGGCGGGACAACCCAGGTCGAGGGAACAGGTCGCGTCGAGATCGGGCATCAGCACGCGCTTTTCCGGGCTGAGGATTTTCGCGGTCTCGCCCATGAAACGCACGCCGGCCACAATCAGCGTTTGCGCCGCGTGATCGCGCCCGAAACGCGCCATCTCCAGTGAATCCGCCACGCAACCGCCCGTCTCGTCGGCGAGCTCCTGCAACTCGGCATCGACATAATAGTGCGCAACCAATACAGCCTTCTCGCGCACGAGCAACGCGCGGATGCGCTCCTTCAACTCGCGCTTTTCCTCGCGCGTTGGGGCGTCGGGCACTTTCGCCCACGCCTGGCCGATGCCGCACGTCAGTCCCTGCGGCCGGTCGTACTCGACGCTTTTAATCGCCTGGTCCATCGCTTCCTCGTCTCCGGTCTCGTAAATCTGTCGTGAATACGTCGTGCACACTGCGTCCCAAAACGAAAAAACCCCGCCAGAGCGGGGTCTTATGACGTCATCAAATTTTAACGGATATCGATGACGAAGGTCGGCGGCGGCCTAACTACCGTCAGGCGTAGCGTCGCAGGCGTAACGCGAAGTCCTGCAGCGCCTTGATGCCGCTTTGCTCCGCGCGATGACACCAGTCCTGCAGTTGCGCGAGCAGTTGTTCACGCGACGCGTTGGAGCGGTCCCACATGGCCGACAAGTCCTGACGCAATTCAATATACGTGCGCAGCTTGTGGTTGTCCGAGAAAAGCGCCGGCAATTGCTGGCGTTGCGGCTCGTCCAGACCCGCCTCTTCCTTGTGCGCCCACTTGCGAGCACCGCGCATCAGTTGATACTTGTCCGCGGAACCGCCTTCTTTCAGCTTCGACAGTTCCTGCCGGTACGCGCGCTTGAGCGTCTTGCCGTAACGCGCCATCACTTCATAGCGGTTCGACAGCACGGCTTGCAACGTGTCGTGATCGAGCACCGGCTTGGACGCCGACAGACGCGGCGTAGGCGCAATCTTCTTGACCTTGGCCAGCTTGAACGCCGACATGATGCGGATATACATCCAGCCAATATCGAATTCGTACCACTTGTTCGACAGCTTCGCCGACGTGGCATACGTGTGGTGATTGTTGTGCAGCTCTTCGCCGCCGATCAGGATGCCGAGCGGGAAGATGTTCGTGCTGGCGTCGGCGGAATTGAAGTTCCGGTAACCCCACCAGTGAGCCAGTCCGTTGACCACGCCGGCTGCCCAGAACGGAATCCAGATCATCTGCACGGCCCACACCGACAGCCCGACAAGGCCGAACAGCGCAGCGTCGATCACCATCATGATGCTGATGCCGAGAATGGGGTAGCGCGTGTACACATCGCGTTCCATCCAGTCGTTCGGCGTGCCGTGACTGAACTTGCGCATGGTTTCCTGGTTCTTGGCTTCCGAACGGTAGAGTTCGGCGCCTTCGAGCAGGACTTTCCAGATGCCGCGCGTTTGCGGGCTGTGCGGATCTTCTTCGGTCTCGCACTTGGCGTGATGCTTACGGTGAATCGCGGCCCATTGGCCGGTCAGCATGCCCGTGGTCATCCAGAGCCAGAAGCGGAAAAAGTGGCTGACGACCGGATGCAGTTCCAGCGCTCGATGCGCCTGGCAACGATGCAGATAGACGGTCACGCCGATGATCGTGATGTGCGTCATCACGAGAGTGAACAGCAAAATCTGCCACCACGAGAGGTCGAGCAATCCGTTGGCGAGAAATTCAAGCGATGAATTCAGCAAGGCAATTTACCTGAAAGGCGGAAAAAATAGCCGAACGAAAACAGGATCGACGGCTGTTGGGTGCATGAAAGGAATATGCACGTGGTTCGACGGCATTTTACTTCATGCGTTCCAAGTCTTTGTGTCGATTAGGGAAAATTTTGATTTCGCGCAGGGCCAGCAGGAAATTTGACCGCTAAATTGGGACTTTGTTTAGTGCGGTAAACACGAATTTCCCGCTTTTGAAAGCTTTGGCCGGGGATTGAACGCGTTTCCGCCGACCAAAGCGAGCGTAATTTACTTATTCCTCAACTGCGTCCTCAACCACGGCTTCCTTTGCGGCAACCGGCAGCCGCTCGAGTACGGCGGCGAAGAAACCGTCGGTACCGTGCTTGTGCGGCCAGAGTTGCAGATAGTCGCCTGTGTCGAGGTCAATGCGTTGTTCAGCCAGCACCTCGCGCGCCGGAACCAGTTTGAACCCCGGATGCGCGGCCAGGAACTGATTGACCACACCCTCGTTTTCCGCTTCCAGCATGCTGCATGTTGCGTAGACGAGACGGCCGGCCACTTTCACCAGGCGCGCCGCGCTGGTCAGGATGGACAACTGCTTCGGCGTCAGTTCCGCCACCGATTCCGGCGACTGGCGCCATTTCAGGTCCGGATTACGACGCAGGGTGCCGAGGCCGGAACACGGAGCGTCGACGAGAACACGGTCGATCTTGCCGGCCAGGCGCTTGATCTTGGCGTCGTGCTCGCTGTCGATCAGCACCGGATTCACATTCGACAAACCACTGCGAGCCAGGCGCGGCTTGAGTTTGGCGAGCCGGCGGTCCGACACGTCGAACGCGTAGAGGCGGCCCGAGGAGCGCATCATTGCGCCGAGCGCCAGCGTCTTGCCGCCCGCGCCCGCGCAGAAATCGACAATCATCTCGCCGCGCCGGGGCGCAACCAGCGAACACAAAAGCTGGCTGCCTTCGTCCTGCACCTCGATCCAGCCGTCCTGGAACGGCTGCAGGCGCGTCAACGCCGGCTTGCCGTCCACGCGCACGCCAAACGGTGCAAACGGCATTTCGCCTGCATCAATTCCTGCTTCCGTCAGGGTCTTGATGACCACTTCGCGTGTGGCCTTGATCGGGTTCGCGCGCAGATCGAGCGGCGCCGGGTAATTCAGCGCGGCGGCCAGCAAGGCGAGCTCTTCGGTATCGAAGCGCTTGGTCATGGCGTCGTAGATCCACTGCGGCAAATTGGTCCGCACGCGCACCGGCAAGCTGGCCGGATCGATCTTCGACACCTGGTTGAGCCACTGGTATTCATCGGCGGAAATGAAGGGCTTGACCGCCGATAACCCCGCCGTCTGCATCAGGCCCAGCAAGGCGAGACGCCGTGCGAGGTTGCCGCTGCCGCTTTCGGCAAGATGCGAGAACTCCATCTTGCGGCGCAGGACGGCGAACACCGCTTCGGCAATCACACCGCGCTCGTTGTGGCCGAGCTTCGGATGCGCGCGGAAAAAGCGGCTGGTGGCAGCGTCGGCGGGACCGCTGAAGCGTAAAACGTCGGCCAGCAACGTCTCTGTCTGTCCTATCAAAAATCCATGAAGCCTCATACGCCCTCCCCGGCAATGTCGGCAAAGAGCCATTGCGGCTCTGGTGGCGTGAGCACGACACGCTCGCCGTCGATGGCAAGACGCCCTTCGACGAACCAGCGCACCGCGCGTGGGTAAATAACGTGTTCGACCGCCAGCACCCGCGAAGCGAGCGCTGCGGCGTCGTCGCCAGCCATGATCGGCACCGCCGCCTGCGCGACAATGGGACCATGATCCAGCGTCGGCGTGACAAAATGGACGCTCGCGCCGTGCACGCGCACGCCCGCGTCGAGCGCTTGCTGGTGGGTCTTGAGCCCTGGAAAGCACGGCAACAGCGACGGATGAATATTGATCATGCGGCCCGCGTAGTGCTCGACGAAAGCGTCGGTCAGCACGCGCATGAAGCCCGCAAGCATGACGAGATCCGGCTCGAAGCCGTCGATAGTGCGTGCAAGCGCCTGATCGAAGGCTTCGCGCGTGGTGAAATCACGGTGATCTATGACAGTTGCCGGAATGCCGTTTGCCGCCGCGAAAGCAAGCCCGGCGGCGTCCGGGCGATTCGATATGACAGCGGCCACCGCCGCCTGCCAGCCTTCGCGCGCGCAAGCCCGCACGACGGCTTCCATATTGGTTCCCCGCCCGGAAATCAGGATGACGATTTTTTTCATCCGTGGATTTTATCATTCGATGCCGTCAAAACCCGGCGAATCGGCCCGGCCCGCAGTGGGCCCGGCCTCCGTCCCGTGCCGTGAACGTTTATAATCGAACGCTTTGCGGCTTTGCCAGCCTCGCGCGGCTTTAGCCCTGCGTTACCGCATTCGCCCATTTAACCGCCAACCGCCGACCCAACCGCTATCGTGAGAGTCTTTCGCGGCCTACCCAATGCCGAAAGCCGCGCGCCCTGTGCGCTGACCATCGGCAATTTCGACGGTGTCCACCGTGGCCATCAAGCGCTGCTCGCCCACGTGCGCGCTGCCGCGGACGCCCGCGGACTGCCGGTCTGCGTGATGACCTTCGAGCCGCATCCCCGCGAATTCTTCAATCCCGCCGGCGCGCCGCCACGCATCGCCATGCTGCGCGACAAACTTGAAGCGCTGCGCACGAACGGCGTGGATCGCGTCGTGGTCGAACATTTCAATCACACCTTCGCCAGCCAGCCACCCGGTACGTTCGTCGAAAACGTGATCGTGAACGGCCTGCACGCGCGCTGGGTGATGATCGGCGACGACTTCCGCTACGGCGCAAAACGCGCCGGGGATTTCGAATCGCTGCAAGAAGCCGGACGCAAGCACGGCTTCGAAGTCGAGCAAATGGCAACGGTCGCGGACCTGAACGGCGCACGCATTTCGAGTTCGGGCGTGCGGGCGTCGCTGGTAGCAGGCGATCTCGACGCCGCCCGTCTCGCACTCGGCCGCCCCTATGTCATCAGCGGCCACGTGGTTCACGGGCAAAAACTGGGTCGCGATCTGGGTTTCCCCACGCTCAACATACCGATCGCCCACAAGCGGCCGGCGCTCGCGGGCATCTTCGTCGTGCGTGTGCATGGGCTCGGGCCCGCGCCGCTGCCGGGCGTGGCGAGCCTCGGACTGCGTCCGACCGTGGACGATTCCGGCCGCGTCCTGCTTGAAACCTTCGTGCTCGACTGGCATGGCGACGCGTACGGCAAGCTCGTGCGTATCGAATTCCTGAAAAAGCTGCGCGACGAGGAGAAGTTCGTGGACCTCGAAACACTAACGGCGGCCATAGCGCGCGACGTGACCAACGCCCGCGCCTATTTCGCTGCAGACGTGAACTCAAGTGGCCGCGACAGCGGTTTCGCCACCTCGGCCACCGACCGAATTAGGTGAGCGCGTGGCGCCGGCTGCTTGAAGATTCCGATAAGGTTTCCAATCAAGCTCCCGACGCGCTGCCCGCTGCCTCGCCAGATACGCACCTTCGAGCCCGTTCCCGAGCTTGCCCGCTTGGAACCGCCGCCTCACCGCCGCTTCACCGAATAAATATCGAGTCATCCATGAGCAACAAGAAAGAGTCAAAACCCCAGTCTAAATATCCGGTCAATCTGCTGGATACGCCGTTCCCCATGCGGGGTGACTTGCCCAAGCGCGAGCCGCAATGGGTGAAGGAATGGCAAGACAACAAGATCTACGAAAAAATCCGCGCCGCCAGCAAGGGCCGCAAGAAATTCATCCTGCACGACGGCCCTCCGTATGCGAACGGCGACATTCACCTCGGCCACGCGGTGAACAAGATCCTGAAGGACATGATCGTGAAGGCGCGCAATCTGGCGGGCTTCGACGCGGTCTATGTCCCCGGCTGGGA
>Ga0153929_1000185_pt1 | contig 24538 bp, 22 predicted proteins | sample TSNJ013MetaG_FD_104689 | JGI IMG/M metagenome (GOLD analysis project Ga0153929, IMG submission 104689) | Attine ant fungus gardens microbial communities from New Jersey, USA - TSNJ013 MetaG | ecosystem: Host-associated > Fungi > Mycelium > Unclassified | place: USA: New Jersey, Wharton State...
CCGTTCATCGTGAGATAAAAAGGTCAAGGCATGCTTGAAATTCTCCGGTTTTGCGTTTGGGTTGAGGGCGCCGGAAGCTTGCGAGACCAAATAGTCCGCCTCACTGATCAGGGGCTTGTACGTCTTGGCACGGGCGCGCGCCCGTTGTACAAACCCATCAGTGGTTAGGGCGTTTTTTTTAACTAGACTCTTTGCAAAAAAGTAAAAGGACGGGGCATTAATTTCTGGCGCTGCATCCACAATCTCAAGCATTGTGAGACTGCGTTCTGCCCGCCACAGTACGCGCATAATTTGCAACTCATTCTTTGTAAGGTACACGGCAAGCACCACCAATCCGCTTGTTATATTGCATTATATATATTTTTGATGAAAGAAGCAACAGCAGGAGGGGCCGTACCAATATTTACCTGACAATGCGGAGCATAGACACATAGGGGAGGACTAGCCCGACTTTTTGTTACTAACGACCTATAATTGTCTATTCTGACTTTTGCAAAAAAGTTGCTGATTTTTAGAGAAAACTACATAAAACGCAATAAAATGGTTAAAATTCAGAATTATTACCAGCTAATCTTTAATTGAACCATAAACAAGAAACCTATAATAAGATACAAAGGGGCAGCAAAGTATGTTTGTATAGGTTCTGTACCATAAATGAGAAAAAACACGATACCTATAAATATGTTTCCGATAGCGAATGCGATTTTAGGGAGCCAAATTACCTTTTGTAAATATGCCAAAATTAAGCTGGTGATTATCAATGCTAAAATCACACATTGCCAAATCAGGGTTGATTGATTATAGTTGCCAATGACATTCCAAAACGCTTGTGCGTCCATAACATGCCCTCCCGGCGTTACATAAATTTTCTGCGCATTATCGCTTAAAAGCGTACAAACAAACTTGTTGTAGGTCTGCAACCTTAATCTATCTTTAGATAACCTTAATTTGGGATGGGGAAAGCAATCGTTATTATTGTACCGGCGTTCCTCTGGCTCTCCACGCTGATTTCACCACCGTGGATTTCAATAATCTGTTTCGCAATCGCCATGCCCAGCCCCGTACCCTCCGCTTTTTCATCCGTATTCGTGCCACGGTAATACCGCTCGAACAGCCTGCTTACTTCCTCCGCGTCCATGCCTCTGCCATTATCTTCTATGGTTATCCTCGTTTTATCGGCAGCTTGTATCCCTATGCGGATTACAGTATCTTCGGGATTATGGATGAGCGCGTTCATAATCAGGTTATTGATTGCCCGCTTCAACAGCCTTTCATCAAACGAATAGCTTATCTCCCTGTCCCCGCCTATGAAGCTGATATTTCTATCGGAATAATCCGGTTGGTTCAGTATGTCAATTATGCTTTCTTTCAGAAAGCGGGTTAGGTCTGCCCTACGCATATTCAGAGGAATCATGCCGTTTTTCAGTTGATAGGTCAGCTTCAAATCACTTACCAACGCTCCGGCATATTCCGCGTTTTTCAAGATAATCTGCCCAAACTCAATACGGTCGGCTTCGGTAATGGGATATGACCGGTCGGCCAAAAGCTCCGCGTGTCCTCTGATGGGAGACAACGGCGTTTTCAGGTCATGGGTAATATTCGTCAGCCATTCTTCCCGTTGCGCTTCGTTGCGCGCCGCTTCTTCATCGCTTGCCAGCACTTCCGCGTTCATTTCATTCAGGCTGTCGTAAATGTCCTGAAAAACTCCTTTTGTGTGAATCGGCTCATACAAACGGTATGCAATTAACCCCACGGCTTGCGTCATTTTGCGGAAGTGCTTTGTAATCCAAAGACCGAATATCCCGCCACACATGATCATCAACAGACCGGCAGCGGAAAGCAAAATCAAAAGAATTGACTTGCCGCCTGTAAAGCTGTCACCGTCAAGGTACATGGTAACTTTAGAGATGTTCATTGGAAAACCGATGATGTACGTCCATTGGTCGGCGCTATATTTTACCATCCCCACGCAGATGGTAAGCTCCGTATTATCTTCGCCCTGATATAGCTCCAAAAACTCAATCGGGGCGTAGTGGGTCTGTTGGGTAGTCGTTGTATTATGGGAATAGACTTCATTGCCATTTGCGTCAACAATCTGTATCCACAAATTATTGCTGTCAAGCTCTATTATTCCGGCATCGCTGACAGTGGGTAGATTATCCTCGGCTACAATATGTCCGGCAAAATCTCTTGTGAATTGAAGCGGCCAGTTGCTTCGTACATTATTGCCGTTTGGATCGGTTGAGGTTATAACGCTGAGTATCAGTCCAATCCCAACAAGGATTACCGCGATAGATATAATGAACATAAACACATAGAGCATGATAATCGACTTGTAGCTTGATTTTTTCATGGAATCACACCCGCTTTTCCAGCTTGTATCCCAATCCTTTTATTGTAATGATTCGTTTGGGATGAGCCGGGTCATCTTCAATCTTTTCACGCAGATGGCGGATATGTACCATCATAGTGTTGTCGACACCAATCCCGTATTCGCCGCATACCTGCTCATACAGGCGTTCCTTTCCTATGATTTTACCTGCGTTGCGCGCCATGTACTCTAATAACTGATATTCGCGGGCCGTCAAGCTGATTTCTTTATCCGCTTTATATACCCGCTGGCTATCGGTATCTATTTGAATACCGCCAGCCTCGATAATCGCTTTGAACCCTGCATTGTTTTGCTCAAATTGCTTGCGGCGCAACTGTGCCTTGATGCGAAAGACTACCTCTTTGGGGCTGAACGGTTTTGTCACATAATCATCGCCGCCGCTGCTCAGTCCTAATATTTTATCTATATCATCGCTTTTGGATGATAGAAACAGGATGGGGCAGATTGAAAACTCACGGATTTTTCTGCATACTTCTATACCGTCAATCCCCGGCAGCATAATGTCAAGAACAATTGCGTCCGGCTTTTCAGTCCTGCATAGTTCAATCGCGCGTTCGCCGCTTGTTGCTTTCAAAATGTTTTGAAAGCCCTCTTGCCGCAACATTTTTTCCAGGAGGTTCAGAATATCACGCTCATCATCCACAAGCAGGATTTTGCTTGGGTTTATATTATCGCTCATCATTACCGCCTCCATCATCCGTTTTCCGATTGATGTTATATCTTTTATCCGCAGGCTTTTCCGCGTTGGCCGGGACAAGCATGGTACACTATCATCCTCTGTTGCTCTGCGCGCTATACCAGTCCTGAGCGGTTTTGAAGTTTCCTTCCGTAACAGTTGATTTATAAACCAGGAGACTTAATAAATCCCTCCACATCTTCTGCACTCTGTAGCGCACATTATTTATCTTTGGCAGAGGAAAATTCAACCATAAAGCACACTGCGTTTTGCAGGTTTTGAACCTGAAGTGTAAACCCGTGCGCATCCAGAATCGTCTTAACCAAGTAAAGCCCTAATCCGCTGCCGCCTGTATGGCGGCTTCTGGATTTATCCACCCGATGAAAGGGGAGAAATATCCGCTCAATCTCCTCGGGCGGGATGGCAACGCCAGTATTAACAATTTCCAGACGGCCGCTCAAAAGTCTGACCTTTACCCGCTCTCCCTCCGGCGTATGATTTACCGCGTTGGAAAGCAGGTTCGAAACCGCCTTTCTCATGTAACCGGCATCAATATCGGCCAAAACATCAGGGGCAACATCCTCTTCTATTGTAATACGCCGGTACTCGGCCAGGGCCCGGTAATCGGCGCAGCAGGAGCTTACCAGCGCGCTCACATTAGCCGTTTCTCGGTTCAGGCTGAATTGCTCCGCCGAAGCGCGGGATATGTCAATGATTTCCTGCACCAACATTTCCAGCTCACCAATGACCCCATAGGCGTGCCCAAGATATTTGTCCCGGTCTTTATAGCGCCCCACATTGTGGATCATGCCTTCCAAATCGTATTTCGCAATCGTGATGGGGGTCTTAAGCTCATGCGAAATAGCGGTGAAGAAATCGCTGCGCTGTTTTTCCTGTTCCCGTTCCTGCTCAATATCCCGCCGGAGCTTGAGATTTGCCTGCCGAAGATCGTCCATTGCGCTTTCGAGCTGCTGCGCCATGGCATTGAGGTTTTGGGACAGAAGCCCTATTTCATCGGAGCGTTTCGTCTCGCTGCGCCACGACAGATCAAGCTCCGCCATGCGTTGGGAGGTCCGGCTAATGGCGACAATCGGTCTTGCGATCTGGCGCGTGTAGAAAAAAGCGGCCAGCGCGGAAAGCATGACAACCAGCGCCAGAATATAGGGAAATATGCGCAGGAACATCTGTGAGAGAAGGTCTACCGCCTGAAAGGTCACGGCGGCAACGAGGAAGTAGGTCTTGCCGTCATGCAGGTAATCATAGCTGATGGCGATGCCCTGCGCATACATAGCAGTATAAGCGCTAAAGCTCTCTTCCGTCAGATAATCGACCTGGCCGTTTATCTTGTAAATCTCAACGCCCTCATCGTCACACAGGCTGACATCCGCGCCGTAATTGACCGAAAAGGCGGTCAGCAGCGGCCAAGCGTCCTCCGGAGGAGTTTGCTGCAGCTCGGCGATAAGTGTATCCAGCCCTTCGTAAAAGGAGGTAGAGAGATCCTGTTTTAACAGCATGGGCATAAAATATTGCAGCACGCCAAAAATGACCAGGGAGACGGCGATCAGTATCCCGGCAAAGCCAAGGAAAACCTTGGCGCTTAGGCTTTGCTTAACCCTCTTCATGGAGCTTATACCCTACCCCTCTTACCGTTTCGATAAAGTTTCCGCCCAGCTTTTTGCGCAGATTTGCCATATGCACATTGACGACCTTATCGTCGCCGTAATAGTCAATGCCCCAAACCTGATCCAGAAGCATTTCCCGTGTCAGAACTTTCCCTTTGTCCTCAAGCAGCAGCCGCAGCAGCTCGAATTCCTTGAGCGTTAAGGGAACGGCACTCCCCGACACTGCGGCCGTATACCGCTCGGTATCCAGAAGCAGCTCTCCGGAGACCAGGATTGCCCTGCTTTCCGCCGCCGCTGCCACGGAGCCGGAACGGCGGAGCGCCGCTTCGATGCGTTTAACGATCAGCACCGCAGTGGACGGTTTGACGATATAGTCGTCAGCCATCAGGTCAAAGCCCTTGACCTCATCAGCCTCGGCGCCCATGGCGGTGAGAAAAATCACCGGCATATCCGACTGCTTGCGGACCATCTCCAGCACGGCGTGCCCGTCTATTTTGGGCAGCATGATGTCAAGCAGAATCAGGTCGCATTGATCATTTTGAAACTTTAGCAGCCCGTCCATGCCGTCTTCCGCCGTATCCGTATCATAGCCGGCGTCCTCCAGAATATCGGTTAGAAAATCGCGGATCGCCGCCTCGTCCTCAACAATCAGTATTTTCTTTGCCATGGCGCACCTCCCTCTGCATTCATTATTATACGCCATCCGCGTGTTTCGCTCAACCCCGTTTGGCTTTGCCGAACGCGCTGACCGCCGCGCCCATGCCAAGCAGCCCGAATAAAGTAAACACAAGCCGGCTGATCAGCATATCCGCCGGAACGGAAAAGGCGGGGTCAACGCCGTCAATGATCTTGGGAAAAGAACGAAAGAAGCTATTCCCGAACAAATCGAGGACACCCGGAAGGGCACTGCCGCCGGAGACAAGCCCGTACAGCATGAGCAGCGCCATCAGCGCGTAAATACTGCCGCTGTTTATCCTTCCCAGATTCATGGCGAAGCCTGTTACAAAAAACAGGCTGGGAATGGCCGTGAACACAAGCGGAGCGATCAAAGAACAGACATTCATAACCCCAAAAACGCGGTAATAAAACACCAGCGCCAACACTACAATCATCATCAGGAGCAATATAAACCCCGTGTAGATGGCCCCCAAACGAAGCAGTGCGCGGCGGCGGCCATCCGTAGGGGTAGCCGCCGCGATTTCCTCCGTGAGCTTCGCATCCGCGGAGTACATCATAGCGGTAAGCGCGAGCAGGCAGGCCAGGCAGAAGGGCAGAACAGACGCCAGATACCCGCCAAAGCTCCAGGGGGAGAAGGGGGCGGTATTGGCCACCCCCAAAATGGTGTCCGAGGTCAGGGTAAACCAGCTGTATACGCCGGTAATAACCGCTAAAATAAGAAACACCTTGTCGGTCAGATAATGCTTTAGTTCGTATCGGTATAGCTTAAACAATGGCGATCTCCTCCCTGTCAAGTCCGGTTTTATCCAAAAAGTCCTGGAATGTAACATAGGTATAGTTGGAACTGGCCGTTTCATACAGCTCGGACAACGCCTCTGTAACATTGTCCATGCCGATGAGCCTGCCCGCGTTGCAGATCATCAGGGCTGTCATGTCATACCTCTGCACTCTCCAGTCGCGGCCTTCCAGAGCTTGCACGTATTGCTCCGGCAAAATATCCAGATACTGCGGATTCCGGTAATAGAAGTTTTCCAGCATATCGGAGACCGCGGCCTCCCATTTCTCTACATAGTGCTGATTCGCGTAGTCCTCGCCGTAGCGGTCGCGGACAAAAAGATACGTTGTGAAGGTTGTGACGCCCTCGTCCGTCCACCAGGTATCCTCAATATCTACACAGTGAGCGAACAGGCCCCACCATTGATGGATGATTTCATGGGCCAGAACCTCCTGGCTTGAAGCGCCTATTTCCAGGTCGCCCAGGTTCTCGGGGCTGAAGGTGCTTTCATTCATGACGCTCATATTAAAGCTTGCGTATCCGCCTCCGCCATAAGCGGTGCTTTGGATCAGTTTCAAGGGGAGGTCTTCACTGAAGGGCAACGGGCCGTACAGCTCCGTGCAAAAGTTTATCACATCCTCCATCAGCTCCGCCGCGCCTATTTCCTCCATAACCGTCTCGTGCTTGCGGTTATAATAAAATTCGATGTTCAATCCTGCCGCGGTGAGAGATCTTTGTACATAGTCCGCGGCCTCCAGCACCATGGACGAGCCCTCATTGTTCATCGACCAAGTTTTTGTTCCCGCCCGGTCATCGGCGGATAAAACGGTGTTGATCTCGCCGCTGGTTACCGGCGTCAGGTTGTCGGGCAGAGTAAGCCGGCCCTTGGTGCGTACATCCTCGGCTCTGTCCACATATATGCGTGGATAGAGGCTGCGGCCGCCCAGACTGACATAGCGCGCAGAAATACCATCGGAACCTTCCCCCAGGCCCTTGAGCAACGTCCACATTTTATATCTGCCGCTATAAGTAATAGCAATCGTCTGCGCGCCGTCTCCCGCGGGTACGGTGAACTCGATCTCCTTTTCCCCAACGGTATCGTTTTTCAGATCCACAAACGGGACCGGCACGCCGTCAATGAGAATTTCCTCAACCGTATAGCCGGTATTGACCGCCAAGGCGCTTAAAACAGGCCGGCCCGCGCGGTTTTCCACCGTATGGACCGCCGTACCGCGAAGGCTTCCCCTGGCGGCTTCAATTTCGATGTCAAGCTCCGTGCCCAGCAGGAATAAATCGGTTGGTTCTTCTTCGTCCGCACTGTAAAACGTATCATAATCGATAGGCGGACTGTTGTCGTAGAAGGGCTGATGAGCGTAGGCGTACACGCCCGACCCTATCAGCAGTATGGCGATTACCGGTAGCACAATATGTTTGAGATTGACCCTGAACGAGCCGAAAAGGCCCTTGCCGTAACGGCGGGTGCCGAGAATCGAAAGTGCAAACAGACCGCCGAAGATGAAAAACCAAATTAAGCGGCTGTAGGAATAGAGCCAGATTATGATACTGTTACCAAAATCATCGCTTAAGAAGTTTATCTGCGGCACCAGCCACTTGACAAGATGGTTGTCCGAAAATTTCTCGCTTACCGTTGTAGCCAGCGCCAGTAGCAGGAAAACAATAAAGCTAACGCTCGCCCGGCGGGTGACGGCGTATAAGGCAGCGGAGAGCAGAATGCTCAGCAGTATGGAACACAGCATAAATAAGGCGAAGCTGCTGAAGTAGAACCCCGCTTCAAAGACATAACCCAGCTTGACCAGTCCATAGGGCAGCAAGCAGATGACTGTCAGCGTAACCGCCAGCACGGCGGCGGTCAGCAGCGCCAGTACACGGGCACAATAAAGCCTTGCGGGATCGGCGACAGCCTCCACGATGGTATCCACATGCTTTTCATACATTTTGGACAGCTCATACAGCGTCAGCAGCACAAACAGGATACCGCCGCCAGCGCAGCCGCTTAGATTGGCTACCCCCATAAAGTTCATAAACTGGGTGCTGCTACTGTACTCAAACCCCGTAACAATAGGAGCGGCGCCGGCAGCCAGCGTCAGGGCGATGATAAGCCAGGTCATTTTTGTCCTGAGCAGGCGGCCCAGCTCCACCCGGTAAAAGGACAGGATGCTCATACCGCCATCTCCTTTTGCGCCAACAGGTACATGTAAGCATCCTCCAGGCTGGGCTCCGTCTTTTGGGCAAAAACCGGAAGCACGTCCCCCACAATTCTGGCCGTTACGCCCTGTGCCGTAAATTTCCGGTCGGTCACCTTGCAGCCGGCGGGCGTTTCCTGACGCTCCGTCTCGATGTAGGCGCCTACATGCCCCTCCGCCGTCTGCAAAAGCCCCTGCGGGCTTCCGTCATATAGAATTTTCCCCTGATTGAGGACGATTACCCGGTTACATACCGACTGTACATCTTCGACGATATGGGTTGACAGCAGTACGATTTTATCTGTCGCGTTACGTGAGAACAGGTTGCGGAAGTTGATTCGTTCTTCCGGGTCCAGGCCTACGGTCGGTTCATCAAATATAAGTAGCTCAGGCTTGCCAAGCAGCGCCTGGGCAATCCCCACCCGTTGACGCTGACCGCCGGACAGGGTTGAAATGCGGGCTTTTCGCTTTTCCTCCAAATTGGTATCCGCAATCACCCTGTCAATTTCCTGTCGGTTTTTCCGGATGCCTTTTAGAGCGCACATATAATCCAAAAACTGCCACACGGTCAATTCGTCATAAAGTCCGAACCGCTGGGGCAGATAGCCCAGTTTGCTTCTGAGCGCTGCTTCCCGTTTGTTTAGCGGCTCGCCGTTCATTTGAATATTCCCTTCTGTCGGCAAGAGTGCGGCAATCAATAACTTCATTAAAGTGCTCTTTCCCGCGCCGTTAGGCCCCAGCAGACCAATAAAACTGGGGCTGCTGAGATCCGCATCGACCTGATTGAGCGCAACCTTACCGTTTGAATATATCATGTTTAAGTTGTGAATGGAAAGATTCATATCCATCATCCTTTCATCTGTTGATAGGCGCAGTATATAGACTTAGAATAAAGTGAAGGGAAACACACGATTAAGATTTGATAAAGATTTTTTCAGGATTAATAGTACTGCCCGTAAACTATCCCAATTGTTAGGTAAAACCGTCACAGAAAAGATAACCTATCAACTGACTGTGTTTTTTGGTTCGGTTCCGCAATGCTTCAAAACAAGCATTCCAAAAGCTGCTTTTCTTCTAAGTCTTCCAGGTGCTGTTTATCAGACTGAGAATGCGGCACACAGCCGGATCACTCCTCCACGCGCCTCCGATTTTGGGCTCCTTTTGGAGCTGAAAATGACAAAGCTCCCAAAGGAAATAAATCCTCTGGGAGCTTTGTCAACTCGCAGACTGTGAATGCCATTCAGCAAACCACGATACTTATGAATTGACTATACATCGAACGATTTAAAATGCAACTCTTTTTCGATCGGTTTTATACTAGGTCAAATCATTCTCTGATGCTCTGCGCGTCATACCAGTCCTGGCCTGTATTGAAATTTCCTTCCGTAGCAGTTTCGCCCAGAATGGGTAGAATATCACGGCAGGCAGCGGCCATAATGTGACCCTCAAGACCCGTCTGGCCGCCTTGTTCAAACAGGCTGAAGCAGTAGTCCAGCGTATAGCGGCCGTAATAGACAAGATCTCGAAATTCAATTGAGTGTGCCTCAATATATGCTCCGGGGTTAGACGCTTCAGCCGGGGATGAGCAGATAATCTCCATCAGTGAGGCGATTTGATAAGCAGTGTCCACCTTGCCGTATTCGATAGCCTGTTCGTAGCAGGACATTACATGAGCATAAATATAGTTCTGCGTATTGATAGCGTCCGCATCAACATCCTGAGGGAATTTATCCCTGATGGACAACAGGTAGTAGGTGCCATCCTGCGGTATCCAATACTCCGTCATTTCATACCTGCCGTCCGGCGTTTTTTCAAAGGTTATCGCCACCGGCACGTGGCTGCCGCGTAGCTCTGAAAAGCCTCCTCCCGAATAACCGTATACCTGATAGAGCGCCATCAGGTATACCGTCACGGTATCACCATCGGCTACAGTAGCCAGCGTTGTATGCGCCTCCACGGCAAGGCCGCCGGGTTCGTTGTCGCTTTTATTTGCTTCAAGAATTGCTTTCGAGACGGCGGATTCCAAATCATTATCAGGTGGAGTATAGCCGCCGATTGTCGTGGAGTAGTTGCCGCCGGGTATATTAATCTTATTTTGTATATCAAGCATCTCTTCTTTTGTGAAATCATTTTCATTCATCTGATAGATATGCAAAACAGGATAAACAGGCCGGTAAGACCATAGCGATATAGTTTCTTCTATCTCCCGGTTCGCTTCATCCAATGAACTGATGCCTCTGGTGTAAATATCCTCTTCATAGACCGGATCGTTTGCATCGGCGAAAAACGCATAACGTGGCTGACCCGCTTCGCGCCAAACATAGAGCGCAAGTTCAAGCGGACCTTGCGGGTCGTATTGTATAGGTTTGGGGTATGGTAGACTGCTTTCCGCTATAACCCACACAAGCCTGTGTAGTATACCATCGGATTCGCCATCGGTGTAGACAAACCTGACAGTTGCCGAGAGCCGCCCCTCTTTTTGTTCATACTCGACATAGTGCAGCCTCTGCTCCCTGTCGTGCCAACCGCTTTTTCCCTGACCGAAAAACGCGGTTACTTCCTCAATGGTATACCAGGGATTGCTTCCTTCTAACCCGGTATTAAAAGCAGAACTGAGTCCAGTATCGTATAGGTTAACACTCATTTTCCGTATGACGCCCGACTCCGGATCCAGGCTGTACCGCGCTTCCTCAAAGTTATAATCGTACGTATTGCCTGCCAATGGTTCTACCGGTGAGAGACCCACCGCATCGCCGACTATGCCGCCTAGCTGAAATCCATTTGCCTCAAAATATTGTAAGTCGCGAGTTGTTTCGCCCGTACTTGCCCTGTCCACCGCAAATCCCCCCCACACCGCCGCGACAAGCACAACCGCCACAATAACAATAACCCTCGATGGCTTTTTGAAATTCAACACATTCTTTATGCGCCCACCGGTGTCGCCCTCGCCAAACGCCAGCGGTGTGGCGGCAAATAGGCGCCGCCCGGTGGCAAGGCTCAAAAGCGATGCGGAGTATTCCTGCTTTATATCCTCTCCACTATACTTCATCACGCTCTCATCGCAGGACAGTTCCATATCCCGCCCGCTGAGGACGAACGCTGTCCAGACCAGAGGATTGAACCAGTGGACGCATAGCGCGGCGAAAGAGAGTATTTTGATAATATGATCGCACCGCCGGATGTGGGTCTGCTCATGCAGGATGATGTAGTCCCGCTCCCGCTCAGTCAAGGTTGATGGCAGGTATATTCTCGGTCTGACAACGCCCATAACAAAGGGCGATTCGATCCCGTTGGCAAGCCAGATATTATCCCGCAGCCTGACCGCGCCAATAAGCCTCCGGCGCAGCTGTAATAAGGAGATGACGCTGTAAACCAGCAAGACCGCGATGCCCACCAGCCAGACAATTTGCGCAATCCACAGAAGAACCTGCATGGGATTCATACTGGCCGCCGGCTGAGCGGCCGGGAGCGCTGCGCTTACAACGTTATCTATGACCGCCGCACCGGTGCTTATTCTCGGCGTCAGCTGAAAGCCTATGTCGACAGGGATGGGCTCTGTGTTATTTGGCATCAGGCTCAGCGCGCTCTCGAAGGCGAACGGACACAGCAGCCTGAACAGAGCCACACCCCACAGGATGTAAGAATATTTCTTCGGCGCTTTTTTCAATAGAAGCCGGGCTAAAATAATTACAAGAATGACTATGCTCGCCGTATAACTCATATTAAGAACTTGAAGGAATATGCGCTCCAACATTACTCATTCCTCCTGTACTCTGAAATAAGCTGTTCAAGCTCCTGTATTTCACCTTCTCCCAGCTTTTTCCGGGTGGTAAACGCTGTGAGGAATTTCGGAAGCGAGCCGTTGAATGTCTTTTCGACAAACCGTTCGCTTTGCAGCGCATCAAACTCCTGTTTGGAAATAAGAACCGTCACCGCGCCGCCTCTGTTTTCAAACAATCCTCTGTCACACAGCCGTTTGAGCATGGTATATGTCGTTGACTTCTTCCAGCCAAGTTTTTTATCACATAGCTTCACCAATTCGCCCGATGGAACCGGTGCGTTTTCCCAGATCATATCCGCAAACCGGGACTCCATTTCGCCCAGCGCGTGAGTCTGCATATGAACACCTCCAAAACAGTCTAACAGCATTAGACTTTCCCTATATAGTCTAATTCCATTAGACCGTTTTGTCAAGCCTAACTACCGCCTGGAAGCGACTCGGCGCAGGGCGATAGGTTTGTAGTGAAATGAATAACAGGGAGCGCAGCCACGATAGGCTGCGCTCCCTGTTATTCCGTCCCGGGATTCAAACGCTGTCAATGTTCCGGCCAATTAATTTGTGTCCAGTGCTTTACACAAACTCCATCCGCTCTGACGGAAAAAGTTTCCATACTTTCAGCGTCCTTGCCATATATATCACGCGCAATCGTGACATTTCCTGTGGCATCCCGCTTGTGAGTCTCCACAACAAAATACGCAGCGTCCGGCTCCGGCACAAATGTTTCAGGCAGTTCGCCTGGTGTGTAATCGATCCGCGAAATCAGTTTGCTGTCCGAGTCCATCTGCAAAACAACGATTTTTTCAGGTGCGAACATGACACTGATGGATAGCTTAACGGATATGCTCTCGGTCTTTGCTTTCCCGTTTTCCGTCACCGAAGAAGTGGCATCCATGGTCTGAGAGTATTGTTCGCCCTCGCTGAGCGTCCAATCTCCAATCATGAAGCCGCTGCCCGAGGTGAGATAGACGCTGCCGTCCGCGCTCTGGTAGACTGGGTTAAAATAATATGTGCGTTTCGTGCGTAGTGGCGAGATATAGATCGTTCCCTCCATCGTTGTGCTGTTCGCTTCATCGCCATAGTATAAATGCATCTTCCCGTTGCAGATTGCCGGGTCCGATATAGAGGTTTTGTAGCTGTCGTGGCCCGCCGAAGCAGGTACAGTTGCGGAATAATACGAAACACCCTCAACGCCCTCAAATACATACTCACCCAGTTCCATCGTCTCGCCTGTTTCCTCGCTGGTCAGCGTTCTTAGCATCAGCGTGGCATACAGTCGGCCTTGATATTTTTCCGTATTTCCATCCATGACAATCTCGCCGCCGGAAAACCCTTTCAGGTTGTCCCCCAGATAGCTTTCAAAATCGAACAGGTCGAGATAGTCCGTTGTAACGAATACGCCAATTAGCCTGTCCTCGTATGCGTCCGTTCCCGCGTCCTCTCGCGCCAACTGGCAACCTGTCAAGACGCACAGTATCATGGCGCAGCATATCGCAATCATCGCTTTATATTTCATCATCGCCCTCCAGATTTCCATCAAATTTCAGAATATCCCCGACATCGCAGTTTAAGTGCCAGCATATTTTATTGATTGTGCTAAACCGAACGCCCTTAGCCTTTCCGCTACGCAGTATGGATAAATTTGCCTCCGTAATGCCGACAAGGGTGCACAATTCCTTTGAGGTCATTTTTCTGTCCTTCAAAATATCTTCCAGAAAGATTCGTATTGCCATAGCGCACCCCTTAAATGAACATGTCGTTATCATCCTTGAGCTGTTTGTTCTCTGAGACAAACCGTGTCAGCAGCAGCGCGGCAAGCACGAACGTAATAGAAAACACAGGAATTTCTACCGAACTGTTGATTACCATTAACGACTTTGCAAACAGAAGTTGGAGCAGGTTGAAGACAATATTGGAAAGTACAGTTGCCGTGAGCACCACCACACACAGCCGGGACATGCGCTCTGTAGCGGCTACCGCTTCTGCCGAATAACGATTTGTACGAAACTCATCCAGCAGCCGGATTGCGGCGAAGATTACAAATATATTTAGCACATAGGGCAGCGCGTCCACGATAAATTGCAGTGCAAGAAAAACATAGCTCACACCCAACAAATGCTCATTTCCAGTGTTGCCCGCTCGCAGTACCCAGATGGAATCCAGCAACGCGCCAAAGCAGGCTCCGGAAACCAAGTACACAAAGAGCGCGGCCATCAGGCCGAGCATAACTGCCATGTAGCGGACGAGCTTGTCGGTGCCACCGAGAGAAAACAGCCGCAGTACCCGCAGGACGAGATAACCGCAGAGTACCGAGTATACCATGCCGCCCAGCATTGCTTTGCCAACGGAAGTTCCAACCATTCCTCCCATGAGAGTGCCAATAACGCCGGGATTTATCATCAGATACAAAACCGCAAACAGAACAGCGGAAAGCAATCCAAGCAGACCGTCCTCTGCGGATACCCCTCGCTTTTTCCAAAGAACGAGTATGACGGCGGCGGGCAACAGGCTTACAACGAAATAGATGGCAATAGCCGCCGTATTGCCTAAACCGCCCGAAAGCGAGAGCAAACGCAGGGCAAACCCGATCTGCTCAAAAGGAAATGCCATCACAGCAGAAAAAACGCCCGCAAACGATGCTTGTAAAATGCGAAGCATTACGCAAAGTAATGCCTCAACCATCAAAATCCCAATAAAAATCTTACGTTTCATACGCGCCTCCGAATTATTGTTATTCGATAATCCAATCGAAGTATACTCTACTAATTATCGTTTGTCAATAATAATTTGGGCAGATGAAGCGAGCATGGTTTTTTTAACGCACCTTGTTCCAGCCGGGTATCACTACGGCGGGCTTGCAACTTGCCCGTAATGGCGGTTATAGAAATAAAATCATTTTAAAAAACTTTGAGAAAATACTTGATAATAAAACTTGGCAAACACATAACGAACACGCCAAGTAAACTTGGCGACTATAATTTGGAGGTATTACGATGAAAAAAGAAGAAATCTTAGCAAAGAGCAGAAATGAGAATAAGGATAAGGATTTATACGAGTAGGAACGAGTCGTACGGTAATGGGTCCTGTCCTCGATCTTAGCTATCCGTATGGTCGCGCCGGGGACAAAGGTGCTGTTTTGTGAATCATATTTGATCATTTCCATGGTAGGCTTACAGGTATCTGTGAACACAAACTGCGCGTTCTCTCCGGGGTTGATTTGCACAATGCGAATAGCGTCATCAACAAGATAACCACTGGGCGCTGCCAGCTCTTTCATCGTGTAGGCACCCGGCTCCAGCCCGAAAAGGTCGATCTCACCGTTTTGATCGGTGACAAACTCGTTTTTATACGTGCCGCCGATAGCGGGTTTCTTGCAGGGACTGGCGGGTGATCTGTTGTATTGCCTGACCCATAGGGATATCGAGACGAGTAAATTGGCAATACAGTTGTAGCTGGAACAAGCTAGTGAGAAATAACGCATACACCCGAAACGAAAGCAGGCTGAAACTTGACAGCCTGCTTTCGTTTCGGGTGATTCATAATAACTACCCCCAACTTCTTTATGAGGGACGTATGTGAATTATTTAGGAAACTTAACGGTAAATGTCGTTCCCTTTTCTCTATCGCTTTCCAGCCTTATCACGCCTCCCAAGCTGTCAACAACATGCTTCACTATGGATAGTCCCAAGCCTGTGCCGCCTACCGTTTTACTTCTGCCCTTATCCACGCGGTAGAAGCGTTCAAATACACGATGATGATGCTCCGGCGGTATAGGCTCGCCATCGTTTCGCACGGTGAAAACAATTTCATTATTACGGTTTTTCAAACTAACATCCAAATTGCCGTTTGGCCTGTTATATTTCACGGCGTTCATGATGAGATTGCTGACCATTTCATATACATTTTTATAATTTGCGTGTATAGCCGCCGATTCCAAATCCATATTGATTGACAAGCCGCTTTGCTCTGCAAGAGGTGCTGCTTCACCACAACACTCGCGGACGATGGAAGCCAAATCAATATTATCTTTTTCTCCCGTCACTTCTCCACTTTCAATACGGTTGATCATAATAATGTCATTTATCAGGCTGTACATACGGTCTGTTTCCAAACCGATTCTTGCGAGCAGTTCTTTCCGCTGTTCATCTTCTAACGGTACATCCGCGCAAAGAAGCTCTGTGCTTCCCTTAATGGAGGTAATCGGCGTTTTTAATTCATGGCTGGCATTTGAAAAGAAGTCCCGCCGCATCTTTACGGCGTTTCGTTTCTCTGTCACATCCGTCATGGTAACGATAAGTCCTTTGCCGATTCCACTCTGATCGTCCACAACGGCAAACTCCGTTTCTATTACCCTCCCGTCTGCGTTTATATCTATCACTTTATTCTGATGTCCCCGCATAGCGGCGTCTACTGTTTGCAAAAAATCAAGATTTTGAGTGCAATGAAGGATGCTTTGCCCGATAGCGCCCTTATTACATTGCAAGTTAGTACAGGCACTATTGTTGATAAGCAATACGTTTTGCTTGTCGTCAAGGAGAATAAAGCCCTCTTTCATGTTGTCCAGAATAAAGGCTATTTTATCTTTTTCCTCCTGCAGCTTTCCAATGTGCAAACTGATGTCAGCGGCCAACGCGTTGATTTTATCCGCCATATCCTGTAATTCATCGTAGGGATACTCATCGGGTTCTAATATGACGCTGCCATCCTTGACGCCGATTAAGCTATTATTCATTGCCAAAATAGGGCCAGTCACGCTATTTGAGAATTTATTGGCAAGAACAAACGCAATAATCAGCGACAGCAGCGCCGCCAATAAAACAGCAGGCAAAAAGGAAACCAAACCGGTAACCATACCGCCATATTCCTCGGCTAATCTGATGTAATACCCGTCAGGGGTTCTGATTACGGCATACATGAGCTTTTTGCCAATGGTACTGCTCTGCCGGACGCTGACGGCAATTTTTGTACCTCTGGCCTCCATGATTTCAGCGCGATCCGAATGATTTTCCATGCTCTGATAATCCACAGCCGAGTCTCCGGTCACATTACCGTCCATGTCAATAATCGTAACCCGTATGCCGTCCAGCATTGCCGCAAAAGCACGTGCCTGTGTGTTTTGATCCTGCTCCGGGTCAAATTGTTCAGCCACCATGCGCACAATCCGAATCATCTCATCCTGCTTCGCATCGGTTTGCTTCATGCCAAAGATAGCGGCGCTGAGTACGCCGCAAATCAGAAGCGCCGCGATAAGAATAAAAATAAATCCTCGGAGCACCGCTTTTTTCATTCCTCACGCCCTCCAACGAACCTATATCCAACTCCGCGCACAGTTTTAATATACCGGCTGCTCTCAGCGGTATCCCGTAATTTTTGGCGCAGTGTTCCTATATGTATATCCAAGGTTCTCGTTTCGCCGTAGTACTCATCGCCCCAAATCCGGCTTAGAAGTTCCGGGCGGGCAAGCGCCCTGTCCTGATTTTCCATCAACACTTTAAGAAGTTCAAATTCCTTGTAGGTAAGTTCCAGCGAATATCCCGCCAGCCTCGCCTCCCGCGTGGCTGTATTCAGGAATAGCTCGCCGCTTTCAAGAATAGCGGGCGATTCATCATTTTTTTCCTGCCCCGCTGTGCGGCGCAGTTGCGCGCGTACTCTGGCGCATAGTTCAAGCACGCTGAACGGCTTTGTCATATAATCGTCCGCTCCGGCGTCCAACCCCACAATTTTATCAATCTCCGTATCCTTTGCCGTAAGCATGATAACAGGGACAGCCTGAAGACATTCGTTTTGGCGTATTCGTTTTACCGCCTCAATTCCGTCCATACCATCCATCATAATATCGAAGATAGCAACAGCCGGAGTTTCCCTGTCCATTTCCACCAAAGCCTCCGAAGCGTTTGAAAAACTCACAGGCCCATAGCCGTGGCTTTTTAAGGCTACCTCAAGAAGCCGCCGGATGCTCTCGTCATCCTCAACAATCATTATTTTTTCATTCATCCTATATACCCCCGTTTGAGAGCGGCGAGCTTCATGCTTGAAATCCGTTTTGCATTATAAAATTCGTTCTTTTTTATGAACGCCGGATTTATAAAACTCCACCCATTCGCAAATATTCTCCGCGTGGTCGCCAATACGCTCCAGATACTTAATAATCATCAGATAATCCATGGCCGCATCCATATTATTTACGTTAGCCCGCATTTTTTCGCCGAGAACCGCCCTGATTTTCAGAAAATAATGATCTACAATATCGTCTTGCTTACAGGTCTTATGCGCAAGCTCCAAATCTTCCTTTACATAGGCGTCAATCGCGGCTGATGCCATACCGCGCGCGATCTTTGCCATATCCGTGACATCTTCCATGATTTCAGGGAAATCAGGAGCGTTAAGGTGCAGGCTGATTTCAGCAATATCCGCCGCCGCGTCACCTATGCGTTCAATGTCGGTTATCATTTTGATTGCCGTGCTGATTTTCCGCAAATCGCCCGCCACAGGCTGCTGCTTGAGCAGAAGCCGCAGGCATTTCTGCTCGATGCTCCGCTCCATTTCATCAATCTGATTATCGTCCGAAACGACCTGGCGCGCAAGTGTATGATCTCCCGTATGGAGCGCCGTCAAAGCCTTATCTATGGCGTTTGCGGCGGCGGCTCCCATTCGTATCAGGGAATCGGATAATTCCTTCAGTTCCATATCAAAAGCCTGTCTACTATTCATAATAGCAGCTTATTCTCCTTTCATCAACCGAAACGGCCGGTAATATAATCTTCCGTACGCTTGTCCTTGGGCATGGAAAAGACGTCATCCGTATCTCCTACCTCGACCATCTCGCCGACAAGGAAAAACGCCGTTTTATCCGAAATGCGTGCGGCCTGTTGCATATTATGGGTAACGATGACCACGGTATAGTTTTTCTTCAGCGCACTCATAAGTTCTTCAATTTTCATTGTGCTGGCCGGATCTAATGCCGAAGTAGGCTCATCCATCAAAAGCACATCCGGCTCCACGCTGAGCGCCCTTGCGATGCACAATCTTTGCTGCTGACCGCCGGAAAGACCCATGGCGCTTTTTTTTAGGCGGTCTTTCACCTCACCCCACACAGCCGCGCCCCGCAGGGAACGCTCTACCAAATCATTCAGCTCCGACTTCTTGTAGTTTCCATGGAGCCGCGGGCCATAGGCGATATTGTCGTAAATGCTCATTGGAAAAGGATTGGGTTTTTGAAACACCATGCCAATGTTTTTTCGCAGGACGGTCACATCCATGCCATTTGCATAGATGTCCTCGCCGTGGTAAATCACTTCTCCGGTGATTTTAACGCCCTGTACCATGTCATTCATGCGGTTGAGCGTTTTCAAAAAAGTGCTTTTCCCGCAGCCGGACGGTCCGATCAAGGCGGTAATCTCCTTTTCGGGAATATCCACATCTATGTTTTTCAAAGCATGGAAGCTACCGTAATGCAGATTTAAGCCTTTTGCAGTTATAATATTCAAACGGTTCACCTACACTTTTTTCAGCTTTCTTTTTACAAACTTTGTCATAAAATTGATAATCAATACGATTATGATAAGGATAGAGGCGATGGCAAAGCCCACGTCAAACTCACCCTGCTCGAAAGCATACACATACAGCGCAACGCTAAGGGAGCCGCCGCTTGTGCCAAGAGCCTGTAAATAATTCGTCACTAACGCATAGCCCGTGCCCGCCGTAAAAATCAGCGCGGCGCTTTCGCCGACAATGCGCCCGATGGAGAGGATCGCTCCGCCGACAACCCCATCCAAGCTGCTTGGCAGAATAATGGTACGAATCATATACCATTTTGTCGCGCCAAGGGCGACCGCGCCCTCACGGTAGGAATCGGGAACGGTTTTAAGCGCCTCTTGGGTTGTCCGGACAATCGTGGGTAACGTCATGATAACAAGCGTAAGGGAACCGGCTAAAATACTCGATCCCAACCCTAATTTCTGGCAGAAAAAGAGGTAGCCAACCAAACCATATATAATGGAGGGGATTCCGGTCAGCGTTTCGGTGGCGAACTCGATCACCCGCACAAATCGTTTATTTGCCGCGTATTCATTTAAGTATATGGCCGCGCCAATCCCGACAGGAAGGGCGATAACCAGTGTTGTCAAAATAATATAGAGGGTATATAGGATATTTGGCAAAATCCCGATGGTGTTTTTCAGCGCGCTGCGCGCCGTGGTCAGAAGCTCCCATGTGATATTTCCCAATCCACGGTAAAAGATGAAGCCGATCAGAATCGCCAGCAGCATTACCGTGATACCAGCGCACAAAAGGATAAACCCTTTCAGAATCGTACCATAAGCGCGGCGTTTTGCCGACAGGCGGTTTTTCATCGTTTATCCCCCCGTTTCAGCACCGCATTCAGAATCACATTGATGATCATAATAAAGATAAACAGCACAAGCGCAATGCTGTAAAGGGCTTGTTTTTGCAGACCGGAGGCATAAGACATTTCCTTTGCGATTGCGGTGGTGAGAAAAGTAACGCTCTTAAACAAACCGGGCATATTGGCGACATTGCCCGCCACCATCATTACCGCCATGGCCTCGCCAATCGCGCGGCCTATCCCGAGAACAATCCCGGCGGCAATTCCGCTTTTCGCGGCAGGAATACTCACCTTGAAGATGGTTTCCATCTTTGTTGCGCCCAGCGCGTAGCTTGCCTCCTCATACTCTTTCGGCACGGCCATAAGCGCTGTCCGGCTGACGCTGATGATGCTCGGAAGGATCATAACGGCAAGCACAATGATGGCGGCAAGCAGGCTTGTTCCGTTTTTTAGCTGGAAAAGCTGCATAATAGCCGGAACGAGAACAATCATACCGATAAGGCCGTATACAACGGAAGGGATGCCCGCCAACAGTTCCACGGCGGTATTTACTGTTGCCGCCACCCTTGTGCTTGCGATTTTCGCCAGAAACACCGCTGTCATAATCCCTACCGGTACGCCGATCAGACACGCGCCCAATGTTCCGTATACCGATGTAAGGATAAAGGGCAGGATCCCGAATTGCGGCTCGGCGGCGGTGCTTTTCCATACCTGTCCAAAAAGGAATTCACTCAGGCCGACTTCTTTGATTGCCGGAATCCCACTCAAGACCATATAGACCGATATGGTAATGACCGCCGCAATCGTCACCATGCCACAGATAAAAAAGAGGCAGCTCATTGTTTTTTCCATTACGGCTTTTATTTTCATAACATTCCTCATGATGTATGTATCGGGGTTCAGATTCCGGCAGCGGCGTCTGAACCCCTGAATATTGTACTTACCGCGCCTGTACCGCACCGGCGTTTGCGATGATCTCAGTAGCTTCATCACTCAGCGCGAATTCTATGAAAGCCTTGGCCGCGGCTGAAAGCTCCTTGCTGCTTGACGTTACCATGACAAAAGGGCGCTGTATGGCGTAAGTTCCGTCAAGGATAGTATCTTCCGTGCACTGGACGCCCTCCACGGTTACGCTTTTTACTTCGCTGCTGACAGCGGAAAGTGAGGCGTATCCGATGGCGTATTGGTTGGATGAAACTGCGGTAATGACAGCGCCGGTGGAGGTCAGCTCCTGGTCGTAGATGCATTCCTCCGTCACGCCGATGATGCTCTCAAAGCCGTCTCTTGTGCCGGAGCCTGCCTCGCGGCCGATGACCGCAACAGGCGCATCCGCTCCGCCGACCTGGCTCCAGTTGGTAATCTCGCCGGTGAAAAGGCCCGCAATCTGTTCTATGGTCAGATTATCAACCACGTTGGTGTTGTTTACGATCATCGCAATGCCGTCCAACGCAATGATCGTTGCGTCAAGTCCGGTTTCACTGTCCTTTAGGTTTCTGCTGGAAAGTCCGATGTCGGCAGTCCCCTCGGTTGCGGCGGTAATGCCGGAGCCGGAGCCTGTGGCGTCATATGTAATGGTCACATCCGGATTTTCGGCTTTGAACGCTTCGATAAGGGAAGCGACTACCTTCTCCATGGATGTGGAACCATTGGTGGAAATCGTTCCGCTCAGTTTCGGAGCAGTGGTATTAGGCGGCGTTGTACCGGGCGATGATGTCTGCGGGCTGCTGTTACAGCCTGCCAGCAAGGTAAGTGCGATTACAAAAACGGTAATCAGGCCAATCATTTTTTTCATTTTAAGTATCTCCTTTTTATATGTATCATTCCACTTTACAATCTCATTTTAATGAACACGTTACAAAGCGACTACCATAATTTCTTTAAATCCTTGTATGGTTTTTGTAAAGTGGAATGGCAAAAATAAAAAAGCCCCCTAAAACGGGAACCTTCCGTGAAAAGTCACGCGCTGTTTATTCAATGAATACCGGCAGTCTTTTCATAATCACCTTATTATAGTCGAATACCACCCTTTCGTATTCCTCATCCATATAATGTGATGTTAACAAAAAGTCGGCGGTCGCCCTGTGTTAGAAGTCCCTCCTTTTTCTGTGTTCCGTTGTTTATAAATGAAGTGAATCATTTTTCGCTGGGTTCATATGGCTCATTTGTAAAAATCAAGTCGTCAACATCATAGACATCGTTAACGTCTTCGTGATCCATTAGATATTCCATCCGCAACACCTCCTTGCTTTGCTTTATATCGTGATTATACTTGGGTATATATCGCCGCTCAAGCAAGATGGGGTAAATTGTTGGTAAAGTATTTGTATATGCCGGAAATCCGGATGGGCAGAAAAAGCAAAACACGCCCTAAAACTCGATTTAAATGGAAGCTCTTCCATGAAATAGCATTTGGCGCATACTATTAATTGAAATTGAAAATCGCAGAGTGGAAACAGGCAGCGCACAGGATTTTCCCTGTGCGCTGCCTGTTTCCGTACCCAGTTTGCCCTGGGTTCACAATGTGTCCCTATGCGCATGAACCCTTGATATTACAGGCTTTTCCGATTTGTCTCTATTATACTATAAGGGCACATATGTTCTGTTTTGGATGGCCTCCAAATAACGGAAACAGAAAGCGGGCAAAGGGCCTATCTCCCTATGTCCGCTTTCTGTTCTTTTGTGGCAAGGTTCCTTTATCCATCGTCTATCCCGCGTTTACAGCGGGATGGGATGAAATTTTGCGGCTCCGCTTTGCCAATGTGGGTCCGTTTGCTATGCGAAGAAATTGATAAATCCCGTGATCAGTACCCCGTTAAAGAAGTCAATGAAGAGGCTTCCCACCAGGGGAACCACGAAAAACGCCTGGGGCGCAGGACCATATTCCTTGGTCACCGCCTGCATATTTGCCATGGCGTTGGGGGTTGCACCCATGCCAAATCCACAGAACGCGGCGGTCATAACCGCGGATTCATAGTCTCTGCCCATGATATTGAACACCACGAACGAGGCGTAGAAGAACATCAGCACCGCCTGTGCCGCCAGCATAATGACCATGGGGATGGCCAGATCGGCCAGCTGCCAGAGCTTGAGCGTCATCAGCGCGATTGCCAGGAATATGGAGAGGGATACGTTGCCCCATGCGTCCAGCGCGGACATAGGGGCTTCATGGTGGGTTGCATCGCCAATATTACGGATGATGGCCGCAATGATCATGGAGCCGATGTAGTTGGGCAGGGTAATCCAGTTGGCCAGGAAATTGGTCAGCAGACTGCCAAGGCCCGCCGCCACCAGCAGCAGCACAGCCGCATTCATAAAGTTCTCGCCGGTCAGTTTATTGGCCTTTTCCCAAGCTGCCGTGGGGGTCTCCTCCGTGCCAAGGGCATCCGCATTGCCGCTGGATTTAAGCCCTAAGCGCTTGATCTTGTAGCGGGCGAGAGGCCCCCCCATCAGGCTGCCGCTCACAAGGCCGAATGTGGCTGCCGCAATGGCAACGGCATTGGCTCCGGTCACTCCAAATGTATTCTCCAACAGGGGGCCGTAAGCTCCGGCAGTGCCGTGCCCCCCCACCATGGGAATGGAACCGGTGGCGAGGCCCAGGAGGGGATTCTCCAGCAGAAGGATCCCCAGTCCGGAGGACAAAATGTTTTGCAGCACCACCATGACAATAGACACCGCCAGAAATACCAAAACCTTGACTCCGCCGCGCTTCAGCAGACGGAAGCAGGCCGTATACCCGACACTGGTAAAAAACAGGGTCATGAAGACATTTTTTAGCGTCTCATCAAATGTGAAGTACAAAACTCCTGTTGCATAGAGCCCCAAATGGAGGATTGCGAAGATTAATCCTCCCACAACCGGGGCCGGGATACAGTAGCGCTGCAGAAAATTTACTTGGCCAACGAGAAATCGACCCAGTACATACAGCAATACGCCTATGGCTGCAGTCATATAAAGATTCAGTTCCAGTTCCATCGGTTCAACTCTCCTTTTCATATTTTGATTTCTTCTTCCTTCTGTCAACACAGGCAGTGTAAGCGTTCCCCTACAGTTCCTTACAGATTCCTACATC
>Ga0153929_1000187_pt1 | contig 24427 bp, 27 predicted proteins | sample TSNJ013MetaG_FD_104689 | JGI IMG/M metagenome (GOLD analysis project Ga0153929, IMG submission 104689) | Attine ant fungus gardens microbial communities from New Jersey, USA - TSNJ013 MetaG | ecosystem: Host-associated > Fungi > Mycelium > Unclassified | place: USA: New Jersey, Wharton State...
AAGGCGCTCTCGGCTATCTGCACACCGCGATCTAGACCGCGAAGAAAGGTCTCACATACGACGCACTAGCTGTGCTCGATCGCGCGCTGATGCTCGCCGCCAACCTCCCCAATGTGGCGCGCAACGCGGCGGCCGACTTTCCCGAAGGCCGCACCAACGCCCCTACCGCCCTGGGATCCTGGATCGACGTATGACGCCGCCTCTGCGCAGGTTTGCGAGACCGTGATATAGGGATTTGGAAATATTCATCTCCCGATTTTACGCGCCCATTTCGGCAACGTGACAAAGCCGGTTACAGATATAAAAAGGAGGAGAAAGCCTCCTTCTTTTTGCCAGTGGCCAGATTACATTCTCACCACATCGAGCAGTGTCTTCTTGCCGCCCTCGAAGTCGTACAGCGAGATCATTCCATGCTTCAGGTCGCCGTGTGCATCGAACGTGATTTCACCGGTCAAACCGTGATAATCCGTCGCGGACATCATCGCCAGGATCCTTGCTGGATCGGTCGAGTTCGCGCGTTTCATTGCATCGACGATGATGTACACCCCGTCGTACGTGAACGGCGCGTAGACCCGGACTGGCTGGCCAAAACGCTTCTCGTACTTCGCTTCAAATGCTTTGCCGCCAGGCAGCTTGTCGATCGGTGTACCGGCCTGTGAGCACACGACGTTTGCGCTCGCGGCACCCGCGAGTTCGGGGAGCTTCTCCGAACAGCTGCCGTCGCCAGTGAAAATCTTCGCGTTGATACCAAGTTGCTGGGCCTGCCTGGCTAAAGGACCCAAGCTAGCGTCCATTCCGCCAAACATGATCCCGTCAGGGTTTTCCCCCTTGATCTTTGTGAGAATCGCCCGGAAATCCATCACCTTATCGTTTGTCGCGTCGCGCGAGACCACCGTCATACCGAGCGCCTCGGCGGTTTTCGCGAATTCATCTGCGAGTCCTTGGCCGTAGGCCGTCGCATCATCGACCACAGCAATCTTTTTTAAATGCAGGCTTTACGCCGCGTAGTTCGCCAGTGCCGGCCCCTGCTGCGCATCGGTGACGTCCGAACGGTAGGTCGTCTTAAAGCGCTGCTGCGTGTATTTGGGACTGGTCGCTGTCGTGATCTGCACAATGCCCGCGTCGCTATAAATCTTCGATGCAGGAATGGAGGCGCCCGAATTCAGATGGCCGAGCACCGCCACGACCTTGTCATCGACAAGCTTCTGGGCGACCATGAGCGGAGGTTGCTGCGCTGATCGCTTGCTTGACCTGCCCGCTGGATGCGAGGTTTAGGCGGGCAAGTTGCTGGGAAAGACGGTGAGGCATAGCTAGGGACGATGTTTGGTCCGATGAGTAGCGCTGCCCGTTGATCACCACAGGGATCTCTTGAACACCCTTTTGATAGCCTAATAATTTCGGCTTGCAACGATGCCCGCTCCGATGAGCCCAGCGCGTACGAAAGAACGGTCTCGTTTACTGCTGGGAAGTATGATTTAGGAGTCTTGAGTGTTAAATAATGTAGCTAGCGGATCACCGGTGACCCGCGAATGAGAGATTGTTAGGCTACCCGCCGTTCAGCCTGTTCCAGGGTGGCAAGCACGTTCGTCAACCCACGCTGTACGTGATCCGCGATTTCCGATCGCATCGCATCTAGATCGCCCCCCCTGAGCGAGAGCTACGTAATCGTCTTGAGCATCGAGCCGAGCACCCCTTCGGCGGTGCACCTCTTGCAATACTGCTGCCGTGCTGGTATCAACTTAAACCAACCAGCCTCCACGATTCCAGGGGCGGCTCATAGAGGCTCGCTAGCACCAGTCCGTTGATATTCTGCTGGATGGAGATATCGATCGAAGAACGTGTCTCCTCAAAAATGCAAGTCAATCGATGGCCCTCGAAACACAGCAATGATGCAACCGAGTCAAGAAGGCTATCGGACGTCCCGAACGAGCGGGATACGGATCTGTATTTTTCTTTCGAGTTAAACTAATTTAGGGGATGGTGAGCCTTTCAGGCTACATCTTGATCACGTCCTTAACCGTTTTCACCTTTCCCGGGAATTCGTAAATCGTGACTGCCGCATTTTTCAGATCTCCTTTATCATCAAACGCAATATGCCCAATAATCCCGTCATAGTCGGTCATCGGCATCGCAGCAAGGATCCTTTTACGATCCAGGGAATCGGCACGTTTTATTGCTTGGTAGATAATGTATACGGCATCATATGAAAAGGGTCCATATTCTTGAACCGGGGTCTTAAAACGCGTTTCATATTTGCTTTGAAACTCCTGCCCCCTTGGCATCTTGGATATAGCAAGGCCCGCCTCCGAGCAGACAACGTTCACTATGGCCTCACCAGCTAGTTCGGACATCTTGTCGGTACAGGCGCCGTCCCCTCCGACTATACGGGCCTTGAGACCCAAGCTAGCTGCTTGCCGCACGAACGGGCCCGCAGTCGCGTCGGAGCCGCCATACATAATGACGTCGGCGTTGAGCCCTTTTATCTTTGTTATGATTGCGCGAAACTCGATTGCTTTGTCATTCGTCGCTTCCCGCGCCACGACTGTCGCGCCTTGAGCCTTGACTGACTTTTCGAATTGATCTGCTAGACCTTGTCCATAAGCGGTAGCATCGTCAACGATGGCGATTCGCTTCCCGTGCAGCATTCTAGTCACATACGTCGCTAAAGCTGGGCCTTGACGGGCATCTGTTGCAACGTCGCGATATGTTGTCTTGTACCCTTGCTGAGTGTACGTCGGATTGGTCGATGCCGGCGAAATCTGTACGACATCAGCCTCGCTGTAGATTTTCGACGCGGGAATCGAAACTCCCGAGTTGATGTCCCCAACTACAGCGACAGCGCCATCGTCAACAAGCTTTTGGGCAACCTGCGTTCCGGTACGCGGATCAGCGGCATCGTCTTGAGCATCGAGAACGAATGTCACAGCTTTGCCGCCAACAGTAGGATGCTGTAAATTGATTTCCTCAATTGCCATGCGCGCAGCGTTTTCGCTGTCTTTGCCCAGGTGCGCGATTTGCCCTGTCACAGGCCCCGCATGCCCAATAATCACTGAGACCGTTTCGTCTGCAGTGTTCGACGCCGCCACAACGGTTGATGAAAGCGTTCCAAGGGCAAAAGCGCTCGCAACAAGGATAGGTGAGGTGGCAAATGACCATCGAGTCGATACTTTGCAATGCATGGACCGCTCCTCGGAAAATTACAATGAAATTGGGCTCAACCAGACCTGTCGTACGGGGCGGAGCAAACCGAGAAACCCGAAACGATCAGACTGGAAGTAGTGTGTAAGCCCGAAAATCAAGCGTCCAACAAGTAATTTTTCGTATCTCTAATCAAGTATTTTTATGTTTATTTTTTAGATTCGATCGAGTTTCGATCAACAACGCCTCAATACCCCCTGCTACCGCGAGTACATCTTGGTCATGCATAGGCAGCCCACACACTGACAACCCTACAGGTCTCTCGCCGGCAAGATGACATGGCAACGAAATCGCACAACCATCCAGGAAGTTGACCGTGCTCGGATTGCGCAACGCGCGCGCGTTCGTGCGAAAAAACAGTGCGTCATCTCGTTCCAAAGGTTCGAGCAAAGGGGGCACCATCGACACGGTCGGCATCAACCAAGCGTCAAATCGGCTCAATCGTTCGTGAGCAATGCGGACCATTCGTTGTCGGGCGCTTAAAACAGAAATGTAGTAACCAGCACTGACATGCTCGCCTAGCCGAATGCGTTGCAATACGCGTGGATCATATAGAGCCGATTTCGTTTCCACATGCGTTCGATGAAATGCCCACGCCTCTGCAGCAGTCAAGCCACCTTGCTTATTGATTGACGGAAGCTCGTTGAGCTCTGGAAACGGAACAAATTTCACGGATGCGCCAGCTTCCCGGAGAAGCTCAAGTGTTCTGGTAAAGGCAATGGCGACTTCGCTATCTAAATCCTCTCCCACGTAGTCGGAGCTCACAGCAAGTCGCAATTTCTCAAGCGGCCGGGGACTCGCGCTGAGACGCTCTCCACTCAGCAAAGCGTCAACTACTACGCAGCAATCCACCGAGTTGGCCAATGCTCCGATAGAGTCGAAGCTACTCGCAAGCGGAATAGTTCCGTCAAGTGGTACGCGACGGGCGGTGGGCTTGAAACCAGTTACCCCGCAAAAGGCGGCCGGGATTCTAATTGACCCACCCGTGTCCGTTCCAAGCGCAGCCACAACGTGACCACGCGCAACGGAAGTCGCAGCGCCAGAGCTAGAGCCGCCGGCGACCCACCGCGCGTCGATCGGATTCCTTGGGGTACCGAAATGTGGGTTAAGGCCAAGAGCAGAAAATGCGAACTCGGTCATATTGGTACGTCCTACAAATACCGCACCCGCTTGGCGTAAGCGTGCTACTGCCAAGGCGTCTCTAGACGCAGACATGGCCCTTTCGAGAACTCTTGAACCGGCCTGCGTTACCTGTCCCTTGATGTCGAAGAGATCCTTTAACGATACGGGCAGGCCAGCCAATAACGATGGCACATAGCCACCGGCCCTCAGTTTGTCGCTTCTCGCGGCAGCGCTTAACGTCGTTTCCATGTCAAAGGAAATGAAAGACATATCACCCTTTGCCCAGTCTTGCCTAAGTAGATCGATAGAGGCTTCTGCCAAGCCGGATGCACTCACCTGGCCGGACGCCAAGCTGGCTGCCAATGCTCGAATGGTTTGCATTGTGTTACTCCGCACCGGGCAACGTTCGCACGCCATATCGATGCGAGCGGCTACGCTTCAGAACGGGATCATGGAGCTCGATCTCGAACGCATCGCCAAATACCAGGCGACCAATTACAGGTTGTGTACCACAAAAAACAACGGTGCCCCCGGGTAAATCGTCTTGCGTACAGAGCTTACGGACAAGCACCAATGGATCTAGCAATTGCGCCGTGGTTCCCTCCTGATATAGCTCGCGACGCGGCCCAACCCAACGCCAAGAACGCATCACCAATTGATCCCACTGGGAAGCGAGGTCGTCATATAACCACCAATCTGCGCGAATCGGTTTATCACACATCTGCTTCGACACGCTGATATCGTAAGCTTCGACTTCCCGATCGGTGTGATCTGAACCTACTCCGATCAGCAAGCCATGCGTAGAAGAGGATAGGAGCGCGACCTCTACTTCGCCGGAAGAGTTAGATCCTAGAACATCAATTGTCTGCCCGGCAGTTAGCAGTGAAGGCGCGACTCTATAGAAGCAAGGCGTGGATTTTGGCCGTTTGACCCCAAGCTCGGCCAACTCAAGGATATGGGACTCTACCTTGGCAGCATCTCTTCCCGCCCAGCCGGCCATCACTAACGTGTCGACCGATACGGCAAGCGTGCTGCGTCCAGCGACGTTACATGTGATCTCAGACATTCCTAGTTACTATCCTGTAGAAAAGTTAAAAGGCCGACCTAGCGGAATTATCTTATCGGAGAAGACGTCACCGCCATGTTGCCGATACTTAAGGAAATGTCTAACAAGAAAAAACGATCGAAAGCGTCAAAATTTAATTGTTGGATAGCTTCGGACCGATGGCTAGACTGCGATAAACGGTGCTGCAGTCCAGCTGATGTAGGAACTCCACAAACAACGTGACCGGGTTTAAATGCGATGAACATCCGATTTCTCGAAACTTTCGTATGGCTAGCTAAGCTAAGGAGTTTTCGGCTTACAGCGGAGCGCCTTAACTCTACCCAGGCGGCGGTGTCCAGTCGCATTGCTGCGCTGGAACAGGAATTTGGCGTACGCTTGTTTGACAGAGGTTCACGCGACGTATCGCTGACGCAGGCGGGGTCCAAGGCCCTTGGTTACGCTGAACGAATTCTTAGGCTGACGCACGAAATGCGCTCTGACATATTCGACAGAAAAAATATCGGTGGCGTTCTGCGCATAGGGGTCATAGATTCAGTGGTCCACAGTTGGCTCTCGACGCTTATCAAGCTAGTGCGTCAAGAATTCCCACGGGTGACGATCGAGTTAACTTGCGACACTACAATCAACCTTTCCAGTCATTTGTCGAATGGCAATGTGGATATTGTTTTGCATGCTGATGCTATGCCGGGCGGAGATATCGCGAATGTTCAGTTGGGGTCGTTTCCGATGCGTTGGGTCGGCAGTCCGGACCTAGGTATCTCGGGCGACAGCCTATCGGAAAGCGAACTTGCCAACTTTCCCATCGTCAGCTTTGCAAGAAATTCGGTACCCCATCAGTATTTGCAAGGCATTTTTTCAGAATTTCCAGGCGACGCCGTGCAGATCAACTGCGTCACGTCAGCCGCAGCGATCGTTCGTCTTATTGTAGACGGGTTCGGCATTGGAATTGTCGCCCCAGCTCTCGTGCGCGAAGAGTTGGCGACAGGAAAGTTGACCCTGTTGAAGGTGACACGCGCGGTCCCCGAACTTCGGCTTGTAGCCTCGTACCGACGTTGCGCCGAGAGCGAGCTATGGGAAACAATAGTGCGACTTGCGCAGGAAGTCGTTTTGGACTTTTCGCTTTTGCACGGACCCGAATACGCGTTACTTCCGAACCTCGTCTCAACGAATCCGCTGATCTCGGCACGTAATCAAAAGGATGCCTCAGAAGGATGAGCTATCAGTCACATGTTAAGAGCAGCGGAGATGCTGGGCATGAAAAATCCCGAGTCGGACAAAGGACACGCGCAGTGCATCTGCTTGTTCGATCGTCAGGCCAACGAGGGGCGGCCGCACTATTCGCCATGATTGATCATCCGAGTAAAGGCCTATCGCAGCCTTAAGTGCAGGTATCATCGGAAATTGAGAAAATCTCGCGCGTGTGGCATCCAAGCTACCCTGCTTCTTGCTACCCTGCTTCTTATCAGCATCCGGGCACTCCCAGTTTCGGTATAGGTCAACAATGGCAGCTGGATTGACGTTACCCGTCGCGGTGATACACCCGGCACCACCTGCACGCATCGTGTTCAGTAAGAAATTTTCGTTGCCCGCGAAAATGTCAAACTCTCGAGGCTGAAATCGGCCAAGCAACTCTCGCGCGTAGCGCCAATCGCCTGAGCTATCTTTTATGCCAGCTATCGTGGTCGGATACACGTTCAATAGTCGTTCTATAAGTTCAGCACCTATGGATATTAAAGATACTGCTGGGATGTGATACAGATAAATACGCAGGGCATCGCTACCCACTTTCTGAATCACCTCGGAATAACTACGAAAAAGACCTTCATCGGACACCCCTTTGTAAAAAAATGCGGCAACATAAACACATTTTTGCAGCCTCGAGCGACGGCATGCTTAGTCAATTCGATAGAGTCCGTCAACGCCGCGCAGCCGGTTCCTGGCATCACGAGTTCCAGTGCAATTCCGGAGTCAACTAATGCGGCCAGCATTGATATCTTTTCTCCGACGGACAGTGAGTCTGCTTCTGAGTTAGTACCGAAAATCGCAAGCTTCATTTCCTGGCTAAGGAGCCAGCGACAGTGATTGACGTAGCGGGGCAGATCAGGTACGAGATCATCGTCGAAAGGAGTAACGACGGGCGCATACACGCCGCGAGGCGTATTTGATGTATACACAGTTGAACTCCCTGGATACGATTGATTATCGAATTGAAGTATGCTGCACGCAGCGATAATGTGAAGTGACGCGTCGAAGATAGATCGCCATCACGAAGGCATGAATTAAGCGAGGTCTGAACGTTGCCAAAACACGCTGGATCATGAGGCGTGGACGGTGTCACCCATTACTGTAGCTGTCGAGCGTCGCGATGACCAAAGATATTGGGCACGGTTGAAGCTCATAATCGTTTGCGTCGCTATACCGTGATTTCGCAGCCGGACCTAAAGGATAGTCAATCCACGGGGATAATTGGTAAGCAGCTCGTAGCCTGATTTAGTAAGCAACACCATGTCTCCAATAGCTGCGCCCGCGGCGCCTTTGATGAATACATTTGGATGTAATTCAAAGATCATATTCTCTCGAAGCGGGACGTCTGCACGATACGGTGCCCCTCCTTCATAGTGTTGTGGAAACGGCTCTGCGCGCTGCGGCAAGGGGTCCTCATATGAATAGCCCAGTGGATGGCCGAACCGAAACCTGAAGGTCTCGTCCTCAGGCACTATGAAGTCGTTCAGCGTGGATTGCGCAGCTTCCTGAACCGCACCAATTTCGCTATTTACTACCATTCTCTCGAGCATCCGTGTGTGCATACTGCTCACAGCGGAAAAGACATGCGTTTGCTTGTCGTTAGGATAGCCTAGATTTGCCGTGCGAATCCCATGTCCCCAGCAGCCGCGATATAGCACCATTGCGCCGACCAGAAACTGATCGCCCTCTTCCGGTGTCTGCTGACATTCCTCAAGCATGGATCTGGAATAGTCAGCTACTGGCGCGGACGCGATCCAAGTTGAAGCATAGTCGCATCCTTCGTACAGAGCATCTCGTTGAAGGTCGGCTCGAATTTGGTAAACCGGTTTGCCAGTTCTCGCTGACTTGAACGCCGATTCGAACAACCGATCACAAATACTCCCCGCCGTTCGATGAAGCTCGATTTCATCAGGATGCTTCTCAATTCGTAATTGATCTATTTCCGATTCAAAATCAAAGAATTCAAGGCAGTGAACGTTATCGACTAAATTCGCCCAGAACGGCTGCGGCGTTTCGGAACGGCCCACGAAAGCAATGCGGTCGCCACGCTCGTGCAGCGACATCAGGTAGTTTGAGACGTCAATACCAAGTGAAGCCGGCTTAGAATAAATTACGTTAAGATGTTTGGCATACCGCTCTGCAAAGAATTTTAAGAAAATGTTGGGCGCAAATACGACAGGAGGATGCCCTTTTCGAAACACGAGGACCGACGGGTAATTTCCACTGTTCCAGTCAGCGAGGTATCGCGCATAGCCATGGGATCGAGTGGCCGTTCCAAGCGCATCGCCGTTTGCGTACACCACTAACGTGCCGGCCCCGTTCTGCGTGAGCAAATCAAAAACTTCCGCCAAGCGTCGACTAGTCTTCACATCAGGCATTCCCTTCCCCAAAGGTTGCGTACGAACATCACGTTAGACGCGCGGGACGATGCGGTCAATCAAGAAAATTCATTGGGCGTGTCCGATTTTTTCTTATGAGTGTGCGCCCAGATACCGGCGGCCGGTTCCTACAACGCTCGTAGACCAGTCGGGTAGTCGGAACACACGAAAACACGCGCAGACGCGACGCGCTCATATAAATGCATATGATCAGGAAGGGGCAGATGAAAACCCAGAATGAATCCATCCGTTCGCCATCGAGCAGTTTTTATTCGATGGTTATGTGAGCAATCCTTGTCATTTCAGGTTTGCATCATCACGACGTCGCGTGCACTGGCAATTCAGACAAGGTCTGATGCGGAACATACAGCAGCGAGGCGCAGACTCGCTACTCACTGAGGTTCAGGCCAAACGGTTTCAGTGACTTCGCAAATGCGTTTCCCTTTCGGCGTCCGGCTCGTGTCAGCAGAGAGGGATGACCTATTCGAGTTCTTTCGGTCGCTTGCGTGCCTTCATGGTGATCGGCACGTTGAGGGTTTACCTGAGTAGGCATGCTTGAAAATTCAACTATACTCCGGTAGGATTGTACTTGATAAATCAATCACTTTCTTTCCGGGCGACTTCGGATAGCTTGCTCCTTCTTGGCGAAGCAAAGCCTCATACGCTGAACCGGAGCATATTTATGGGAAACAAAATTGCACCTAAAGAGTACTTCGCAAACGACCGACTATCGTGCAATCGCGGCCTCAAAAGCGAAGTGCAACACCTATCTCGTATGGCTCAGCAAATAGGTTCGGCGGATCGGCTAAAGAATTCAGTCCAACAATCTATTGGCCGGTGATGAGCAAGCGGAAAGGTGCGGAGCAGGTGTTCGATGGACGACATTTTGGTCTGGAAATCATCATCCTCTGCGTGCGTAGGTATCTTCGTTACAAGCTCATTCTGCGTGGTCTTGTCGAGATGACGGCAGCGCGGGGTTTGTCGCTGGCGTATACGACGACTATGCGCTGGGTGAAGCGTTTTACGCCGGAGTTCGTCAAGCGTTGGAATCGTTTGGGCATACCCAAAGGGCGATCATGGCGTGTTGACGAGACCTACCTGAAGATTCGTGGCAAATGGGTTTATCTGTACAGAGCGGTAGATCGAACTGGCCAGTCAGTGGACTTCATTTTCAGAGCGAAGCGCGATGTGGCCGCAGCCAAAGCCTTTTTCAGCAACGTATCAAACATCAGGGCCAGTCGCCGGAAACGATCAGGCTCGATGGGGGTCGTGCGTGAGATGAAGGTCGATGTTCTGGTACCGCAGACACGAAGGTCCGGTCCTCGAAGTACCTGAACGATCAGATCGAGCAGGACCATCGAAATATCAAACCGAGAACGAATGTGATGCTCGGCTTCAAACGACTCAGGAATGCCGCGATCACGATTTCAAGCATCGAGTTGATGCGTCGAATTCGCAAGGGCCAGTTCGATCTCTCCCCTCTCGGGCTCAGGGACACCGCTTCGCCCATCGTCTGGAATACCATCATTTTCAATCGATAAGGTATCCATATTTATAAGAAACGTTTTGACGGGACCGGCTATTTGCACCGGGCCGTTGGATTACCCCATGGAAACTGGCCATCGTATGCGCAGGGCGTCCGCTCTGTGCCCCTTAAGGAGATGACTCGCATGACTGCTTTCAGCCGCCGCAAATTTCTTGAATCTCTTGCTGCAACCGTGCCGCTCGCTCTTACAACGGGCCGCGCATTCGGTCTTTCCGATCAACCCAACCTCGGGGTGCAATCGGCCATCTCGGCAGAAATAACCGAGGAAAAGACCTGGGCTTTTTTTCGAGCGTTCTACCAGGATTGGAACAGCGGAAATCCGAGTCGCTTGCTCGCACGTCTGACTCAATCGAGCGCACTATCGTTGTCCGATGCCACCATCAATCTTTTCTTCCAGGGAATCAATGTCTTCGCTCCTGCGCTAGATCAACTGTTCAGCAGCGAATTACAGGTGCTGGGCACTGCAGACGTCGTCACTCCCTTCCGTGTTACGGGTGACATCAACTTCGGCGCTATCGTTGAGCAAGTCAGCGCTCGCAATGCCTTCTTTTCTACGAACGGGGGCACCGAACAGAGAGTATTCGATTTCGACAATGGTTTGGTTGTAAGGATGACCGATTACTGGGACTCCAGGGAACTGGGTGAGAGCGACATTATCGGTCCAGCAGTCACTCAAGGCGTCGCATTCCCAAATGCTCCAGTCCACCCTGGCGGAGTGCCCCGTTCCTCAAGCTCTCTCGCGGCACCCGGAAAACTTGCCCTCACAACCAGCGCGACGGGCCAGCCTTCTGCATCTCCAGAGATGATCGAATTCGCGCAACGGTTTCACTCCGCTCTCAGCAGCGGCGATTTTAACTCCATTCAATCGTTCTTCACTGACGATGCGATTTACGTTAATCCATTGCTTCATCAAGGTCCTGTCCTCTACGAGAATTACAACCAGACGATACAGATTCAGGGGCTCGAGCTAATTTCCAAATTGTTTTTCACTCTTCAGGGCGAGCTTCCGGACTGCTTTGGCTCAACACTCCTGCACATCGTCGGCGGGCGAACGGGCGGGGGCATTGAGTGGAAGGCCGGCGGCTCCTATTCCAACACCGGTGTGAATCGCAACGGCCTTAATGGTTCCACAGCCATAGAGCTTTACAACGGCAAGATTCGCTGGATGTCGGTGAAGTTCGACACTTACCAGCTTCAGCCATCATCCTATAACTTCATCCGCTCGAAGCTGCTCGCTGCCGGGATCGTCGATCAAGATGAGCGAGGTTTGCAGCAAGGATAGCCAACTGCTCACATCATCGACGAAGCTGCGCGGGGCCCGACGGACTCCTCGGAGGTCGCCTTGCGTTCGGGCCGGCACTCGTGGACGTTATCCAGACTGGCGACGCTACTGTGTCTGGTAGGCAGCGGCCAAAAAACGAAAATCTGGTTTGGACAACGGTCGAGCTTAGCGCAGGGTTGCGCGATGCGGTCGATCACGCGGTGTCATTCAGCAACGCTTTTCAGGCCATCATAGCCGGCATGGCTCTAGTACAAGATCCCGTAAATAGGTTGAATAATTAACTACCTCGGTTATCATGACGGGATGAGCCGAGGCCGCCATGCAACGCCAGTGAAGCTGGCGAACAAAGAAAGACAGGAACTGCTAGCGCTGATCGAGCGGAAGACGGCGGCGCAGCGAGATGTGATGCGGGCGCGCATCGCGTTGTGGGCCCACGAGGGCCACTCCAATACGGTGATTGCGCGGGAACTGGGTGTCTCGGTACAAACGGTCTGCCTGTGGCGCAAGCGCATTGCCCAGCAAGGTGCCCAAGGCATTCGCGAGGGCGAGCGCAGTGGCCGTCCGCCACGCATCACGCATGAAGCGCGGCTGCAGTTGATTGCGCTGGCGTGTGAAACGCAGGAACCTGAGGGACGGGTCACCCCGACACTCGACGAGATTGCGGCGCGCGCCGTGGAGCGCGGCGTCGTCGAACAGATCAGCCGCAGCCATGTGCAGCGCATTCTGCAGGCCGGCGACGTGCGTTCGCACCGGGTCCAGCAATGGCTACACAGTCCGGACCCGGCCTTTCGCGAGAAGGTCAACGGGATTTGCAAACTGTACCGCAAGGCCCCCAGAAACGCGGTGGTGCTCAGTATCGACGAGAAGACTGGCATTCAGGCCATTGAGCGCAAGCACCCGGGACGTGCGCCCGCGCCCGGACGGCTGCGCCGTCGTGAGTTTGAATATGTTCGTCACGGCACCCAGGCGCTGATTGCCGCGCTCGATGTGCATACCGGACAGGTACTGGCAGAGTGCCGCGAGCGGCGTACCCAGAACGATCTGGTCGCCTTCATGGAGCGCGTGGCAACCGCGTACCCGGACAAACAGGTGCACGTTGTCTGGGACAATCTGAACACGCATCGCGCCCAGGCCGTCTGGCATGCGTTCAACGAGCGGCACGGCAAGCGCTTTCACTTGCACTTCACGCCGTTGCACGCAAGCTGGGTCAATCAGATCGAACTCTGGTTTGCCCGCTACACGCGCCGGGTGCTGCGCCATGCGAGCCACACCAGCACTGCGCATCTGTGCGAGCGCACCGAGCAGTTCATCCGCGCGCACAATCAGGCCGCATGCCCCTTCAAATGGAGTTTCCGGGGCTATCCGCTGCAAAGCGGCGCATCGTAATCGAGGGATCGACATGCCAGCTTTATCCACCAAACATTACGCTGCCGAACTGCAGCGTCAACTGCGCAGCCTGCTCGGCCATGAGCAGATCGTCACGCAAGCCTACGGGCGTCACCTGCTGATCAAACGTCTGGACGATGAGGAACCGACCGTGGTGGCGCGGCTGAGCGAGCTTGGCCGCAATCGTTATGGCGCGGTCTTTCGCAGCCATAGTGGACGTTGGGAACCTCTGCCCGGCGCCGGGTCGCTCGACGAGATGGCACAGCTGGTCGTCACGCTCCTGGAGCCGTATTTGCAACCCGATAATTAACGAGGCTAATTATTAAAGCTATTTAAGAGATGTTGTACTAGTATCTCTGATCATCGCGTGGATTTCTCAGAAACAACACCAGGTCATTGTTACGAATGATCGCCTTGACACTGACAGCAATCATTTTCCAATCCTTACTATTAATGGAATACAGACAATATGATCGCGTGTCAATCTGTCAATTGGCATCTTGCCACGGGCATATCCTATCCTCCCCCACTCAAGATGATTAGCTCTCTGTATGCGGGCGTTTGCGTGCTTCGTCCATTTATGAGGGCTGCATCAAGGCCCCTTTGACCTTGATGTACATCGCGTCGACCCACCGGCTCTTGCCCGCGCCAAGAACCGGATACGCCACGTGTCAACAACAGAACGGAACACTAACTGCATCTAACAGGCGATGCGTTCCCCTCGACTCCTAGTGGCCTGAAATTCCCGAAACTCCGCCTCCATGAAGTCCGAGAATGCGCGTGCGGACGGCTTTGCGGCTCGGGCCGCCGGAAGCAAAACGTTGATGTCCGCCGATCCCATCTCCCAATCCGGAAGCACTCGTACCAGCCGGCCTGCTTCCAATTCGTCCAGGACAGCGAGATCTCCAGTCGAAAGAAGGCCGAGCCCAGCGACGGCGGCCGCACCCGCTGCGTCCATGCTGTTCAGGATGAAGCGTCCCTCGACCCGCACTGAGCTGATCTTTCCGCGACGCCTAAATGTCCATGCCTCCATGACTCTGCTGGCGGGCCCGACGATAATCGTTTGACCGGCCAGATCGCTGGGAGATGATGGAGTCCCGGCCCTTGCCAAATACGAGGGCGCTGCAACGACGATGCGATGCACGGTGCCGATCCTGCGTGCGGTAGCCGTAGAGTCGTCGAGAACACCAATGCGCAAGGCGACGTCCACCGCCCCGCCCACGAGATCTTGCCGGTCATCACTGAGAATGAATTCGACACGCAGACTGGGGTGCTGATCAGTGAAACGCGCCAAACGCGGCAGGACGCCGCGTATTGCGAAACCTGAAGACGCGGCAACGCGAAGGAGACCGCGCAGCTCACCGGTCCCTCGAGCAGCTTGATCCGCCTCTTCGAGAGCCGTCAGGATGGGCTCAATCCGAGACAGATAGTCGGCGCCAGCCTCGGTAAGCGTCAGGGCTCGAGTTGTTCGAACAAATAGCGCGACGCCGACTTGCTTTTCGAGGGCCGCCACGATCCGTGACGCCGTAGGCTGCGAAATGCCCATCGAGCGCCCAGCAAAGGAAAAACTTCCGCTCCTCGCGACGCGGGCGAAGAGCTGCAACGAAAAGAATCGGTCATTCATTCAGAAATTGCATTTAACAAAGTTGTCTTTTCAGCCTACCGCTAATTTTTGAATAAGGCTATCTTTTCACGAAGATACCACCTAAAGGTCGCATACGAATGAAAGATCTGAGCGCCAACCATGCCCCAGCCTGACGACGCACTTATCTTCATGCCCTATACGCCTGGCGTACTTCGATCTAGAAACCGCATGGGATCGGCTACTAGCGCGCCCCGCTTCAAGGGTACGTTGATCGCGAACTTCGCCTTTGACCACGCCTCAGCCAACACCGCGATCGAAAGCAAGCAGGCCGAGCTGGTTTCCTTCGCCAAGCCGTTCATTGGCAATCTCGATCCCGTGCGACGATTTCACGAGGACTTACCGTTCGCATACTCGTCCCCGCAGACCTACTGCCAGGGCAAACCGCAGCGATATGTCAACTATGCCCCGCTCCCTGAGGCGACGGCCCGAATCCTGAAGGCAACCCAACTCACCAAGGCACAACGGTGAGCTGGTCTATAAATCTGAAAGGAACACAACTATGGAAATGAGAACGCTCGGTCGAAATGGTCCTCGGGTTTCCGCAATGGGCCTCGGCTGTATGCGGATGTCAAGTGTCGCGGGGCCGAAGAAAAGCTCCGATGACGAAGGTGTCGACACCATTCAAGCTGCCTTGGATGCAGGCATCAATTTTTTGAACACGGGCGACTTTTACGGAATGGGACACAATGAGCTCCTCGTGGGTCAAGCGATCAAGGGTCACAGGAATCAGGCGCTTATCAGCGTGAAATTTGGTGCCCTCCGTTCTCCCTCCGGACAAATGTTGGGTATTGATGTTCGACCAAACGCCGTGAAGAACTTCGCGGCCTACTCGCTTCAACGACTCGGCGTTGATGTCATAGACATTTACCAACCTGGTCGCATCGACCCCAACGTCCCGGTTGAAGAAACAGTTGGTGCAATCGCCGATCTCATCAAGGAAGGTAAAGTTCGATACTTGGGGTTGTCCGAAACAGGCGCTGAAAATATTCGTCGTGCCCACAAGGTGCATCCCGTGACCGCTCTCGAAATCGAGTACTCCCTTGGAGCACGTTTGATCGAGCAAGAAATTTTACCTACCGTAAGGGAGCTCGGCATCGGCCTGGTGGCTCACGGAGTAGTTGGCCAAGGGCTCCTTACTGGCTCAATCAGAAATGACCTGCCGCCAGATGATTTTCTTCGCCAGTTTCCCAAATTCGATCAGGAGAACCTTCCGAAGAATTTGGAACGGGTTTCGTTCCTTGAGCGCATGGCACGCGAGAAAAGCTGTACGACATCGCAATTGGCAATAGCCTGGGTTTTATCCAGGGGCGAAGACGTCGTGCCGCTCGTCGGAATGAGCAGTCGCGCGCGTTTGGTGGAAAATCTAAAGGCTTTTGATGTGACGCTTACCAAAGAAGATATCCATGCTCTCGACGGGTCCTTTGCGCTGGGAGCGATCACAGGTGACCGCTACCCCCCTCAAATGAAACACCTCGCGGCTAAATAGCATGGGAAGCAACATAACCGGGATCTCTATCTCAACCCCGCACCACCAGCTCAAGGGCTACCTGGCCACGCCGCAAGGTACAGGACCGTGGCCCGGCGTCATCGTGCTCCATGACATCTTCGGCCTGACTGACGTGACGCGTGAGCATGCCGATTGGCTGGCCAGCGAAGGTTTCCTTGCGGTGGCACCGGACCTATTCTCCTGGGGCGGTCGGCTCCGTTGTATCCGCGCTTTGATGATGGACCTGTCGGCGCGCAAGGGAGCGGCGTTCGACGATGTCAATGCGATCCAGCAGTGTCTGGAGAGCCGTCAAGATTGCACCGGGAAGACCGGGGTCATCGGCTTCTGCGTGACGGGCAATTTTGCGATTCTACTGGCGGCCGGTCACGGCTTTTCGGCAGTAGCCCCGAACTACGGTCCGGTCCCGAACGACATCGACGCGATCCTGGATGGCGCCTGTCCGACGGTCGCGAGTTTCGGCGGTCGCGACAGGATGCTGAAGGGCTCGGCGGCTCGGCTGAAGGGCGCACTCGAGCGGCGCGAAATCGACCATGATGTCAAAGAGTATCCCGACGCCGGGCACTCCTTCCTCGACGATCACAAAGGCGTGTTGATCGGGGTGCTCGGTGCCGTCATGGGGGCGGGCTACAAGGAGAAGGACGCGGCTGACGCGCGAGGTCGTATCCAGACGTTCTTCGCGCGCCATCTCACCTAGCCGTTGGATCGATGTGACAACAATGGGCATGTAACGTCGTCGCAAACTCCACTCATTACTTCGGCCCGCAAATACTACGTTTGAGCCGCTCATCCTGAGCGGAGCAAGCGGAGTCGAAGAGCATGCGTTGGAGCCATTTGCGAGCCGGATCAACAGTGCAACCTCAAACAAAATGGATCAGTCATGGGACAAGACATCAAACTGACGGCATCAGATGGTTTTCAATTTGGCTGCTATCGCTCCGATCCTGCCGGCGCGCCCAAGGGCGCGATCGTCGTGGCCCAGGAAATCTTTGGCGTCAATCACCACATCCGCTCGATCTGTGATCGACTCGCGAAGGAAGGCTATGTCGCGTTCGCACCATCGATTTTCGACCGTATAGAGCCGGATTTCCAGAGCGGTTATTCGCCCGATGAAGTACAGATCGCATTGCAAAAGTTTGCCGGCAATCCGGATTGGGCCGCATTTCTGCGCGATACGCAGGCAGCGATCGACGCGGCAAAGTCTATCGGACCGGTCGGCATCATCGGTTTTTGCTCAGGGGGAGTCATCGCCTATCTAGCGGCGGCTCAGTTGACCGGCCTTTCCGCCGCCGTCGGATACTACGGGGGTGCACTCGTACATTTCGCAAACGAAAGGCCGAAAGTGCCAACGCAACTACACTTCGGCGAGAAGGACTCGCACATTCCTCTAGCCGACGTCGAGACAATCAAGGCTAAGCAGCCGCAAGTCGAGGTCTTCACCTATCCCAATGCAGAACACGGCTTCCATTGTGACGAGCGATCCAGCTACGACAAGGCAAGCTCCGATATCGCCTGGCCGCGGAGCCTGGCATTTTTCGCGAAACATTTGCACGCTTAGAGTCGCTAACAGAAGTCACGGTTCTGTCACGAAAACGAGATGGGTGAGATTTTCGGATGAAGAATTTGCCTGAAGCCCCGGTGAGGAAGGAACGGATGTCGAGAAAGACGTTACCGCCGGGTGTCGCCGGAGTTTTGAAACGGCTGCACTTCCCGCTGGACGTAATCCAGAGGCGTTTGCGCTGGTACGCAGCCTATTCGCTGAGTCTGCGCCATCGAGGTTCCTATCGGCGTTGTCGTCCAAATCCAAGGACATAAGCCGTCGGCAATCACCGAGCAACACTACCGGCGCCGCCCACTCGATCTTCGTAAGCGAGTCCCCAGTACCGTCTGTTCGTAATGATGCGGCTTCGGCACTCTGATCCCACTAGATTCCTTGACTGAGTTGATCTTGTAGCAGTCGAGTCAAGTTTTTTACGCGGCGATTTTGACCTGATCGCACCAGGTGTTGACGGCCTGCTCGGCGCTGCGGAAGCTGCGCTGTAAGGACGCTGGCGAGGCCGCAGGGGCCTGAGGGCTAACCAATGCAAGGCCTGGGCGCAAGATGCGCGAGTACACGCGCGTGTAGAAGAGTGCCGTTTGCAGGCCGAGGTTTGTGAGCCGATAGCGGTGGGTCTTGGTCACTCGCTCGATCAGGCCATGCAGGCGCAGGCGTCGCAGCTCGTAGCTCATGCGCCCCGTGCCGATTTCGCCGGGACGCAGCCCCAGCAGCACGGCGTAGGCCTGGCGCAGGTCCTGATTGGTAAAAAAGCCGCGCGCGACGAAGACGAACATCACCAGCGCATGCAGCAGGGCCTGGACCTTCGGGTCGGCAAAGCGCAGTGCCGCAGCACGCTGCCCGTCAACATGGCGCGCACGCTGCAGGTCCTGAAACGCGTCCTCGCCCAATGCACAGTCGTGGCTGATCTGCTCAATTTTGAGCATGCGCCGATTGGCGGCGAAGCCGATGCGGCGCAACTCGGGCAAGTTGCGTAGCAGCCGTCCCACGCCGAAGTCGTGGGTGTCGTTGATGGTGGTCTCGGTACGTAGCGCCTGACCCTCCTTGTGGTACTGCTTGATGCGTGAACGCTTGTAGTCCACATGCAGCGAAGGGGTGACCCCATCGGTAATCACCCGGGTGCGAAAGCGCCCCGGGGTGCGCCGATTGACGCGGCGATCGAAGATCAGTTGCACTTGGCCCGGGCGTCCGATGTCCAGGTTCTCGCGGATGACCTGCTCGAAGAAGATGCGCCCCGTCACGGGTCGATCGAGGACCTGGGTCAGCGCGAACTCGGCCTGCAGGATCGACAGCGCGTAGCGATAACCGGCGGCCCGGTCGCGCCGATCGAACGGATGGGGCAAGCGCACCAGCCATTTGCGCAGCAGTCGGTCGATCTTCTTGTCGTCCAACCCATCGCAGATGCGCTGCAGGGCCTTGGGGTCCTCGCAGGAAAGAATGCCATTGTCCAGCGCCTCGAAGGCGATGCCGCGTTTGCGCAACTGGCACTTCGCGTACTCGTGGCCGTTGATACACAGCTTGGCGTTGTACGGAAAGTAGGAACAGAACTTCAGGAAGAAGGGGCCGAAGTCCCCGTCGACGCAGTAGAAGTAGTAGTGGTTGACCATCGCGCTGCCATCGACCACCCACGGATAGCTCATGCCAGTGCGTGCGCAGCGACGTCGTTCGGTGCGCACCACGTGCGCCTTCTCTTGGGCGCGGCCGACATACAGAACCCCTTCGGCGGCGTCGAATTGCTGCAGATACTGCCGGGTGACGTCGTCCTTGCGCTGGTGCTTGCCAAAGCTCACCAGATCCACACCTTGCTCGGCGACAAACTTCTCGATGCTTGCCACAAAGGCCACGGTCTTGGGTGCCACGCTCGCCGTCGAGGCAAAGCGCTGACCGAGATGGCCGCGTAGGTACCACACCACGCCACCTACGCGCTGCAACTGCGGCACGTACACGTTCAGATACATCCGGTCGATGCACTCACTCTCGAGCACGACGTGGTTCCGTAGCACATCGCACACACTCTGTGATAGCGTCATGTCTGGCTCCGGTCGTCCACGGGGTCTTCGGACCCCATTGAGCTTCGAGCTCGTACATCGCTGGGCTTGTCCCAGCCGGCTCGATCGGAGCCACCTTACTCCGCCAGCGCTCCGTAGTCACCCGTACCACTCGTCGGTCTGAGGCGGAGCCTCGTTAGTTTTGTCAACAAGCCACACTGTTGCAACGCCTCAGGAGAAAATTTCCACCTCTTGGATCGGCTTACAAGCCGCTCGTGGGATTTGGTTGGAAGTGAACGATCCATGAAAATTTCGCAAAAGAGGTCGGTCCCGGCCGTTTCAACACCATTGACGACATTCGCTCACTCCCGAGGCTGGCCTGATTTTTTACGTCTGTACTGTGCATGGGTCTTCGCGCGCGCCGACATTAAAATGGCGTCTCTTCTCTCGCCTACATGACGATGCCAATATCTCTTGTTCTGTTCGACATGGACGACGTCCTGTGCCATTACGACCGGTCCGCGCGGGTTCGCAACCTAGCGAGTCTGTCCGAGCGCACCTTCGACGACGTCGTTCATGCTGTCTGGGGTTCAGGACTCGAAGCCCGGGCAGATGCTGGCGCGCTCGACGAAACCGAGTATTTGAGCGCGACAGGAGAACTGCTTGGATGCGCCATCTCGAAGGACGACTGGCTGCATGCTCGTCGGGCGGCGATGTCGCCGAACCTGGACGTTTTGGCGCTAGCTTCGGCAGTCTCTGCCCAATGCCGGATCGCTGTGCTGACGAACAATCCGCAGATGGTCGCGGAAAATATCGCTTACCTTTGCCCCGCAGTCTCCGAGATGTTCGGCACCGATATATATGCTTCAGCGTCATTCAAAGCATCAAAGCCAGCAGCGGAAACATATCTTCGTTGCCTTGAAGCCTTGAGCGTCGCAGCAGATGAGACGCTGTTCGTCGATGATCTGAAGGTCAATGTAGTCGGAGCCCGGAAGGCTGGTCTTCACGGCCATTTGTTTACCGGTCATGAGGCGCTTTCCAGCGAATTGCGTCGTCACGATCTGCTGTAGAGACCACAATCGTTTGAACGGCGTTGAGCACCTCGCAAGCGCCGTTGGCGTCAAATCACCGGGTGGCTGGTCCCAGCGCAGAATGAGATCGTGTCGGTCCAAGGTGGTTTTTTCGCCTTAGCTGGGTACATACCGACATGGGCGGTTTTGCCATCCCTTTTTTTGATAGTTCGACAGCCGGGTCGGTCTTGGCCCAGTCAATCTCGCCGCGCTCGATGTGCGTTGCTCGTACTGCGTTCCTCGCGCTCGCCAGTCGGCAGGTTGTCCGACGAATTCTCCGGCTCGTGATGTGGCGATTTTTTCCTGGCGAACAAACGCCGTCCGATTCGATCAGCGCTGTCTCGCAGGGGAGCCCGCATGTACCAGGGCCACCAGGCAAGGTGATAGAACATCAGGCAGGCTCCCCAGTACCCTCGGAGCCACTTCCGGCGGATTCCGTCCGTCGGGAAGCTTTCAAGGGTGCGGTGCCCAAGCGATATAACGCCGATCGTCATCCAGGCGATAGCGAGCAGCAGAGTTGGAAGCGACAAGGCGCAGGCCGCAATGAACAGGGCAAGCGGCAAACAGATCTCAAGTGCCGAACGCGTTTTCATTTTTTGTTCTCCCCGTCACAAGCGAACTAACCTTGAGCTTACTCCACTGTGCAAAAAGGGGAGGACCAGATCGATCAACGCCCTTGTGCCAGCCAGGTGCTTCCGCAGCGCGTCACTCGTGACTCAACGGGTAACAACAGAGCACACCGCTATAGAAGGGAGCGACAGAGTTTCCTCCAACCGCTCCGGCAGAAAGGACGCCCGCGCATGGTCCATAATCCGCCTTTAAAAGACAGCAGCCGCGTTTCCTGTAGGGGAGAGAATGAAAGCTAGAGCGACCATCATATGCAGTCGGGACGGCAAAGTGCTTTTGGTCGCGCGCACGCGGTCACGGTGGTCGTTGCCCGGTGGCACCATCAAGCCTTCCGAGTCGCCGCTGGACGCCGCCCGGCGCGAGCTGGAAGAAGAGACTTCGCTTGTTGGTGCGGAGTTCACGTACCTGTTCCAGTTTGGCGGCCTCAGCAAACGCCATCTCGTTTTCTTCGTCGATCTTCCTCAGGACGCGTCCCCCGAACCGTGTAATGAAATTTCGAAGTGCAGGTGGTTCAGCCCGACCAAAATATCGACGCTCATCACCAGCATACCGACCCGGGAAATCGTCGATCTCTTTTGCACGCACGAGAATCGCGGCGAAACGCCGTCAGCGGTCATCGACCAACGGAACGGGCCAGCCGCGGTTGATGTCGCCGACACCGCTTCACAACGGGTCCAAAGCCAAGCTATCAAGGGGTAATTCGTGATCGGCAATATCGAGCTTCTATCTCGCCTCCTCCTGGCGGCTCTGCTTGGCAGCGTCATCGGCTTCGAGCGCGAAAGAATGAACTGGGCGGCAGGTCTGCGCACGCACATGCTTGTGAGTGTCGGTGCGGCGTTGATGATGCTGGTCTCTGCGTTCGGATTTGCCGATGTGCTGGGTACGAAGAACGTCGTGCTCGATCCTTCCCGCGTCGCCGCCCAAGTCGTGTCGGGCATTGGGTTCCTGGGAGCGGGGTCGATCCTGCTGCGCGGCGAAATCGTGCGCGGGTTGACCACCGCCGCCAGCCTCTGGTCGGTCGCAGGAATCGGGCTAGCGGTCGGTGGTGGGATGTACACCGCAGCCGTCGGCGCAACGGTCATCATCTTTATCATCCTTGCCGGAGTGAAGCCGCTCGAGCGTCGCTTCATTGCGGTCAAACAGGAGCGCAACATAACCCTGTTGGTCGAGCGCGGCAGCGTATCACTCAACAGTGTTCACGACGCTCTGGGTAAGGGAAGCGTTCGAGTTAAGCAGTTCATCGTCCAGCAATCCGAAGACGATGCTGAACTCGACCACGTTCAGATTGGGCTATCGCGAGCGGCAGCCAGTGAGTTCGAGACGATCCGTACACGCCTGGCGGCAATGTCGGGTGTCCGTGAATGCAGGAATGGCAGTTGAAGGTGGAAGGCCATGACGCGTACATATGAATATCAAGGCTATACCATTGTGGTCGCTGTCGAATCCGACTCAAGCTGGCGACAGTCGGGCGGAACTGCGGCGCGCGTGGGCTACGTGGCGATCGTCAGAATCTTCCAGTCAGGTGCTGCCATGGCGGTATTTTCACCGCTGCGTTTCGGTGAGTCGAGCGGTCACCCGTTCGCGACAGAAGCGGATGCCTTGATGGGCGGTTACAGCGCTGCGCGGCGAATTGTCGATGATCTTTTTAGTCCCGAGAGCCAATAGCGTCCGAGCGCAAATCGGCGAGCTAACATGAGCGGCAGTGGTATAACAATGCCCGGTGCCCCCGAGCTTTAAGACGCTCAGTTTGCTTGAGCCGAAGTCCACTGGCCGACCTCTGCCCTAAGGACAATCGGCTGTACCCGACCCACTTCAGCCGCACGCCATTTCCCATAGCGGCCATTCGATTCCATGTACGAGGTCATGCTTGCTTTCCATGTCTCTCACTGCCGTAGGAAACTTTCTCGTGATCGGAAAGGCAGTAAGGTCACCCGAAACTTTGGCGCGCATACGGGAAACGGAGACGTTGATGGCGTAGCAACCGGATATTGATGGCAATATTAGGCTGATGTTATTAAGCTTTCGAACAATTCAGCGAACTTACGAATGTCCTTTCATACTTGGTTTCTTTTCGCGACAGCATACCTAGTGACTACGATCTCGCCCGGTCCCAACGTTCTGCTCGTCATTCGCAATACGGTTAGATACGGAAGCCGGGGCACCGCTTCGACCGTTGCCGGGAACCTGCTCGCGCAGTTGGTAGTGGTGGTCCTTGTTGCATTAGGCGTCGGGGCCGTTCTGGCTGCGATGCCCCCGTTGTTCGTCGGTATGAAAGTCATCGGGGCCGTCTATCTGATGTACCTTGGCCTGAAGCAATTGAAAGGTAAGGCACCTAAGTCGGTACCTTCCACTAGCACGCAGTCAGCGCATGTATTGAACAAAGCAAAGGTTTTCCGAGAAGCGATCCTGGTTTCTGGAAGCAATCCAAAGACGTTGATCTTCCTCTCGGCTTTTATGCCACAGTTCATCACGCACGAGCGTCCGTTGCCTGAGCAATTCATAGTCATGTACTTGACCGTCGCGACAATCGTGGCGCTTGTCCACACGATCTATTCGCTAAGTGTACGAAGGATTCACAACGGGCTTGGAACGAGCCGGTGGCTAGAAGTAGTGAAACGCTGCGGCGGCCTGCTCTTTTTCGCTCTGGGTATCAAGCTGTTGACGGCCAAACGTGCTTGATGGACATCCGGCCGGCGAATGCAGGGACTCGAGGCTGGGGTTCAGTGCTAGCTGAGTCGCGGACCGATTTCCACGTTTCGCTTCGATTGGCGACGATTCACCGCGACGTGCCGAATGGCAGAAATTGGCCGCACTA
>Ga0153929_1000190_pt1 | contig 24195 bp, 13 predicted proteins | sample TSNJ013MetaG_FD_104689 | JGI IMG/M metagenome (GOLD analysis project Ga0153929, IMG submission 104689) | Attine ant fungus gardens microbial communities from New Jersey, USA - TSNJ013 MetaG | ecosystem: Host-associated > Fungi > Mycelium > Unclassified | place: USA: New Jersey, Wharton State...
AACACTGATCTTTACTCATAGATTATCATCTGTCCTTGAATAGAACAAAGGACTGCCCTAAGATGGTTAGGTTATCTCTATTTCAAGAACAATAGCACTCCTATATGTAGAACAATAGGTAGTAATCATATGGTAGGCTGTTCTGGTGCATAGACCACCACAATTATATATTTAAGAACTGTATATCTGAGGATAAACCTCAGACTTAACAACATCTTTTGCTGCTTGTCTAACTTTGCTTTTTTGAACACTTTGATTATTAAATCAAGCAATCACAAATCAGTAAGTGGCTATTTGTGATAATTATATTCAACTGTTGAAATCACCATAGATATTGCCAGTATATTTTATAGTCAAGAAGAACAGCAAATGACAAATGGTACAAAATTATAGATATATAAACCAGTGGACTGTCAAGAATAGATATCCATTACCACTAATTGCCAATATTCTGAATGGAGTAGGCAATAAAAAGGTTTTTACAAAACTAAATCTAAGATAGGGGTATAATAATATTAGAATCAAAGAAGACAAATAGAAAACAACATTCACAATATACATTAGAGCCTATAAGCCAACTATAATGTACTTTGGGCTCACAAACTTCCCTATTACCTTCTAGATGATGATTAATGACCTATTCCACAATATAATAAATTAAGAGAATATAGCTACCTTTATAGATAATATTATTATAGTAACAAAGATGAAGAAGGGATATAATGAGGTAGTAGAGGAAGTGTTGAAGTGACTTAAGGAGAATAATCTTTTTGTAAAACCAAAGAAGTGTTAGTGGAAGATGAAAGAAGTGGAGTTTTTAGGAGTAGTAATAGGACTAAAGGGTGTAAAAATACAAAAGGAGAAGGTAGAAGAAGTCTTAAACTAGCTGATACTGAGGAATGTAAAAGAGATGCAAAAGTTTCTAGAACTCACCAACTACTACTGGCAATTTATTAAAGACTTTGCAAAGCTTATAGCACCACTACATATGTTAGTTAGAAAGGAGGAGAAATAGAAATAGGGGAAGGAACAAGAAGAGGCATTCAAAAAGTTGAAAGAGGTATTCATAACAAAGTTGGTCTTGGCAATACCAGACCTAGATAAAGAAATGTGAGTAGAAGCAGACATATTGGACTATGCAATAGAGAGAGTGTTGTCAACAGAGTATGAGGATAGGAAATAAAGGTCAGTAGCCTTTATTTCTAAGTTGTTGAATATAACAGAACAGAACTATGAGATTTATAATAAAGAAATATTAGTAGTAATTTGATATCTAGAAGCATGGAGGTACTATTTAGAAGGAGTAAAAATGGAGTTTGAGGTCTGGACAGACCATAAAAACCTTTAGTATTTTATGACAAGTCAAAAGCTGAATTAGAGACAAGCCCAGTGGACTTTGTACTTGTTGTACTGTAACTTCATCTTAAAGTACATCCCTGAAAAAAGCATAGGTAAAGCCAATAGACTAAGTCAAAGAGTGGACTAGCAAGAGAGAGTGGAGAACAATAACAAGAATAGAACATTGATCAGGCTGAAGTGGATAAGAGGAGTAGAAACACTAGTGGAAGATAGGAGTCTAAGGGAGAAAATTAAAAAAGTGCAGAAAGGAAATGAGAAAGTAATAAAAGCAACAGAAGAGTTAAAGAGAGTGGGGATGAAAAACCTTAAAGATAAAGAATAGTTAATAGAGGAAGGAGTAGTTATAAAGGAAGAACACATATATATACCAGAGGGAGAACTGAGAGGAGAGATGGTATGTCTATATCATGACACACTAGTAGAAGAACATAAAGGAAAATAGAAAATGGCAGAGCTAGCCACAAGAAACTACTGGTGGCCAGGAGTAATGAGAAAGATAGAAAGATATATAGACAGATATGATGCCTGCCAGTAATATAAAAATAAGAGTGAGGTTCCAGTAGAAAAGTTAATACCAAATGTAATCCCAGAGAAACCATAGAGCCATATCTCAGTAGACTTCATCACAAAGTTGTCCTTAGCTCAAGAATATAATGCAATCTTAGTGGTATATAACAGATTTAGCAAAATGACATACTTTATAGCAACTACAGAGAAAACATCAGCAAAGGGACTTGCTAGGCTGTTTAAAGACCATATCTGAAAACTGCATAGGCTTCCAGAAAGTATTATATCAGATAGAAGAGTACAGTTCATAGCAGAAATAATAAAAGAGTTGAATGAGTTATTGGGAATCTAGACTAAGTTGTCGATGGCTTATTATCCCTAGATGGATGGACAGATAAAAAGGGTGAACCAGGAATTGAAGCAGTACCTGAGGATCTTTATTGATTATAAACAAGAGCAATGGCCAAACTAGTTGAGAACAGCTAATTTTGCATATATTAACAAGATATATTTGACTACAAAAGTATTACTATTCAAGGCTAATTACGGTCAAGATCCAAGGATGGGATTTGAGGGGAGAAGGAAGGGAAAGTACAAAATAGTGTGAAAGTTTACAGAAAGAATGTAGAAAATTCAAGAGAAAGCAAAAGCAGTCTTGAAAAAGGCTCAGGACAAAATAAAGAAGTTCACAGACAGAAAACAAAGTAAAGAGGAAAAGTATAAAGTAGAGGACTTAGTATTACTAAGTACCAAAGATCTCAAGTGGTAGATGAAGAAAAAACAATTAGAGAAATTGATAAAACACTTTATGGGGCTTTACAAAATAAAAGAGATTATTTCAAGCAATATAGTAGAAAGAATTGCCTAGTTCTATTAAAATATACCTTGTAGTTAATATAAGTTGCATACACCTATATAAGCCATAAGTGGAGGGACGGGAGGAGATACCACCAAAACTAGTTATTATTGAAGGAAAGGAAGTTCAAAGTGAAAAAAATACTAAACAAAAGGGTAGTATGAAAAAAGAAGAAGTTCCTAGTATAATAGAAGGGATATACAGCAGAAAAAGATATATGGAAAAGTAGAGAGAATCTAGAGAATGTAAAAGAGTTGGTAGAAGAGTTTGAGAAAGAGTATAGCAAAAAGACTGAAAAAGTATGACAACAGAAAGAAAAAGAGAATGAAAAGGTATTTTTAAAAGAACTACCAGAGAGGTTTACAGCAAAAATACTATAGAGATGGTCTAACAAGAAGTATAAGAGACAAAGGGAAAAAAGATAGAAGGAAAACTAGAGACAATAGAAAAATTCCTTGGAATAAAGAAACTTAAAGAAGAGGTCATGTTATGAAACAACCAAGAAGAAAATTATTTCTTACGTATTTATCAACTTGATGGAAAATATCCAAGAATACAATATAAAAAAGATATAAATAGCATGGGAAAGATTATGTAAGATATAGATAGTTTTTAGTAAGGGTTATGTAATCACAGAAGATAGGTACATAGACTATTTAATATTTGTATAAGTACCTAGAGAAATCCAATAAGAAACTCTATTGAGTTCTTTCTAAACAACCACCTTGGTTGAGTTCTGAGTCTTCACAACTTTATGCTAACATAGCCCACCAAAATGACCCTGCACTAATTAAATAATAATTATATAATATTTAATTAGTTGTCTACTTCTGTATTCCTAACCCTGACCCTATAGCAACTTAGTCTGAGATGACTTAATTACCCTCCAAGTCTAAGTTGACAAGAAGAACTCAATAGAGTTCTTATTCAATTACTATATACTATTTATACACCTTTCATATTTACTTATATTTATAAAGTTCTATATCTCTCTTTCAAGTTATTTCCTTTTGTGTATCTGCTTAATTTCTTAAATAAAAGAAAAGAAAAGAAAGAAATATAAATAATGACTTAGCTATTTTGCCAAGTTATAACAGACCCTTAGAACATTCTGTAGCTAAGGGAACTTGTATATATAGTATAGAATACCCTTTTAGGAACCTTATCCTATTCTCTAAGGATTTTCCTAGAAGGTAAGTTGTAATATACTCCAGAGTATAATTATAAACTGAGAATTCTTCTAGAAGCTCCACTCTGGTCACTCTCACAGCAAAATAGAATCTCTTGAATAGAGCTTTGGAAAAACACAACAGATAGTCTCCAATCAGTTGCCTTACACTATCCACACCCAACCTTCTATACCTCTGCTCCATGCTAGATATCATATGTAGATATTCTCCAGGGTATAGCTAATGCTCTGGCCTATCTGCAGTATTACTTATATAAAGTCACTGAGAGCCAAAATAACTCAGAAACAAATATTAACAATGCTCTCTCTGCTTTGATTGTCTAGCTGCAATAACTTATGTAGCTAGTATCAAACTCTCTTCCTCCAACCTCTGGCTCTGGTGGCAAACTTTCTATTGCTCCCTGTACTGGCATTTCTCTTCTTAGAAAACCCCCACTCTCAAGCCTGCTCCAAGCTCTTCTTCTCTCTGGACTTTAACAGCAATCACAACACCAGACAAGTATTTCTGAACTCCTACATGCTATACATATGCTTAGTTCTGGAATAGTTCAGCTGTAAAGAGGAGAAGGCCCTATAGGCTCTTATCTTTTTTAAAAGCAGTTACATAGCAAAGTAGTCCAAAAATCTATTTTGTCAAAAAGCAGACACTGGATTCTTCCCAATCCAAACCTAGACTAACTTTAAGGCTCAGTTCAAGATGCAGTTCTTTCCAGTGAATACAGAAGCAGATGCAGTCAATATCCTAGAAGGGTTCTTCTACTACTAGGGAACTTGAACAGTGAACAATTACCCCAACATCTTTCAGTTATTGGTCCCCAATACAGACTATACTAATCCCTAGACTCTTGTAGTCAAGTTTTGTCAAGGATTGAGGATTGGCATCCAGAACCAGATCGCAACCATACTCTATAAATGTCTCTTGGATATAAATTTGAAAGCTTGATACCAAGCTGCCTAGAGGATCAACCAAGTGTATCTCGTCAACAAGATCTTCCAGTCAACTTAGTGCAGTACATTCTCCACCCCAGTCAGAACTCTTCTATTATAGCCCTCTCCCTTTTCAGTAGTTCAAATCCCCCCTACTATTGTTTCAACTCTGACTCTGATTCCAAAGCCAATGCCTCTTTCTCCTTCTATAGGTATCTTTATAGACATAGACATAGCCAGGAGGTCAAAGCCCTTTCTTCTATGAGGATGCTACCAGTACAGAGATATAAACTACTTAGTCAAGGACTATCTTTATCACCTTGATATGAGACAGCTATTGTCCAAATAATGAGAGGAACTCATAGAGGACCTCTTAATAGTACAAGATATGCAAGAAGTAAAAGCCTAAGAGGTCAGAGAAGATGAGGATTTTGTAGAGAGCAATTAGTAACAAGTGTGCTCTGGCTGTTAGTAAATAGGTTCACTGTACTCAAAGTAGAGACTAATACAGATAACAGTAAACCTATAAATATACCTCCTCCCTTTATCCTAAAATGCAATCCCTTCTTCTAGAGACCAAAGTAAGAAAAGAGACTGTCTATTTAACTCTCCACCAGTATATTAGACATATACAGAATCTTTTTGCAACTCGCTATAGAACTGAGTACCATAGATATGAGTAAGCCCTACTCTGTAAAGGCTCTCCTAGACAGTAGAGCCATGGAAAGCTTTATAGACCAAGACTTTGTCTGCTCCAAGAGACTCAACATCTAAATAATCTCATACCCTATCCTTGTTTTCTATATAAATAGCTCTCCAAACAAAGCTAGTAAAATCTCTAAAGTGGTAGATATTCTCCTGCAGTATGACATCTACTCAGAAAGGATGCTACTTGTTATCTCAGACCTTGGAAAACAAGACTTGATCTTGGAATACAACTAGCTAAAGGACTATAATCTGAAAATCAATTGGGGAACCAATAAGGTCAAAATAACATACTGTCCTCCACACCATGAAGAAGATTATGCTCTATACAAGAAGCAGACCAGGTAGAAGAAAGCAGAGCTCTATACCCTCAACTTATATAGAGACAGATTCCATTCTTTACTCCTAGAAGAGAATGTGAATGAGCTCTCTCCCTCCAGTACCAATGGTAGAGACTAGAAACTCAGAAACCACTTGTTTATAATGTAGATACTCCTAGAACCCATGACCACTGACCTTAGAGCCATGACCACTAACTCTCAGTAACTGGCAGAAGACATCTGATATATTGCAGAAAACCAAAACTCTACTATCTACCTATTAGAGTATACTCAAGGATTTGAGTCTGTTTTCACAAAGGACAGTTTTGATGTTCTCTTAGAGTATTGCTATTGAAACTATGCTATTAAGCTAATTCTGGGATCCAAGTCCAAATCATCAAAGGTATACTCTCTATCTCTAGTAAAACAAACTGAATTAGACATATTTCTAGAGAAGAATTTATACACTGGCTATATCTGTTCTTCTAAGTCATCTATAGCTGTACTAGTCTTCTTTATCAAAAAGAAAAACAGTTCTCTTTGACTAGTACAAGACTATTGTACCCTGAACTCTATAACAGTCAAAAACTAATATCCACTTCTTCTTATCTTTGAGCTTGTTTCTCAGCTCTATAAAGCCAAGTATTTTACCAAGCTAGACATTTGCTGGGAATTCAACAATATGCATATCAAACCTGAAGATAAGTAGAAGACTATATTCTGGACAAATCATAGACTCTTTGAGCCTCTAGTAATGTTCTTTGGAATAACTAATAGTCTGGTTATTTTTTAGACTATAATAAACAACATCTTTTGAGATTTAATTGCAGAAGAAACTATAGTTATGTACTTGGATGATATTTTTATTTTCACCAGAACAGTAGAGGAGCATACATAAGCTATTTGGAGAGTGTTAGAGATTCTTGCTAAGTACAAGCTATTCCTCCACTCCGAAAAGTGTGAGTTCCAGAAAACAAGAATTGAATACCTAAGTCTGATAATCTTAGAGAACAAAGTGTCTATAGATCTTGTTAAGGTCTCTAGATTCCAAAAATAGTCTACCCTGGAAAATCAAACTAATATACAAGTCTTCTTGGGATTTACTAACTTCTACTATTAGTTTATCTGCAGCTTTTCTGTACTAGCCTGATCTCTATTTAACCTTACAAAGTCTAACATACCCTAGTCCTAGAATAAGAAGGAATGCAGAGCCTTTGTATCACAAATGGCCACTTACTGATTTGTGAGTTGATGATTTAATAATCAAAAGGCTCAAAAAAGTAAAGTTTAGACAGTAGCAAAAGATGTTGTTAAGTCTGAGGTTTATCCTCAGACATACAGTTCTTAAATACATGATTGTGGTGGTCTGTGTACCAGAACAGCCTACCATATGATCACTACCTATTGTTCTACATATAGGAGTGCTATTGTTCTTAAAATAGAGATATCCTAACCATCTTAGGGCAGTCCTTTGTTCTATTCAAGGATAGATGATAATCTATGGGTAAAGATTAGTGTTATGTGCAAACATTGAGGACCTTGTATCTCCATGGGATCTTATCGCCTCTGGATCTATTTATGGCCGAAAGAAGCGCATTGAAGAGAGCTTCACGATGGTCATTGAAGCAAACGATTACGTTAAGCGGTTCCTGAGATATCAGCAATTTAGTGTCTGGTGACTGACTGATCTGCTGATAACTCAGTGAATACTGATTGCTTTGAGACGTTTTTGGTACCGTTTGAAAGGTCTTCTTAAGGGCTTTTGGTGGCCATTTAGATCGTCGAAATCGGTCAAGTATTTCTGGAGTTATAGTCCGAATGAAGTTTGTGACACTTCGGCCTAATTAATGTCCTATCCTTGTTATTGCTCTCTACTCCCTCCTGCCAGTCTACTCTTTGACTTAGTCTATTGGCTTTACCCATGCTTTTTCCAGGGACATACTTCAAGATAAAGTTGAAATGTAACAAGTATAAGGCCTACTGGACTTGTCTCCAGTTCAGCTTTTGACTCATCATAAAATACTGGAGATTTTTATAGTCTGTCTAGATCTCAAACTCCATTTTTGCCCCTTTTAGGTAATGCTTCTATATTTTTAGGCATTGGATTACTACCAACATCTCTTTGTTGTGAATCTCATAGTTTTGTTCCGTTATGTTTAGTGGCTTAGAGATAAAGGCTACTAACCTCTACTTTCCATTCTTACACTTTGTTGACAGCACTTCCTCTGTTGCATAGTCTGACACATCTGCTTCTACTTGTATCTCCTTGTCCAGATCTGGTATTGCCAGAACCAGTTCTGTTATAAATACTTTTTTCAATTTTTTGAATGCCTTTTCCTATTTCTTCTTCTATCTCCACTTTTCCTCCTTTCTAACTAACACATGTAGTGGCACTGCAAGTTTTGCAAAGTCTTTAATGAATTGCCTATAGTAGTTGGCAAGTCCTAGAAACTTTTGCACCTCTTTTACGTTCTTCAGTGTTGGCCAGTTTAAGACTTCTTCTACCTTCTCCTTCTGTATTTCTACCCCCTTTGGCTCTATTACTACTCCTAAAAATTCCACTTCCTTCACCTTCCATTGATACTTCTCTGGTTTTACAAAGAGGTCATTCTCCTCAAGTTGCTTCAACACTTTCTCTACTACCTCGTCATGTTCCTCCTTTATCTCTGTTGCTACAATAATGTCATTTATGAAGGTGGCTATATTCCCTTGATTTATCATATCCCAGAACAGGTCATTTATCGTTGTCTAGAAGGTAGCAAAGGAGCTTGTGAGTCCAAAGTATGTTACAGTTGGCTTATAGACTCCAATGTATATCATGAACACCATCTTCCATTTATCTCCCTCTTTGATCCTAACATTATTATACCCCTACCTTAGGTCTAGCTTCATAAAAACCTTCTTACTACCTATTCTGTCCAAGATATTGGCAATCAGTAGTAATGGGTATCTGTTCTTGATGGTCCACCAGTTCATATATCTATAATCCTGTACCATCTGTCACTTGCTATCTTTCTTGACTACAAAATGCACTGGTGATGTCTGTAGTGATTTTGATGGTTGGATATACCCCTTTCACAGTTGATCTTCTACAAATGCTTGTACTTCCTCTTGCACTTTCCTTGACAATGAATACATTTTCCATTTCTTAGGTATAAAGCCCTTCTTTAGCTCTATTGCATAGTTCCAGGCCTTTTGCACTGGCATTCTTTCTGACTCTGCTTTCCTGAATACTTTCTTCCACTTCCAAAATCTCTTTGGTACCAGTTCTTCTACTACCTTCTCCTTTTCTGTTCTTCTAACTTCTTTTCTCTTTTTTCCCTGTTTCTTTCTTTTACATATGAGTGGACACTTTATCATTTCTACTTCCCCTTTTTTCCAATCTATCTCTGGATTATAGGCAGCTAGCCACAGCATCTCCAATATTACTTTTATCTTCCCTAGGTTATATACATCCATTCTCATTCTTTCTATATGTCTCTTGAAGAACATATTGCACTCAACTTGGTATATAATTGCTCCTCCCATGTTTACTGTCCCATCTACATTTCTCACCAATAGAGGGTTTTTTAGCTTTTCCAGTTTAAACTCTCCTTTTTGCAAATTGGGTGTCCATGAATAACCCAGTTGTACCACTATTGAATAGTGCCTTAACTACCACTTCCTTATGGTTTTCTAACTTTTCTAGTCCTATCTTTATCCACACTTCTCTCAGTGGCCATAGTATGCACCATATATCTCTTACTCTCTCAGTATTGCTTTGATAAGAAACTTTATTTTTCAATTTCTCTAGACACAATATACTGTATATATTTGAGGAGGCTAGCCAAGAGCTCACTGTTCTCCATTGTCTTTTGCCAACTCTTATGGTATTTCTACTACCCTCCTCTCTCTTCCTTTTCTCTACCAACAGTTTTTGGCTATATGGTCCTATTTTCTATATATATAGCATGTCTTATCCTTCCCTTTTCCTCTATCAACATCTATTGTGTGAGGGTCTCTTCCTAGTCTCTATTCTCCTCTAAAGTTCTGACCCCCTGCCCTTTATATAATTTATTTCCCTCTACCTCTATATAATTCTCCTCTAAAACTTCCCTTGGACTATGCATTTTTCTATGAGCATGCTGTATTCCTCCCCAACATTCTTTTCTATATCTCTAATTTCTATCTAACCTTACTACTTTCTCCTGCCATTCTTCTATTATACTAGGAAAAGTCTTTACCTTTGCCAACTTCCTTTTTAGTACCCCACTTAATCCTCTCTTAAATTCCTCAATGAGGGGCTGCCTCTTGTAACCACTTTCTCTTGCTACCTTTTTAAACTCTTGGACATACTCATTGTAGGTTTTCCCTTCCTGTTCAATTATCCTCAACTGCTCTATTTTTCTTTCTTTCTTTTTTGTCTTTCCAAACTCATTCCTCATTTTACAGAACAATTCTTCTACTGTTTCCACCTCTGATTCTCCTTTCAATAACTCATCCAGAAAATTGTTCTTTCATGCCTCTGCTACCCCTCCTTGTACATAGGACAGCACCCAAGCTATTCTTGTTGCTTCTGACCCCCCTGTCATCTTCATACTCAAATACAAACAAGCTGCATTGATGAATATACTTACTTCCTCTATCTTTTCACTGAATAAAAGAGGCTTGACCACCTATACTCTGGCTCTTCCATTTTGTTATAATAGGGTAACCATCTACTGCTGCAGACCAACAATAAGAGTAAGAAGTTGCTCTTCTCTGGTGGGTGGAACCTGTAATGCAAGGGCAGTAGATTGCCCTATAGGTTGCTGTTGTTGTTGTTAGTATTGGTAAGATATATGTGGTGGTAGTGATGGTGATGATTCCTTATAAGAGGACGAGCAGTCTTCTTCATCTGAACTTATAGCTAGCTACCAACTAAGAAGAGTAAAACAATATTATTCCTAAGAAGGGAATCTCTAAGCTAAACAGACCTTTAGGAGATTACTGTTGTTCCCCTGTGTAAACTGATCATAATAGACCAGTAGCATAGAGCTGATAGTGAAAGACTAAGTACAAGCTTACTTAATATGGAGATTAGGTCTTAGGCAGGAACACAAGTTTTGTTTAGACTGTCTACCTACTATCTCTAACTGACAGTAAAGTCCTTTTTACAGCTAGGGCCTGCTTTCCAAGAAACTTCTGAGTACTGTACTCATTAGTAAGAACAATAAGAGAGTAAGTGAAGAATGAGGTATTGAGGTTGTAAAATGCAAGGTCAATAATAGGATACCATTAGCATGAAGTCATGAAGACTTAGAGTCCAACCAAGATGGTTGTTTAGGAAGAACTCAATAAAGTCCCTTATTGGATTTTCCTAGGTATTTATACAAATATTTAGGTGGTCTGTACACCTATCTCCCATAATCACATGACTCTTACTAAGAACTGTCTATATCTTATATAATTCTTCCTATACTATTTATATCTTTCCCACATTGTATTCTTGGATATTTCCTATTAAGTTGATGAATGTACAAGAAATAGTTTCCTTCTTGTTTGTCTCATAATAGAGCTTTATACCTAAAAAAGGGAAGGTGTATTTATTATCAAGGAAAGAAAGGAAAGAGGTACAAGTATTTATGGAAAACCAGCAACATAAAGGATACATCTGACCATCAAAGTTACTGCAAACATCTTCTGTCCACTTTGTAGCTAAAAAGAATAGAAAGTGACAGATGGTATAGAATTATAGACATATAAACCAGTGGACTATCAAGAATAGGTATCCATTACCACTGATTACCAACATCCTGGATGGAGTAGGTAGTAAAAAGGTCTTTACAAAGCTAGACCTAAGGTGGAGGTACAACAATATTAAAATCAAAGAGGAAGACAAATAGAAGATAGCGTTCACAACACATATTGGAGTATATGAGCTAACAGTTATATACTTTGGACTTACAAATTCTCCAGCCACTTTCCAAACAATAATGAATAACCTATTCCATGATATGGTAAACCAAGAGAATACAGCAACCTTTATTGATGATATTATTGTAGCAACAGAGACGGAGAAGAGATATGGCAAGATAGTAGAGGAAGTACTAAAATGACTCAAAGAGAATGATCTCTTCATAAAACCCAAGAAATGTTGATAGAAGATGAAAAAAGTGGAGTTCCTAGAAGTAGTGATAGAACTAAAGGGAGTGGAGATGCAAAAGAAGAAAGTAGAGGGCATTCTGAACTGACCAGCACCAAGAAACATAAAGGAGATACAGAATTTCCTAGGACTTGCCAATTACTATAGACAATTCATCAAAGACTTTGCAAAGCTTGCAGCACTATTACATGCACTAGTTAGGAAGGAAGAGAAATAGAAGTGGAAAAAGGAGCAAGAGGAAGCATTTAGAAAGTTAAAGGAGGTGTTTACAATGGAACTAGTTTTGGCAGTACTAGACTTAGATAGAAAAATGAGAATAGAGGCAGATGTCTCAGATTATGCAATGCTTTATCTCTAAGTTGCTAAATGTAACAGAACAAAACTACAAGATTCACAATAAAGAGATATTGGCAGTAATTTGATGTCTAGAGACATGAAGATACTACCTAGAAGGAGCAAAAATGAAGTTTAAGATCTAGACAGACCATAAAAACCTCCAGTATTTCATGACAAGTCAAAAGTTAAACTGAAGGCAAGTCCAGTGGGCCTTATACTTGTTATGCTTTAACTTCACTTTGAAATACATTCCTGGAAAAAGCATAGACAAAGCCAATGGACTGAGTTGAAAGGCAAATTGGCAGGAAGGGGTGGAGAAGGATAATGAGGACAGAATATTGATCAAGCCAGGGTAGGTAAGGGGAGTAGAAATGCTAGTAAAAGATAGGAACTTAAGAGAGAGAATTCAAAAGGTATAGAAAGAAAACAAAAGAGTAGTAAAAGTAGTAGAGGAGCTAAAGAAAATGGGAATGAAAAGCCTTCAAGATGAGAAGTGGTTGATAAAGAAAGGAGTAGTTATAAAGGAAGGATGAATATATGTTCCAGAAGGGAAACTGAGAGGAGAGATAGTACATCTACACTATAATATACCAGTAGAAGAACACAAGGGAAGATGGAAAACAATAGAGTTAGTCACAAGAAATTACTAGTGGCCAGGAGTTATGAAAGAAGTAAGGAGATATATAAATAGATACAATACCTATCAATGATATAAGAACAAGAGTGAAGCCCCAGCAGGGAAACTTATACTAAATGCAATTACGGAGAAACTATAGAGTCATATGTCAGTGGACTTCATTATGAAATTACCTTTAGTACAAGACTATAATGCAATCTTAGTAGTGTATGACCAGTTTAGCAAAATGGCACACTTTATAGCAACTACAGAGAAAACATCAGTGGAAGAACTTGCCAGGTTGTTCAGAGATCATGTCTAGAAGCTCCATAGACTTCCAAAAAGCATTATATCAGACAGAGGGGTGCAATTTACAGTAGGGATAATGAAAGAGTTAAATGAGTTGTTAGGTATATAGACAAAGCTGTTAATGGCTTACTATCTCCAGATAGATAGACAGACAGAGAGAGTAAATCAGGAATTGGAGCAGTATTTGAAAGTCTTTATTGACCATAAACAAGAATAGTGGCTGGACTAGTTGGAGACAGCTGAATTTACCTATAATAACAAAATACATTCAGTTACAAAGGTATCTCTATTTAAGGTTAATTACAGTCAAAATCCAAGAATAGATTTGAAGGGAAAAGGAAGAGGAAGTACAAAGCAGTAGGAAGGTTTATAGAGAGAATGAAGAGGATCCAGGAGAAGGCAAAAGCAGTACTGAATAAAGCACAGAAAGAAATAAAAAGATTCACAAATAGAAAATAGAGCAAAGGAGAAGAGTATAGAGTAGAGGACTTAGTATTGCTAAGTACCAAAAATTTAAAGTAGCAAATAAAGGGAAGAAGGTTGAAAAAGCTAACAAAGTGCTTTGTAGAGCCTTATAAGATGAAAGGAATTGTCTCAAGTAATGCTATAGAATTAGAACTACCTAGTTCTATTAAGATCTATCCTGTAGTTAACATAAGTCGAGTATACCTGTACAAGCTCTAGATAGAAGAATAAAAAAGGATGTCACCAAAGCCAGTTATTACAGAAGGGGAAGAAGAGTTCAAAGTGGAGAAAATACTAAACAAAAGGGTGGTGAAAGGAAAAGAGAAGTTTTTGGTACAATGGAAAGGATATATAGTAGAAGAAAATACATGGAAAAGAAGAGAAAATTTGAAAAATTCAAAAGAGTTAGTAGAAGAGTTTGAAAGAGAGTATGGGAAAGAGGCCAAAAAAATAAGAAAACAGGAAGAAGAAGATAATAAAAAGGTATTCTCAAAAGAATTACCTAAAAGATTTACAGCAAAAGTATTATGGGGATGGTCAAATAAAGAGTACAAGAGGTAGAGAAAGAGAAGATAGAAAGAAAATTGGAATCAATAGAAATATTTCTTGGAATGAGAAAACTTAAAGAGAAAGCCATGTTATGAAATAGTTCTTAGAAAAGAAACTATTTTCTGTATATTCTTTAACTTAGTGGATAACATCTAGGACTACAATACTAGAGGGATATAAATAGCATGGGAAGACTTATGTAAGATATATACAGTTATTAGTCAGGATTATGTGATTGTAGGAGATAGGTGTACAGACCAACAGACCTTTATATAAGTAGCAGCATAATCCAATAAAGGACTCTATTAAGTTCTTCTTGAACATCTACCTTGGATGAACCTTGAGTCTTCACAACTTAGCATTAACATAAGGCTATCCAAGACTACTGGAAAGTCTAGGAACCAAAAATCCAGTAAAGTAATCTAGTGGAAGTTAAGAAACCAGAAAGTATAGTAAAGTTACTATAGTAGTTGTGATAAGTCTCTTCTCAAATTATTAACTGTATTACAGAACTAAGTCATATAATTTATTTTTTACTAGCTTTTTGGTACTGTACTGTCGTTAAATGATTACTGAGCTAGTGATTACAGCTTGTTAGCCAATAAACTTAGCCATTTTATGAGTTTAATTAACTAGTCAATCTATTGGCCACTTAGGATTATCACTAATTACTATTATCAATTACTATTACTGAGTTAGTGTAGCAAAATAACAGGTAGCAGCCAAGTAGCAGTAATATACAATTAAGTTATAGCAATGTACAGTAAAGTTATAGCAATGTACAGTAAAGTTATTATAAATATTGCCAAACAGTATAGTAAATTTGTGATCAAGCATGGTAACAAAAGCAATAATGTATAGTAGATGATACTGTAAATTCTTCAGGCCTGAACATGAGTCTATGACTCTGGAATTGGCTATTCTTGGACTTTTGTAACCTTGACTAGATCCATAGAAACCTCATTTTTGGATATTACTAGTCCCAAGTACTTGATCTACTCTTTTTGGAACTTGTACTTCTCAGGGTAAAGACATAGCTTGTGTTCTGCTAGGATCTCCAACACTTTCCAAACAGCCTTGGTATATTCTTTTACTATTCTAGTGAAAATGAGAATATCATCCAAGTAGACCACTATGATTTCTTCTATAATAAGATCTTGGAAGATGTTATTTATTATTGTTTGGAAGATGGCCAGGCTATTTGTCATTCCAAAAAACATTACTAAAGGCTTAAACAATCTATAGTTGGTATAGAAGACAGCCTTCTATTTGTCTCTGGGCTTGATTTATATGTTATTGAAACCCCAGTGGACATTCAACTTAGTGAAGTATTTGGCTCCACAAAGTTGAGCTACAAGTTTAGAGATCAATAGCAAGTGGTACTTATTCTTCACCATCATAGAGTTTAGAGCCCAATAGTCTTATACTAACCAGAGAAAGCTGTTCTTCTTGATAAAGAATCCTAGAGCTACCATAGACAATTTAGATGGGTAAATCTATCCAGTATACAAGTTTTCCTCCAGGAAGGCATCCAACTCTCTCTGTTCAACTAGAGACAGGGAGTAGACTTTAGTAAACTTTAGTTTAGAACCAGGTAGAAGTTCAATAGTGTAATTCCAGTAGTGGTGCTCTGGAAGAATATTGAAGTTATTCTTAGTGAACATAAACTCAAAACCTTTAGCATAAGGGGTATAAGGGCAATATCAAACTCAAGGCCAGAGATCACATTAGAAAGCTAGTAAAAGTTCTAGAAACTAGAGTAATATTTAAGTAAGAGTAGATCTACCAATACAGACTTCTATATATACTACTAGAGGTGGTCTGTGCACAATCACATGAGCACTAATACAACAATACCAAACATTCCTAATATAGTTATAGGCTATTGTCCAAGTATAAACTAGACCAAAGAAAAATAGAAAAGAATAGATATATGCTAAAAGATCTAGATCCTAGATAAGAATAGATTCATTAACATTCACTAAGCATACTCCTAGGGTGTTCCCTTACAAGAGGGTAGAAGAGCTATAGTAGCTTGTGCCTCTGCACTCTATTGAGCTCTTTTGGCTAGATATTGGAAGATGGTAGCAGAGGTCTATATGTCTTTTTCAGAGGGCTTGAAGAGCAGTCTAGTTATGAACAACTAGTTTCCTAGCTTCTAGTCACATCCATTGGTTCTATAGGGAGTTTCCAGTTTCTTTTCATTGCTGTCCAAGAGAGAAAGAGATCTAGTTTAACAATATTGTATAGCTTAGACCTCTTGTTTCTTTTATAGAGTTTGTTTCTTCTGTAATGTACAATATTCTTTGTACCTAAATGGGCATTGGGTCATATAGACTTTTTCTTTTTCCCAGTTGATCTCTGGATTATAGTTCTTGAACCAGGTATAACTGAGGATCTGCTTTTGCTTCAGCAAATTGAAGATATCTAGAAGTATCTATTCTAAGTGTGTCTTATAGCAGAGGACTATATTGACTGCCTTGGTTATTTGTCCTGCTTTATTGAAGAAGCTATCAACATTGAAAACTAGTATGGAGTGAGAGATGGTCCAAGTGTAGATTTTCTTAAAGTAGACAAAGTTATAGTCTATGAAGCTACTGGTTGTTTTATAGTCTAAAAGTACATTGACAAAGTGGAGTTTACTCGTATTAGTCATACTGAGCTCTACTGTGAGGATCAAGGATGTTCTATATATATCAAGGGGATTAGTAGAGAGCTGTTTGGGCAGTTGTTTTTCTTACTTTAGTCTCTAGAAAGATATGTCAATAGTTAGAGTAGAGGGAGGGAATGTATCTTTGGATTTACTGTTACTTGTATTATCATCTTCTATTTCAAGTATAGTAAACTTATTTACAAGAAGCAGTTGGAGCACATCTTTTACCAGTTACTCTATGCAAAATTCTCTTCCAAAGGGAGTTCTGCTCTTTTTGTGACAACTGCATTCTTAAAGGCCATCAAGTCTTTGGTTAACTTCTCTCTTTACTCTATTGTTAGTTATTGTATATCAAGGCAGTGCAGATAGTCCTTGACGAGGTAACCAGTCTCTCTATAGTAGTAATAGCTATATAGAAAGAGAGACCTTGACTTTCATGCCATATCAACATCTATGGGAACTCCAAGAGATTGGAACAAAGGTAGAGGTGGAAATCTTGAAAAAATAGATATAGAGAAAACTAGAGAGATATATATCACAGACAGAGGGGCTGGATAAGATATAAAGATTCTAGATAGAAAGAAGAGTACCGAGCATTGCAAGAACTAGAAAGTCTTATTAACAAGCCAAGCCTGGTTAATTCTCTAGGCTATATAATACCATGCCTTAGGATTAGTGTCTATAGGTCTTCCATATAGCATAGTAGCAATTTAACTCTATATGTTTGTCCTAAAACCTTATTTAAACTTTACTACTAAAGTCTAGGGGTCCATATAACTAGTATCGGAGACCAAGGTCTAGAAGCTATCTAAATAGTTGTTTACCATCTAGTTTCCTTGGTAGTAGAATATTCCCTCCAAGGTATTTATAGTATTGGCCTTCATATTGACCAGAAAAAATTGAGTCCAGAAGTATTGATCAAAGTCAGTCCAAGTCTGCAAAGGAAATACACAGGTGTTTGCTTCCTGTTGAAAGAGATTCTCAGACTACTTTGTAGCCTGACCTCCTTTGAAAAATATTAGGGCCTATAGAACTTTTTCTTTCTTGCAGCTAAATTGCTCTAGGGCTAAGTATATATATAGAGTATAGGAGTTAAGAAATGCCTGACCAGAGTTCTGCTTTTTATAGAAGTTAGAAAGAAATGAGAGTTTGGGGTAAGCTTAAGATCTTATAGCTGCCAAAGAGGGAATTGGTAGTATAAATACTAGAGAAAGGGCTATTACTAGAGCCAGAGACTGAGAACTGGAGACTAGCTATATAAGTTGTTGTAGCTGATTGTTTATATTAGTTTCTAAGTGGTTTTATCTCTTGGTAACTTTTTACAAATAGTATTGCAAATAGGCTAGAGTATTAGCTATAGCCTGGGATATATCTATATGTAACATCTGTATAGAGTGGAATACTTTTAGAGAGTTGGCTAAGAGCAAGAGAGGGCAATTTAAGAAAGGCTGTTTGTTGTGTTCTTCCAAGGCTCCGTTAAGAGATTCTAAACTATTGTAAGGGCACTTAGAGTTACTTTGCTTTGGTCACCCTTACATACTGGGTATTATAGGTTAGTATACATATTCTTTTGTGATAAAACAACTTCTGTTGCAAAGTTGCTGGTATTAGTTGATAACCTAAAGAGATTTTTGTTATTTGGCATTCTCAGGACTAGAGCCATAGTAAAGACTTTTTTTAGCATCTCAAAAGCATTTTGTTGCTCTATGCCCTAAGTCTAGATACTATCCTTCTTGGTTAAGTTGAAGAGTAACTTTAACATTTTGGTAAAGTTCTCAATAAACCTACAATAGAAATTCACAAAGTCTAAGAATACTTATACTTGTTTGACTTTAGTTAATACTAGCCACTCTAGAACCTCTAAAAGTTTCTTTTTATCTATTTGTACTTTATTTTCTAAAATTATTATACCCAAATACTTAATACTACTTTACTCAAAGAAATATTTTTCTACTTTAGTATAGAGGTTGTTAAATTAAAGCCTTTTCAGTACTTTCCTAACCAACTATCTGTGTTCCTTCAAATATGTTCCAAATATTAGAATATTATCTAAATACACTATTACTAGTCATATGCAAATCAAGTCTTCTAATATATTATTTATCATACTTTAGAAAGTTACTAGTACATTAGAAAAACTGAAACATATGATAGTTGTCTCAAAAAGGCCTTGTCTTATAATAAATACTGTCTTTCATTCATCTTCTTCTTTAATACAAATATTGTTGTACCCTTACCTCAAGTCAATTTTGGTAAAGATTGAGGCTTTGTTGAGTAATTCAATTAAATCAGCTATTTTAGAGATTGAATAGCAATTTTTGATAGTGATTCCATTGAGGGCTCTATAGTCTATAATAGGTTGTATATTATGACTTGGTAAAATAGCTAAGTTATTATTTTATTTTATTTTATTTTCTTATTTGGACTTACTATATAAGAAAGGAGTATAGGAAAGTATCACATAATATGTCACATGATAAGTATAGGAAAGTAGTGCACAGACTATGTAGTAGGTGTATAAGTAGTGTACAAAAATTGAACAAGAACTTTATTGAGTTTTCCTTGTCAACTTAGACTAGAAATAGTTCTAAGACATCTCAGTCTAAGTTTTTATATTGTAAACTTCCATTATTTTTTTTTACAAAGAAGAATGAAGCTACTATTAGGCTAGTAGATGGTCAGATATAACCTTTTTTGAGTTTCTCATTGATCCATGTATTAAAAGAGTTTTTTTCCACTAGAGAAAGTAGATAGATCTTGGCTAGTTTGGAAAATATTGTGTCTTCCACAAAGTCAATTACATAGTCATACAGTTTCTGTAATGGTATTCTCTCTGACTTATTCTTTGAAAATACATTCCCATACTTGTGTAGTCACTTTAGCACATGAGTTTTCTAGATCTTTGTGTTTTTGCAATCTAAGTCCCTATATTGGTCTCAATTGTTGAGTATAGCTATAATTATCATCACCTGTTAATGACTGCCTAGATCAGTTATGTCTGTCCAGCTAAGAATATAGTTGTTAGAGTCTTCATCTTCTATATTGTCCAATGAGGGAGATCTGCTGATATCTAGTTTAAGATAAAGTTCATTAGCTTCTGCTTTTACATCTCATGTTTTATAAACTTTACTAGTATATATATCTGGGCATCTGGTGAACTCCTATTGACCTTTTTGCCAATCAATATTAGATTATGCTTATACAAGTATAGGTATCCAATCATCATCTTCTTATTCTCTAGGTTAGTAACTTAAGAGATACTGGGTTGTTTTATGTGATTTAATTTCTATATAAGCTCAAATATACTCAGTTATTTTTTCCACCTTGTTGGGAGTACCATCTGTATTGAGTATACAATATGGATTTGCCAGTTTATATATTACCAGGTTATTATTTTCCATAATAACTCTGTTAATAAAGTTTATAATAGCTTCTGAATTAACTCAAGTCTTGGTCTGTACTTTCTTTCCATATACCCAAAGTATAACTGGAATTTTAAAGAAAATAGTCTTGTTGTATACTATATTATCATAGTACTACTTTTGACTTTTGCAAGCTAATAAAGAGTATACTTTCCTCTAACTGTAGATTACAGATATTATACTCTATAGTCCCAAGGGAAAATCCAATTTGAGCATTCTTTTTTCCTTTTTACTTGAAGAAACAGGATCAGAGATTTTCTCAATTGATGTGTTATTTATCTTAATGTTCTTAGAAGAAAAATCTAGATTATTACTATCTTCTTTCAATATTTTTATCAATTATACTTTGAATGACTGATTTTTATTTTTGCTTGGATCCTGTAAGGGGATACTTAGTAGTTGTATCTAGGAGAGCTTAGTATACATTAGTATAGGTGAGTATTATCTAGCTTGCTCTGTGATCTATACAGTTGCTTTCTTTATATCTCTTTTTCCTAGTTTTTATCTTTTTATCAGTACTGTCACAGTTGTACTATGGACCAGTAGTCATATACTGTATGGTTTACTACTACACCAAAAGGGCAACATTAGCAAGGCTACTTGCTAATGAAGGTCCAGCTATTTATGTAGTTCTTTGAACAGGTATTTTGTTATACCTCCATGTCACTATTTAGTAATCACTTTTTTGTGACAAGTACTAGATTACCTTATAAGATAATTTAGTTATTAATATGTGGGGCATGTGATCAAATGGCAATGTACACAGACTATCTAGTATAGTCTTATATACTAGTAGATATATGGTAGAATATCTTACCCTAACATTGATTGGAGTTCTTGGATTTTAAAGACTATACTATTCTCTTACAGATCTAGTAGAGATAGTTTCTAGGAAGAGGTTTTTTGAGGATGCTTGTTTTTATCACTAGGCTTGTCATAACAGTCTATAGTATTATATATCTTTGTCTTATTTTTAAAGTCTTTTCCAGCACATATCTAATAGTATTGTAAGCTCTTCTCTTTCTTTTTCTGAATCTTATCTATTTCTATTGCATTCAGGTTCTTCTTTCTGTTACTTTTCTTTTCAATTGCCTCTGGACCAAATATTGCATCTTGGGCCTTGTCTGGATATAAGATCTTATATACTTGCATTAACAACTTTTTAAATAGTTATCTCATGTTTTTGGAGATTGATTTGTAATTTTATAGATAATGAGTGCATTTTGCAGCTTATTAGAGATACTTTCTTTATTTTATTGATGTGAACTTTGTTACTATAGTTAACAATCCTTGCCAATATTCTATAGTATTCTATATACTTGACAAAGTTCTTTTTTGCTAGGTTTCTGTTGATCCAGAGCACTGTTAATTCTTTCTTTACTTTCTTCTTGTCATCTCTTTGTTTATAAATATTTTTGAGTTCTTGGGCAAAGTCACTCTAAGAACCAATACTTAATCCTGCCTGAATCTTGTTATAGTATGATTTTATATATATGCTAGTAGGAGTATTATAATATGATCAAAATAGCTAAGTTATTATTTGTATTTATTTTATTTTATTATTTGGACTTACTACATAAGGAAAGAGTATGGGAAAGTATTATATGATATGTCACAAGTTACAAGTTAGGTGATATCACATGAATAGAGTCATATGATGAGTGTAAAAAAGTAGTACATAGACCATATAGTAGTTATATAAGTAGTATACAGAAATTGAACGAGAACTCTATTGAATTCTTCTTGTCAACTTGGACTAGGAGTAGTTTTAAGATATCTCAGTCCAAGTCTTTACAAGAAGCATATAAGCAAATAAAAGCATATACAATTTTCTGGTCATCTGACATTATGCTAGATACCAAATAATATAAAGCAATTTGGCTCAACTAATTATACAGATATATTTTATTTTTAGAGTTTGCAAATATTGGTAGCTCTAGTATCTTGGTTTTGGAGGTGATGTTCCTTTTAAAGAGCCTTGTTAGCTCTTTCTGAAGATGGGCAACTTCTGCCTTTAAAGTTACAATTGTGTTATCAATAGACAGTGAATATTCTTAGTGATCACCCTAGGTGGATGTTCAAGAAGAACTCAATGGAGTTCTTTGTTGAATTGGACTCCTACTTATACTACTTTTTACAGTGGCTGTACTTTATTAATCTATAATCACATATTCTTCCAGAATGTTCTGTGATCACCTGACCTTGTCACATGATCTTAGTTCCCACACTATTTATATCTCAACCCCATTATATGTCTTGAGGTTTTAGATCAAGTGTTCAAATGCTTGGAAAACTATTTTCCTTTTGGGGCTCTCATAACAAATTGTATTATATGTAGCTATTAAGGTACTGTTATAATGATTAATTGCTCTATTGAGTATCTAATCAATATAGGTCTTGAGAAGGAGAAAGGTTCCTTAATGTATATTTTATAACATTTGTACTTCAGTCTTATTCTAAAACATGTACTCAGAGCTTATGCTATTCCTGATGAGTATGTTCCAGTTCTCAGCACTGAAATTGGTGAAGGAAATAGTGGTAGTGAAGTTAGTGAAAGTTAATATATCTACTTAAGTAATTAATTATAGTTCTTGAGTATGTTTTCAAGAGTATAAAAGAAAAAAATGCCCAATTTTAGCCTTTTAATGCCATAGTTATAGAGCAGTACCATTCTAGATTTATATATAAGGAATATAGATATTCAACTCTAAGAGAGTTTGACAAATTTCTAGCACTTTAGTTATTGGTTCTAATAAATCTATATTTTGTAGATACTTGCAAGTACCTTTTAGTAGTCTCTATTCTTTGGTGGTTATTATGTAATCCTTCTTTTCTACTTTTAACAAGGTTTTTATCTAGGCCTCTGGTCCAACTTGAACCCTCTACTAATTCTAAGTAGAGTTGATATTGTGTTGTTTGTCAGATCACTATACTCTCTGTCTCCAATAGTTTATATAATAGTGTACAGTATTATCTGTCAGATTGCTGTGCTCCTTTCCTCCAACAGTCTTAGTATTGTCTACAGTATACTATACTTCCTTCCTCCAATACTTTGCTTAATTTTCTATACTTTTTTCTGATTTTTCCTGAATTTATTTCAATTTTTAATTAATTTTGTAGAATTTTTAGAGAAAAAAAGAGAATATATGCTAACAAATGCTTGTAAAGCATTGGCTTAGCATTGCCTAAGCAGCCATCTTCCCACATTGGTCTTGTATATATACTAGATACTTTATCCTCTAACCTTCTCAACCAGTCCCATACAGAACTATACTATTGATTCTCTTTCCTAACTCTTTTTCTTATTTTATTGAAAAATGGTAATATATAGTCTAGGGTTGGTTTCAAAATTTCTTTGAAGTCTCTTGTTTTGGTAAAAGAGTTGTTTAATTGGAATAGTGAAGAAAAGTAGAGTTCTATATACAGTTTGAGTAGTAATAGTAGTAGAGGATTAGAAATCTTGTCAAAAAGTTCCCTTTACCTTAAGTAATTGATATAACAATACTTGTCTAGCAGCATGTTTTTTATATTTTTTCACTAATATCCTTAATTTTTCTTTCAACAGAATGCAAGGTTTAGAAGGTGGAATAGACATAGGTATAATTATTTTTCTTCTTTTTTCAATATCTTTGAACTTTCTATGACTTTCTGGAGTAAGATAAAGTGTTTCTCTAACACTAGTTTTAGTATTTGTAAAGGTAACAATATTGCTGTTTTTTCTGATAGCAGATATTATGAGAACCTCAAGCAGGAAAAGGTTTCCCACACATCTGAACACTCAAACTAAAACCTCCAAGCACACAATGGAGTAAAGACATAAACAGGATAGGGACTTAGTAAGCCAAGTCATGTGATAAG